>Ga0335077_10001287_pt1 | contig 29697 bp, 30 predicted proteins | sample Lox_Sample_31_FD_207151 | JGI IMG/M metagenome (GOLD analysis project Ga0335077, IMG submission 207151) | Soil microbial communities from Loxahatchee National Wildlife Refuge, Florida, United States - Lox_Sample_3.1 | ecosystem: Environmental > Terrestrial > Soil > Wetlands | place: USA... | reverse complement strand
CGGGGAAATCTTACATCGTTCGCCGGATCGTTGCACGAATTGGAGCTAGAGCTTGAACGTGGTCATCCGGGCGAATTCGCGCGCCCGCTTCACGATTTCCCCGCGCTTCACCGTCGCGAGCCTTTCGACTCCGAACCGCTCCACGGTGAAACTCGCAAGCACCGAGCCGTACACCATCGCGGAGCGCAGCGTTTGCTCGTTGATGCGTCCTTTGCTCGTGAGATAGCCCATGAATCCGCCGGCGAACGTGTCTCCGGCGCCGGTCGGATCGTGAACCTCTTCCAGGGGAAACGCCGGAACCGAAAAAACGAAATCCTTGTGTACCATCACCGCGCCGTGCTCTCCGCGCTTGATGATGAGCGTTTTCGGGCCCATCTTGAAAACGTGCCGGGCGGCGCGGAACAGGTTGTGCTCGCCTGTCAGCTGGCGCGTCTCGTCGTCGTTGATCGTCAAGATCTGGATGTGCTTGAGCGTTTCGCGCAGCTCGGCCGGAGTGCCATCGATCCAGAAGTTCATGGTGTCGAGTCCCACGACCTTCGGCTTGCGGGGAATCTGCTTCAGCACGGAACGTTGCAGCGTCGGATCGATATTGCCGAGGAAGACGTACTCCGAGTTCAGGTAGCTGGCCGGCAGAGTGGGCTGGAAGGTGGCGAACACATTGAGCTCGGTGGCGAGGGTGGTGCGCTCATTCATGTTCTGGCTATAGCGGCCGGACCAGAAAAACGACTTTCCTGCCGCATGTTCGAGGCCCGTGAGGTCGATCTTGCGCCCCTGAAAAATGGCTTCGTCTTTCTGGGTGAAATCCTCGCCCACGATTCCCACCAGGCGAACCGGCACGAAATGGCTCGCCGCGAGCGAAAAGTAACTCGCGGCCCCGCCGAGCGTGCGATCGACCTTCCCGAACGGCGTTTCGATGGCGTCAAACGCGACAGATCCAACGACGAGAAGTGACATGAGCTCTCCGTATTTTCAGCGGGCTGCGCCCAGAGGCAAACCCGATTTGAGATGAATTGCCAAGATCGAATTCCAGCCGGAAACTAACGCTATAGATACTTTCCGGCGATCGGCGCAAGGCGTTTCTTCGTCGCCGCTGGAATCGATTTGCGGTCCGTAACAATCGCATGCGCGAGGGCGGAACCGCACTTGCAGCCGCGATCTTCGCCGAGCGCGCGCACCACCTCGCGGATCGCGCGCTGCACGTTGTCCGTGTTGCGTCCCATGTTCGCCAGAATCTCGTTGAGCGTGACCGCGTCGTGTTGCGGATGCCAGCAATCGTAATCGGTGATCAGCGCGAACGTGGCATAGCAAAGCTCGGCTTCGCGCGCGAGCTTCGCCTCGGTGATGCCAGTCATGCCGATCACGTCGAAGCGGAGTTGCCGGTAGGTGTGCGACTCGGCGATGGTCGAAAACTGGGGACCTTCGATGCAGACGTACGTGCCGCTGCGGTGCACCTTCACGCCGGCGCGGCCGCAGGCGTCCGCGAGCTGCCCCGCGAGGCGGGGGCACGTGGGCTTATCGAAGCCGACGTGCGCCACAATGCCGCCGCTGAAAAATGTCGAAATCCGGCCGCGCGTTCGGTCGAAGAACTGGTCCGGGATCAGGAAATCGAGCGGGGGGAGATCCTCGCGGAGCGAGCCGACGGCGCTCACCGAAATGATCTGTTCGACGCCGAGCATCTTTAGCGCGCAGATGTTGGCGCGGTAGTTGATCTCGCTGGGCGATATGCGATGACCGCGGCCATGGCGCGAAAGGAATGCCACGCGCCGACCCTCCAGCGTTCCCACCACGATCGCATCCGAGGGATCGCCGAACGGAGTCTTCACGCGAACCTCGCGCGTATCCGCGAGGCCGGCCATCTGATAAAGTCCGCTCCCGCCGATGATGCCGATTTTTATCGCTTCCTGCTTCCGCTTGCCCTTGGACTTGGTGTTCTTCGCCATAGGAAAGTCAGGTGTTCTCCTAAGTTCGGACAAAGAGGATATCAGAGAATCGAAAAGCGACCGTCATCGCTGCAAGAAACCGCCGGCTAATCGATGGTCACAGGCTCGGGTTCCCACTGGCCGTCGCGTTCGCGAAGATAGGCGGCGGGAACGCGCGCGTCGTGCCCAAAAACCGCTAGCCAGCCCTCGCGGACGCACTCCGGAATCCAGCGCTTCTTGTTTTCGAGCGTCGTCATCGGGTAGAGATCGTAACCCATAATCCACGGAATCGGGAGATGCGCCGCTGTGGGCACCAGGTCCGCAAAGAGGAATGCAGTCTTGCCGCCCCCGGTGAACTTGACGCACTGCATATCGGCGTTGTGCCCCGGAACGCGAATCACTTCGACGCCCGGAACGATCACGCCATCGCCTTCCAGCAGCGTGAACATCCCCGCCGTCTCGATCGGCGCGAAGTTTTCCGGGAAATAGCTGGCGCGGTCTCGCTCGTTCGGATGCATCGCGTGTTCGAATTCGCCCTTCTGGACGATGTAGCGCGCATTCGGGAATGACGGCACGACTCTGTCCTTTTCCATGCGCGTGTTGCCGCCGCAGTGGTCGAAGTGGAGATGCGTGTCGATGACGATGTCGATGTCTTCCGTGCGCAATCCGTAATGCCGCAGGCCGTCGGCGAGAGCCGGACCCTGGAGCGCGTAGATGTCGCGGAGCTTGGGACTCAACTTGTCCCCAGCGCCGGTCTCGACCAGAATCCGTTTGCCGGCCGCGTGGATCAGGAGGCAGTTCATCGCGAGCGTGATCCGGTTGCGCGCGTCGGGAACGATCTTCTTCTCCCACAGCGGCTTTGGGATCACTCCGAACATCGCGCCGCCGTCGAGCCGGAAATGACCCGCCGAGACTATGTGGAATTCCAGATCGCCGAGTTTCACGCGCCGCTCCTCGAAAGGATATCGTTCACCGCGGCGTAGGGATCCTTCTTTCTAGCGGCAACTTCGGCGGCGGCGCGCTCGAATCTCTCTGCGCTCGCGCGATCGCCCAAAACGCTCTCGACGAGCCGCCTTTCGATGAGCCGCAGCAGCCAATCCTTCCAATAGGCAAGCTCGCGGGCGGGGCGATCCAGAGATTTTGCGACGTGCTCGCGAAAGAGGCCGATCTGCCGGGCGACTTCGGCGATGCCCTGATTTTCGGTCGCCACGGTGCGGACCACCGGAGGCCTCCACCCCGAGCGTTCAGGAACGAGTTGCAAAATCGCGCGAAGCTGCTCCTCGAATCGGCCGGCGCCTTCGCGATCCGACTTGTTGAGGACGAAGATGTCGCCGATCTCCATCAAGCCGGCCTTCAGATTCTGGACGTCGTCGCCCATTCCGGGGACGAGAACCACCAGCGTGCAATCGGCGAGCCGGACGATTTCGATCTCACCCTGGCCGACGCCGACCGTCTCGACCAGGATCATGTCCTTTCCCGCCGCGTCCAGCAGCAGAGTCGCATCGCCGGTGGACTGCGCCAGGCCGCCCAGGTAGCCGCGCGTGGCCATCGAGCGAATGAAGATGCCTTCGTCTGCTGCGTGGCCCTGCATGCGGATGCGGTCGCCCAGAATCGCTCCGCCCGTGAATGGGCTCGAGGGATCGACGGCGATGATCCCGACGCTTTTCTTCTCCGAGCGGTAGTGCGCCGTGAGGCGGTCGACCAGCGTGCTTTTCCCCGTGCCGGGCGCGCCCGTGATGCCCACGCGAAAGGCGCGGCCCGTGTGCGGGAAAAGGAGCTTCAGCAGCGCCTCGGCTTCACCCGCTCGATTTTCGATGGCGGAGACGGCGCGCGAGAGCGCGCGGACGTCTCCCGCGCGAATTTCCGCAGCCCAGTTTTCTAGATTGCCGGCCATATCCGAGAGACGAGAATGCGAGTGTAACCTGAGTGGCTAATCGTGAGGACGATTTTCGCGAGGCGGCTTCGCGCCGGAGTATTCGTCATACGCCTTGATGATGCGCTGCACGAGGCTGTGGCGGACCACGTCGCGCTCGTCGAAGTAGATTAGCGAGATGCCTTCGATCTTCCCGACCACGTCGATGGCCTCCACGAGGCCGGACTTCCGCGAGTCCGGGAGGTCGATCTGCGTGACGTCCCCGGTGATGACGGCCTTCGAGTTGAAGCCCAGCCGGGTGAGGAACATTTTCATCTGCTCGCTAGTCGTGTTCTGCGCCTCGTCGAGGATGACGAACGAATCGTTGAGCGTGCGGCCGCGCATGAAGGCGAGCGGGGCGACTTCGATAATGTCCTTTTCCAGAAAGCGCTCGAGCTTGTCCGCTTCGAGAAGATCGTGGAGCGCGTCGTACAGCGGGCGCATGTAGGGATCGACTTTCTCCTGAATGGTGCCGGGAAGAAAGCCAAGGCGTTCCCCGGCTTCGACCGCCGGACGCGCGAGGATGATTCGATTCACCTGCTTCGCAAGCAGCGCGGAAACGGCCATGGCGACGGCAAGATACGTCTTGCCGGTACCTCCCGGGCCGATGGCGAAAACCATGTCGTATGTCTCAAGCGCTTCGATGTAGCGTTTCTGGTTCGCGCTCTTCGGCGCGATGCTCTTCTTCCCGAAGGAGCGGACGCGCGCCGTGGAAAACGCGCCGTGGAGAGTGGAGACAGGCTCGTCGGCGGCGGTGCGAAGCAACGCCTTCACTTCCTGGCTGTCCGGGATGCGGCCTTCGCGGATGCGCTCGTTGTACGCGCCGAGAATGCGCGCGGCGCGCTCCACCTGCGCTGGCTCGCCTTCGATTTCAATGTCGCGGTCCCTCAAATGCGTGGTAACGCGGAAGGAGGACTCGAGAAACTTCAGGTTCTCATCGAGGGGGCCGAAGAGTTCGTTGATGCCCCCGGCGATTCGTACGGTTTGCTTCATCAAGTTTGGCGTTTGCAAATCAAGCGTAGCGCGACCTTTCGGGCGGGTCAAGCTACAGGCAACTCATACTTATTGGCTCCATCTGATCTTTTCTTCCTGAGTTTCGTATGCCAACTGAATTTGCGTGCAAGTCTGGCGGCCAAACTATGCCGGCCCGGTCCATAAGGGCGGCTACAACAGGGAGCGCAGTGCATTAGTAGCTCCCCAGCGCGATGGCACGGGCAGTCGCAGTCTTTCCAACTTTTCACGCCGTCCTGCACGGGTTAGTGCGTCGCGGGAGCCGGGAACTGGACCTTGGGCACCTCGCGCGCCGCTTCGGGTGCCGCGAAGTAGGCGTTGTTCCGCTGGAAGCCCGCCCAGCCAGCGAAAACGTTGCTCGGAAACTTGCCGATAAAGGTGTTGTAGTCCTGGATGGCGTCGTCGTAGCGCTTGCGCTCGACGGCAATGCGATTTTCCGTTCCGGCCAGCTCGTCCTGCAAACGCAGGAAGTTCTCGTTTGACTTCAGCTCCGGATAGCTCTCTTTGAGAGCGAGAATCTTCATTTCCATCCCATAGAGCTGGTTGCTCGCTGCAATCTTGTCGGTGGGAGTTTGGGCGTTCAAGTACTGCGTGCGGGCTTTGGCTACGTCATCGAACACGGTCTGCTCCTGGGCGGCGAAGCCCTTGACCGTCTCGACGAGATTCGGGATCAGGTCGGAGCGGCGCTGGAGCACCACGTCCACCTGCGCCCAATCGGACTTCACCGTTTCATTCAGGGTGACCATTTGGTTGCGGCTCGAAATATACATGACGCATACCGTAAGCCCGAGGGCCAGAATGACCACGAGAACGATGACGAGTAGCTTCATGAGATGCCTCCGGCGAAGAATCTAGCACAGAACCAGACCGCCAACCGCGAACCCCTATTCTGGATACGCCGCCGCAGGCTAGGAAGTTTCGAGACGGCGATCCACTTCGTTAGTCACCACTTCCACGAATTCCAGATACGTGTGCAGAGTCGCTTCAATGTCGATTTCCCTCTCTTTGCGCTTCCCTTCCCGGAAATCGAGAATGCTGTGGAATCCGGAGGGGTCGGCGCCCGTGAGCGACGCGACGGCGTCCACTGCTTCTCGTTTGCCGTGCGGCGCGGGCTTGCCGACCGCGATCAAGGCGTGGCGAAACAGCGCGCAAAACGCCGAGACGGAGCTGAGCATGATCCCGAGATGCACTTTCTTCTTCTGCGGCGCGGCCAGCACTGCCTGGCGCAGGCGCAGCCAGTCCGTGCGCAGCTCGCGTTCAACCTGCAAGCGGTGCAGCTGCATCGGGACTTCGAGATCTTCAAGAAAATCTGCGCCGTAGAGCATGCGGTGATGGCGCTTCATGTCGAGAAGCTCGATCGCGAAGATGTCCGCCGAACGGACAAGCTCCACCTGCGTAAACACGAGTGGCGCGGGATTGCCCTGGCGCCCCCACCATTCCGCCACGGGATGCAGGCGTTCCAGGTGCGCCGATCCGGCTTGCTCGACAACGCAGAGCACGTTGAGATCGGAGTGCTTTTCCAGAAATTCGCCGGTGACGGCCGAGCCGTACAGCACGACGGCCTTGAGATTATCGCCGGAGGCGGATTTGAGCCGATTCACTAATTCAGTCAATTTTGCTTCCATGCTTTAAGGTACCTCGCTGCGAAACAATGTCGAGAGAGAGATCCCTCGGTCGCGATTCTCCCTCGGGATGACAATCCTCCTCGGATTGTCACCAACCGCCGCCCGCTCCGCCCCCGCCAAAGCCTCCTCCGCCAAAACCACCGAATCCCCCGCCACCGCCGCCTCCGCCGAACCCACCGCCACCGAAACCACCGAATCCACCACCACCGCCGCCTCCTCCACCAAATCCGCCGCCCATTCCACTGCCAATCATGGGGCCTATCCACCAACCGCTTCCCCCGCGGCGGCGCGGTCCGGCTCCAGCGCTCATCGCACCACGGATCGCATAGTAGATGAAAAGAATGACCAAAATTATGACGAACGGCGGAATGCGCGGAAAATTCTTCTCTCTTTCCCGAGACCGCGGAGGTGCGCCGGACAGAGTGATGCCTCGGTCGGCGGCGATCACGTCGGCGACGCGCCGCGTCATCAGAAGCACTCCCCCGTCGTAATCGTTGTTGCGGAACAGGGGAACGGCCTCGCGACCAAACCCGCCGACTTTGCCGTCGGGCAGGATTCCCTCAAGACCGTACCCGACCGCCATGTAATACCTGTGTTCATTTGGCGCCACAAGAATCAGGACGCCGCTGCTCGTCGACTTTGGTCCGATTCCGAGACGCTCGGCAAGATCGACCGCGTAGTCCGCTTCCGTCCGGCCATCGAGCGACTTGATGGTGACCACGGCGATCTGGGCCTGCGCCTTGTGGTCCACTTCGGTGCACAGTGCGGTGAGCTGTTCACGGGCGGACTGGCTCAACACCCCGGCGAGGTCCGTAACGTATCCGGAGGCTTTAACTTGCGGGACAATCTGGTCCACCGACTGGGCACGGGAGGCAGGGGCACACAGCAAACAGGCGCCGATCAGGGCCACGATCCAATGGCGGATGCGCATCACTCTCTTATACGTACAGGAAAGCCGGAAGCAACCGACCTGCGTCAATGGGACAGGGCTCAAAGGCGGGCGGGAAGGCATCAGGGGCTCGGTTCAGCCATGGTAGAGCCGGGCGAGGATGGTGTCAACGCGCCCCGAGGCGTATTGGGACGAGTTGCAGGGCAATTGTCACCCATGGGGTGCGATGCTACACTCCCATGTCCGCCCAATGTAACGCGCTTGGAAGCATCCCGGAACGAGTCTCCCGGGGTGCCCAAATTCCCGCCTAACCGTCGAATAGCAGGGGGGGCACGCGTGGCCGCCGCGGCGCATTGTAGACACGGTTTCTGAAACATATTGCAGCCTCCGCGCGTTTCAATACCTTGGGGTATTGCGCTGATTTCTAGGGACATGATCCTTTTGGAGAGGAAGAACACGATGAGTCGAAGGTTAACGCACGCAGCGCTCGCGATTCTGACCGCTGCTTCGCTGATGATTTCGCCGGTTTACGCGCAGGCTCAGGGCGCTCAAGGCCAAGCTTCGCCGGCCACCCCGGCTTCGGGCGGCAGCCGCAGCCTGAACCTGTCGATGGCGCCGGACTATTCGCAGGGGGCGAGATGGTTCCCGAACGTTATCGCGCCTTATAGGCCGGCCCGTTCGGCGCAGCCTATCCTGACGAATTCCCCTCGCATCAGCCAGCTGATCGACAACGGCAAGCTGATGCTGAGCCTCGACGACGCCATCTCGCTCGCGCTCGAGAACAACCTCGACATCGCGGTGCAGCGCTTCACGCCGTGGCTCGACCAAGCGAGCTTGCTGCTCGCGAAATCGGGCGCCAATGGAAAGACAGTCTTCGACCCGTCCGTCACATCAAACCTCTATCTGGAAGAACAGACGTTTCCGGTGAATAACCCATTCCTCGCCGGGGTCGGTACAGGATCCGCGATCGCCGCGCTGATCAACCACTCCGCCGTGGGAAACTTCGCTTACAGCCAGGGATTTGAACCGGGGACGCAGGTCCAGGTGACGTTCGATAACACGCGTTCGTCCTCCACGTCAGCGTTCAACTCTTTCAACCCCTACGAGCAAACGTCACTTCAGGTCCAACTGACCCAGCCGCTTTTGAACGGCTTCGGGCGCCTGATCAACAACCGGTACATCATCGAAGCGAAAAACACGGTGAAGGTGGGCGAGTCGCAATTCGCGCAGCAGGTGATGACGACCGTGACCGCAGTCGCGAACGACTACTGGGAGCTCGTGTACGCTCGCGAAAATGTGAAGGTCGAGCAAGCTGCCGTCGGCGTGTCGCAGAAGCTTTACGAGGACAACAAGAAACAGCTCGAAATCGGGACGATGGCTCCGCTGGACGTGCTGACGGCCGAATCGCAACTCGCCACCGACCAGCAAAACTTGATTGTGGCCCAGACGGTTCAATTACAGGATGAAACGACCCTGCTCAACGCCATCACCAAGGACCCGCTCGCGGGCCCCCTTGCCGGCGTGGAAATCGTCCCCACGACTCCGATCGCATCACCCGACATCACCGAAAACATCTCCATCCAGGACGCGGTCAAGGAAGCGTGGCAGAAGCGCCCTGAGCTCCAGCAGGCCGACCTGAACTTGAAGAACGCCGGCGTCGAAGTGAAGGCCACGAAAAATTTACTGCTCCCGACGCTGAATCTTTTCGGGCTTTACAATTCCACGGGCCTTGATGGCGTTAGAACTCCGCTGGCGCCGACCGGCAACTTCAGCCTTTCGGGAGACGTGTTCGATACCGCAGGCACGAACGGCGTCATTCCGGGGAACGCGACGGTAATCGGTTTCACGGGGTCCCCACAGTTCCTGCCGGGTACTCCAATACCGGCGGGGCTTACCGACTCGTGGGACCAGTTGATCCACAGCAAATTCCCAACGTTCGAAGGCGGGCTCAATCTGACTCTGCCCGTCCGGAACCGCGCGGCGCAAGCCGCGAGCGCCCAGGCGCAGCTCAATGAACGGCAGCAGCAGGTGAAATACCGCCAGCTCCAGAACAGCATATTCGTCAGCGTGCGCACGGCACAAATCGCTCTCGAGCAAGGCCGAGCGCAAGTGGCGGCGGCGGAAAAGGCGCGGAGTCTCGCCCAACAGACGCTCGACGACGAACAGAAGAAATATCAGCTCGGCTCTTCAACGAGCTACAACGTCGTCCTGCGTTCGCGCGACCTGACCGCGGCGGAAGGCACCGAACTGCGCGCTCGCATCAACTTGATCGAAGCATCCGTCAACTTCAATCAAGCCGTGGGCCGCACGCTCGACGTGAACAACATCACGCTGGCCGATGCCCTTTCGGGAAGCGTCTCGGGAGTTCCCAACATCCCCGGCACGCCCGACGCGGATGTGCACTCCGGCCGCTAACCCGTGCTAGTCTGAAGCCGCGCGCAGTGCTCCTCCTCGCATCGATACAGGAGACGCAGCTTCATGAGTGAGAAGGCCGGCAAGAATCCGGGCGTTCCGGCTTTCGCGGCCGGGCGGAATCCCTCCGCCGCCGAGCGCGCGTGGGAAGAGAAGACGCTCGGACCGGCGCTCGAGAAATCTCCCGATCGTCCCGCCGATTTCACCACCGTCTCGAGCTATCCGATTCGGCGGATCTACACCGAAGCCGACCTCGCGGGCTGGACCCCGGAGCGCGATCTTGGCGTGCCCGGGGCGCCTCCCTATACGCGCGGAATTCATTCAGCGATGTACCGCGCGCGCCTGTGGACCATGCGGCAATTCGCCGGGTTCGGCTCGGCCGAGGACACCAACCGCCGCTTCCGCTACCTCCTCTCGCAAGGGCAGACAGGGCTTTCGGTCGCGTTCGATCTGCCGACGCTGATGGGCTACGACTCCGATCACTCGCTCGCCGAGGGCGAGGTTGGAAAGTGCGGCGTCGCAATCAGCTCACTCGCCGACATGGAGGCGCTGTTCGACCAGATTCCGCTGGCAGACATCACGACTTCGATGACCATCAATTCGCCCGCGGCGCCCATCTGGGCCATGTACCTGGCGGTCGCTGAAAAGCAGGGTGCCAGCTGGCAAACGATTTCGGGGACCCTCCAAAACGACATCCTGAAGGAATACATAGCGCAGAAGGAGTACATCTACCCACCCGCTCCGTCGATGCGCCTGGTGACAGACACAATCGAGTTCGGCGCGAAGCACACACCGAAATTCAATCCGATCTCCATCAGCGGCTACCACATTCGCGAGGCCGGCTCGACGGCGATTCAAGAACTGGCGTTCACGCTCCGCGACGGGATTGAATACGTCGAGGACTCTTTGCGGCGCGGGCTCGCCATCGACGACTTTGCGCCACGGCTGTCGTTCTTTTTCAACGCGCACAACGACTTTTTCGAGGAGATCGCCAAGTACCGCGCGGCGCGGCGCATTTGGTGCGGCGTGATGCAGGAGCGATTCGGCGCGAAGAATCCGAGATCGTGGGCGTTGCGATTTCACGCACAGACGGCGGGATGCTCGCTCACGGCGCAGCAGCCGTACAACAACGTTGTGCGCACGGCCGTGCAGGCACTCGCCGCCGTGCTCGGCGGAACGCAATCGCTGCACACGAACTCGCTCGACGAAGCCTGGGCGCTTCCGACTGAATCCGCCGCGACAATCGCGCTGCGCACGCAGCAGATTCTGGCGCACGAAAGCGGCGTCACGAATACGGCCGACCCGTTCGGCGGATCGTATTTCGTCGAAGCGCTGACGAACGAGATCGAACGCGATGCTCGAGAGTACGTCGACAAGATCGACGCTCTCGGCGGTATGGTGGCGGCGATCGAGCGCGGCTACCCGCAGCGCGAAATCGCGGACGCGGCGTACCGATATCAGGTGGCCGTCGACCGAAAAGAGAAAATCATCGTCGGCGTGAACGACTACGTCGGCGAAGAGAAGTCCATCGACATTCTGCAGATCGACGAGTCGGTAGCGAAGCGCCAGGCGGCGCGTCTTCGGAGGCTGAGGGCTGAGCGCTCGAATGACGAAGTCGACCGGCGCATCGCCGCGCTGCGAAAGGCGGCTGCCGGCTCCGAAAACCTGATGCCGCACCTGTACGAAGCTGTGAAGACCTACGCCACGCTCGGCGAAATCTGCGACGCCATGCGCGAGTCGTTTGGCGTGTACGAGGAAACAGCGATCACCTAAGCGACGGTTTCTCCGCGCTCCGTCCGTCAGGCTGCCTTCTCTGTGCTCTCTGTGCCTTCTCTGTGTCCTCTGTGGTAAATTCCGCTGCCGAGAGATCGCATGTCCGACAACGAACTCACTCGTGACATTATTGGCGCCGCGATCGAGGTCCACACACTGCTCGGCCAAGGTCTTCTCGAGTCGGCATACGAAGAGTGCCTGGCTCGGGAGTTTGCATTGCGCGGCATCCAGTTCGAGCGTCAGAAGCCCGTGCCTGTGGTGTACAAAGACACGAAGCTGGAATGCGGTTACCGTTTGGATTTCCTGGTCGCCGGCAGGGTTGTCGTCGAGTTGAAGGCTGTTGAGGCCATCGCCCCGATTCGTGAGGCAATCGTGTTAACTTACTTGCGGCTCTCGAATTGTGGGCTTGGACTGCTGATCAACTTCAACGTGAGGGTGTTGAAGGAAGGGATTCGGCGATTCATTCTCTGACCAAACGCTTAACACAGAGCGCGCAGAGAAGACACGGAGAGCACAGAGAAATCCAGATGCCGGAAAAGAAGATACGGGTGCTGATTGCGAAGCCGGGGCTCGACGGCCACGACCGCGGCGCGAAAGTGATCGCGCGTGCGCTGCGCGATGCCGGGATGGAAGTGATCTACACCGGCCTGCGCCAGACACCCGAAATGATCGCATCGGCCGCGCTGCAAGAGGACGTCGATGTCATCGGCTTGTCGATTCTCTCCGGCGCGCACAATACGCTCTGCGCGCGGCTAGTGGACCTCCTTCGCGCCAAGGGCATGACGGATGTCACCGTGCTGATCGGCGGCATCATTCCGGAGGCCGATATTCCCGGCCTAAAAGAGGCCGGCATCGCTGAGATCTTTCTGCCGGGCACCACGACGCAGGCTATCGTGGACTTCATCCGCCAGCGCGTGGCCGCCACGCCCCAAGGAGCATGATTTGGCGCTGAAAACGACCTCCGACCAAACGCCCTCCGTGCCCGGGACGGTCATCGGAACCAGCCTCGACACGAAAGCACCCGCCTTTCAGAAGAACAGCCGCGCGTTGATCGATCAGCTGACGGAGATCAAGAACCAGGAAGAGAAAATACGGCAGGGCGGCGGCCCGAAGGCGATCGAGACGCAGCACAAGAAAGGCCGCCTGACGGCGCGCGAGCGAATCGCTAAGCTGATCGACGCCGGGACGGAATTCTTCGAGCTGGGAATCTACGCGGCGTTCGAGATGTACGAGGAGTGGGGCGGCGCTCCCGCAGCGGGCACGGTCACGGGACTCGGGCTCGTAGCGGGCCGGCGCGTGATGATCATCGCCAACGACGCAACAGTGAAGGCCGGCGCGTTCTTCCCGATGACGGCGAAGAAAGTGATTCGCGCCCAGAATATCGCCATTGAGAATCACATCCCCACCATCTACCTGGTGGACTCGGCTGGCGTTTTTCTTCCCTTGCAGGACGAAGTGTTCCCGGATACCGATGATTTCGGGCGCGTATTCCGCAACAACGCCGTCATGAGCGCGATGGGCATCCCGCAAATTGCCGCGATTATGGGACTGTGCGTCGCAGGCGGCGCATATCTGCCGGTAATGTGCGATCACATTTTGATGACCGAAGGCAGCGGGCTGTTTGTCGCCGGCCCGGCCCTGGTACAGACGGCGATCGGCCAGCAAGCATCGGCCGAGGAGCTCGGTGGTGCAAAGATGCACGCGCAGATCAGCGGGACCATCGATTTCCGCGAGCTCAACGACGAAGCATGCATCGAGCGCCTGCGCGCGCTGATCGACAAGATCGGGCACGGCCCCGGCGCACCCTTTGACCACAAACCATCCACTCCTCCTGCGCATCCGGGGGAAGAAATCTACGGGATCTTCACGGGGGACGCGTCGAAACAATACGACATGCGCGAGATTATCGCCCGCGTCGTCGACGGCAGCCGCTTCGAAGAATACCGCGCCGAATATGGACAGACCGTGCTCTGCGGCTACGCGCGCATCGGCGGTTGGGCCGTCGGCATCGTGGCGAACCAGAAGAAGCATGTCAGCGTGTCCGCTCCCGGCAGCGGCGAGAGGCGCGTTGAATTTGGCAGCGTGCTTTACACAGAATCGGCTGATAAGGCCGCGCGGTTCATCCTCGACTGCAACCAGAATCTGGTCCCGCTGATCTTCATGCACGACGTGAACGGATTCATGATCGGCAAGGAAGCCGAATGGAGCGGCATCATTCGCGCGGGCGCGAAGATGGTCAACGCCGTGGCCAACAGCGTGGTGCCCAAGATCACTGTCATATGTGGTGGCACCTTCGGCGCCGGGCACTACGCGATGTGCGGGAAGGCGTATGACCCGCGCTTCGTCTTCGCGTGGCCGACCGCGCGCTACGCCGTGATGAGCGGCGAATCGGCTGCCGGGACGCTGGTGGAGCTACGGATCAAGCAGCTCGAGCGCGAAGGCAAGAAGCTGACCGAGAAGAACAAAAAGGATCTCTACGAGTCGATTCGAGCGACCTACGAGCGGCAGACCGACCCGCGCTACGCGGCGGCGCGATTGTGGGTGGACGCGATCATCGATCCCGCACACACGCGCGAGGCGCTTATCGAAGCGCTGGAATGCGCCGCTTTGAATCCTCACGTCGCGGAATTCAAGACGGGAGTATTGCAGACCTAGATGAACGCGATTGTGCAGGAACGTAAGCTCAGCGGCCTCGCCACCTTTGGCCTCGCGCTGCTGCTTGTGGCGCCGTCCGCCGTTGCACTCTTTGCGTCCTGGGCGTTGGCGCAGCGGGCGCGATTCCCTGCCTCCGCGCTCTGGCTGGTCTATGAGGTTTCCCTCTACGCGGGATATGTCGGTGTCGGGGCTTCGGCCCTTGGCGCAATCGTCGAGGCGTTTCGGCGCGAAATCCCGCCCCTATTCCGCTGGCTGATGGGAATCTCAGCCATCGCTGGCTTCTGTTTGCTGTGGTACGCGAGGCACATCTACCAAAACCCCTGGGCGCCCAACACGTGACCAACACTGACGTAACCATCGTGGAGTGCCCTCGCGATGCATGGCAGGGCCTCGCACAAATCATTCCCACCGACGACAAGGTGCGATACCTGAGCGGCCTGGTCTCGCTCGGTTTCCGGCACATCGACGCGGTGAGCTTCGTTTCTCCGAAGCATGTGCCGCAGATGGCGGATAGCGAAGCCGTCATGGCAAAGCTGAGCCTCGTCAAGCTCCCGTCAGGCGAAGCGCCGGAGATCATCGGCATCGTAATCAACGACCAGGGTCTCGACCGCGCGCTTGCCGCGCCCGGCGTGACGACTCTCGGCTACCCATACTCGATTTCCGCCTATTTCCGGCGCGCCAATGCGAATATGTCCCGGGCGGAATCGCGCGCGCTTGTCGAGAAGCTCCAACGCGAAACCAAGGCCGCAGGGAAGAAGCTCGTGGTTTACATCTCCATGGCCTTCGGCAACCCGTACGACGAACCGTGGGGCCCTGAAATCGTGGAGGACACGCTTGTGTGGCTGAAGGACGTGGGTGTGCGAACCGTCTCTCTCGCGGACACCGTCGGCACGGCAACGGCACACGACGTAGCGCACCTATACGGCGCCGTGAAAAATTGTGTGGCGGGCGTTGAGATCGGCGTGCATCTGCACAGCCGCCCCGACGGCGCGGCGGAAAAAGTTCTCGCGGCGTATCAGGCGGGTTGCAGGCGCTTCGACGGCGCGCTGACGGGCCTCGGCGGCTGCCCATTTGCAGGAGACGCTCTCGTGGGGAATATCCCGACGGAAACCGTACTCACTACGCTCGCGGCGCGCGGAGTGGCAACCGGGATTGACGCAAAATCGCTCGCCGTGGCCTGCGCGATGACGGACGCGCTACGCGAGAAGTACGCGCACGAATCCGAGGCCGCGAAGCCGAATTGACCTTTGGAGCAGGCGAAAAATGGGCTATCCGACGCTGACGTACCAATCCGACGACCAGATCGCCACGATCGCTCTCACCGTGCCCGAAAAGCGCAACGCGATCTCGGCGCAGATGATTTCCGATCTTCTCGGCGCGCTCGATCAAGCGGAAGAGGGACCCGCGCGCGTCGTGATCCTCACCGGCTCGGGAAAGGCGTTCTGCGCCGGCATGGATCTCGATGAATTGCAGCATCTGGCAAAGCAGACGCAGCAGAAAAACCTCGAGGATGCGCGGCGCATCACCAAAATGTTTTACCGGCTCTACAGCTTCCCCAAGCCGATCATCGCGGCCGTGAACGGTCCAGCCATCGCCGGAGGGTGCGGCATCGCAACGCTGGCCGATTTCACGCTCGCCGTCCCGGAAGCAAAATTCGGGTACACCGAGGTGAAGCTCGGGTTTATGCCCGCGATCGTGGCGGTCTTTCTGCGACGGCGCCTGGTGGATCGTCATGTGCGGGATCTCCTCCTCACCGGGAGGATCATCGACGCGGCCGAGGCCTATCGCATCGGACTGGTCACCGAAGTGGTGCCCATGGAGACTCTGATGCCGCGCGCGCGGGAAATCGCCGAGTTGCTGCTCGCTGCGAGTCCCTCTGCCGTCGCCCAGACCAAGAAGCTGCTGCAAAACTTCGACAAGGCGGCCATCCGCGCGGAACTGGAAGTCGCGCTCGAGGCCAACGCCGACATTCGCTCGACTCCGGATTTCCGTGAAGGCGTGGCGGCATTTCTCGAAAAGCGTTCGCCGAAATGGGGCGGACGGTAAGCGCGATGAAAGATTACGCCGACGCCACTATTCGGGTGCGCTACGCCGAGACGGACCAGATGGGAGTGGTCTATTACGGAAACTATTTCACGTGGTTCGAGGTCGGGCGCGTGGAGCTTTGTCGCCACCTCGGATTCACCTACAAACAGATGGAAATCGAGGACGATTGCCTGATGGTCGTTGCGGAGGCTTCTTGCCGGTACAAGCGCCCTGCGCGCTTCGATGATTTTCTCATCGTGCGGACGCGGGTCGTCCAATCGCAGCGGCGCACCCTCCGCTTCGGCTACGAGATCATCCATCAGGAATCAGGCGACCTGATCGCGACGGGCGAAACGCTGCACGTGGTTTGCGATCGCCAGGGCCGGCCGAAATCGATTCCCGAAAAATACCGCAAGTATTTTCATGCTGGCACTCACAAAAGCCCCGCGCCGTGAGGCGGGGACGTCTATTTCACGAAGGAGTACAGCCGATGAGCGCGCCTGACCCCGCAAAACTCGAACGATTCCGCGAGAAGCTGCGTGAGGAGTGGACCGACCAGCAGACCGTCGCAGCCTGGCGGAAATGGCAAGCGCAGCTCTCCGCGTTCACGCACGCCGCGACCGATGCTGTTCTCGAGGCGGCGAAATTGCGTCCGGGCATGCGAGTGCTCGACCTGGCGAGCGGAGTCGGCGATCCCGCGCTCGCGGTAGCCGAGGCGGTCGGCCCCTCCGGCCACGTCACGGCCACCGACCTTGGCCCGGGAATGATCGGCCTTGCCGAGGAGTTAGCTCGAGCGCGAGGGCTCCGCAACATCGACTTCCGCGTCGCCAACGTTGAAGCGCTTCCCTTCCCGGATCAGTATTTCGACGTCGTGACGTGCCGCTTCGGGGTGATGTTTTTCCCGAATCAGGTGAAAGCATTTCAGGAGTGCCGCAGAGTTCTGAAGCCCGGCGGGCGTGTTGCGTTCGTCGTATGGGGCAGCAGAGAGCAGGCGTTCCTCTCGACCACGGTCGGCATTCTCATGAAATACGTGGAAGTGCCGCCTCCGGATCCCGAAGCGCCGCACGCATTCATGTTTGGCCAGCGCGGCTTGCTCGAAAGCCGGCTCAAGGCCGGAGGTTTTGCGGACGTCAAAGAGGAAGTGCGGACGGTACAGGGACGTTGGACCGGCTCGCCGGAAGAGTACTGGCATCAGTTCACCGAAGTCGCGGCGCCGTTTCGCCCGCTCATCGCCAAGCTGACGCCGGAGACGCGCGGCAAGGCGGAATCCGAGATCATCGCCGGGCTGCGGAAGCTCTCCGACGGCAAGACGCTGACGATGGCGCTCGAGATCGTGATCGGCACGGGCGTACGAATGTGAGCGGGATTGCAATCGACGGGGAGCGCCTCACGATCGAGGAGCTTTACCGCATCGTCTTCGATGGCGCGGAAGCCGAGCTTCCGCAGGCGGCGCACAATCGCATGAATGCCTCGCGGGACGTCATCGCGCGCCTGATCGAGACCGACGCGGCCGTATACGGCGTGACCACCGGCTTCGGCAAACTGGCCTCCACGCGGATCTCGCACGACGAAATACGCCACCTGCAACTGAATCTGGTGCGAAGCCACGCGTGCGGCGTCGGTGCGCCCCTCAGCGAACATGCCGCGCGCGCTATGCTGGCGCTTCGGGCGAATGCGCTCGCGAAGGGTTTTTCAGGCGTGCGCCCGGTGGTGGCGGAGACGCTTGTAGCCATGCTGAACCGCGGCGTGCATCCCATTATCCCGTCGCAAGGATCAGTCGGCGCCTCAGGCGATCTCGCGCCGCTGGCGCATCTCGCGCTGGTGGTGATCGGCGAAGGCCACGCCACCTTTCAGGGTCGCTCGATGACCGGCGCGCAGGCGATGCGGCTCGCGGGCATCGCTCCGCTCGTGCTTGAAGCGAAGGAGGGCCTCGCGCTCCTGAACGGCACGCAGGCCATGCTCGCGCTCCTGGCCCTCTGCCTGCGGCAGGCGGAAATCGCGGTGGACACCGCGGACGTGGCCGCGGCTCTCTCTCTCGATGCGCTACGCGGCAGCCCATCGGCGTACGACGCGCGCATCGCAAAAGTTCGCCCTCATGCCGGGCAGGCCGTCACGGCGCGGAACATCGAGCGGCTCAATCGCGGCAGCGAAATCCGCGAGTCGCACCGCTCGCCGGAAAAAGACTCGCGCGTGCAGGATCCGTACAGCCTGCGTTGCGCGCCGCAGGTCCATGGAGCGGTGCGCGATGCTCTGGCGCAGGTCCGCGCCACGCTCGCGATCGAGATCAATAGCGCTACGGATAATCCTCTCGTGTTTGCGGGCTCCGGTGAAGTGATCAGCGGTGGGAATTTCCACGGCCAGCCGCTGGCGATGGCCGCGGACCATCTGGCGGTCGCGCTCGCGACGCTCGGGGGAATCTCCGAGCGCCGCACCGAGCAGATGACGAATCCCCAGACCAGCCGGCTACCGGCGTTCCTGGTCCGCCACGCGGGACTCAATTCCGGCTTCATGATCATGCAGGTGACCGCCGCCGCGCTCGCGAGCGAAATGAAGGCGCTTGCCGCAGCACACTCGGTCGATTCGATTCCGACGTCGGCGAATCAGGAGGATTACGTCTCGATGGGAATGGGCGCGGCGCGCCGACTCGATCCGATGATCGCTAATCTGCGAAACATTCTGGCGATCGAGCTTCTCGCGGCGTGCCAGGGGATCGACCTGCTCTCGCCCCTGCGCACAGGGCCCGAGACGAAGAAGGCCTACGACCTCGTGCGCTCCGTTTCGGAACCGGTGAATGCGGACCGCTCGCTTTCCCCGGACATCGAAGCGGTCGCGCGCACGATCGCGGCCGGTCGATTCAGCGCGCTGGTCCGTTAGCCGCCGCTTTCATTCCGCGAGCGCCCGCCGCAGAAACGTGCCGAATCGCAATCCGGCAATGTAGCTGAATGGCGCAACTCCCAGCGAATAGTGCCCGCACGGCAACGATAGATTTTCGAATTCCACTTGTTCGCCGCGAAGTTTCTCCAGAAGCGCGTCGGTGAATTCTGGCCAAAATGTCGGATCGTAGCGCGCGGTGATCAGCAGGAGTTTCCGGCCCGGGCCGTGGCCATTGCGGAGCTTCGAGATATACGGAAAGGGGCTGATGGGCGACCAGTAGTGGCGCAGCTCGTCGCGGGATACGCCGGTCTGGAGCGATTCCCAAACGTTTTGGGTCGTCAGCCCATGGCTGACGACTTCTCCGAAGTAGGTCGAGGCGTGCAGGAACGCGCCCGCGCGCAGGGCTGGCTCGTGGCACATGGTGATGAACCCGATCGCCGAGCCGATGCTCGTTCCGAGTACCCCGAGCGGCCCATAGCCCTGCTGCTCCAGCCATCGGAGAGTGCGACGGACATCGGCTACGGCCTGCCGACCCGCCTGCATCGTGAGGCCGATGTTCGGGCCGACCAGATGGTCCGCGCGCGGGTGGCCGGGTATGGCGCGCCGGTCGTGATACGGCAGGCTCATCTTGATCGCCGTGATGCCCAGGCGATTCAGCCAGAGGCAAACGTTCTGCTGCTCCTCCCAGCGCGCATTCCATTGCGCGAGCACGACCACCGCCGGACCCTTCGTCTTGTCGCCACGCCGCCTCCCGCGGCCCTTCTTTTGACGCGGCCTATTCACCGGAAAGAGCTGAGCGTGAACTCGATTGTTCTCCGGCCACGGCGACTCGATGGCGCTGGTGAACGTGAGGACGTTGTCCGCGAGCGCGTAGTCCTTTGCTGGCGTGACCGCATACCAGTCGTCGCTCTGCGCCACGGCTTGCGCCACGAATTGCTCAAGGAACGCGCGAGGCTCCGGGTGGCTGGCGCCGCCGCCGATGTACTCGAGGCCCCAATCGAAGGGGAGCGTGCGGCGGTTCGGCTCCTGCGCGAAGCGCATGCGCTCGTAGCGGTGAATTTTTCGTTCGAGCCAGGATGTCATCTGGGGAAAGTAGGATTATACATTAGCGCGCGTGAAGCACGTCGCTCCCATCATCTGGTTTCGGTTCGCCTTGCACTGCAGACAATGCGCGCCCTTACTTGTCTTTGCATGTACGTTGGCACAGTGAGACCATGCGGCATATGTTCCTTACAATCGGGGTTGACAGGATTCGACGTCTGTCCACTTTTGCGCTGGTGACGTTTGCGGCCACTTGCTCCACGGCGCCATCTTTGTTTTCCGGTCCGCCGCGAACTTCGAGCATCGCCCGGGAGCAGGGAGCTCCTCAGAAGGACTCTGCCGCCTGCCCGCCGGAGACTTTTTCCGGCGACGTAAATCGCGCTGAACATTACGAACACAACTTCGGGACAGATCTGGTCTTCCGCCTCCGTGCTTCCCACGATCCGGCAATCGAAGGCTGGCACATCGAGATTGTCGGAAAGCAGGCCCTGGACGCGGGGCGGAGTCAGGACTGGGCCTGGCCCCTCAATCCGCCCTATCACGGTTACAACGCTCAGAATGTGAGTGTCTCGTACGACTTTGCGGCGAAAGATGTAATCGACTATTGGCGCGAATTCCGCTTTCCACTGAACGAAGCTGACGCGAAGCGAGCCACTGAACTCTACGAGAAGCTGGAGTCCGACACGGGACAACAGCTTGACGACGACATGCAGGAGCTGGAGTCCTTTCCTGGCGGCACGGGAGATTTCAAGATTACAGACTCGCGCGTTGTCCCCAGCGGCCCGGAGAACGGACAACGCGGCCGCATCGAGTGGCTGAAATTCACAGTCAGCATTTCGTTTCCGTGCCAGTCTTCGGCGCGCAAGCCCTAAGTTTCGGCGTATGGTTTTAGACCGCGCCCCTCACGAGATGGCCAGCGTGTTGTCTTCGCGCCGTTCACGAAGAGCGGGCCACCTTCGCTTTCCTCATGGCAGCGAGGCGGCGCAGAGGCGCCCCCGTAAGGCGCGTGAGCACCCAGTCCTTGCGCAGTTGCGCGCCCATCCGCCGGTAGAAACGAATCGCCGGCGCATTCCAATCGAGGACAGCCCATTCCATCCGGCCGCACCCTTTGCGAATCGCGATGCGAGCGAGCGACGAGAGCAACGCCCTGCCCACGCCCCTGCCGCGCTCTTCAGGCAGCACGAAAATGTCCTCCACGTAGAGCGTCGGGCGGCACATGAACGTCGAATACGTGAAGAAATAGAGCGCGAATCCGATCGCGCGGCCGCCCCGCGTGCAGATCTGCGTCTCGAAATACGGCCTCCCTATAAATCCATCGCGGCGCAGGCGCTTTGCGGTGGCCCGGCATTCGCGTGTCAGGCGCTCGTATTTCGCCAGCGCGCGAATCAGTTTCAGGATCGCGGGAACATCGCGCACGGTGCCAGGACGGATGCGCATCCCCAGGATTTCCGTGCCACGCGGTTTCGATTTCTTCATCACGCCCCTCTTCGGACCAGCGGTCGCGCCTGCCGCGACATCCGGCAAGTATAGCTCCGCAAACTGCGTTAGCAGTCGGGCACGGTGCGACGGGGGCGGCTTGAGGGGCGTCCCCCGATGTTGCAGAATCGAATGGTGGCTCCCTCGACTCTCATCGGCATCTTCGTGTTTCTTTTCGGGCTGATCATCGGCAGCTTTCTGAATGTCTGCATCATCCGAATCCCTGAAAAGAAGTCGATCGTACTGCCCGCGTCCGCCTGTCCGAAATGCGGCGCGGCGATCCGCCCCTACGACAACATTCCGGTGGTGAGCTGGCTGCTGCTCGGCGGGAAGTGCCGCGCCTGCAAGACGAAAATTTCGTGGATGTACCCCGTGGTCGAGCTACTCACGGCCCTGCTTTTCTGGGGATGCTATCTCGCGTTCGGGCCGACGCCCGAGACGCTGAAGTGGGCCATCTTCTCGGCGCTGATGGTCGTGCTGGTCTTCACGGACCTGCGCGAGCGAATCCTGCCCGACGTGGTCAACTTCACGGGCTTCGGGCTGGGGCTGGCGCTGAGCTTGTTCACAAAGCCCTCGGACGGAACGGCGCTCTGGCTCGCGAACCGCGTGTTCGACTTCCCTCCCCCGGCGCCGGTGGTTTCGATCGTGGATGCGCTGCTCGGCGCGGCCTTCGGGAGCGGAGTCTTGTGGCTGGTCTCCGAGGCATATTTCCGCCTGCGCGGGCGTGAAGGCATGGGGCTGGGCGACGTCAAGATGATGCTGATGGCCGGTGCGTTCCTGGGATTGAAGCGAACGCTGCTGACCATTCTCGTCGGCTCGGTTCTGGGAAGCCTGCTGGGAATCGGATTCATTCTGGCGCGGCGGAAGGATTCGACCTACGAGCTACCGTTCGGCACATTTCTCGGCACGGCGGCGCTGTTCGTGGTGTTCTTCGGGACGCCGCTGGTCAACTGGTATGCGAACATGCTGATGGTGCGATAGTGACGATGCGAAAAGAGAGCCTCCGATGACCGGACCGCTGCCGCCTCATCCCGCCGGGATGCCCTATCTCGGCATCGTCGATGTCGTTCTGATGTTCCTGGTTCTCTTCGGTGCGATTCTAGCGCTCGTCATCGTCGCCCGGAAGCTCCTCCGTGGCGGCCCCGCAAAGCAGAAAGACGATTGGACCAATCCCAAGGCCGACACGGAAAACGCCTCGGCCTTCATGGCCGCTTCGATGCAGGGCGTGATCGAAAAACTCCGCGCTCAGGAAAAGGAGCTCGCGCGGTTGCACGTGCTGGCGCAGGAGCGCGCCCAGGAATCCGAGCGGATGACCGAGGAAATGACGCGGAACATGCCGACCGGTCTACTGCTCGTCAATGCGACCGGCGCGATCAGCTCCTCGAACGCGGCGGCGGAAGTAGCGCTCGGGATCCGGCCGATGCGCTACCGTTCGTACAAGGAGATACTGGGAGACGATTCCGGGCTCGCGCAGATGCTGACGGAATGCCTGCGCGAGGGCAGAACGTTTCAACGCAGCGAGGTGGAGCACCTGACCTCGCAAGGCGAGGTGCGGCGGCTGGGCGTGACGATTTCGCCGATCTACCGCCACGCGCGAATGGCCGTGCGCACGCGCGTCAGCGATCCTCCCTCGGTCGCCGAGCGGAAGGTGAGCGGAGCGCTCTGCCTGATGAGCGACCTCACCGAGCTGACCGCGCTACAAAAGCAGATCCGCTGGAAGGAGAATCTCGCCGCGCTCGGCGAGATGTCCGCAGGCATCGCGCACGAATTCAAGAACGCGCTCGCGACGATTTCGGGCTACGCGCAGATGATCCGCAGCGAAGCGAAGCCGGGAGACGTGCGCGACTCCGCCGAAAAGATTCTCGAGCAGACGCGGGCGCTGACCCACGTTGTCACCGAGTTTCTGCGCTTCGCCAAGCCGCTCGAAATCGTGTACGAGACGGTGGCCATGGGCGCGCTGGTCGAGCGTGTGGCCGACGAGTTGCAAGAAGCTGTACCGGAGTGCGAAGTGACGCGCGAAGGCGCTTTTCTCGATCTCCCGGGCGACGAAGCGCTCCTTCGGCAAGCGCTCGTCAACCTGACCCGCAACGCGGCGGAAGCGGCGCGCGGGGCCGGAAAACGCCCGCACGTGACCATCTCCGGCACGATGGAGGATCTGGGCGGCCGCAGGTGGCAGCGCATCTGCGTCGCGGACAATGGGCCTGGCATCCCTGAGCGCGACCTGGCGAAAATCTTTCTCCCGTTCTACACCACGAAGTCCGAAGGAACTGGATTGGGCCTCGCGGTGGTGCAGAAAGTCGCCCTCCAGCACGGAGGAAGCATCGAGGCCCGCAACAGGGCCGGCGGCGGCGCCGAGTTCCTTCTCTGGTTACCTTTGCGGCAGGAGCCCTCGCCGTCTCTATTCCCCTCGCAGGCCGCACGCATCTAAACTGGTGCTTGGCATAGGCAATCAAGGGATCGAGGAGGCGTAGCCATGCGCAGACGGCCGTGGGTAGTCGCGGCGATGCTGGTGATTCCGGCAAGCAGCTGGTGCCAGTCGCAGGACCAAAATCAGGCGCAAACGGGCGGGACCTCCCAGTCTGCGGCCGCGCCGGCGCAACCGTCCCAGCAGCCGTCCCTGGCGGACGCGGCGCGCAAGGCGCGCGAGCAGAAGAAAGACGCCACCAAGGCCACAAAGGTCTTCACCAACGACAATCTCCCAAGCAACGGTTCCATTTCGACCGTCGGCACTGAATCGGCCCCGGCAGCCGAAGCAGCGGCTCAAGGCACGGAAGGGGCTCCCGCAGCGACTCCCGCCGGCGCCACTGACGAAGAGAAAGCATGGCGCGACAAGTTTGCCGACCTTCGGCGCAAGCTCGCGCAGGATCAGTCCGACCTCGAAGTGATGCAGCGGGAACTCGGCGTGCTGAATCTCCAGAATTACAACGATCCGGTCAAGGCGATGCAGCAGAGCCTTTCCCGCGACGACATCAACAAAAAGACCGCGGACATCGAAGCCAAGAAGAAGCAGGTGGCGGCCGACCAGCAGGCAATCTCCGACGCCGAAGATGACCTGCGCAAATCAGGCGGCGACTCCGGCTGGGCCCGCTAGAGTTTCTCCTTCATGGAACCTGTACTCCTTGTGGAAGACAAAGCCGAGCTGCGGGCCATGCTCCGCAAGGCCCTCGAACGCGCGGGCTACACGGTCGAAGAAGCGCCCGACGGAAATACGGCGATCGACAAGGTTCGCGCCAAGCGGTATCTCTTCGTCCTCTCCGATCTGAAGCTTCCCGGACATTCCGGACTCGAGGTCCTGCGCGAAGCAAGGCGCGTCGAGCCCACCCTGCCCGTGATCATCATGACGGCGTACGGATCCGTGGAAGAAGCCGTCACGGCGATGAAGGAAGGCGCGTTCGATTTCATCCAGAAGCCGGTGGACCTCGATCACCTGAAGCTGCTGCTCGAGCGCGCAGCGCGCCAGCAGGAGCTGCTGCGCGAGAATTTGCTCCTGCGCGAGGAATACTCCGAGCGCTACGGATTTCCGCGCATCGTGGGCGAGCACCCGGCGATGAAAGAAGCGAGCGAAATGACGCAGCGCGTCGCCGCCACGGATTCGACCGTCCTGCTACTCGGCGAAAGCGGCACGGGCAAGGAACTCTTCGCGCGCGCGATCCATCACCTGAGCCCGCGTTCCGAGCAGCCCTTCGTGGCGCTCAATTGCGCGGCTATTCCCGAAGGGCTGGTCGAAAACGAGCTTTTCGGCCACGAGCGTGGCGCCTACACGGGCGCGGGCGCGCGAAAGATCGGCAAGCTCGAGCTCGCGCACCGCGGGACGCTCTTCCTCGACGAAATCGGCGAGCTTCCGCTGGCGATTCAGAGCAAGCTGCTGCGCGTGCTCGAAGAGAGGCGATTCGAGCGCGTCGGCGGCACGCAGGAAATCGAGGCCAACGTGCGCATCGTCACCGCGACGAACAAGGACTTGCGCGCGGCCGTCGCTGACAAAACCTTCCGCGAGGATTTGTACTTCCGCATCTCGGCCGTCCCCATCACGATTCCTCCGCTGCGCGACCGGGGCGACGACGTTATCCTGCTCGCGGAACACTTTCTCGAGCGGTTCAAGCGCGAATTTCAAAAGCCCGCGCTCACCTTCAGCGCGGACGCGCTCGCGCGATTGCGCACTTACCCGTGGCCGGGAAACGTCCGCGAATTGCAGAACGCCGTCGAGCGCGCGGCAATTCTTGCAAAAGGCTCCGAGATCGATACCGAGGCGCTGCGGCTTCCCGAGCCGAAACCGTCGCGCGAAGACGTGCCGGATGGCATGCTCGAAGAGCAGTTTCTCTGGGAAGGGCCGCTCGAGGAAGTTTCTCAGCGCGCGGTCACGCACGTGGAGCGGTTCAAGATTCAGAACGCTCTCCGCGAATCGAAATGGAACAAGACGCGCGCGGCCGAGAAGCTCGGCGTGTCCTACAAAACCCTCCTCACCAAAATCCGCACGCTGGGCCTCGAGAATTAGGCCCGCAATCCGCCGACCGACTCAGCCCAGTAGGTGAACCAGCACTTCATTGGAAACAGTCAGGCGCTTCGGCGCGATCCGCAAGCGCTCGCCGTCGACCTCTATAAATCCCGCCGATCGAAGGCTGTCGATCCGGGACCGCACCGTCAGGATCAGATTGGCCAGGTGCGGCTCGTAATCCCGCGCGACCCGCTCGAAGTTAATGCCCTCCAGCTGGCGCAGTCCAAGAAAGAACTCCTCGTGAAACGCCTGTAACGGATGAACCGCCTCCATCTGTTCGCGCGGCGATGTCCCCCGTTCGATCAGCGTGACGTAGCGAGCCTGCTCGTGCACGTTGGCCCAACGCATGACTCCATCGAACGAGTGCGCCCCGGCGCCGAAGCCCAGGTACGGTTCCCTGCGCCAGTATTTCAGGTTGTGCTGCGATGCGCGCCCCGGCAAACCCCAGTTGGAGATCTCGTAGTGCTCGTAGCCCGCGGCTGCAAGATGCGCGCAGGCGGATTCGTAGAAATCCGCCATATCATCGTCGCTCGGAATGGCTCCTGCGCTGTAGCGGCTCCCGCCCTCGAGCGATTCCCTGCCCAGCCGGCTGCCCTCGTCGATCTCGAGCATGTAGATCGAAACGTGTTCGGGGAAAACGCGCAGCAGCTGGCTCATCGACGCTTCCCAGGATTTGCGGGTCTGGTGCGGAAGCCCGGCGATCAGGTCCATGCTGATGTTGCGGAAGCCCGCGGCGCGCAATAGGTCCACGGCGCGGAAAATGTCTTCGCGGCGATGCATGCGGCCCGCGGCCTGAAGCTCGCGGTCTTCAAAAGACTGCGCGCCCAAACTGATGCGGTTGAAGCCGGCGGAAAACCACGCGGCCGCCTTATGAGGCGTGATCGTCTCGGGGTCGGCCTCGAGCGTAATCTCCGACGGCTCTCCGGAATACATCCGGCGAAGGGTGTCGAGAATTCTCGCGAGCGCGGCGGGGTCAAGCAGGCTGGGAGTGCCGCCCCCGACATACACGGTGTCCACGGCCGGCGCCTCTGCCGGGTCCGCTGATTCGCGGATTTCGCGGCACACCGCGTCCGCGTAGGGCTCGTATCGGTCGCGCGAGACCACGCCGGTGTGGAAATTGCAGTACGTGCACTTCGTCTGGCAGAAAGGCACCTGGATGTACGCGCCGAAGCTCATGGAATGTGATGTATCGAATTTAGCACAGCGGCTATTGGGAACGCACAGTCCGCGCGCATCCCCCGGTGATAGAATGCATCCTAGAGCGTGCGGATAGGCGCGTCACGCTTTTGCCTCAGGCGTTCGGCAACTATGGACACACCACTCATTCAAGAGCATCGGACGGCGGGAGCACGGCTCGCCGAATTTCAAGGTTGTGTGTTGCCCGAATCGTTTTCGGATTTCGAGAAGGAGTACCACGCTGCGCGGCACTTCGCCGCACTGTTCGATACGAGCTGGCATGCGGTTTTCATCCTCACCGGCCGCGACCGCGTCAAATATCTTCACGCCATCACGTCCAATAGCATCCAGGCGCTTTCCGAAGGGAGCGGTGCGCTCGCCCTGCTGCTCAATCCCCAGGGACACATTCTCGCGGAGCTCGAGATCTACGTTCAACCCGAAAAGGTCACGGTCCGCACGCACATCTCCGCGCGGGAACGCGCCCTGGCCATGCTCGAAAAATACATCATCGCATCCGACGTGAAGATCACCGACGCGACGGACACCACCGGCAGCATCGCGCTCGAAGGGCCGCGCGCGGCCGCAATCGTCCAGCAGGCGTCCGGCGTCTCGATCGACGAGCTTCCCGAAATGTCGATCCGCGACGTTTCTATCGAGCACATCCGCTGCCAGGTGCTGCGGCACTCCTACTTTGGTGGCGTTGGCGCCGAAATTCTTGCGCGGCGCGATTGGCTGCCTTCGCTGTGGCAGAAGTTGCTGGGAGGAATCCGCGCCCATGGCGGCGAGCCCATAGGGATGGCCGCGCTCAACGCCCTTCGGCTCGAGGTCGGGGTGCCCTGGTTCCCCGTCGACTTTAACGACTCCGTGATTCCGCACGAGGCGGCGATCGAGACGACGCACATTAGCTTCAACAAGGGTTGCTACACCGGACAGGAGATCGTCGAGCGCGTGCGCTCGCGGGGCCACGTCAACCGCAAGCGCGTGAGTCTCACGTTTTCAAGCGCGGCAGCGCCGCAGCCTGGCACCAAGCTCCGCGCCGATGGCGCGGACGTCGGCTACGTGACCAGCTCCGCGTTTTCGCCCAGGGAAGGCAGGGCGATCGGAATGGCGTACCTGCGCCGCGAGCATTTCGAGCCGGGCTCCGCGGTCGAGTACGACGGCGGCACAGCCGTAGTTGTAGCTCATCCGCAATCCTAGGCTCTGAAACAGTATTCCCGGAGAGAAGCTTCAGCTCTTGCTCAGATTGAGCGAGCGGAGGAAGCTGCCGCGGTCGGCATCGATCTTCTTCTGAAGTTGAAACACGGCGTAGAGGAGCGCTTCGGGGCGCGGAGGGCAGCCCGGAACGTACACGTCGATCGGAATCACCTGGTTGACACCCTGAACGATTGCATAGTTGTTGAACACGCCGCCGGACGTCGCGCACGCGCCCATCGAGATCGCCCACTTCGGCTCCGGCATCTGCGCGTAGAGCTGCTTGATTACCGGCGCCATCTTCTGCGAAACGCGGCCCGCAATGATCATCAGGTCCGACTGCCTCGGGGAGCCGCGGAACACCTCGGCGCCGAATCGCGAGATGTCGTAGCGCGAGGCGGCCATCGACATCATCTCGATGGCGCAGCACGCCAGGCCAAACGACATCGGCCAGATCGAGCTCCGGCGCGCCCAGTTGACCACCTTGTCGAGAGAGGCGAAGAGAATCCCTTCGTCCTTCAGGAAATTCTCATCCTCGCCCGGCTTTTCAAGTGTGACGCCCTTCGCGAGTTCGACGGCCATCGTTGAGCGCGGCTCCTAAAGAAGCGCCGCTCGGCGCGTTCTTACGAACCCATTTTGCACCTTGACGTGCCGCTTTGCAATGGAGTACGTCTGGCATGCAAACGGAAGCCGCACCGACGGCTTCCGATCCGGGAGGCAACGTGAAATTGGCCATATGGATTTCTTGCGCCGTGGCGCTCAGCTTTGTCCTGGGCATGGTTGTGCAGTCGGCCCGCGCGTCGCGCAGCGATCAAGATTCACAGCGTGTAACCGGCGTGGGTGGCATTTTCTTCAAGGCCCAGAACCCAGCAATGCTCGCCGACTGGTATCGCGAGCATCTGGGCATCGACCTGCAAAAGGCCGGAATGGGTGACCAAGCCCCCCAATATCACCAGTTCGAGTGGCGCCAGAAGGACCATCCGGAAAAGGCCGGCTCGACGGTGCTGTCTATCTTCTCCGAACACTCGAAGTATTTCGATCCCGGCCGCTCCTCCTTCATGATCAATTTCCGCGTCGCGAATCTCGAGCGGTTGTCGGCCCAGCTCCGCCAGGAGGGTGTGAAGGTGGACGACAAGATCGACGACGAGGCCAACGGCTACTTCTGCTGGGCGATGGATCCCGAGGGCAATCGCATCGAGCTATGGGAGCCCAAGGGGGAGTAGGCG
>Ga0335077_10001285_pt1 | contig 29708 bp, 25 predicted proteins | sample Lox_Sample_31_FD_207151 | JGI IMG/M metagenome (GOLD analysis project Ga0335077, IMG submission 207151) | Soil microbial communities from Loxahatchee National Wildlife Refuge, Florida, United States - Lox_Sample_3.1 | ecosystem: Environmental > Terrestrial > Soil > Wetlands | place: USA... | reverse complement strand
ATTTCGCGGAGAACGGCTTCCTGTTCTTCAATAGCTTTCAGCAATTCCTGACCGGCGACCTCAGCAATGGCGAAACCTTCGTCGGCTCGGGCCAGACCGCCCGCGACTTCCGCGGCAACGATCTCAGCGCCTACGTACAGGACGACTGGAAGATCACCAAGCGGCTCACGCTGAACCTCGGTCTGCGTTATGACTTCATCGGACCTCTCTACGACACCCAGGACCGCGTGGGCAACTTCGATCCTTCGCGGCTCGACACTATCGCTCGCGAGAATGCCGGCCCCGGTGTTCTGAACGGCTTCGTTTTGCCAGCCAGCGCCAACTTTGGGGCCATTCAGGGCACGCCCGGCGTTTCCAACTCCACCCTCTATAGCGACAGTCCGCGCAACTTTGCTCCGCGCATTGGCCTGGCCTGGGATCCCAAGGGCGACGGCAAAACCGCGGTCCGCGCCGGCTACGGCATCTACTATGTGCGCACCTCCGGTCAAACCCTGCTTCAGCTCATCACCGCCGAGCCGTTCTACCAACTCGCTGCTAATGTCATCGGACCTACCGGTGCTCCCTCGTTTTCCAGTCCATTCCCGACTTTGCCGACGGCGAACCAGTTCCCCATCTTTTCCGCCCCGCCAACCTTGAGTGGTCTGGATACGTTGGGCGAACCTTCCGGAGCGTTCCAAGACAGCCTTCTTTCTCTTAATCCCTTCGCCCGTAACCTGGTCACTCCCTATACCGGAAACTGGAACCTCACCGTGCAGCGGGAACTGCCAAAGCACTACATCGTGGAAGTTGGCTACATCGGCTCCGAAGGTGTCCACCTGATTGACAGCCTGCAACGCAATCAAGCTCTTTTGGCCAATGCGGCGAATCCAATCGTCGTCGGCGGGCAGTTCGGCAATCCCCTGACGACCATCACCACGAACACGCTCGCCAACGCTGATACCCGGGCCCCGGTCCTCGGCTTCGACCCCGGCGGCGGCCTCAACGAAGTGACCGACCTCGGGCACTCCAGTTACAATGCCTTCATTTTCTCGGTCAACCACCGCACCGGCGATCTCTTCCTCCAGGCCTCTTACACCTATTCCCGGTCCATTGACAACGAGTCCGGCGGCGCCACGCAGGATCTCGGCGGCGCCAACGGCAACCAGTTGGATATCCGTTCGCAGCGTGCCGTCTCCGATTTCAATACTCCGCATCGCATCGTCGCGGTCTATACCTACGACGTTCCCGGATTCAAGAGCGGGCATCTCCGCTACTTGCTTGGCAATTGGACGGTTGGGGGTAACACGACCTTCCAGTCCGGTTTGCCGGTGACCATTACCTGCGGCACCTGCGCGCCCAATCTGTTCGGTGTCGCACCGACCAGCACATTGCCCGATCTCGTTGGCAGCTTGGGCAATCTCATGCTTGGCGGCTCGCCAGAAAGTCACACCGGCAGCACCGGCGTCTTCAATTCCAGCGTCTTGGCTGCTCCGACGCCCATGGCGGCCAACGCCACGGTTTCCGGCCTGAACATCTTCGGCGGTCCGGGCAATCAATCCTTTACCGTTGGTCCCGGCGGTGGCGCGCTCTTTGGCGATCTGGGCCGCAACATCGTGCACAGCCCGTTTGAGCAGGATTGGGACATGTACCTCAGCAAGAAGTTCCCGATCACCGAGAAATACTATCTGACCTTCCGAGCCGAGGCCTTCAACGTCTTCAACCATCCGAACTTTGTCATCACGAACACAGCCTTCGGCGACCAAGGCTTCGGCGTCTACTCCAGCACCATCGGCAACCCCCGCATCCTGCAACTCGCTCTGAAGTTCGACTTTTAACTTTCGGCCGGCTCAGGTCGCGCGGTGTCGCCAACTCGGCTCGACAACCGGGGGAGGCCCATTGGCCTCCCTCCTTTCTTCTCAGGCAAATCTCTTACGCTCCCCGCCGCTCGTCGGCCCCCGTCAAATTCATCGGCCCTTAACATTTGCCGTCGTTCTGTGTAATATGCTGCCCTTTGCGCACCGCGTTCTGTCGGAAGCGTGTCGTATGTAACGTCTTGCGAGGTTCCAGGGGGTTCCATGCCGGCGACTCGTAGAGACTTCCTCAAGCTCACCACCCTCGGCGGGGTAGCTGCCGCCGCCCTCGGCTTTGACCTGCAACCTGCCTACGCCGAGCTGCGCACCCTCAAAATCGCCAGAGCCAACGAAACTCGCTCCACTTGCCCCTACTGCTCGGTAAGCTGCGGCATCATCATTTACACCATCGGCGACCGCGCCAAGAATGTCACCCCGCAAGTCGTTCACGTGGAGGGCGACCCCGATCATCCCATCAATCGCGGCACCCTCTGTCCCAAAGGCGCTTCCCTCGAACAAGACATCCTGAACGAACGCCGCCTGCTCAAGCCGCAAGTGCGCCGGCCCGGCGCCACCGACTGGCAAGATATATCCTGGGACGACGCCATCAACGAAATCGCACAGAAGGTCAAAGACACCCGCGACGCCACGTTCATCGAGAAAGACAAAGATCAGCGCGTCGTCAACCGCCTCGAATCCATCGCTTTCACTGGCGGCTGCACCGACACCAACGAATTCAACTACCTCGTCGTCAAAACCATGCGCGCCCTGGGGGTCGTGCACCTGGAAAATCAGGCCAGGGTTTGACACGGCCCCACGGTCTCAAGTTTGGGACCAACCTTCGGGCGCGGGGCCATGACCAACGGCTGGATCGACATCAAGAACACCGACATGATGTTGATCATGGGCGGCAACCCCGCTGAAAACCATCCCTGCGGCTTCAAGTGGGTCGTCGAAGCCAAGCGCAATCGCAACGCCAAACTCATCGTCGTCGACCCGCGCTTCACACGCACCGCTTCCGTCTCCGACCTCTTCGCGCAAATTCGCGCCGGCAGCGACATCGCCTTCCTCGGCGGCCTCATTCACTACGCTATCGAAAACAAGCGCATCGCCAAAGACTACCTCCTCCACTACACCAACGCGGCCTTCGTCATCAAGGACGGTTTCAAGCTCCCCGAAGACGGTCTGTATTCTGGTTTCGACTCCGAAAAGCAAATCTACGACAAGAGTACATGGAACTACGACGAAGGCGGCGACGTAAGCGGAAAGGCAGCCTCCGCAAAAGCCGATCCCCCGCAAGGCGCCAAGGCCGCGGCCGCTCCCGCCGGCAAGCCCCCTGCGCCGCCTCACCTGCCGGAAAATGTCGCTTACGATCTGACGCTTCAGCATCCTCGCTGCGTCTTTCAACTGCTTCGCAAACAGTACTCGCGCTACACGCCGGAAATGGTCGAGCGCATTACCGGCGTCCCCAAAGAAGAGTTCCTCAAAGTCGCCGAGCTCTTCACCTCCGTCCGCAAAGATGGCGACATGAAGAAGGTCGCGACCATCATCTATGCCGTCGGCTGGACGCAGCACTCCTCCGGCACGCAAACCATCCGCACCGCCGCCATGCTCCAGCTTCTCCTCGGCAACGTCGGCCGCTCCGGCGGCGGCGTCAACGCTCTCCGCGGCCACTCCAACATTCAGGGCGCCACGGATTTGGCCGGCATCTTCGAGATTCTGCCTGGCTATCTCAAAGTACCTCTTCCCGCCGATACCGATTTCAAGACCTACCTCGAACGCATCACTCCCAAGGCTTCTAAGCCCCACATCTGGGATTCCTGGAACTACTGGTCCAACACGCCGAAGTTCGCCGTCAGCTTTATGAAAGCCCTCTACGGCGACGCGGCCACCAGACAGACCGACTGGGCCTTCCACTATTTGCCCAAAGTCGACCGCAACTACTCCTGGACCTACATCTGGGACGACATGTATAACGGCAGCGTCAAGGGTCTTTTCGCCTTTGGCATGAACGGCGTGGCCATCGGCCCCGATTCCCGCAAAAATATCGACGCCCTCAAAAAAGCTGATTGGCTTGTCGTTGGCGAGATCTATCCCGACGAAACCAGTGAATTCTGGAAGGCTCCCGGCACAACCGAAGACGAAATGAAGAAAATTCAGACCACCGTCTACCGCTTGCCCTGCGCCGGCTTCGCGGAAAAGGACGGCGCTTTCGTCAACTCCGCCCGTTGGCTGCAGTGGAAAAACGCCGCGCTTCCTCCGCCGGGTGACGCCAAGCTCGACCAGGAAATCCTCGCGCGCATTTTTCTGAAGGTGCGCGAGCTCTATCAAAAAAACGGCGGGAAATTCCCCGACCCCATTCTTCACGCCACGTGGAGTTACACCAATCCGTTGAATCCGGCCCTCGCCGAAGTGGCCAAGGAGATTAACGGAAAGGCCTTTGCCGATCTAAAGGACGAAAAGACTGGCCAGGAAGTCAAAGCCGGCCAGCAACTACCCGGCTATAGCTGGCTGAAGGACGACGGCACCACCTCCGCCGGAAATTGGCTCTATTGCGGCTCGTTCACCGAAGCCGGCAACCTCATGGCTCGTCGCGGCACCGAGGATCCCTCCGGTCTCGGCATCTATCCCAACTGGGCCTTCTCCTGGCCCGCCAATCGCCGCGTCATGTACAACCGCGCCTCCTGCGATCCCGAAGGCAAGCCTTGGGACGCCACCCGCAAACAGGTGTGGTGGAATGAAGCGCAAAACAAATGGGTCGGCAACGACGTTCCCGACTTCAAAGCCGATTCCCATCCCAAAGACCACATGGGACCTTTCATCATGAATCCCGAAGGTGTTGGCCGCTTGTTCGTTCCCATCGGTGCCGTCGCCGACGGTCCTTTCCCGGAGCATTACGAGCCTATCGAGAGCCCGGTTGAAAACCCGTTGCATCCGCAGCAGTCCAAGAACCCCATCGTCCGAAGATTCAAGACGCCCGACGACAAATTCGGCACCGCCAAGGACTACGGCATCATCTGCACCACCTACCGCCTCACCGAGCACTATCACTACTGGACCAAAAACAATCCCATGAACGTCCAGCTCGTCCCCGAGCCGTTCATCGAAGTACCCGCCGAGTTGGCCAACGATATGGGCATCCGCGGCGGCGAAATGTTGCGCGTCACCAGCGCTCGCGGCTTTTACGAAGCCAAAGCTATGGTCACCAGGCGCATCAAGGCGATGATGGTCGACGGCAAGAAAACCTATCAGATCGGTATCCCCATTCACTGGGGCTATCGTGGCATCGCCGAAGACGAAGGCAAAACCGCCAGAACGCCGGCGAATCTGCTTTCCCCGACGGTCATCGACCCCAACGCCTACACCCCCGAATTCAAGGGCTTCCTCGTCAAAGTGGAAAAGGTCGAGAAGGTCTAAGCCATGGCCGCGACCCGCCACCGAAGTAACGGACCGTCATCCCGAGCGAAGCGAGAACTCTGCAGCATCTCGCGGTTTTTGCGAGATGCAATCCTTCTTCGATCCCTGCGTCTTGAGGCCGCGTCATGAGCCAAGCCACGCTTCGCGTCCAGAAAATCTCCGGCCACGCCGGCTCCGTCCCCGGCGAGGACACCCAGCGCGAATACCAGGTCTGCAAGCTCATTGACACCACTACCTGCATCGGCTGCAAAGCCTGCGAAGTCGCTTGCATGGAGTGGAACGACCTGCCCTTCGGCCAAACCGTCTTCGACAACACTTACCAGACCATGCCGGAGACGCGCTGGAATTACTGGAATCTCATCCTCTTCAACGAGCACGAAAAGGAAGACGGCTCGTTGATGTGGCTCATGCGGAAAAACCAGTGCATGCACTGCGCCGATCCCGGCTGCCTCGCCGCCTGCCCCGCCGAGGGCGCCATCGTCCAGTACACCAACGGCATCGTCGACTTCCAGCAGGCCAACTGCATCGGCTGCGGCTACTGCATCACGGGCTGTCCCTTCGACATTCCCAAAATGAATCCCAAGACGAATCGCGTCTTCAAGTGCACCCTCTGCACTGACCGCGTCAGCGAAGGTCTCGAGCCTGCCTGCATCAAATCCTGTCCCACCGGCTGTCTCCACTTCGGTACCAAAGACGACATGCTCGACCTCGCGCAAAAACGCGCCAAACAGCTTCAAGAACATTCCGGCTATGCCAACGCTGGCGTCTACGATCCTCCCGGCGTCGGCGGCACTGGCGTCATCTACGTTCTGCACGACGCCACCAACCCCGAAGCCTACGGCGGTCTGCCCGCCAATCCCAGCGTGCCCTGGTCGGTTCGCCTCTGGAAGGGCCCCCTCAAGTGGCTCGGCAACGCCGCCATGATTGGCGGCCTCCTCGGCCTCTTCGTCCACTATCTCCGGGTTGGCCCCAAAGCTCGCGAAGATGAAGATATTCAGCCGCTTCAAGGAAAGCAGCCATGACCACGCCGCATCCCGAGCGCCTCGCTCCCCATCATCGCATCCTTCGCTACGCCTTTCACGAACGCGCCTGGCACTGGGTCGCCGGCTTCTCCTACATCTATCTTCTGCTGACCGGCCTCGCCTTCTGGACTCCCTGGCTCTTTTGGATCGCCATTCTTCTCGGCGGCGGCCAGGTCTCCCGCATGCTGCATCCTTGGTTCGGTCTTATCTTTGCTGTCGCCGTCGCCGTCATGTACTTCATGTGGCACGCGCAAATGGGCATCACTCAGGTCGATAAAGACTGGTTCAACGCCGTCGGCCATTACGCCCGCAACGAAGACGACAAAATGCCTCCCGCCGGCCGCTACAACGCTGGCCAAAAATCGCTCTTCTGGGGCTTTGTCATCTGCGGCGCCCTTATGCTCCTGAGCGGCCTCGTCCTCTGGTTCCCCGAGTACATTCCCTGGAGCTTCCGCTGGCTGCGCTACACTGCCGTCCTCGTCCACGCCTCCTCGGCGCTCCTCACCATCGGCCTCTTCCTCATCCACGTCTACATGGGCGTCTTCGCCGAACGCGGTGCTTTCGGCTCCGTCATCCGCGGCGACGTCTCTCTCCAATTTGCCAAGCGCTACCACCCCGGCTGGTACGAAGAAATCACCGGCCAGCCCGCCAACCCCAATCCCACCAACCCCAAATGACCTCTTCGTGGCACAGCCATTCCTGGCTGTTCAGCGCTGGTGTCTCACCTATCGCTACAGCACCTCTAAGCGCACGATTCGTCCCGCCCAACGGTTTTCCCCACACCTCACACGTCACCTGGCGTGCACCCGTCCGAACCTTCCCGCTCTTCTCTGTGCCCTCTGTGCTCTGCTCTCCGTGCTCTCTGTGTTGAAACTCCACGTCCACTTCCATCTCGATCATCACCACGCGCCACCATCCCAACTCCTGTAAACTCAAGACCCATGCCCAACCCGCTCACCCGCGACTACGACGCCCAACTCCGCCGCGCCGACCAACTCGCCTCCGCCCACCCCGCCTCCCAACAAACCCTCACCTTCTACTCCAAAATGCTCTCCTTCCAAAAATCCCTCTACACCCAAATCGCCCAATCCGAGCGCCCTCAGCCGCATTCCGTGCAATTCACGTCCCTCCGCGACTCCCTCGACCTCACCCTCCTCCTCCCCCACTTCCGCCCCTTCCTCTCTCTCATCCAGGACCACGCTCCCCAGCCTTTAGCCGTTGCCGCCCACGAACTCTCCACTCTTCCTTTCGCCGACTGGATCCACCTACTCACCACTTACTGGCAAACGGGCGGTCTCCCCGAATCCGTACCTGTCGAAAGCACCCTCGACGAACACTCCGCACCTTCGCAGCACCCCGGCTCGGCCCCTCATCTTGACCCCCTCACCCAATTCTTCCCTCGCGCCTTTCTCCAGCCCTACGCCGCCCACCTCGCCTCGCAATCCGCTCTCCCGCCCACCACTTCCACGCCGAACCTCTGCCCACTCTGCAGCGCCCGCCCTGTTCTCGGCATCCTTCGCCCCGAAGGCGACGGCGGCAAACGCTCTCTTCTCTGCTCCTTCTGCACCACCGAATGGAACTTCCGCCGCCTCCTCTGCCCCGCGTGCGGCGAAACCGACGAACACAAACTCCCCGTCTACATCGCCGACCAATTTCCCCACATCCGCACCGAAGCCTGCGACAGCTGCCGCACCTACCTCCGCACCATCGACCTAACCAAAGACGGCCACGCCATCCCCCCCGTCGACGACCTCGCCGCCCTTGCTCTCTCCCTCTGGGCCCACGAACACCACTACTCCCGTCTCCACCCCAACCTGCTCTCCACCTGAATCAGTGCACCGGCACGCAAGGACACCTGTAGCCCCGCGGTCTTCAAACCGCCGCGGGCTGTTTCGCGGAGGACAACCTCTCGATCAAATCGCGCCAGCAAAAAATGAGGCAGGAATCTTACTCGGCCGACGCATACTTCTGCGCGCCATTTCTGCTGGAACTCCCTCGCTAGTCGGCGAGTACTGCTAGCCTAAACCAATTATCAGCAACAGTTACAGGGCATCCCGCAGGCGCTGATTCCAAAGCACTTACAGGATTAGCTAACTCTTTTAGATGCAACACTTACGAAAAACACGGGGTACTGAAGTGGCCGATCTCCAGACCGGTTCTTCGTGGCACGCACCTGCCTGGCCAACACCCCGGATGCAGTCTGCGGCCGCTTCAATTTCACCGAGTCTTGTCGCCGCAGCGAATTTCACGCATCCCGTAAGAGAGCCTGCATACAACTCTGGCAGCCTCTTTACATTAACTACTCATTATTTACTATTCTCTGTTCACTTCGGAGACTACCCACCCTTTCGCGAAGCTGAGGTGCGGAGTACTGGCCGACGCTGAATTTGACAGCGAGAGAAATCACACCTACATTCGGCAGCAACTCGGAGCGCAGAGTGTAATTTCCGCGAAGCGCGGAAAGAAAACATGGCGCATCCACGGAGTGCGCGCCGAGATACGAAGCGCTTTCCCACAGCGGCCTTATCGACGCCGCGCTCTGATCGAAAGCGTTCTCTTCGGTCAAACGCAAGCTCTCCGCGCGAGATCCCGGTCGCAGTCTACCCACGCAAGTTCGGCAAGCTCTGCTGCTTGGCCTGAGTTTCAATCTGTACCGGCTGAAGCATCGCCGCCCTTTCCCGAGGATGTCCACAGAGCCAACCTGTCTCATAAATGGCCCAGGAGCAGACGACGCAGTTCCTCAAAGGGCTGAAGCCCAGTTTTTTTCCGTTTTTTTTGTCGGAGCTGAAGCTCCGCCCCCCGCCGACCATTTATGAGATCGCGCGCGGATTTCAAATCTAGCCGGGTGGCCAGCGGAACTGGCGGCCGCCGAGGAGGTGCAGATGGAGATGGAAGACGGATTGGCCGGCGCCGCTGCCATTGTTGAAAAGCGTCCGGTAGCCGGACTGGAGATTGCGGGCCTTGGCGATTTGTGCGGCGACAAGATGGAGCTTGCCGATGACGGCCTGGTCTTCCGGCGCGGCGTCGTCGAGCGAAGCAAAGTGTTTTCGCGGACACACCAAGACGTGCGTGGGCGCCTGCGGGCTGATGTCTTCGAAGGCAAAGACGTCGGCATCTTCGTAGACAATCTTCGAAGGAATTTTCTTTTCGCCGATCTTGCAGAAGAGGCAGTCCGTGCTCATCAATTCCCTCCGCTTGGCGCGCTTTCGTCGAGGCGCACTACGAATGGCGTGAAGCCTTCGCGCTCGCGAAGCTGCTCGCCGTATTGCCGCGCGGCGTCTTCTCCCGCCACTTTGCCGACGCGCACGCGGTAATACAAGCCATCCGGCGAATCGTATTGCTGGATGAAAACCGGCGAATAGGAAAGGTTGAGGCGGTCGCGCAGGCGCTGCGCATTGTTGGGATCGCGGAAAGCGCCAACCTGCACGGTGAAAAATCCTCCAGTTGGATCGACGCCGGGCGTGAGCACTTCCAGGCGCACGGGCACGACACCGGGACCAACCGACTCAATCTCGCGGGCGGCGGCGAGGGAGAGGTCAATGATGCGATTCTCGACGAAGGGCCCGCGATCGGTGATGCGCACGGTGGTGGCTTTGCCGTTGTTGAGGTTGGTTACGCGGACCAGGGTGTCGAAAGGCAAGGTGCGGTGGGCGGCGGTAAGCTTATACATGTCGTAAATTTCGCCGTTGGAGGCGCGGCGGCCGTTAAACGGCGCGCCGTACCAGGAGGCGTTCCCTTCTTCGACGTAGCCCTCGGGCGGGGGCGTGGCGGGAGTTTTGCCGTGCTTTGGTGCAGGAGCAGACGGAGGTCCAGCAGTTGTAGAGGAGGGCCTGGAGGCGGTTTCCGGGGCGTTGGAAGGAGTTGGTTGGGAGGAGGGCGGGGGGTTGGCGGCAACGTGGCGCGCGGCGCATCCGGCGAGTAAATAGGCGCAGGCGAGGCTTAGAAGCAGAAGAGAGGCGCGGCTGCAAAGGGCCGCTCTGCAAGAGCGCGGCGGTGGGACTCGGCGATGAGTCAGAGGCGCCGCCGAGAAATCGTTCACAAAGCGGCTCGCGTCACGAGGAACTTTGTTTGGAAGCGCGTTTGGCGTTGCGCGCCTCCACCCATTTGGCGGCTTCGGCTATTTTTTCCGACACTTCGCGGAGAAACTGCGCGGTGCGCTTTTCCGTTTCGGGCGCAACGTCGTCCTTGACGAAGTCCTTCACGCGCTTGAGTTCCTCGTCCACACGCCTTCCGAAATCCTCAAAACTGTTGATGTTCTTCAAGCGCGAAACCTCCTCGTCGATGCGGCGGCCGAATTCTTCGAAGTTGTCCACAGGTCGTGTCCGCCTTTCCCGGGATGTTCGCGGCTCAGCGATGCAGGGCCCGCCGTTGACAGCAAAAATCCGCGATTTCTGTATTATAGAAACGCATGGTGCGGGTCGCAAGGAGGAGAATTGCCCCTTTCTTACGAATGGCAGCGGCGTCTGGAGCGCTGGAAGAGCGCCTTGGGATTTTCCGGCGGCGGAAACAACCAGCCACGCCCGCAGATTTGCCCAGCGTGTGGATCGCTGGTCGGCATTAACGCCACGAAGTGCCATGAGTGCGGGACGAACCTGCGCTTTTCGGCGGCGGCGCTGGGCAAAAAATTCGCAGGAGTTTTCGGCGACAACGCAGCTCCCGTCACCACGCTCCTCCTTGTCGCCAACATTCTTATGCTCGGCATCAGCTGGATGGCGCTGGCGGCGGAAGGGAAAGGCAGCGGCACGGCCATCCTTTGGGGACTTGGCATCGATCCGCAGTATCGCTTCGGCATGAGCATTCCCATCCAATACTTGATCCTGACCGGCGAATGGTGGCGGCTGGTCACCGCGGTTTTCCTGCACGGTGGGCTGATTCACATCGGCTTCAACATGATGGCACTGCTGCAGCTCGGCCCGCCGCTCGAAGAGCTCTATGGGTCGGGCCGCTACACGTTTCTTTACGTCCTGACGGGCGCTTTCGGATTTCTGGTGAGCGCGTTCTTTGGAAATGTTTCCCTTGGCGCGAGCGGCGCCATTCTCGGCCTGGTCGGCGCGATGCTGGCGATCACCACGAAGCGCGGTGGCTCGTATATGCACGAGTTGCGCTCGCGATTGATCAGTTCGGTGGTCATTCTTTTCGTGATCGGTTTCATGGGCATGGGCATTGATAACTACGCCCACGGCGGCGGCCTGGTGGCGGGATTTCTCTTGGGGAAAATCTTCGCCGACCGGCAACCAGTGAACGGGAGCGAAAAGCGCAATGCCGCTCTGCTGGGGGCGTTCGCCGGGCTGGTCATCCTCGTGAGCTTTGCGCTGATGATTCTGCACTATCGCGATCCGCTCCCGGGACGGGGCTGAAGAGTCTGTGCGAGAACTCGCGGTACGGTCCCTCAGCAGCTGAAGCGGTGCTGATCTTGCAGAGCCTACGGCATGGCTGAAGCCGCGCCCTGACGCAAAGCATGCGTTGCGACACAAGCTCCAAGAGAGCGCGTGGGCCTGTTTTTCATCCGGACATCGGCAGCGGTCTTCCTTCTGCGTTGCGCCGGGAGCAGCGCTACAATTTACTTGTCATTTTGCGAAATGAGTTGACGCGCTTACTTATGGATCCACACTCGATTGTGGTGGTCAGCTTGCACTCGCCCAAGGAGAAGGTTTGGGGCGAGCTGCTGGACATTAATCCTTCCGGCGTGACGCTGCGCGGGATTGATTTGAACTCCTTCGACCATTTCATCCGGCAGGTCAACGAGCCGGAGGGAGAACGCATCGGGCTGCCCACGGTTTTCTTTCCTATGAATCGTGTGGAGCGGATTTCTCTGGACGAACCTACCGGCGCGATTCCTTCGATGAACGAGCTGTTCACGCGCAAAGTAGGCCGGTCGTTGGCGGACTATCTGGCGCAGTTCGCGTAGACGGACGCGGGACGAAATCCACAGAAAAAATTTGCGTAATGGATTTGGCGTCACAGGAGCGCCGGAACTACGCTATCCTCGATGGCAATGAAAGGCCGAATCTGGACGGTACCCAATCAAATTACGCTGCTGCGGCTGGGCTTTCTGCCGTTTTTCCTGATCCTCATTTCGTATGAAAGCTACAAGTGGGCGCTGCTGGTGCTCGTGGTGGCGGGGCTTTCGGACGGAATTGACGGGTTGCTGGCGCGCAGCCTGAATCAGAAGTCGTCGCTGGGCGCCTATCTCGATCCCATCGCGGACAAGTTGCTGCTTTCCTCGTCGTTCATCATTCTGGCGTTCAAAAAGCAGATTGCCTGGTGGCTCACGATTATCGTGTTCAGCCGGGACATTTTGATTTTGATTGTGGCGGTGGTGATTCTGCTGGTTTCGGGGTACCGGCCGTTTCCGCCGAGCATCTTCGGAAAGCTGACCACGACTTGCCAGATTGTGCTGGTGTTTACGGTGGTGCTGGCGGCGGCGTATCCGGATTTGCGGCTGGCGATGGCGATTCGCGGGCTCGTTTATGCGGTGACGTTCTTCAGCATCGTGTCGGGGTTCCACTATTCGTTCAGTACGGCGCGGCGGTTGAGCAGTTCGCCTTCCTCGTAAGTAAGACAAACCAAAGAGAATTTTACGCAGAGAACGCAGAGGGCACAGAGGCCGTGAAGAAGAACCGCGCTCACAAGGGCATGGGTTTGGGGCCGCCGGAGGGGATGAGCAGTCTTGGTTCCGTGAGGGATTGGACTTGGTCGAGAGTGGCGTCGGGGGCGAGCTCACGGAGGAGGAGGCCTTCGGGAGTGACGTCAATGAAGGCGAGCTCGGTGACGATGTGGTCCACGACTTCGACGCCAGTGAGCGGGAGGGTGCACTTTTTCAGGATTTTGGGCTTGCTGTCGCGGGTGGCGTGCTCCATGGCGATGAAGACGCGTTTCGCTCCCGCGACCAAGTCCATCGCGCCGCCCATGCCTTTGAGCATTTTGCCCGGGATCGCCCAGTTGGCGAGCGTTCCCTTTTCATCCACTTGGAGCGCGCCGAGAACAGTGAGGTCGACGTGGCCGCCGCGAATCATGGCGAAAGAATCGGCGGAAGAAAAATACGCAGTGCCGGGAAGTTCGGTGACAGTTTCTTTTCCCGCGTTGATGAGATCGGGATCGACTTCAGAGTCGAGCGGGTAGGGGCCGACGCCAAGCATGCCGTTTTCGGATTGCAGGATGACGTCCATGCCTTTGGGGACGTAGTTCGCGATCGCCGTGGGCATGCCGATGCCGAGATTGACGTAATAGCCGTCGCGCAACTCCAGCGCAATGCGCCGCGCAATCCGTTCGCGTTTCTGTTCTTCGGTAAGCATTCTATTGAGCCAATCTCGCGAACAAGTGGAACGGGCCGGACAGCGCAAGTATGAACGCTACGAGCAGCATCGGCGCGAAACCAATCGCTGCGATTAGCAGAACGAGATTCACAGGCCGCCGATACCGTTCACTGAAATTCCCGACTTGTTTGGCAAACGTAAGAATAACCAGAATGGCCACTCCGGCAACGATGAGCCACACATAATTGAGAAGGAGATGAAAAAGAAGCGAGCCGGAAGAAATACTAACTCCAAGTCCCGCAAAGAAAGTAGCGCAAATCGGAACGATCCTGCGTGCAGCCCAGCCGCCTAGAAGAAAATAGCCGCAGCAAACCGCAGTAAACAGCGACGAACTTTTTCCCGCCGTACGTTGCGACTCTCTTGGGCCTTCATCGTTCATCTTGATCATCTCAAATTCCACAGTCCAATCTGAGTTCAGGACTTCCTGATCGTGCGGCGGGCGATGCGTTCGCGTTTCTGTTCTTCAGTCAGCATATATAGTTCACCATAATCAAAGGCACGGGTCTGAAGACCCGCCACTACAACTGCCTCCAATGCCTCGTCCCCAGAACGGCGAAAAGAAAAAGCAAATCACGAACAATGCTACGAGCATCTGTAGCGTGATGCTCGACCAATAGAGCATCGGGTTGTTCTCTCTGGTAGTGTTCGTGTGGCGTACCAATCGGCCCGACCGGAGCTGCTGAGGAATTTCGCGTCCGCATGTGAAATAGATGAACAAAGCGACTGCGATGGCAAATAACGGCTTCATGTTTTTCGTACGGTGCGCTTTTCGATGCGCTTCGCGTAGGCCGAACCTTGGAAGATGGCGTTGATGAAGATGCCGGGAGTGTGGACCTGATCGGGGTCGAGTTGGCCGGGTTCGACGAGGTGTTCGACTTCGGCGATGACGTAGTCGGCGGCGGTGGCCATCATGGGATTAAAGTTGCGCGCGGTTTTGCGGTAGAAGAGGTTGCCCCAGCGGTCGCCTTTCCACGCTTTGATAAAAGCGAAGTTGCCGCGCAGCGCGCGTTCGAGAACGTACTGGCGGCCGTCGAATTCGCGAGTCTCTTTGCCTTCGGCGACCGTGGTGCCGAAGCCGGTGGGGGTGTAGAACGCGGGAATGCCGGCGCCGCCGGCGCGGAGGCGTTCGGCGAGCGTGCCTTGCGGGTTGAGCTCGACCTGGAGTTCGCCGCTGAGGACGAGCTGCTCGAAGAGTTTATTTTCGCCGACGTAAGTCGAGATCATTTTTTTGACCTGGCGGTTTTGCAGGAGGAGACCGATGCCGAAGTCGTCCACGCCGGCGTTGTTGCTGACGATGGTGAGGTCCTTGGTGCCCTTGCGGCGGACGGCGGCGATGAGATTTTCCGGGATGCCGCAGAGACCGAAACCGCCCATCAGGATGGTGGCGCCGTCGGTGAGGCTGGCGATGGCGGCGTCGGCGGAGGAAATGCGTTTATCCATGAGAGAGGCCTGGGTTGGGTTGGGGAAAAGAGCACAGGCTAAAGCCTGTGCCACTGGTGCGCTTGTCCATAGGTGCCGGGTGAGAGTGTAGCGCAGGAGGAGCGAGAGGTTAAGGAGGTAAAGGAAGTGGAGGAAGTAAAGGATTAGAGGCGAACTCCCCCTGGTTTGCTGGTTTGTGTCAGCGAACGTGTGGCTGAGGAGAATGGCCAAAGCGCGCCGAAGGCGCAGAAGTCATGCAAGCTGTTTTGCTTCTGGTATAAATCAGGAAAATCGATATTATAGAGGCATTTGTTGGGCGCGCAGGGGACGCCAGCTGAGCTGGTCGGGGATAAAAAAATGAAAATGAATGGGATGTGGCAGGTGCAGCGAGGGCTCCTCGCGGCGATCGGTGCGGTGGTGTGTGCGGCCATGCTGGGCGGACTAGCGGGAGCGGGCCGGACGGTATTCGCGCAGCAAGCGAAGCCAGAAGCGGAGAACCGGAACCATCCGTGGATGAATGCGAGCCTGTCGCCGGATGAGCGGGCAGAGATGGTGCTGAAGGAGATGACGCTGGACGAGAAGATCCGGCTGCTGCACGGGATGGGCATGCCAGGCTGGCCGCGCGAGGTGCAGAACCCACAACCGGAGTTGGGGAACGGTGGCGCGGGGTTTGTGCTGGGCGTGCCGCGGCTGGGAATCCCGATTATTCAGATGAGCGATGCGGCCTACGGTGTGCGAAGCAGCGCGGAGAATGGGCGCTATTCGACGGCCTTGCCTTCGAATGTCGGGGCGGCAGCGAGCTGGGACACGGAAGCGGCCTGCGAATATGGGGCGCTCATCGGACGCGAATTGCGCGCGCAGGGCTACAACATGACGCTGGGCGGCGGCGTGAACCTTACGCGCGAGCCGAGGAATGGAAGAACGTTTGAGTACATGGGTGAGGACCCGGTTCTGGCAGGAACGCTGGTCGGAAATTTGATGAAGTGCGAGCAGGTGCAGCACGTGATTGGGGACATCAAGCACTATGCATTGAACGACCAGGAGAGCGGGCGAAATGAAGTGGACGTGATTATCGGCAAGCGGGCGGCGCGGGAGAGCGATTTGCTGGCGTTCGAGATTGGCGTGGGGATCGCACAGCCGGGCGCGGTGATGTGCTCGTACAATGCGGTGAACGGCGATTTTGCGTGCGAGAACAAATATTTGCTAACGGAGGTGCTGAAGAAGGACTGGGGATTCAAGGGATTCGTGGTGTCCGATTGGGGAGGAACGCACAGCACGGTGAAGGCGTCGGCAGCCGGGCTGGACAATGAAGAGCCGCTGGATGAATTTTTTGGCGCGAAGCTCAAAGCGGCGGTGGAAGCGGGAAAAGTCTCGCAGGCGGAACTGGATGAGCACGTGAGGCGGGTGCTGTGGGCGGAGTTTGCGTGCGGGCTGGTGGATTACCCGACCCAGAAAGGCGTGGTGGACGCAGAGGGCGACCTGGCAGCGGCGCGGAAGATTGAAGAGCAGAGCGCGGTGCTGCTGAAGAACGAAAAAGGGCTGTTGCCGCTGAATAAAGCAGCGGTGAAGTCGATCGCGGTGATTGGGCCGCATGCGAATGAAGGAATGATTTCGGGCAGCGGTTCCGCGCAGGTGGACGCGCCGGGAAGGCCGTCGGCGGGATGGATGGCGCAGGTGTGGTTCCCACCGTCGCCGCTGAGCGTGCTGCAGAAGAAATTTCCGGGAGCGAAGGTGGAGTTTGATTCGGGAGCGAATCCGGCGAGCGCGGCGGAACTGGCGAAGAAATCGGATGTGGCGATTGTGTTCGCGTATCAATGGATAAGCGAAGGAATGGATTTGGACAATTTGTCGCTGCCGGTGAAGCAAGATGACATCATCGCAGCGGTGGCGGCGGCGAATCCGAAGACAATCGTGGTGCTGGAGACGGGAACGGCGGTGACCATGCCGTGGCTAGATAAGGTGCCCGCGGTGCTAGAAGCGTGGTACGCGGGCAGCGATGGCGCGCACGCGATGGTCAATATTTTGGATGGCGAAGTGACTCCGAGTGGGAAGCTGCCAATGACGTTTCCGAAGAGCGAAGGCGATTTGCCGCATCCGAATCTGATCAAGCCGGGGCCGGGACAGAGCGGCGAAGAAGCGGTGATGAAGACGGGCGAAGCGAAGCCAACCTTCAGCGTGAAGTACGACGAAGGATTGAAGGTGGGCTACAAGTGGTACGACGCGGAGAAGAAGGCAGTGCTGTTCCCGTTCGGATATGGGCTGTCGTACACGGCGTTCAGCTATTCGGGATTGAAGGTGACGCCGGGACGCGAGACCACGGTGACTTTTACGGTGAAAAATATGGGCAAGCGCGATGGAGCGGAGATTGCGGAAGTGTATGCGGCGCTGCCAGAGGGAACGGGCGAACCTCCAAAACGGCTGGTGGGCTGGAGCAAGGTGTGGCTGAAGGCAGGGGAGAGCAAAGAAGTAAGCGTGAGCGTCGAACCGAAATACTTGTCGGTGTATGACGAAGGCGCGGATGGGTGGAAGCTCGTGCCGGGGAGTTATACGTTGATGGTGGGCGGATCGTCGGCGGAATTGCCGCTGAAGCAGAAGGTCGACCTGAAGTAGACTAGCGCTCAGCGAACGACGAATTGCAAGAGCGCGCCTTTGCCGTAGGGAGCGCCGTCTTCGACGGCAATGAAGGTTCCTCCCCGCCAGGTCATGTTCAGCTCGCGAAGTGCGATAGGCGCGAGCGCGGTGTGGTCGAAAGGATCGGACTGAACCAGGCCAACGTCCTCAGGATTCGAAACGGCTACCGTCCAGGGAAGCTCGACACCGTTGCCATGAACATCGAAATAGATCAGCCGGCCAGCATTAGATATTAATACTCCGCCTCCCGCCGTCGAATGCTGGATTTTTACGGAGCCGGTGGGTGGATGGCGAACCCAGCTGACCTCGCCAGCGACGTGATCGAAGCGAACCAGCTGTGGACCATTGACGGCAATCAAAGCGTTGTTGCCCTCTCCCAAGACCATATTTTCATCAAAGAACGAAGAAAGGCCGGGAGTCCAGAACGGCATGGGAAGGGTGTAATCCCGCTGGCCGTTAGGGCTGATGACCGAGAGCCGAGCTTCGGTGTGGAGAGGCTTGCCAGGTGTGACTTTGGGATCCAGATAGGTCCAGGCGGCCAGCACGCCGCCGAAGCCGTCAGGGATAGATTCGCCGGCAAAGACGCGTGGCTGGACGTGAAAGGCGCCGGCGCCGTCGGCGTGGATATGCTGGAAGGTCTTCCATTCCGTCTGGCCATCGGGAGAGACGCGCAGGAGAGAGAGCGTGTCGTCGAAGGCGTACTGCTTGCTTTGGCAGGCCTCGAGGTCGGTGGACTCGATGTGCGTTTCGACCTGTACGTACATGTTGCTGTCGGTGGAAGTGAAGACCGAGCCGGAGACGGATGGCCTGGTGTTTTTGAGGACATTGTAGATGGGATCCTTGCACCGGAATCCGTTGATGGTGGTGCTGGAATCGGGAAAGGGAATTTTGAAGCGGACGGCACCAGTCTTGCCGTCGAGCACGAGAAGAGCGGAGTACGGAGGCTTGTAGAGGGTTTCGACGATGGCGACATCGCCGTTGTGATTGACGGTCCAATTCTTGTTAAGGCGGCCTTCGGAACGGAAGCGCCAGACTTCGCCGCCGTCAGCGGGGCCAATATCCACCAGAGAATCGCGGAAGCGCCCGCGCTCGAGAAGCAGCAATCCTGCGAAGCCGTCCCCGGAATGGCGCAGAAGAATGGCCTTGCCATCCGCGGGAAGGCCTAAGGTGTTCGGTTGAATAGAGGTGTTTGCGGCAAAGCGGGCATCGGTGGGAAAGAGATCGTGGAGAGAGGTGATGGGCTGTTGATTGAGAAACGTCTCGCCGGCAGGAGGAAGAGTTTGCTTCAGGGTAGCAGGACTGGCGGAAGAAGAAAGGCGCGTCATCCAGAGCTGCTGGCCGGATTCGGTGAAGGCGCGGAGGATGGCGTTTGCGGACGGGCTCCATTCGACAGAGTAAAAAACCATCTCGGAGTCGGAAGGCTCAGTTTGGCCGGCGAAGAGAGTCTCGTAGCCCGGAGTGGCAGGACGGACCAGCGCACCGTGCCTTGCGGAAGCGAAGGACCAGAAAGAATGAGGAGCGACGCGGAGGCGCTTTGGTTGCCGAAGTTGGCGGTAACGATGGCGCGACCGGCTTGATTGGGAGTGAGCACCGCTTCGCCATTCTCCACGGTGAGTTCGGCGAGGGGCGGGTCGACAGACCATTGCGCGTCGGATACGGGCCGGCCGGAGGAGTCCACGACGGTGAAGGTGGCGCTCTCGCCGACGATGGTGGTGAAAGCCGAGGGGGTAACGGCTGGCGGGGAGGAGTCGGAGGATTGGCCAACGGCAAAAGGCGGGATGCACGCAAGAATGGCGAGAAAAAGGGTGATGAAGCTGGCCAGGCACGGCAGGCAATTGATCCGGGTATTGGGGATTGGGGTGGCCATGGGGAAAGGGCATAGCGCGAGAATACTTAAACTCCAGAGTAACGGGTGGAAGCGACGACGCCTATTGACCTGAAGTACAGGTATACACAAAGCAGTATCCGGGGATGTGGGAGAAGGGGTTGTTCGGCCCCGCCGGCGCCGGCCCTGGGGGTGAGCCTGCGGATGAGGCGAAAACAGCAACAGGTAGTACCGGGGAGCCATTGGCGAAAGCCGGGGAAACGTCTAGGCTGAAACGGTTCAGCTCGAATCTATCCGGGTCAGGTTGCAGATGGGGGATTGCCCTTTGCGAAGGGCGGCTTGGGAGCAATGCGCCGGATTTCCCTGAGCTTGCGGACGAAATTCCTGCTCGGCCTCATGGCCGTGCTGGCATGCTTGACGTGTGTGACGCTGCTGATCGTGCAGAGATTTGCAGTGATGCAGGCGCAGCGGGAAGTCGAAGAAAGCTCGCGGCACGCGACACAGACGTTCGAACTCCTACAGCAAAAAAGCCAGATTGAACTGAGCCGCAAGGCCGACCTGTTTGCGATGCTGATGTCCATGCGCAACGGGGACGCCACGTCGATCGAAGAAGTGAGCCAGGACCCGTGGCTGGCGGACACGTGCACGCTGTTGGTGCTGGCAAACCGCGAGAAGAAAATTACGGCGTCGAGACCCGCACTGGGCGAGGAAGAGGTGTCGAAGATAAGGGAACTTCTAGACCGCGGGCCGAAGGGCGGAACGCGAGCGCTGTGGTGGATGAACGCAGGCCGCTTGTACCAGATCGTTTTGCAGCCGTACTCCTCGGATCCGCCGCAGAACAAGACGGTGCTCGGGACGGTGCTGGTGGGACGAGAGATGGACGCGGGGTGGATGGGAGAGCTGGCCCGCATTTCGTCGAGCCAGGTGATGTTCCGGCGGGGCGGGGACGTGGTGATCAGTACGATCAATCCGCTGGACGAAGCCAGAGTCGCGCAGGAGTTGGGGAAAGACGGCGGCATTACGCAGATCGAGACGGCGCGAGGCCAATTTTATGCGAGCTCGGTGGAGGTCAGCCCCAGCTTACCGTCCGGGCTAAGCTTCACGGCGCTGGAGTCGTATGCTGGGCCGATGGCGTGGCTGAAGAGAATGAACCGCGTGCTGCTGGGAGTCGGCTTTGCGGCAATGCTGGCCGGGCTGGCGCTGGCGTTTGTGATCGCGGAGCGGTTTACGCGGCCCCTGGCCAACCTGGCAGATGGTGTGCGGGCGCTGCAAAGGGGAGATTACTTCTATCCGCTGGAGGCCAGCGGGAACGATGAGGTAACGGGCGTTACGCGGGCGTTCGACGAGATGCGCCGGACGCTGCGCGAGAATGAAACGCAGCGGCAACAGCTCGAGGACCAACTGCGGCAGTCACAAAAAATGGACGCGCTGGGCCGGCTTGCCGGAGGCGTGGCGCACGACTTCAACAATTTGCTGACGGTCATCAAGGGGCATGGCGATTTGCTGCGCGACCGCCTGGCAGCAACGGATCCGCTGCAAGCGAGCAGCACGCAGATCATCAAGGCGGCGGAGCGAGCCACGGGATTGACGAGGCAACTGTTGGCGTTCTGCCGGATGCAGATGCTGGAGCCGAAGGTTGTGGATATGAATGCGCTGGTGTCCGAGATGTGCCAGCTGTTGCGCCGGCTCGTGCGAGAGGATATCGCGTTCGCGTTTCATGCGGGCGAATCGCTGGGACGGGTGAAGGCCGACCCGGGGCAGCTGGAGCAGGTAATCATCAATCTCACGGTGAACGCGTCCGACGCCATGCCGGAGGGCGGGAAGCTGACGATTGAAACGCAAAATACCAGCGTGGACGAGAAATTTGCGGCGCAAAGGATTCCTCTAAAGCCGGGCGAGTACGTGTTGCTCTCCGTGACGGATACGGGTTGCGGCATGGATGCGGCGACGAAATCTCGGATATTCGAACCGTTTTTCACGACAAAGGAGCAGGGAAAAGGAACGGGGCTGGGGCTGGCGACGGTGTACGGCGTGGTGAAGCAGAGCGGCGGATTCATCTGGGTTGAGTCGGAGCCCGGTAAGGGCGCGAGGTTTGAAGTATTTTTGCCGCGCGTGACGGAGCGGGTCGAGCCGCCGCTCGAACCGGAATCGTTGGACGAGCGGGCGCGGCGGAAAGGCACGGTGCTGCTGGCAGAGGACGAAGATGAAGTGCGCGAGCTGGCGTCCGAATTTCTGACGGCTGCGGGATATGAAGTGTATGCGGCGAAGGACGGGTTGCAAGCGCTGGCCATTGCTGAAGAGCTGCGAAAGCCGATTCACGTGCTGGTGTCGGACGTGGTCATGCCAAGGATGCGGGGGCCGGAACTCGCGCGGCGGCTTAAAGAGGTGCAGAGCAAGATGAAGGTTTTGTATGTTTCTGGGTATTTGGAATACAACCGGGGAAATTCCGAATTTCTGGAAGAGGGATTTTTTCTGCAGAAGCCGTTTTCCCGCGATGCGCTGGTGCGCAAAGTAGATGAGATGTTGGCCCGGAAGACCAGCAAGCGATCCACGAATCATTCTGTTGACGAGAAGAGCGCGGAACGCGCAGATGGTCGAGTAGTTCCTTCCTAAGGGTCCAAGCGAAGACAACGAAGAATCAATGCAAAGCAGGAGGAGAGGTGCAGTGTCTCGGAAGGCATGGATTCACAAGAGGCGACGACGTGCGGTGTGAATTTCAGAGGGAACGGAGGAGTTTGTAGAGTTCGTTGGAGGCGTCGAAGTCGGCTTCGAGGTCGCGGGAGGCGAGCTTTTCTCGAAGGTCGTCTAGGCGACGGGCGAAGAGGTCGAGGGAGGCGGAGAGGAAGTCTTTGTTGGTGAGAACGATATCGCGCCAGGTCGCGTAGGGGCTTCCGGCGAGGCGGAGCGAGTCGCGGAGGCCGGGGCCGGCGAGAGTGATGGGGAGGCCGTTTTCGTCGAGGTGATCGTAGAGGAAGGAAGCGAGGGCGATGGCGGCGAGTTGCGGGAGATGGGAGACGAGGCCGACGGCGTAGTCGTGCTGCTGGGCACCGAGCCAAAGCGGGCGGACACCAATTTTCTCGAGGATTTTTGTGAACGCGGAGATGCGCGGATCGTTGCGCGAGGCGAGGGGCACACTGGGAGCCGATGACGACTCACTAATCGCAGAGGTCGGAGCGGCGGGCGGGGTGAGCCCTGCACCTACCGGGGGATCGATCAGGGCGTAGGTGGTGTTGCGGAACAGGTCGGCGTCGGCGTGGGCGATGCCGGATTGTTCACGGCCAGCCATGGGGTGGCCTGGGAGAAAAAGTTTGGTGCCGGAGGCGGGGAAAAGCTGGGCGGCGGCTTCGGCGATGCGGACTTTGGTGCTGCAAGCGTCGGTGACGAGGGCGTGGGCGGGCGCGTGGCGGGCGATTTCGGGGAGAAGGTCGAGCGTGACGCTGATGGGAAGAGCGATGAAGATGAGATCGGCGTTGGTGAGAGCCTGGGCGACCGGACCGTAGGAGCTTTCGTCAACGAGGTGGCGGCCGTGAGCTTCGTGGGCGACCTCCGGGCGATCCCAACCGTGGATGGTAAGGTCGGTGCCGTATTTTTTGAGCGCGTAAGCGAACGAGCCGCCGATGAGGCCGGTGCCGAGGACGGTAACGCGAGTGATGAGGTGGGAGGTCATAGGGCGAGGCCGAAAGTCAGTAGCTGAAGATCGAACATTGAGAAGGAAGAACAGAAGGAAAGTGAAACACAGAGACACGTAGGACGCAGAGAAGAAAAGAAAAAGCAGATTCTCCTCGCAGAAGACGCTCGGAGGCGCAGCGGTCCTCGCTCCGCTCGGGGTGACAAATTCACTTTTGTAAGGCTCGACATGATCACGCCATGCGGCGGCCGATGGCGGGAGCGATGATGCGGAGCTCGGCCATGAGTTGGGCGAAGACGTCGGGTTCGAGGGATTGGGCGCCGTCGGAGAGGGCATGGTCAGGGTCGTTGTGGACTTCGATGAGGAGACCGTCGGCTCCAGCGGCTACCGCAGCACGGGCCATGGGCGGAACTTTATCGCGGCGGCCGGTGCCGTGGGATGGATCGGCGAGCATGGGGAGGTGGGATAGTTTTTTGATGACAGGGATAGCGGCGATGTCGAGCGTGTTGCGGGTGTAGGTTTCGAACGTACGGATGCCGCGTTCGCAGAGAATGACGTTGTAGTTGCCGCCGGCGAGAATGTATTCCGCGCTGAGGAGCAGCTCTTCCATGGTCGCGGAGAGGCCGCGCTTGAGCAGGACAGGCTTGCGAATTTCGCCAAGGGCGCGGAGGAGATAGTAATTCTGCATATTGCGCGCGCCGACCTGAAAAATGTCCACATATTGCGACATCATCGAGATTTGTGAGGGGTCCATGACTTCGCTGACAGTGAAGAGCTTCTGTTTGTCGGCGGCCTCGCGCATGAGCTTGAGGCCCTCTTCGCCAAGGCCCTGGAAGGCGTAGGGAGACGTGCGGGGCTTGAAGGCGCCGGCGCGCAGGATCTGTGCGCCAGCCTTGGCGACGCTTTCCGCGACAGAATGAATCTGCTCGCGCGATTCGACGGAGCAGGGGCCGGCGGCGACGACGACTTCATTGCCGCCAATTTTTACGCCGCGGCCTAAGTCCACAACGGTGCCTTCGGGCTTGAACTGGCGGCTGGCGAGTTTGAAGGGCTGGGTGATGCGCATGACCTCGCGCACGCCGTCGAGCAGCTCGAAATCGCGATGGTCGAAATCGCGGTGGACGCCAACAGCGCCGAGAACGGTGTGCGATTCGCCGGTCGAGCGGTGCACGTTGAAGCCGCTGGCGATCAGGCGATCGATGACGTGCTGGATTTGGGCGTCGGTAGCGCCTTCTTGCATTACGATGACCATGAAGTTTCCTAGTTCCCTTCCCTCGACAATTCTAAATCCAAGAACAAAACAACCGGTCTAAAGACCGGCCACTACAAATACGGATGGTGCTGAAAGGAGCGCGGACTGACGCCGGCGGGGACGCAGGCGCTACGCTGCTACGGTGTAGACCGTTGCCCAGCGTCATTCATTCCCGCCTTTCGGCTTGCCGTCGCCCGAGTGCATGGCGTCGCGCTCGGCCGCGCGGGCTTCGTCAATGATGCGCTCGAAGAGGCGGCGGATGGCGGCGTCGGTGAGCGGGCCGGGATTTTCGCGCTCGGCATTGGCCAGGACTTCGTTTTCGCGGTCGGGCTGATAGAGCGGGAGGTTGGCGGCTTGCTTGAGCTTGCCGATTTCGAGGGCGCAATGGGAGCGCTCGTTGAGCAGGGCGACGAGTTTTTTGTCGATTTCATCGATGCGGCGTCGCCAGTCAGAGAGGTTCATGGGGCCACCTCGGCGGAGAAAAGTGGCGAGTGACGAGTGGCGAGTGGCGAGTGGAAGAAAAGAGGTCGACAGTCGTCGGTTGAAAGTCGAGAGTTGGGAGCGGGCGAAAAGAAAGAAAACGAAACGCAGAGACGCAGAGGGCGCAGAGAAGAGAAGAAAAAGCAGATTCCTCGCTTCGCTCGGAATGACAAACTTCGAGTGTGTCGCGCAGAGATCATGGGGCGGCCTCGCGGCGGGAAAGGCCGTGGCGAGCGGCTTCTTTGAGGGAGCGGACGCGGTCGGCAAGGGCCTCGGCAGCGCGGGCGATGGCGCCTGCGGAGTAGTCTGTGGCTGTGGCGTTTTCGATTTCGGAGACTAGCGCGGAGCCGACCACGGCAGCGTCCGCGAGGCCGCCGAGGACGGAGACGTGACCGGGGAGGGAGATGCCGAAACCGACAGCGATCGGAAGAGGCGTGACTTTGCGGGCGCGGCGCAGGAGCGTGGGCAGGTCGTCGGGGAGAACGTCTTTGGCACCGGTGACGCCGGTGCGAGAGATGAGATAGAGAAAGCCAGAGGATGCGGCGCTAATTTTTGCAAGGCGTTCGTCAGTGGAGGTGGGAGCGCCGAGGAAAATCGTGTCCAGATGATGCGCGGCGAGGACGCGGCGATACTCGTCGGATTCTTCGGGAGTGAGATCGGTGATGAGCACGCCGTCGGCGCCGGCCGAGGAAGCGGCGGAGGCAAATTTCTCGAGGCCCATTTGCAGGACGGGATTGTAGTAGCTGAAGAGCACCAGGGGCACTTCGCTGGATTTGCGAATTTCGCGGACGAGGTTGATCACCGACGCGAGAGTTGTGGCAGATTTGAGGGCGCGTTCGGAGGCGCGTTGGATGGTAGGGCCGTCAGCGAGAGGATCGCTGAAGGGCACGCCAAGTTCGATGACGTCGGCGCCGGCTTCGGCGAGCGCAAGCACAAATTTATGCGTCGCATCGAGGGACGGGTCGCCAGCGGTGATGTAGGCGACGATGCCGAGCTCGCCCGATTCGCGAAGAGCGGCGAAACGTCGAGAGATACGGGTCGACTTGGAAGAAACGGCAGTCATGGGGATCGAAAGAGATTAGCAGAAATTGGTGAGAGGCAGCAGCAGCGGGACAGATCCCCGGGAAGACTAAGCCTCGCCGTCAGCTCGCAACCATGCGACTGCCTCGTCAGACCATTCGTGGCTTGCACCGAACCACGTACCGGTGTCCTCGAAATTTGGAAAATTCGTTCTGCAATAGCCGCGCTTGGCGGCAAAGTCGAAGGCCGCGTGGGGATAGTCGTTAATCAGAAGAGCGCATTTTTCGCCATCGACCGACCAAACGATTGAGAGTTCCGAAGGCCTGTCCGCGTCCTGCACGTTTCCGACGTTGTAGATATGGACCGCATCCACAATCGGATTCTCGGGTCCTCTTTGTTGATCGAGGGCGTAGAAGTGGCCAGTTTCGCCGTCATCCTCGAAAAAAACGCTAAAGCGACCGGCAGGAGAGTCCGCCTGAAACATTTCCTTGCGGCCCACATGGAGTATGCAGGCGGTCATCGGCGGACGCCTATGCTTTGGCGCTCAGAAAGCGGGAATAAGTGTCCATGTCCTTGTCGCCGCGGCCGGAGAGGTTGAGGATGACGAGGTCGTCGGCGATGAGGCGACCGGTTTTGCTTGAAGCTGACACCGTCCCACCCTTAGAAAACGAGGGTGGGGCACCCGCACCCGAGCCAGCGCAACGCTCGATGAGGCCGGCGATGGCGTGGGCGGACTCGAGGGCGGGAATGATGCCTTCGGTGCGGGAGAGGAGGCGCGCGGCTTCGAGGGCGGCGGCATCGGAGACGGCGGCGTATTCGGCGCGGTGCTGGTCGGCGAGCCAGGCGTGCTCGGGACCGATCGCGGGGTAATCGAGGCCGGCGGAGATGGAATGCGTGGTGGCGATCTGGCCGTCTTCAGTTTGCAGAATGTACGTGTAGGTGCCCTGCAGGACGCCCGGGCGCGCGCCGGTGAATCCTTGATGAGCGGCGAGGCGCGCGGCGTGTTCGCCAAGCTGGCCGCCGCGGCCACCGGCTTCGATGCCAATCATTTTCACGCCTGGATCACACAAGAATTGGTGGAAGAGACCGATCGCGTTCGAACCGCCGCCGACGCAGGCGAAGAGATGCGTAGGAAGGCGTTTTTCGGCGGCAAGAATTTGTTCGCGAGCTTCGCGGCCGATGACGGACTGAAAATCGCGGACCATCGTGGGATAAGGATGCGCGCCGAGAACCGAGCCGAGAAGATAGTGGGTGCTGCGGACGTTGGTGACCCAGTCGCGCATGGCTTCGTTGATGGCGTCTTTGAGCGTACAGCTGCCGGAGTCCACACCAACGACTTGCGCACCAAGCATGCGCATACGCGAAACATTCAGCGCTTGGCGCGCCATATCTTCCGTGCCCATGTAGACGACGCATTCGAGTCCGAGATGCGCGGCCACGGTGGCGGAAGCGACCCCGTGTTGGCCAGCGCCGGTTTCGGCGACGATACGCGGCTTGCCCATTTTCACGGCGAGCAGGCCTTGCCCGATGGCGTTGTTGATTTTGTGCGCGCCGGTGTGGAGAAGGTCTTCGCGCTTGAGGTAGATGCGCGGTCCGCCGAGATGTGCGGTGAGACGTGACGCGAATTGCAGCGGCGTAGGGCGGCCGGCGAAATTTGTCAAGAGATCAGCGAATTCGGCTTGAAAGCGCGGATCCGTTTTCGCCTCTTCGTACACGCGCTCCAGCTCAAAGAGCGGCACCATGAGCGTTTCGGGAACGTAGCGGCCGCCGTACGGGCCGAAACGTCCGGGAGCAACGGTGGCGGATTGCAGAGTGGAGCTCATAGGGTCAGGGAGAAGACTGTGCTTTCGGCGCCGCTTGTGGAGCGTCCAATTCCTGCTCGACGCGGCGGACCTCGTCGATGAATTCCTTCAACTTGATGTGATCTTTCTTGCCGGGCTTGGCTTCCACGCCGCTGGCGACGTCCACCGCATAAGGACGCACAGTGCGGACGGCCGCGCCGACGTTTTCCGGGGTAAGCCCGCCAGCCAACATAATACGGTGAGAGGCTACGGCGCGGCGCGCGACATTCCAATCGGCGGCAGCACCGGTACCGCCATATTGGCCCGCACGGGAGCCATCGATCAGAAAAGCGAAAGCGTCGTGATATTTGTCGAGCGTAGCCACGGGAAAGTCGGCAGCAACGCGAAAGGCCTTGATGACCGCAACCGTTCGGGCGATCTCGGAGACGATGCCGGGAGTCTCGTCGCCGTGGAGTTGCGCGGCATGGAAGCGCACGAACGCGTGGAGCGAAACGATTTCCGCGGGCTTGGCGTTGACGAAAACGCCGACGGCCTGGATACCGGCCGGAAACTTGCTGCGCATGGTGGCAGCTTCAACGGTGGAGACGCGGCGCAGACTTTTTTCGTAGAAATTAAAGCCGAGCATATTCGCCCCGGCATCACAGGCCGCTTTAGCGTCCGGCCAATTCGTTATGCCGCAAATCTTGACAAGGATCATGGCGCGATTATGCCAGCGGCGCGGGGCGTCCGAGAAGCCCTGCGAGCGCGGCCCCGGGATCCGGCGAAAGCATCAGGCTCTCGCCGACCAAAAAGGCGTCGAATCCGGCACGCCGAAGATTGGAGAGATCTTCCGAGGTGCGCAATCCGGATTCGCTGACGGCGATGCACTCGTCGGGAATCCGCGTGATCAAGTCAAGAGAGATTTCCACGCGAATGGCCAGGGTTTTCAGATCGCGATTGTTTACGCCGATGATGCGGGCGTCAGCTTGCAAGGCGCGCTCGAGCTCCTGCGGCGTATGTACTTCGACGAGCGGGTCCATGCGCAACTCCCGGCCCAACGCGATGAGGTCGCGCAGCAGCGGATCGCCGAGAGCAGCCACAATCAGCAGGAAACTGTCGGCGTCATTGGCGCGCGTCTCCCAGACTTGCCAAGGATCGAAGATAAAATCCTTGCGCAGCACGGGAAGCTGAACCGATTTGCGGGCGTCGCGGAGATTCTTGAGCGTACCGCGGAAGAATTCAGATTCGGTCAAGACGGAAAGCGCAGAGGCGCCAGAGCCTTCAAGAGATTGCGCCAGGGCTACGGGATCGAATGGGTCGCGCAGGATGCCGCGGGAGGGAGAAGCCGGCTTCAGCTCAGCGATGACATTGCACGCGTCGCGCGTGAGGGCAGCGGGAAAATCGCGGACAGGAGATGCCGCGGCGACGCCGTATTTGAGAGCCGTCTCCGGAAGAACGCGTTTGCGGTGGTCTACCTCGAGACGGCGCGCCTGCAGAATGCGGTCGAGGACGCTGCGACTGTCGGCAGGGGCGCTCATGGCGATTACTTTGTATGCTAGAGGTGGAAGAAAAGAGTGTCAAATGGGAGAGAAGGAAGGCGCATGAGCTATCGAGAAGAGTACGGGGATTTACTGGAAGGGATCGCGCGCGAAGCAGATGCCATCGCCATGAAGTACTTTCGCACCAGCCACGTGCGCATCGACAGGAAAGATGACGGATCCGCCGTAACGCAGGCGGACCGCGGCGTGGAAGAGATGGCCCGGGCAAAAGTGGCGGCCAGCGGGCTGGCGATGGACGTCCTGGGCGAGGAGATGGGAGGAGAGAACGCGAGGGGACCGGCAAGCAATGGACGTCCGCGGCTGATTATTGACCCGATCGATGGGACAGAAGAGTTTTCGCGCGGGATTGCCACCTTTGGCACGTTGCTGGGAATCGAGCGCGACGGGGAAATTGTGGCGGGGATGGCGACGGCGCCGGGGCTTGGTGCGCGCTGGTACGCGTATCGCAGCGAAGGTGCGTGGCGCAACGGAGAGAGAATCCGCGTCTCGGGCGTGGAAAGACTGAATGGCGGGATGGCGTTCACGGGCG
>Ga0335077_10001284_pt1 | contig 29735 bp, 26 predicted proteins | sample Lox_Sample_31_FD_207151 | JGI IMG/M metagenome (GOLD analysis project Ga0335077, IMG submission 207151) | Soil microbial communities from Loxahatchee National Wildlife Refuge, Florida, United States - Lox_Sample_3.1 | ecosystem: Environmental > Terrestrial > Soil > Wetlands | place: USA... | reverse complement strand
AGCCGCAGACCCGGATGAAGATCAGATACAGCAGACGCAGGGACACGGCTGATCATCATGGCCCACCACTGACCCCGATGCATCGCTGCAGCTCACAGCCCAGGCAGACTTCTGACACCCCACACGCCGGTATCACTGCCAATCCAGACGGCACAAGCAGCCCGTAACTTCCTGATGGACCTCGGCGCACGCGCGGCTTCGGCCAAGTTCCTGATCAGGGATCGTGCAGGCCAGTTCACTGCTAGCTTCGACGCCGTGTTCACGGCGGCGGGCATCAGGATTCTCGCCACCCCACCACAGGCGCCCAGAGCGAACGCGATCTGGGAACGGATGATCGGTACCCTCCGCCGGGAGGTCTTTGATCGGCTGCTGATTGTCAATGAGCACCATCTGCGCAAGGTGCTGGCCGAGTACCTGCGGCACTACAACACCGCCAGGCCGCACCGTGCCCTCGATCTGCTCGCACCGGCTCAAGCTGACACCCAGCCGCCGGAGCCGATCAACCTTGCTGAGCACCGGATCCGGCGGAAACAAGTCCTCAGCGGACTCACGCACGAGTACCGGATCACCGCTTGACGGCCCCGCCCTGCCACGAGAAGAAGCAAGTCACCGTCTCAGTCGTGTATTCGAGCCCAACAGGATCGAGTTCACCGGACCGTCCGCCACCCCGGGCTAGTTCGGCAACGAGCCGGCCACCCGGGCGCTGGGCGACGGGGCGTGGGTGGACACCGGGGACCTCGGCTACCTGGCGGGCGGTGAGCTGTACCTGACTGGGCGGGTGAAGGACATCATCGTCCGCCGCGGCCGCAACCTGCACCCCGACGAGGCCGAGGAGGCCGCAGGCCAGCTCCCCGGCGTGCAGCATGGCAGGGTCGCCGTATTCGGCTGCCCCGATCCTGGCACCGGAACCGAGCGGGTTGTTCTGGTAGCCGAGACCCGCCTGCGCGACCCGGCCGACCTGGCCGGGGCTGCGCGGCAGGATCACCGCAGTGGCGGGCACGGCGCTGAGCGTCCCGCCGGATGAGGTGGTGCTCGCCGCCCCGGGCAGCGTGCCCAAGACCGCCAGCGGCAAGACCCGCCGCGCCGCCACCCGCGACCGCTACCTGGCCGGCACCCTCGGCCAGCCCCCCGCCCGCCACGCTGGCAGGTCGCCCGCTTCCGAGGGGTGCGGTCACCGTATTTTGGCGATAGCGGTCTCTCAGGACTCTTCGGACTTTGGCTGGTCGATGAGGAGACCGCCGTATTGCTGCCGCAGTGCGGACTTCTCAAACTTGCTCGCGGCCGTTAGTGGGATCTGACTGGTGAAGACGAATTCGTCGGGCAGCCAGAACTGGGCGAATCTCGGTTCAAGGAAAGCGCGCAGTTCCTCGGCCGTGGCCGAGGACCCTTGCTTGAGGACCACGACGGCGACCGGGCGCTCACCCCATTTGGGATGCTTGGCCGCGATCACGGCCGCCTGCGCGACGTCTGGGTGCCCCATCAGCGCGTTCTCCAGGTCCACGGATGAGATCCACTCGCCGCCGGATTTGACCAGATCCTTGGTCCGGTCGATGATCTTCACATACCCCTCAGGGTCGATGGTGGCCACATCGCCGGTGCGGAACCACCCGTCGTCGGACCACTTGCCGCTGAACTCGGGCGCCTGATAGTAGCTGGAGGCTACCCACGGGCCGCGTACCTCGAGCTCGCCCATGACCTTGCCGTCCCATGGCGCCTCACCCGTCTCCTTCATGATCCGCGTCTCCACGAACGGGAGAGGCAGCCCCTGCTTCGCGCGGTATTCGTACTGCTGGTCCTCTGGCAGCTCTTCGAGTGAGCGTTTGAGCCAGCTGACGGTGCCGAGCGGGGTCATCTCCGTCATCCCCCAGGCATGGACAAGCCGCAGCCCATGCCGGTCAAGTCCGCGGATCAGGCTTTCCGGCGCCGCCGACCCCCCGGCCACCACCATCCGGAGCGCTCCGAGGTTCCAGCGATCGGGCTCCTGCTCCAGCGCCTGCAAGATGGCCAGCCAGATCGTCGGCACACCGGCGGTGAGCGTGACGCCCTCCTGCGCGTACAGGCCGAGCAGGCTCTCCGGGTCCAGGTGCGGCCCTGGAAACACCTGCTTGGATCCGGTCATGGTGGCGGTGAACGGCAAGCCCCAGGCGTTGACATGGAACATCGGCACGACCGGGCACACTACGTCTCGATGACCGATCGCCAGGCCGCCGGTCGTAGCTGAGGCCAGCGAGTGCAACACGATCGCCCGGTGGGAGTACACGACCCCCTTGGGACGGCCTGTCGTGCCCGACGTATAGCACATGGCCGCTGCCTCCTGCTCATCAAGCCGTGGCCGGGCGAACTCTTCCGGCTCCCCGGCGATGAGTTCCTCCCCATCGATCGTGCCCTCCGGGGCCTGCGTGCCGTTCGTCCAGACCACGACATGCTTCAGGCTCATCTGACCGCGCAACTGGTTCAGCACCGGCAGCAGCACATCATCGGCAAGCAGCACCGAGTCACCGGCGTGGTTCACGATGTAGACGAGATCGGCAGCCGACAGGCGCGGGTTCAGCGTATGAAGCACCCCGCCCATCAGCGGCACCCCGAAATATGCCTCCAGATGACGGGCGTGGTTCCAGCCCAGGGTGGCCACGCGGTCACCGCGGCCGACGCCCAGCCGGGCCAGCGCGCCAGCGAGCTGGTGGGCACGGCGCCGCACCTCGCCATAGCTGGAGCGGGCGAGCGAGCGATCTGGCCTGCGGCTCACCACCTCCACGCCGGGGAAGTAACGGGCCGCCCGGTCTAGCATCTGCGGCACCGTCAGCGGGCAATCCATCATCAAGCCATCCACCGGACCCCCTCCGCCCCCACGTCAGTAGACGCCATCTTGACCCGCCCACCCGGGCTGCGCTCGGCGCTGCTCATGGACGGTGGACGCCAGGTACACCTCACAGCCGACGACACTTCATCCTCGGTAAGTTCCGTGACCCGGCGCAGAGGCAAACGTCCCGACGAATGTCGTGCAAACGCCCGTGCAACATGCCTGGATCGCCCCAGCCAGTTCACACCCACCGCTGTCACACGGTTACCGCATCCCGTTCGGCCAGCGACAGACCCGTGTTCCTCGGCCCGGCCTACGCGGGGCTACCGTGACCCTCGTGCAGGCTCGATCTTCTGTATCACCCAGAACAACGGTGACTTCCTGCCGGGTGAGCCGCGAGGGCTCTTCGTCCAGGACACCCGCGTCCTGTCACGCTGGCCAATGACCATCAACGGTCGGCTTGCCGAGCCTCTGGCCGTGCTCCAGGCTGACCCGTATACCGCGGCGCTCATTGGGCGTCTGCCACTGGCGTATTCTGTCCCCGACGACGCCGACTTTGCTGGCCTGTTCGAGGCCAAGTCTGGAGGGATCCAGATGGCTGCCGCAGCCTCTGTGGCAGCCAATGACTCGGTGCTGACTTTCACAGCCTGTCGAAGTGAACGCAACCACGGTCTGCTGATCCGGGGAGGCAGCAATCGTGAGGCCGTCGAGCACGCCGTGGAGCATGGACGCGCCGCGTCCGGCGTTCCGCGGGGAAACGGCGGGCCCGGCTGGGCAGCGGATACGCCGCCGGGCCATGGGCGGCCGTGGGGTGGGTCGTGACCGCAGCCGGCCCCCTGGTTTGGGAGGAGACGCTGCGCGATGGCAGGGTGGTGGCGCTCCGGCCGCTGTGCAGTAGTGACGCCGCGGGGATCGAGGGGCTTTGGCGTCGCCTGGATGCACGCTCCCGGCGCCTGTTTACAAACTTGGCTCATCTGCCGCCCGACTGTCCCGGTGACGTGGCCGTCCCGCGGCCCGGCCACACGGCCGGGATCGTTGCCGTCCCGGCGGATCCGCCGGGACGGGTCGTTGGGGTGGCGCGCTATGAGCGCACGGCAGCAGAAACGGCCAGGGCACTGGTGTTTGTCGACGCCTTCTGGCGGCGCGCCGGGCTGGGCGCCTTGCTGCTGAGCCGGCTGGCTGAGGCTGCCCGCCACGCGGGGGTGCGGCGGCTGGCCGGTGATGTGCCCAGGAGTGATGTGGCGATGCTGGGTGTGCTGGAGGAGCTGGGCCTGGAGTATGAGGAGCGCCCGACCGCGGCGAGCGTGCATGCCAGCTTCGCCGTGCAGGAAACCGATGCCTACCTTGATGCGCTGCTGGCCGACCAGCGCACAGCGGCGCGGGTGTCGGTTGCGCCCTTCCTGTGCCCGCAGTCAATCGCCGTAGTGGGCGCCAGTGACACCCCCGGCAGCATCGGTGCCCTGCTGCTGGGCAACCTGCTCACCAGCGGGTTCGCTGGGCCGGTGTACCCGGTCAACCCCGGCCATCAGATCATCCACGGAGTGCCCGCCTACCCGGACCTGTCCTCTTGCCCCCAGCCGCCCGACCTGGTGGTGGCGGCCGTCCCGGCACGCCTGGTGGCCGGGGTCGTCGACCAGGCCGGCCGCCTGGGGATCCGGGCTATGTGCGTGATCTCGGCCGGGTTCGCTGAGGTCGGCGGCGAGGGCCGGATCCTCCAGGACGAGTTGCTCCGCCACGCCCGGGCAGCCGGGGTGCGGCTCATTGGGCCCAACTGCATGGGCCTGCTCAGCGGCGGGCCCGATCCCCAGTTCAATGCCACCTTCAGCAAGGTCTTCCCGCCGCCAGGCCACCTCGCGTTCGTGACCCAGTCCGGCGGCCTCGGGCTGGCCGCACTCGCCCTGTTCACCGGCCCCTCACTGGGCGTGAGCGGCTTCGTGTCGGTCGGCAACACCGCCGACCTGACGCCCAACGACCTACTGCTGTACTGGGATGAGGACCCTGGCACCAGCCTCATCCTGGCCTACCTGGAGTCGGTGCCGGATCCCCGCCGGTTTGCCCGGATCGCCAGGCGCATCTCCCGGCACAAGCCGATCGTGGTGGTGAAATCCGGCCGTACCGGTGCCGGGCGGCGGGCAGCGTCCTCGCACACTGCGGCTATGGCGGCCCGGGAAACGGCGGTCGAGGCATTGTTCCACCAAGCCGGGGTGATCCGGGCTGGCACTCTGGAGGAGATGTTCGACGTCGCCACCGTCATGTCATCGCAACCGGCACCGGCCGGACGGCGGGTGGCGGTGCTCACCAACGTCGGAGGGCCGGGCATCCTGGTCGCCGATGCCTGCGAAGCAGCCGGGCTGCTGGTCCCGGAACTGTCCCGCGACATCCAGACGCGGCTGCGCGCCGCCCTGCCGGCCCAGGCAGCCGTCCAGAACCCGGTGGACGTCATCGCGGCGACCAGCGCCGAGCACTACGGGCGGACGATGCGCCTGCTCGGGGCAGCCGAAGAGATCGACGCCATCATTGCCGTGTTCATCCCGATCGGTAACGCCTCCGCCGAGGACTTCGCCCGGGAAATCACCGCCGCTGCGGTCGGCCTGCCCGGCAAGCCCATCATCGCGGTCTTCATGATGGCCGGGCCCGCGCCAGCCGGTCTGTCCGAGACCGGCATCCCTTTGTTCACCCATCCTGAGCAGGCCGCCACCGCGCTCGGCCACATCGCCAGGTGGGCGGAATGGCGCGCCCGTCCGGCGGGCCACGTCGCGATCCCCCCCGGCATCGACCCGGCCCGTGGGCGGGCAGCGATAAACGCGATGCTGGCCAGCGAGCCGGGCGGTGGGTGGGCCGACGCCAAGACGGCCGGAGAACTCCTCGCGGCCTACGGCATCTCGGCGGCCCGCTTCCGGCTGGTCCGCACCCCGGCCCAGGCCGCGGCCGCCCAGGCCGAGTTCGGCAGCCCGGTGGCAGTCAAGATCGCTGCGGCCATCCACAAGAGCGACGTCGGCGGCGTCGCCCTCGGCATCGATAGCCCGCATGCCGCAGCCGAGGCGGTGACCGCCATCCGCGCCATCCTGACCGAAGCCGGCATCGCCGAGCACGCCGCGGAGTTCCTGGTCCAGGAGCAGATCCGCGACGGCGTCGAAATGATCGTCGGCGTGACCCACGACCCTGCCTTCGGCCCCCTGGTCCTGGTCGGCCTGGGCGGCACGTTCGTCGAGGTCCTGCGCGACGTCGCGGTGCGCATCACCCCCCTCAGCGACAGCGACGTAGATGAGATGCTCCGCTCCCTGCGCTCCTACCGGCTGCTCACCGGATACCGCCAGTCCCCGCCGCTGGACGTGGCGGCGCTCGCTGAGCTGCTGCACCGGGTCAGTGCCATGGTCGAGGACATCCCCGAGATCACCGAGCTTGACCTGAACCCGGTATTTGTCCGCCAGCACGGCGCTGTCGTCGCCGACATCCGCGTCCGCCTCGGCGGGTGACCAGCTCCGCGGCCAGTACCATGCGCTTCCAGCAGCGAGGCGGCGGACTGGTGCCCCGGTCTCCCAGGCGGGGGGGCCGGCTCAGGGCCAGGGCAGCTGCTGGCCTGAGGAGCCAGCGCGGGCTCACCGCGGAACCGGTCGCGGGATGCGCACCGGGATCGCGGACCGGGGATGATGGCCGTGTGGCCCGGGCCAGCCGGGAGAACCGGAGGTGATCGGTTGACGAGGCTCGCGATGGTCGATCGGTCTGGGCGGTCCTACGCGCTGCTAGCCGACGGCACCACGTTGCTCATCCGGCGGGCGGGTCCTGGAGATTTCGAGTCCGTCCGGCGGCTGCACGAGGCGATGTCTGCGGACAATCTGTATTTCCGTTTCCTCACCGCGAGCCGATATCGGCCGAACGTGAGGCGGGGCGGGTGTGCCAGGAGGGCAACCCGGGCATGGTGGCGCTGCTCGGCCTGCTGAGCGATGAGCTGGCGGGAGTGGCCAGCTACGAGCTAACCTCCGACGAAGTGTCCGCGGAGATCGCCTTTGGCGGTCGCCGACGGCAAGCACCGCCGCGGTATCGCCACACTGCTACTTGAGCATCTGGTGTCGCTGGCCCGTGCCCACGGCGTGAAGGTCATCATCGCTGAGGTGCTGGCGGACAACTTCGCCGCCCTCCATGTGCGGACCGATTCGGGTCTCGCGATGCGGCGCACGTCGGGCGGTGGCATGGTCGAGCTGTCCACGCCGGTGCCGCGGGTTGCGGCTCTCGGTGAGGCCAGTGCTTACCTGGATGCGGTGGCCGGGCGGGACAGGCACGCGGATGTCGCCAGCCTGGAGCCGCTGCTGAATCCTGTCCCGGTGCTCACCGCACCGCCGCTGCCGGTCCCGGCGGCGGCGGTGGTGCTGGACCAGCCCGAGGCCGTCCAGCTGCTCCGCGGCGGCGAGATGGCCGTCCCCGCGTACGCTGATCCCGAAGCGGCTGCCCAGGCACTGGCCCGGGCCGCCCTATACGGCTCATGGCGATCACAGCCGACCGGCGCAGTGCCGCAGTTCGCGGACCTGCGGGCCAGGGATGCGCGTTCCGTCGTGCGTTCCTTCCTGACACGGATGTCCGGGGGCGGCTGGCTGTCCGCCGAACAGGCTGACTACCTGCTGCGCTGCTACGGCATCCCGATGGTGGACTTTCTCCGGGCCGATGACGCCGACGCAGCCGTCGGGGCGGCGGCGGGCTTCGGTGGTCATGTGGTGATCAAGGCCGACGTGCCCGGCCTGCTGCACAAGACCGCAGCCGACGCCGTCGAGCTCGACTTGTACGGGGCCGATGAGGTGCGCGCAGCCATGCGCCGTCTACAGGACAGGTTCGCCGGGCGGATGTCCGGAGTGCTCGTGGAGCCCATGGTCACCGGCGGCATCGAGACCATCGTCGGCGTCGTGCAGGAACCGGTGTTCGGGCCGGTCGTGGTGTTCGGGCTCGGCGGGGTCGCCACTGAGGTGCTTGGCGACCGCGTGGCCCGCCTGGCCCCGCTCACCACCCCCGACGCCGACGACCTGATCCACTCGATCCGCGCGGCACCCGCGCTGCTCGGGGAGGGCGGCCAGCCGCCAGCCGACATCGGCGCGCTGCGCGACACCCTGCTTCGGGTATCGTGCCTGGCCGACGACCTGCCGCAGATCGCGGAGCTCGACCTCAACCCGGTGATCGCCAGACCGGACGGCGTCATCGCAGTGGATGCCCGCATCCGCGTGACCAGCCACCGTCTAGCGGACCCTTTCCTGCGTCAGCTTCCCCAGTGACGGCGTGGCTGTTGGGTGCCAGTACTCGGCCACTGGCCGATGCCGGCGTGCTCGGGGAGGACCGCCCGCAGGCCACCCGAGTCGGCAATCAGACCCGGACCGCATAAAATCCGGCTCGAACTCCTCTAGCGCAGTGCCCGGCCACGGTACGGCGTGCTGGTAGCGAACGCCAGTCTGTGCACTGCACTGGACTGGGCGTCGGCTACTGCGAAGGTCCAAGATCTTGAATCACGCAAGGTGATCGATTCGACCGCGCCATCGGAGAGTTCAACGCCGGCGCGTTCATCATCGCGATCGCCGCCGGGTGCCGGTCGTGCCGGTTGCCATCCATAGCACCGGCCAGATCAGGCCGCCGCGGCGAAAGCGATCCGCGGCGGCCCGGTGCGCGTGCTGGCCGGGGGCTCCCTGCGGACCAGCGGCCTGCGGCCGCAGCGGCCTGACAGCCAGGGACGGCGGACCGCGGCCAGGGACCTGGCCATCGCTGGCTCCGGCGGGTCCTCGCCTACCGTAGAGCGGTGCGGGGTGTGCCGTGGTGGGGGGTGGTCTCGTCAGCCGCGTCCCCGGTGTTGCTGGTGGGAGGGTGGACGATTGCCGCCATGCTGCAGCCGCGGTCCTTCAACTCGGTGGCGGACACTGTCAGTGCGCTCGCGGCCGTCGGCGCGACCGACCGGTGGGTCATGACGCTAGCCTTTCTGGTCGTCGGGGTCTGCGATGCCGTCACCGGGGCAGCGCTGCGGCCGGCCGCGCCGGCCGGCCGGCTGATCCTGGTCGCGGGCGCGATTGCGGGCATGCTGGTGGCGGCGAACCCCGAGCATCCCGGGGGCGGCTCGGTCCTGCACGCGATCTGGGCATCGCTCGGGTTGGCTGGACTGGCGGCATGGCCCGCCGGGGCATGGCGCCGCGGCCCGTCGATGCCGTGGGGCCTGCGGCCGGCTGCCTGTTTCGCTGCCGTCGCCGTCCAGCTCATCCTGCTGGCCTGGTTTGTCGCGGAGCTGGTCACTGGCGCTGGACAGGTTGGCCTGGCCGAGCGGGTCGTGGGGGCGGCGCAGGCGATCTGGCCGCTCGTCGTGGTGTTGTCCTGCCGCGCTGCGGCCGCGTCAGCGTAGGCACGACTCCCGTGCCGGGATTGTGCCGCTGGCTTCCCGTCATCCCGAACCCGGCCCACCAGGACCGGCTCGCAACCTTCATACCGCCGCCGGTCGTGCCTGGCATTGCAGGCCGGTTTGGGAAGTTCCAGCAGGAAGTCCGTAGGACCACTGGTGGCACAGGGCCGGAATGGCATGAGCAAGAGATCGTCATGATCCGCCTCGCAGCGGCAGCGGCAAAGGCAGCGGCAGCGCCGAGCCCAGACCGTGACTGTTACAGAGAGTGGAAGTCCCGATCATCGCAACAGCTGAGACGCGCTCCCGGTAACTGGCCGTCAGCAGTCCCCGGTGGACCGGCCTCATTGGGTATGCCTGGCACCGGCGAGGGCGGGCAGATGTTGTTGGCTGGCGCATGGCCCGCTGCGCGGGTTTTCAGGCCGCTGGCTGAGGCGGCTGGTCCTTTCGGCCCTGGCAGCTGTGATGGGGTGTCTGCACTATCGGCTGTATGAGGGTGAGCGCCGGGTTCTGGGAGGTACACGACGCGGGCTGACGGGGCGGGCATGGCGATGCGGGGTAGCGCGCGGGAGGGTGCCCACGGCCCCGCGGGCACCATCGATGCCACAGAACCGGTGGGGCTGCTGCTGCGTGATCTGCGGTCGTCGCCGTCGGGGCTGTCGGGCCGGGAGGCGGAGCGGCGGCTGATCGTGTACGGCCCGAACCAGCTGCACCGGCGCGGCGGGCGCCATGTGTGGCGTGAGCTTGGCCGCCAGTTCACTCATCCGCTTGCGCTGCTGCTGTGGGCGGCGGCTGGGCTGGCCTGGCTGGCCGGGATCATCGCGGTGGCGGTCGCCATCGTGACCGTCATCTTCCTCAATGCGTTGTTCGCGTTCTTGCAGGAGATGCAGGCCGAACGGGCCGTGGAGGCGCTCCAGGCCTACCTGCCGCAGCACGCGGCGGTGCTGCGGGATGGGGCGGCGATCACGGTCGAGGCCACCCAGCTGGTCCCTGGCGATGTGCTGCTGCTGGAGGAGGGCGCCCGGATCTCCGCTGATGCGCGGATGCTGGCCGGGACGATCGAAGTCGATACCTCCACCTTCACCGGTGAGTCGGTGCCGGTCGCGCGCGGCGCGGACTGGGCGGACACTGGGGTCCCGTTGCTGCAGGCCAGGGACCTGGTCTTCAGCGGCAGCACCTGCACCGGCGGCGAGGCCAGCGCCATCGTCGTGGCTACCGGCATGCGCACCGAGCTCGGGCGTATCGCCGCTCTCTCCGAGCGGGTCAAGCCCGAGCAGAGCCCGCTGGAACGCCAGGTCCGCCGGGTCGCCTGGCTGATTGCGATCATCGCGGTGGTGATGGCCGCAGCGTTCCTGCCGGTCGCCACGCTGGGGGCGGGCCTGTCGTTCCCGGAGGCGCTCGTGTTCGCAGTCGGGCTGATCGCCGGCAACGTGCCGGAGGGCCTGCTGCCGGTGATCACGCTCGCACTGGCGATCGGCGTCCGTGACCTGGTCCGGCGCGGCGCGGTCGTCAAGCGGCTGAGCTCGGTGGAGACCCTCGGCTCCACCGATGTGATCTGCACCGACAAGACCGGTACCCTCACCCAGAACCGGATGCAGGTCACCCGGCTGTGGACATCATGTGGTGAGGCGTCGCCCGGCAGAAGCCCAACCTCGCCGGTGGCTGCGATGGCAGAGGTCATGGCGGCGTGCAACAACGCGCGGCTGGACGGCGACACCGGGCCCTCGGGCGATCCAACGGAGATTGCGCTGCTACTGGCGGCAGCCGAAGCCGGGGATCAACTCGACCCTGCCCAACGGGATCAGCAGCGGCGGGGCCAGTTCCACTTCGATCCCGCCCTCAAGCTCATGTCGACCATCGACCAGCGGCCGGGCGGCCTGACAGTCCATACCAAAGGCGCACCCGAGGCGGTACTCCCGCGGTGTACGGCCATCCTGAGCGGCCACGGCCCGCCCCGCCCGCTGCGCCCCGAAACGCGGCGCGAGGTGGCCAGCGTGACCGACGGCTACGCCAGCAGCGGGCTGCGCGTGCTTGCCTTCGCGGCCCGCCAGCTCCGCCCCGGCACGCCGCTGCCAGCACAGCGGGAAGACGCCGAGGGTGACCTGTGCTTCCTCGGCCTGGCCGCCATGGCCGACCCGCCCAGGCCCGAGGTGGCCGCCGCCGTCGCCCGCTGCCACACTGCGGGCATCCGCATCATTGTGGTCACCGGCGATCACCCGCTCACTGCGGCGGTGATCTCCCGCCAGCTCGGCATCGGGACCGCGGGCAGCCCTGTCATCACCGGCAGCAAGCTCGACCAGATGAGCGAACCCGACCTAGACAAGCTGCTGCGGACGGGCCAGGAACTCATCTTCGCCCGGGCCTCCCCCGAAGCCAAGCTCCGCATCGCCGATGCGCTGCGAGCCGAGGGCCATACCGTGGCGATGACCGGCGACGGTGTCAACGACGCCCCGGCCCTGCGCCGGGCCGACATCGGTGTCGCCATGGGCCGCTCCGGCACCGACGTGGCCAGGGAAGCGGCCACCATGGTGCTGACCGACGACAACTTCGCCACCATTGTGGTGGCCATCCAGGCCGGCCGCCGCGTCTACGACAACATCCGCAAATTCATCCTCTACATCTTCGCCCACTCCACCCCCGAGATCGTCCCCTTCCTGGTGTTCGCGCTGGCCCGCGGCGCCGTCCCGCTCCCACTGACGGTTCTCCAGCTGCTCGCCTTCGACGTCGGCACCGAAACCCTGCCCGCCCTGGCGCTGGGCCGCGAACAGGCCGAACCAGGGATCATGAACCGGCCCCCCCGGCCCCGCAGCCAAGGCGTCATCACCCGGGCGATGCTGCTGCGCGCCTGGCTGTTCCTCGGCCTGATCGCAGCCACCCTGCAGATGGGAGCGTTCTTCCTCGTGCTCACCCAGGCCGGCTGGCATCCCGGTGCCGCCACCGGGCCCGGCTCACCCCTGCACCACGCCTACCTGCAGGCCACCACCATGACGTTCCTGTCCATGGTCATGGCCCAGATCGGCACGGCGTTCGCGGCCCGGACCGACCGCGCCTCACTACGGTCGGTAGGAGTGTTCTCAAACCGGTGGCTGCTGGCCGGGATCGCCTCCGAACTGGCTCTGGCCGCCGCGATCATCTACCTGCCGCCACTGCAGGACTTGCTCAGCACCGCGGCGCTCCCCGCGCGCCTGCTGCTGATCACCGTGCCGTTCCCGTTCATCGTCTGGGGCGCCGACGAGATACGCCGCTTCCTGCTACGCCGCGCCGCCGCCCGCTGAGGCCCCATGCGCTCCGGGCCGCCCGGACACGCTATGGCCCCGGCCAGATGGCCGGGGCCTGGATGACTGAGGTACCTCCTCTGCTCACGGGGCCACCGGGAGTGCCCAGGCGTCGGGCTGGGTGGGCTGGCCGTTCATTCCGGCGTTGACCGTGACTGGCGCGTACTGCCCGGTCGAGGTCGGCGCAAGGTACAGCCCAGTTTTGACGTTCTGGTAGACAGTGCCGCCCCCGTAGGCGATGGCCGTCCACTTCTGGCTGGCGAACCCAGCGCCATAGTTGCCCATGCTCTCCAGGAACACCGAGGTGCCCCGGTTGGTGATGGCGTAGCCCGGTCCGGTCAGGAACGCGACTTTTCCACCGGCGACGGTCCCGATATACCACTGCTCGCTGGCGTTAGTGGTGCTGAGCTTCTTCAGTTCCACCCCGGAGCCCGCCGGAGCCCGGTTGTGCGTGGCCAGCGCGTAGGACGGGGTATTGGCCGGGTACCCGACGATGGACAGCGACGGCGTCGAGGCCGCTGCCGGGACCGCGATCAGCGCGGACCCGGCGCCCGCCGCGGCTACCGCGGCAATGACGCGGATGGTGGCCGACATGAAGACCACCTTACTTTCCTTTCTCTCTATGTTACTCAACAGTAACATAGAGAGAGCGAAATGGCAACATATGGTCGTGCCACCCAGCGCTGTCCGGCGCAACGTGCCCGGAGGGCTGGTGGCTGGCCCAGGTCCGGACTGGCCCTGGCCGGGCGTTCGTAGAATGGCCGTGGCCGGCCAGGCGGCTGACGCGGCGCACGTCCAGGGCGTGATGGCGGCTCAGGGCCGGCCATTATCCGGCGTCCTTGCGACAGCTCCCGCGAGCACCGGGTTAGCGCTTCCAGACACGATCCGGAGGCTCATCGCTGCCGCACGCGGGCGGTGGTCGGCTGACCGCCCATCACGTGAGCACAGCGCACAGGTCCCCGCCCGGGCATGGGCCCATCCACCGGTGTTGATGGACGAGGGTGAGCCTGACCAGTGCGCATTCCAGGTCGCGGGGGTCGGTGTGCGCGTCCGCGGCCAGCCTGGCGAGGCCCGGCAGGTCCGGGGAAACCGGGCTGGTGAGGCCGAGGTGGCGGGCGGCGTACTCGGCACGGGGGTCGATGGGCGCCTTTGCTCCGCGCCACACGCCGCGCAGTTCGCGCAGGAACAGCCGGATGGTCACCGGCCCCCAGCCGGGCAGTACGCTCAGGGCGGCGCGCAGCGCGGGGTAGGTGGTGTGCTGATGGCCGATCGGCACGGCCCGGCCGTTGTAGCGTTCGCCGATGATCTCAGTCAGGGCGTGCAGCAGCGCTCCGGTTCGTGGGCGCGGCGCGCGTAGCCCCCTTCGAGGAGATAGCCGGTAAGGGTGCTCCCTGGGATGTCCCGGGCCTGGCCGGTCCCCGCCGGCACACGGTGGTCAGCACGCGAAAGGTGCGTTCGGCGATCTGGGTGGTGGTGCGGGTGCCGAAGCGAGTAGCGGCCAGGAACCACCGCTCACAGCTGGGGGTCCTCCGCGTCGACGTCGATGCCGAGTTCGGCCGAGTAGCGCCCGCCCAGGGTGTCGATCACCGGCGGGTCAGCCAGGCACGCTCGCCCGAAGGCTCCGCGCAGCTCGCGTCGGCCAGTGTGCTCACATGCCGATCTTCACCAGGCAGCCGGCGGGCTGGGCAGGGGCGAAGGTCCCGCGGGCTGCCTGGCTGACCAGGCCGGCTGACCTTTCCGGCCGGCTGGCCGTCCCGCAGCTCAAGCTCAGTCAGGACGATCCGCTGGATCGTGACCATGGTCCCTGGTGGCACTGCGCAGTCCGGAGAAAGCTAGTCACCAGGGTGCGGTGATGGTTTTCGCTGATCGAGCCGATGCGGGGCGGCGGCTCGCCGCGAAGCTGGAGTACCTGCGCGGCGAGCCCGTCGTTGTTCTTGGGTTGCCACGCGGAGGCGTTCCCGTGGCCCTGGAAGTTGCCCAGGCGCTTGGCGCGCCGCTGGATGTGATTATCGTCCGCAAGCTCGGGGTGCCGTTCCGGCCCGAACTGGGGATGGGCGCTGTCGGCGAGGACGGGATGCGGGTGATCAATTGGGAGGTCGTCCGAGTGGCCGGGGTGTCTGAGGATGAACTGGCCGCGGTCCAGGCGCAGGAGCAGGCGGTGGTGGAAGCCCGCGCCGAGCGTTACCGGGGTTGGCGGGCGCGGCTCTCGCTGGACGGGCAGGTGGCGGTGGTAGTCGATGACGGTATTGCCACGGGGTCCACGGCCCGGGCGGCGTGCCAGATTGCACGGGCGCACGGGGCGGCCCGGGTAGTGCTTGCTGTGCCCGTCGCGCCGCCCGGGTGGGAAACGGAGTTCCGCGGTGAGGTCGACGAACTGGTCTGCGTGGACACCCCGGCATGGTTTGCGGCCATCGGGCAGTTCTACGCCGACTTCTCCCAGGTAACCGACGATGAGGTGATCGCGTGCCTGGAGCTGGCGGCCACCTCACCTTCCCCGGCGCACATCAGGACGATGCCCGCTGCTGACCCGCCGGCCGGGGATGAGGAGGTTGAGGCCACCGCTGGGCTAGTCCAGCTGGCTGGGTACCTGACGGTGCCGGAGAAGACACCCGGGATCGTGGTATTCGCCCATGGCAGCGGCAGTAGCCGGCACAGCCCCCGCAACCGGTACGTGGCCAGAGTCCTGAACGAAGCTGGCCTGGGCACTCTCCTGTTCGACCTGCTCACCCCGGAGGAGGAAGCCGACCGGGCCAACGTGTTCGACATCGAACTGCTCGCCGGCCGCCTCACCCACCTAACCAGGTGGCTGCGGACCCAACCCCAGGCCGCACAGGCAGCCGTCGGTTACTTCGGTGCCAGCACCGGCGCGGCGGCCGCGTTGCGGGCTGCCGCCAAGCCCGGGTCTGACATCGCAGCCGTAGTATCGCGCGGCGGCCGCCCGGATCTCGCCCGGCCTTGGCTAGCCGCCGTGACCGCACCTACCCTGCTCATCGTCGGCGGGCGCGACGAGGTAGTGCTCGACCTCAACCGCCGGGCCCAGGCCGAACTGCGCTGCGAGAACCACCTGGCGATAGTTCCCGGCGCCACCCACCTGTTCGAGGAACCAGGGACCCTCGACGAAGCGGCCGCGCTGGCCCGGGACTGGTTTATCACCCACCTCGCTCGCCGCCTTGACCAGTGACTTGAGCAGGCCCCGCTAGGCCGCCTGGGTCAGCCTCCGGGTTTACCCGGAGGCTGACCCAGGCTCGCGGCCTGCCAGGGGCGTTGCGCCTGGGGCGAACGGGTAACCAAGTGCTCCCGGCATCGGGCGGGTCACCGGTGGGCATGCCACTTGATGGGGCCTGGTTCCCAGCGGAATCCCACCGCGATGACTGCGGCTGCGGCGGCGCTCCAGCCGAGCACTACGAGCAGGCCGGTCGTGGGCATTGGCCAGGCATGGGTGGCAGGGCTGAACGCTGCTTCCATGGCGCGGGCTACGGGCGCGACCGGGAAGGCGGAGGCGAGGTCGTAGAGCCAGCGCGGTGCGTGCTCCGAGGGGAAGAACACATCGGAGATGAACGCTAGTGGAACAATGGTGCCGTACGCGATGGTGAGCGCGGCGTCGCTCTTGGACACCACTGCGGTGACCGCGACGCCGAGCAAGAAGAAGCACACCGTGCCCAGGCCGGCCGAGGCGGCGAAGTAGCCCATCGCGCGCCAGAGGATGGTGACGTGGAAGAACACCACGCCGGTGGCGATGATGAGCACGACCGAGACAAGTGAAGTGACCAGTGCTGAGCCGGACCGGCCGCCCATGTAGCTCCGGGCTGGCAGCGGTGTGCCGCGCAGGCGTTTGAGGATGCCTTCCTCGCGGGCCGGCACGATGCTGGTGACCGTTGTCACGTAACAGGCGTTAAGCAGGCAGAACGCGCTCATCGCGGGGTGAGGAACTGCGCGTAGCGCAGCCCGCGGGGCAGGGCGGCGGTTGGGGGGTGGATGACGTTGAGGACGATGAGCAGGAGCAGCGGGATGACGAGCGTGATGAAGAACCCGAGCGGGCTGCGCAGCAGGAGCAGCAGCTGATAGCGGACCTGGCCCAGGGCGAGCAGCGGGGCCGGCCGGGATCCGCGCGTGGCGTCAGCGCTCATTGCGGCCTCCGCACCGGCTTCGCCGGTGATCCGCAGGTAGGCGTCCTCCAGGGAGGGCCGGACCACGCTGAGTCCCTCCAGTTCCACGCCATGGGCGACCGCCCACCTGGTCAGCGTGAACAGGACGCGGGTGGGCTCATCGGTGTGCATGGTCACCTCGCCATTGTGATCTTCCGCCAGGTCCCAGGGCCCTGCCGGAAGCCCCGCGGCCGGCAGCGCCGCCGGGAGGCAGAAGCTGATCACCGTGCCAGCTAGGTCACGGCCGCCTAGCGCGTCCGGGGTGGACTCCTCGACCAGGTGACCGTGGCTCATCACCCCGACCCGGTCGGCCAGGCGCTGCACCTCGTCAAGGTAGTGCGAGGTAAGCAGGATCGTCGTCCCGCCCTGGCGCAGGCCGGCGATCATCTCCCAGGCATCGCGCCGGGCGTTCGGGTCGAAGCCGGTGGTCGGCTCGTCGAGGAACAGCAGCTCTGGGTCGCCGACCAGGGCGAGGGCGAGGTCGAGGCGGCGCAGCTGGCCGCCCGACAGTGTCCGGACCCTGGCCCGCCGCTTGCCTGCCAGGCCGACCTGCTCGATCGTTGCCGCCACGTCTCGTGGCCGGGCGTAGAAGCTGGCATAGAGCGCGACCATCTCCCGCACCGTCAGCTCGGCGTCAACCCCGCCGGACTGCAGGACGATCCCGATGCGCTCACGGAAGTGGCGCCCGGCTGCACCCGGATCAAATCCGAGCACCTGCACCGAACCAGAGGTGCGCTTGCGGTGACCTTCGAGGATCTCCATGGTGGTTGTCTTGCCAGCGCCATTGGGTCCCAGGAGTGCGTAAATCCCGCCCCGCCGGACCTGGAAACTCACGCCATCGACAGCGCGCAGCCGGCCGTAGTCCTTGCGCAACCGCGCCACCACGATGACCGGCGGCTGGAACGCGGGCGCCCCCGTCCAGCTGCGCGCCGCCCTCTGTTTCCGCCAGCCGGATGATCCGGTTCACCCAGTAGGACGAGGAGGAGCCGTTCGCCTTCCAGTCCTCGGTGTCCACCGACCACAGCCAGACCTTCAGGTGCCGTTGCTGGGCCAGGCTGAGCGTCGTTGAGTTGTACGTTCCGTAGGGTGGCCGGAATGCGCACGGCGATGTGCCGACCAGGGATTGCTGTTCGGCGGTGGCCGCATCCATCTGCGCGGCCTGGGCGGCCGCGGACAGCGTGGTCAGGTCCGGGTGGCTCCACGTGTGGTTGCCGATCAGGTAGCCCATCCGGGCCTCGCCGCCGACCAGCTGCGGCCTGGCCGCCGCGTTCTGCCCGATGTTGAAGAACGTCGCGGTCACGCACTTGGCGTGCAGCATCGACAGGATCTTCGCCGTGCTCGCGCCCGGGCCGTCGTCGAAGGTCAGCGCGACGGTCTTGCCCGTGCCCGGCGCGTAGTAGTTCGCGCCGTACGGCGCCCCGGGCAGTCGGCCGAGGCCTGCGGTGAGGTGATCCGCGGCGGCGCGGCCACCCGCCCGTTGGGCAGGAGGGCGGGGGGACCGGGTGGCCCTTCGTGCCCGGGAACCGGCGGTGGGGACGCCACGACGGCGGCTGCGGCCGGGCCGCCGGCTGCCGGGAACGCGATCGTCAGTCCGGCCACCACGCTCAAGGCGGTCAATGTCGGCCGGGAAAGGGATTTGGAACTACGTATGGTGATCTCCGCCGACTCATCAGCCACGCGGGCGCATCAGCCCCCAGGTCGGGCAACACTTAACAGAACCGGGAGAAGCACTGGGAATCGTCAGGGCCGAATGATGCGCCCGGCCAGGCCCAAAGTCACAGCTCTGGAACAGGGTGACGATGGCCACGGCCGCAGGGTGCTATACAGCTCTCTGTCGGCTGGCCCTGGGGTTCGGCCGCCATTGTCGGTGCGGGGTGGCGGCTCCGGTTCCGGACTGCACACGCGCATCTCTGACTTCAGCCATCAGCCTGACGGCTCAGCCCACTGAGGCCGGTCTGCGACAGGTCCCGGCCCGGCCGGCGGCCAGCGGAAGAGCGGGACGTCTAGCCCTGGCCGGGCCAGCGGCGGGAGACGATGATCGGGTTTGTGAACCTCGACCGGTACGGGTTCGGGACGCTGGTCGCGGACGGGCATGAGATTCATTCCGACGTCCTGGTCACGCCCGCCGGGGTGCAGGAGCGCTGGTGGCGGCGTGAAGGACACGTGCTGCACCTGGAGGATCTCGGCGCGCTGCTGGATGGGCCTGTGGACCGGCTCATAGTCGGAACCGGGGCGTACGGCCGGATGCGGCCCGCGGCAGGCCTGGAGGAGGACCTGACAGCACGCGGTGTGACCCTTGAGGTCCTGCCCACCCCGGCCGCAGTGGACCGCATCAATGAACTGCTCCGCCTCGGTGCCACCAGGTGGTTCGGCGCGCTCCACCTGACGTGCTGACAGATGGGCTCACAGCTTCCTGGTTGTCATCGCGGCGGGGCATGGCTGGCTTCGCTCGTCGCGCTCAAAGGCTCGTAGTCCGGTGCGGTCAGCCAGTAAATGCGTGCACTGGCGGCGGCCAGTGCCTCACGGGACGCCCGGTAGTGATGAGCGCACAGCCACAGGTCCACCGGATTCTGCCTGCGGCGGGTGGCAGGCATCATGACCTTGACCAGCGGCCGGGCCGGACAGCAGCAGGCCCGCGCCGGCACAGCTGGGTCAGCCGACCCGCCCTGGGGCCCCAGGCCCGGCTGGTCGTTCCGCGGTGCGGGGCTAGTTCCCTTCCGGCGGAACATACTCTCAGCGTGCCGCCCGATGAGCAGGTCTGGTCAGGGGCATCGGCACTGGTGACAGGTGGCGAAAGTCCCGGGATGGGGGACAGCGGGCCGCCTCACCTGGTCGCCCTGGCCAGCGGGAGGGCCGGCCAGGACCAAAGCCCCTGCTCTTCCCCCGCGCGTTCCAGGGATGGTGGACATGACGCGGACAGCTGGGGGAAACCGTGGGTATTGGGCGCCGGATCGCGGAGCTTTATGAGGTGAAGGTTAATGCCCTGCTGGACCGGGTGGAGGACCCGCGGCAGGTGCTCGACTACTCCTATGCCCGGCAGCAGGAACTCCTGATTCGTATCCGCCGGGCGATCATTGACGTGGCGGCGGCCCGCTCCCGTGCCGCAGTGCAGGAAAGCCAGCTGCGGAACTCCGCGGACCGGCTGCGGCAGCAGGCGCAGCAGGCGGTGGCCGCTGACCGAGAGGAACTCGCCAGGCAGGCCCTGGCGCTGCGCACGGCCACCCTCGCTCAGGCCGATGACCTCGCGACTGAGCAGGCCGCGCTGCGCGCAGATGAGGAGAGGCTGTCCGGCGCGGTGCACCGGCTGCACCAGAAGGCCGAGGCGTTCCGGGTGCACAAGGAGACACTCAAGGCGCACTACACCGCAGCGCAGGCCGCCGCGAGCGCCGGCCTCGCACTGGGGGGTGTCTCCGAGGAGATGAGCGATGTGGATCTGGCCACCCGCCGGGCCGAGGACACCATAGCCCGGCTGCAGGCGCGGGCGGACGCTGTCGATGACACGCTGGCCTCCGGCAGCCCAGCGGACATGACCGGCCTGGCCAGCGATCAGGACATCCAGGCGCAGCTCGACGCGGTCACCACCCAGGCCGCGGTCCAGCGGGAGCTGGCCGCCATCAAGGACCAGTTGGCCGCCCAGACAAGACAGCCACCAGATAGTGCTGGCCGCCGCCGTGCTGCCGGCCCGCGGACCCCGCCCGAGCGGCACGACGAAAGGAACACGTCGGGGGGTTGATAGCCGTGGGGCTGGCCGATCAGGCGCTGGCGTCGCCGTCGCCGGACGATCCCGCGGGTACCGCACGGAGTGCGGCGGCGAGCGGGCTGGGTACAGCGTATGCGGGTATGTCAGAGACGCATTCGGCCGTCGTCTTTTTCGCCGGTGACCGGGCGTACAAGCTGAAGAAGCCGGTCGCGCTTGGGTTCCTCGACTTCACCACCCCCCGGGCGCGTGCTGTGGCCTGCCGCCGCGAGGTGACGCTGAACCGGCGGTTCGCGCCCGATGTGTATCTGGGCGTCGGTGCGGTGCACGGCCCAGATGGCCGGGTCTGTGATCACTTGGTGATGATGCGCCGGATGCCGGCGCCCCGGCGGCTGTCTGCGCTCGTGCGGGCCGGCGCCGACGTGGAACGCCTGGTGCGCCAGGTGGCGCGGGTGCTCGCAGCCTGGCATGCCGTGGCGCCGCGCGACAGGCGAATCGCCGCCCAGGGCACCCCGGAGGCGCTCTGGCGCCGGTGGGAGGCCAGCATCAGGCAGGTGCGCGGGTATCCGGTCGGTGCGGCAGCGGCTGCGGCGGTGGCTGAGGTGGAACGGCGGGCCCGGCAGTTCGTCGCTGGGCGGGCAGCGCTGTTCGAGGAACGGATCCGCGGCGGCTATCTGGTGGATGGCCACGGCGACCTGCTCGCCGAGGACATCTTCTGCCTGGACGACGGCGTGCGCATCCTGGACTGCCCGGAGTTCGACGATCGCCTGCGGTGGGTCGATGGGCTGGATGACGCCGCGTTCCTGGCCATGGACCTGGAACGTCTGGGCGCCCTAGGCCTAGCGGAAAAATTCACCGGGTGGTACGCCGAGTTCTCCGCTGACCCGGCCCCGGCCGCACTGGTCCACCACTACACGGCGTACCGGGCCTTCGTCCGCGCCAAGATCGGTTTCCTGCGCGCGGCGCAGGGTGACCCTTGCTGGAGGGGCAGTGGCGCGGCAACTGACCGGGATGACTCTGGAGCACCTGCGGGCCGGGACGGTCACGCTGGTGCTGGCCGGGGGGCTGCCCGGGACCGGGAAGACCGCACTGGCCGGGAAACTGGCCGGGAAACTGGCCGCTCAGCTGGGGTGCACCGTGCTCAGCAGCGACCGGATCCGCAAGGAACTGGCCGGCGTGCCGGCGGAGCAGCCCTGCCCAGCGCCGTGGCAGGCCGGGATCTACACGCCAGCCTGGACCGCGCGCACCTACGACGAACTGCTCCGCCGGGCCGGCCGGCTGCTGGCCCGCGGGGAATCAGTCATCGCGGACGCGACCTGGGAGTCGCCGGACCACCGTGCCGCCGCCACCACGCTAGCGGGCGCCGCCCGGGCTGAGCTGGTAGCGCTCCGGTGCGCCGCACCAGCAGACATCGCGCAGCGGCGGCTGGTGGCCAGAAGCGGGGACATCTCCGATGCCGGACTGGCAATAGCCCGGCAGATGGCTGCCATGCAGGCCCCGTGGCCAGAAGCGGTGACGATTCACACCGGTGGCCCGGGACCCAGTGGCGAACCTCCGGCACCAGCTGAGCCAGCCGATCCTGTGCGACAGGCGCTTGAGGCGATCAGGCCACCCGCCCCGGAGCACGTCTGGTACCCAGTGCGGCCGGTCGTCCTCCCCGGTTGACGGAATTCCCAGCACCTGGGTGACAGCCGCAACAGACCGCGCTCCCAGCTGGCGGCGAGCGTCCTGTGTGCTCACCTTCCGGCCTGGGTGGTTGATGTGCGCAGATGCTGCACGAGTTCGCCGAGCTGCTGGCGATCTCTGGCGGCGATGCGTTCAAGGTCCGCGCCTACGAGAAGGCCGCACGGGCGGTGGCCGGGTACGAGGCCGAGATCGCCAGGCTGGATGAGAAGGGCCTGGACGCGATCCCGGGTGTGCGCGGGCATCTGGCCGGCAAGATCGTCGAGTTCAGGGACACCGGGTCGGTGGCGGAACTGGACGAATTGCGGGCCCTGGTTCCGGCTGGCCCGCGCACCCTGCTGGCCGTACCCGGGCTGGGGCCGAAGCGGGCCCGGCAGGTGTACGACGAGCTGGGTATCACGTCGGTGAGCGAACTGCTGCGGGCGCTGCACGACAGCGCCTCCGGGCGCTGCGGGGCTGGGGACCGCGCAGCGAGGAGAACCTCGCCCAGGCCATCCGCGAGGCGCAGTCCAGCGGCGGGCGGATCCATCTCGACGTGGCCCTGGATCTGGCCGGGCAGCTGCTCGCGGAGCTGACGGCTGTGCCGTCGGTGCAGCCTGCCGCGTACGCCGGGTCGCTACGCCGGACGCGGGAAACGATCGGGGACATCGATCTGCTGGTCGCGACCGGCCGTCCTGCCGAGGTGATGTGGGCATTCTGTTCGTCGCCGCGGGTCATCCGGGTGCTGGCTCATGGGCCGACCAAGGCGGCGGTGCTGACCAGTCACGGGGTCCAGGTCGACCTGCGCGTCGTGGAGCCCGCGGTATGGGGTGCCGCCCTGATGTACTTCACCGGGTCGAAACCGCACAACATCCGGGTCCGGGCCATCGCGGTCCGCGCCGGGCTGAAGCTCTCCGAGTATGGCCTGTTCGATGCGGAAACGGGCCAGCAGCTGGCCGCCGCGACCGAGGAAGAGGTCTATTCCCGCCTTGGACTGGCCTGGATCCCGTCGGCCCTGCGCGAGGACCGCGGTGAGATCGAGGCGGCGCTGGCCGGCCTGCTACCCGATCTGGCGCAGGAGGGCGACATCCGGGGCGACCTGCACATGCACACCAATTTGACCGATGGAGCAGCCACCCTGGCCCAGATGGTGGCGGCGGCCAGGGCCCGTGGCTACGCCTACTGCGCTATCAGCGACCACGCGCCGCAGCTGTCCATGGAGCGGATGACCACCGGCAAGATGCTCACCCAGCGGCAGCAGCTCCGTGACCTCGAGCGAAGCGCCGGGATCACGCTGCTGCACGGCACCGAGCTGAACATCGCCCCGGATGGGACTCTGGACTGGGACGACGACTTCCTGGCCGGTTTCGACATCGTGGTCGCCTCCGTGCACTCCCAGCTGCGCCAGCCCCGGGACCAGATGACCGCCCGGCTGGTGCGCGCGATCAGCAACCCGAACGTGGACATCATCGGGCACCCCACCACCCGGCTGATCGGGCACCGGCCGCCCATCGACGCCGACCTGGACCAGGTCTTCGCGGCGGCCGCACGCACCGGCACGGCACTGGAAATCAACAGCTTCCCCGATCGGCTCGACCTGGACGGCGACCTGGTCCGCCGGGCGATGCACGCTGGCGCACGGTTCGCGATCTCCACCGACGCGCACGCCGTCCCGCACCTGGACTACCTGAAATTCGGGGTGGCCACGGCGCAGCGCGGCTGGGCCGGGAAGGCAGACGTGATCAACACCTACCCCGTGGAGAAGCTGCGGCGCTACCTGGCCGGCGAAGCCAGGCCACGGCCAGGAACCTCACTGGCACGGCGGTGCTGAACTCGCGGCTGGGACGATACGGCGGGCGGCCGGTGGCGCTGGCCGTGCTGATGGTGGTGCTGTTTCTCACCTTTCTCGATAACACGGTGGTCAGTGTCGCGCTCGGCAGTGTGCAAAGCGACCTGCACGCCGGGGTCACATTCCTGCAGTGGGTGGTGAGCGCCTACGTGCTGACGTTCGCCGGCGCCATGCTCGCCTGTGGCATGGTCGGCGATGAGTTGGGCCGGAAGCGGGTCATGCTGTCCGGGGTGGCGGTCTTCTGCGCCAGTTCGGTGCCGTGCGCGCTGGCCCCCAGCGTTCAGGTACTGATCGCCGGGCGGGCGGTCATGGGCCTGGAAGCCGCGGCCAGCGAGCCGGGACGCTGTCCATGCTGCGGCACCTCTACCCGGGTGAGCGGACCCGCGCCTGCGCTGTCGGGGTGTGCGCCGCGGTCTGCGGGCTGGCGCTGGCTCTGGGGCCGGTAGTCGGCGGTGCGCTCGTCGGCGCCTGGAACTGGCGGGCCATCTTCTGGTTCAACCTCGCCTTCGGGATGGCCGCGCTGGCCGCCGGCGCGCTGGTGCTGCCGGAAAGCGCCGATCCCGACGCGCACCGGGTCGACATCGGAGGTTTCGTTTTCGGCGCGGGCGCTCTCAGCCGCTGATCTTCGCCGTCATCACGGCGGAGACCGTGGGCTTCGCCGCACCGGACGTGATCGCGTTGCTGTGTGTCAGCGCGGTGGCTGGCAGCGCGTTCGTGTGGTGGGAAGCCGCACCCCGCACCCGCTGTTCGACCTGCGGTATCTGCGCGTACCGCGGTTCCTGACCGCGAACGTGGTGGCGTTCTGCGCCTATTTCGCCACGTTCGCGGTCTTCTTCTTTACCGCGCTGTACCTGGCCGAGGTAGTCGGCTACAGCGGCTATCAGATTGCCGTGGTGGTCCTGCCAATGACGGTGCTGATGACGGCCGCGTCCCTGCGGGCCGGCGTGGACCTGTCCGGGTGGCGGCTGGCCTTCGACGGTTCCGAGATGGTCCGCGCGGCCACGATCGGCCGTTTCGCGGAACGCTTCGCGTCCTGCGGGCTGCGCCCGGAGGCGATGACCCCGGCCTACGGGCTGGCCGAGGCCGGGTGGCGGTCACCTTCCCGCCGCCAGGCCGTGGGCCGCTGGTGGATGGGATCGACCGGGCCCGACCTGGCCCAGGCCGGGCAGGCAGTCCAGGTCACGGCGGCCCAGCCGCCCCCGGCCGGTGCGGCCGGAACCGGCACCGCGCTCGAAGTGGTGTCCTGCGGGCGGCCGCTGCCCGGCTACCAGGTACGGGTCGTGGACGCCGCCGACCACGAACCAGGTGAGCGCCGTGAGGGCCGGATCGAGTTCACCGGACCGTCCGCCACCCCGGGCTACTTCGGCAACGAGCCGGCCACCCGGGCGCTGGGCGACGGGGACCTCGGCTACCTGGCGGGCGGTGAGCTGTACCTGACCGGGCGGGGAAGGACATCATCGTCCGCCGCGGCCGCAACCTGCACCCCGACGAGGCCGAGGAGGCCGCCGCCCCGGGCAGCGTGCCCAAGACCGCCAGCGGCAGGACCCGCCGCGCCGCCACCCGCGACCGCTACCTGGCCGGCACCCTCGGCCAGCCCCCCGCCCGCCACGCTGGCAGGTCGCCCGCTTCGCCTTCTCCGGCCTGCGCCCGGCGGTGCGGGACTTCGCATCATCCTGCGGCAGCGTGCTGTACGCCGGATACGCTTGGCCGGTCATCCTCGCGGTAGGCGCCGCGGCCTGTTTCATCGTCACGCTGCCCGGAGTGCGGGGCACGGTGGGCAGTCTTCGCACCGCCGCGCGCCTTACCGCCGTCCTGGCCACCGGCCGCAGCCTCGTGATCTGGCCGGGAAGGATCACTGGATCCCGCGCCCGGGCTGCGGCCCTTTCACCTCGGCGCCTTCGAGGCCGCCGCCACCACCGGTACTCCCGTCGTCCCGGTCGGCATCCGCGGCAGCCGCGAACTCCTCCGCCCGGGCCGCCGGTTCCCCCACCGGGCCGCGCTCGGCGTTGCCATCGGCGATCCAATCCCGCCACCGGCACCGGCTGGCCCGCCGCCGTGGCCCTGCGCGACCAGGCCCGCACCGCCGTCCTGGCCCTCTCCGGCGAGCCCGATGCCACCACGCAGCCCCCGCCCTGTAGCCAGCACCGCCGCAGCGCCCATCCGCTGACGTCCCGGCGCGGCGGGCAGCCAGGGCCAACGTCCCCTCCGGGCAGGACCTGTGAGCATGCCCGCACGGCGCCACCGGAGAGATGGTGGGGTATGCCTGGCCTGCAATCTGCTGGCCTACGGTCAGCTTGGCGGCTGCCGCGGTCGGGCCAGCCCGGCTGCGGGTAGGTCCATGGAATCAGCGGGGGGCGTGATGAGCGGGTACCGGAGGTGACTGAGCTGGGCCGCCGTGCTCTGCCGGGCTGGCCTGTCCCGCCCGGGGTGGCTGTCCTGCGCCGCTATCAGCGCGCCTGGCTGGCGGGCGATCTGCTGGCCGGGGTGACGGTGGCAGCGTTTCTGGTGCCGCAGGTGATGGCTTATGCACAGGTCGCTGGGCTGCAGCCGGCTGCCGGCTTGTGGGCGGCGCTGCCCGCGCTGGTGGTGTATGCGCTGCTGGGCTCTTCACCGTCGTTGTCGATGGGGCCGGAGTCGACCACGGCGCTGATGACGGCGGTCGCGATCGGCCCGCTGGCGGCGGGCAGCCCCGCCCGCTACGCGCAGCTGGCGGCCTCGCTTGCCCTGCTGGCCGGGCTGCTCGCGGCCGGGGCGGGGCTGCTACGGCTGGGGTTCCTCGCTGATCTGCTGTCCCGGCCGGTGCTGGTCGGCTATCTGGCCGGGGTGGGACTGATCATGATCGCCGATCAGCTGGGCCGGGTGACCGGGGTGCCGGTCACCGGGCAGCTGTTCGCCGCCCAGCTCAGCTCGTTCGCCGGCGGAGTGGGCGCGGCCCGGCCGGCCACGGTGGCGCTGGCGGCCGCGGTGCTGGTGTTCTTGTTCGTGGTGCACTGGCGGTGGCCGCACGCCCCGGGCCCGCTGCTGGCTGTCGTGCTGGCCACCGCGGCAGTGGCCGCGTTCGGGCTGAAGGCGGACGGCGTCGCCGTGGTCGGCCCGATTCCGGCTGGGCTGCCGGTGCCCGCCCTGCCCGACGTGCATCCAGCGGACCTGCGGCAGTTGTTGTTGCCGGCGTTCAGCGTGATGATCGTTGCGTTTAGTGATGACGTGCTGACCGCGCGGTCGTTCGCGCGGCCCGGCCAGCGGGTGGTCCCGAATCAGGAGCTGCTCGCCCTCGGCGTGGCAAACGCTGGGGCCAGCGTGCTGCGGGGCTTCCCGGTCAGCAGCAGCGCGAGCCGGACCGCCATCGCGGTGGCCACCGGAAGCAAGACCCAGGTCTACTCGGTGGTGGCCGCCGGCTCGGTCGTGGCTGTGCTGTTGCTGCTCCGGCCAGTGCTGGCCGCGTTCCCGGTCGCGGCGCTGGGGGCGATCGTCATCTACGCCGCGGTCCGGCTAATCGACGTGACCGCGTTCCGGCGGCTGCTGGCATTCCGCCGTGGCGAGCTGGTGGTGGCATTGTCGGCGTGCGCCGGTGTGCTGGTCTTCAACATTCTCTACGGGGTGCTGATCGCGGTGGGCATCTCCGTGGCCGACCTGCTGTTGCGGGTGGCCCGGCCGCACGACGCGGTGCTCGGCCGGGTGCCCGGGGTGGCGGGCATGCATGACGTCGATGACTACCCGGCCGCGCGGACCATCCCGGGGCTGGTCGTGTACCGCTATGACGCGCCGCTGTTCTTCGCCAACGCCGAGGACTTCCGGCGCCGCGCGCTAGCCGCCGCGGACGCCGCGGCGCCAGTGCGCTGGTTTGTGCTCAACGTCGAGGCCAACGTGGAGGTGGACTTCACCGCGCTGGAAGCGGTCGAGGCGCTGCGCGCCGAGCTCGCCCGCCGGGGGGTGGTCTTCGCTCTCGCCCGGGTCAAGCAGGACTTGCTGGCCCGGCTGGTCACCTTCGGCCTGGCCGGGAAGATCGGCGCTCAGCTCCTGTTCCCCACCTTGCCGACAGCGGTGGACGCCTACGAGGAATGGGCCCGCCGTCACCCGCCGCCCAGCCAACCGGCCGGCTAGACCAGGCAGTACCGAGTTTCATCCGGATATCGCAGCGAGGGGAGCCGTGCCGTGCCCGGTGGCCTGCTCACGGACCTGTACGAGCTGAACATGGCGGCCAGCTACCTGCGCCGCGGGATGGCCGGTCCCGCGACGTTCAGCCTGTTCGCCCGGCGGCTGCCCGCCGGGCGTGGATTCCTGGTCGCCGCCGGGCTGGAGGATTGCCTCCAGTTCCTGGAGAGCTTCTCCCTTACCGGGGAGGACCTGGACTACCTGCGCCAGGCGCAGGGCTACGGGGAGGATGTCCTGCGTGCCCTGGCCGGGCTGCGGTTTACCGGTGAGGTGCGGGCCGTGCCTGAGGGACGCGTGGTGTTCGCGGGCGAACCGCTGCTGGAGGTGACCGCACCGGTCGCCGAGGCCCAGCTGGCGGAGACAGTGCTGCTGAACCATGTGACGTTTCAGACCAGTGTGGCGACTAAGGCGGCGCGGTGCGTGCTCGCCGCGGACGGCGCGCAGGTGGTCGATTTCGCGTTCCGGCGCACGCAGGGGATCGAAGCGGGGCTGGCGGCTGCCCGCGTGTCCGCGATCGCGGGCTTCACCGCGACCAGCAACGTCGAGGCGGCCCGGCGCTACGGCCTGACCGCCGCGGGCACGATGGCGCATTCCTTTATCGAGGCGTTCCCCAGCGAGGCGGCGGCCTTCACCGCCTTCGCCGAGGATTTCCCGGCCAAGACCACGTTTCTGGTGGATACCTACGACACGGAGCAGGGCGTGCGCACGGCCATCGAGGTGGCACGGCGACTGCGGCTGCCTGGGCCGGTTGGGGTGCGGCTGGATTCCGGGGACTTGGCTGGCCTGGCCCGGCTGGCGCGCGGCATGCTCGATGCCGCGGGATTGCCGGCCGCCCGGATCTTCGCCAGCGGTGGCCTGGACGAGTGGGCCATCGCTCAGCTGGCCGTTTGCGGGGCTCCCATCGACGCTTACGGTGTGGGCACCAAGATGGGCGTATCCGCCGACGCGCCTTATCTGGACACCGCCTACAAGCTGGTGTCCTACGCCGGGCGGCCGGTGATGAAACTGTCCCCGGGCAAGGTCACCCAGCCGGGAGCCAAGCAGGTCCACCGGGGTCCCGGCGCTGACCTGCTCGCACTCCGGGAGGAGCCCGCGCGGCCCGGATGGCAGCCGCTGCTCGTGCTGGTCATGCGGGATGGCCGGCGCGTGGCCGCACCCGAGCCACTGCACCGGGCCCAGAAGCGGTGCGCCGCGGACCTCGGCTGGCTGCCCGCCGCCGCGCGGCGCCTGCAGGACCCCGAACCCGTGGCTGTCCAGGTCAGCCCGCAGCTAGCGCAGCTCCGGGACCGGCTGGCCCGGGACCTGACCAGCAACAACACAAGGTCGCCCGGGTAGCTGGCACGAGTTCAGCTGACGGTCAGGATGGGTCCGGCAGAAGAAGCCCACTTCGCGGAGGCCTGCCTGGACCACCGCGGACGGTTCCTATGTCCCACCTCACGAAGCCCGTCACCCTGAGCGCCGCTCAGCATGCGGCCGCAGTCAGGACCTGGCGGGAGGCCCGGTAGTGGTGGCCGCGCAGCCAGAGGGCTAGGCCGCGGGCTCCCGGCTGGCCGGACTTTCGGCCCTGGCGCGCTGATCCGCGCGAGCCAAAGGTGATGGTATACGCGGATGACAGGGGGCAGGCGATGCGAGCGGCTGTGGGCGATGAGTTGCTGGTCCGGGGACGTCACGTTGATGACCATGACCGCGCAGGCGTGATCACCGAAGTCCACGGCGAGAACGGGGCGCCCCCGTATCTGGTGCGGTGGACCGATGGCGGGGAGAGTGTGTTCTTCCCGTCCGCTGACACGGAGGTTA
>Ga0335077_10001280_pt1 | contig 29752 bp, 22 predicted proteins | sample Lox_Sample_31_FD_207151 | JGI IMG/M metagenome (GOLD analysis project Ga0335077, IMG submission 207151) | Soil microbial communities from Loxahatchee National Wildlife Refuge, Florida, United States - Lox_Sample_3.1 | ecosystem: Environmental > Terrestrial > Soil > Wetlands | place: USA... | reverse complement strand
TGACGCCGAGCATGATGCGCACGCCCAGCTTGTTCTTGTGCATTGATTCAAACACCTTGATGCCACCTTACTGGCGCGGGGAGAGGTACCGAGTGACACGGAAGCGCGCCAAACATTGTCTGTGAATCCGTATTATAGGGCAGCCCGGCCACGCGCTCAAACGCGAAATTCCCAGCTGGCAAGCACGCCCTTTGTCCGAGGAAATCAGTTGTGGCTGGCGGGATTTTGTTATAAACTGCCTCGCATGTTGATGAGCTTCAGCCAGAAAAGAGGGGCGTGCTGCTGTTGTATCTGTAGCAGCGAAGTGTCTTCTGGCGCAGCGAAGCTCGTGGTCTAGCAGACCAGCACTAGCCGAGCGGCAGTCAAAGCCCACCGCCAGAAGAAAAGGCCGGTGGGATTTTTGTTTTAGGGCGAATTTGCAAAAGGCTAAAAATGATTAACTCGGTTATCGGATTTCTTATCGCCCTGATGGTGGGGCTTACGGGCATCGGCGGAGGCAGCTTCACGGTTCCGGCCCTGCTCTTGATCGTGGGCATGCCTGCCGTCGAGGCGGTGGGCACGGCTTTCATCTTTGCCGCTGTGCTGCGCCTCATTGCCGCGCCATTTTACGTGCTTACCGGCGGGGTGCATTCCAGGTACCTGCGGCTTCTGCTCCTGGGTGCGGTTCCAGGGCTGGTGCTGGGGATGATCGCTTTGCGCTCCCTGTCCAACAGCGCCGGCAGTCCTTTCGTCGTAATTATTCTTGGCGTGTTGCTGGCGATGTCCTCGAGCGTCACCTTCATTCCGCGCGCGCAAAACGCCCATTTCGTGCACAAGAACTCGCGCTGGCTGCCCTGGCTGGCTCTTCCCATCGGCATCGAATCGGGATTTTCGTCGGCTGGCGCGGGAGCTCTTGGAACCATTCTGCTGCTGAACTATTCGGAAATGTCGCCGTCGCAGGTCGTGGGCACGGATATCGTTTTCGGACTGGTGCTGGCCATCATTGGCAGCGCCGTTCACTGGACTCTGGGAACTATCAACACCGCGGTTTTACTGCAACTTCTGGCCGGAGGCGTGCCCGGTGTGGTTTTCGGCTGCCTGATGGCTCGCAGAATCCCCGCTCGAAAGCTCAAGCCCGTGATGGCGGTGATCGCCATCTGCGCCGGCTTGCAACTGGTGTGGTCCGGCGCCTCCTCGTTTAATGCGAAACAGGCTGCCAAATCCGCGCGGCTCGCCCCCGCTGCCGCAAAGGTCTCGCGGCCATAACTCGCTCCTCGACCTGTCCTGGCTGGCGCGCAAGGCGCCCGCGCCTAGCTCGTCATCGTGATGCCCTTTGGCAATTCCGAGTAATTTTCGTTCTGGTATCGGTAGCCTTAGCGCTGCCCGCGCGATCGCAGTCGAATGCTTCGAGTCAAAACGACCCGGGCGGCGTCTACTCTTTTCTCGTGCACTGGGACCAGCGCGCCCTGAAAGCGCAGGCCGGCCAGCCGAACTGGCTTACACCGGTCGTCACTTCCACCAGCCGCTTGAAACAGGAGTTCCGCTACGACGTCTTGTGGCAGGAAAATCGCGACGGAAGCATTACGGAAAATTACGGCGGCAGCAAAGGTCTCACCACGATCCCCATCGATCGCATCGAAATTAGCATCAACCTGCCTCCCTACATCGTCCATAACCAGCCGAGCTTGCACGACGGCTTTGGCGATTTTTCACTTTTGACCAAGTTTCGGATCGCTGCGGGGAACGTCGAACATGGCGACTACGCCTTGACCGCTTTCCTCGCGGTGAGCTTTCCCACCGGCTCCTATACGAACGGCTCTCCCCACTCCGTCATCACTCCCACGATCGCCGGCGGCAAGGGGCTGGGCGACTTCGTCTACCAAGGGACTTTTGGCTGCGATCTTCCCAGCGTCGGCACAGCGACCTTGGGCCGCCGTCTAATACTCAACAATGCCTTGCAGTACCGGCGCTGGAGGAAGTTCTGGCCAGAACTGGAGGCCAACTCCAACTTCTATGACGGCGGACCAAATGACGGCAAGAGACAGGTCTATTTGACGCCCGGAATCTCTGTCGGCCGCTTTCTGCTTTACAAGAATCTACAGCTGACCTTGGGAGGAGGCGTGGAAATTGCGGTTACGCACTTCTACTCGTCCGCGCACCAAGGCGTATTCACCGTTCGGCTGCCGTTTTAAGAGCTCTTCCTAAGGGAACCATGGCTGGCGTAACATGCGCGCCGCCACTCTCGCGAACGGCATTAGAGGAGGTCCGCATGAAGCTTCCTGCCGGTCGATCAGTTTTGCGTCCCTTAGGTGCCGCCTGGATCTTTGTGTTTTTTGTAGTCATATCCGGATCGAACCGCTGGGAAGCTGGCGGTGCATCACAGTTACCTTCCGCCAAAGCGCAAGGCGCCTGGTCGAGGAAGGCCCCTCTTCTCGCCAAGCGTGCCGAAACCGGGGTCGCGGCGCTGGACGGAAAAATCTACGTCATGGGCGGAGCAACCCCTACCGACCAGGCCTCGCCGCTCAATCAGGAGTACGATCCGGCCTCAGACCGCTGGCGCAACCGCGCTCCGCTTCCGCACGGGCTTTCGCATCCCGGCGTTGCCGCGCTCAACCACAAGCTCTATGCCATCGGCGGTTTCAGTGGCGGAGGTGTGCATGTCGGCGCGCTCGATCTGGCCTTCGAATACGATCCGGCGACCGACATCTGGCGGCAGTTGCCACCGCTCAGCAGCCCGCGTGGCTCGGTGGGCGTGGCGGCGGTAGGGGGCAGAATCCACGTCATCGGAGGGCGCGGGCTCGACAAGAACACGGTTGCCGCACACCAGGTCTATGACCCCTCAACCGGGAAATGGACCGAAGCAGCGCCGCTTCCCACCGCTCGCGACCACATGGGAGTGATCGTCGTGGACGGCAAAATCCACGTCATCGGCGGACGTACCGCCGGGACTTCCGACAACACCAATCTGCACGACGTCTACGATCCGGCGACGAACTCCTGGCGATCCGCCGCTCCGCTTTTGACCCCGCGCAGCAGTGGAGCGGCAGCCTTTTACCATGGGCTGATTCTCTATGCCGGCGGCGAATGTAAAGATGGCCAAACCTTCTCCGAAAACGAAGCTTACGATTCCAAGACGAATCGGTGGGTGGCCCTCGCGCCGTTGCCTCCCGGACGGCATGCTTTCGGAGCGGCAGCCCTTGGGGATTACGCCTATTTCACGGGCGGCGCGCTCGGCTGCGGCGGAGGGTCTGTGTCCGACGAATTGCTCGCCTTCAAGCTGCCTTAGTGCTCGAGAAGCCCTATTCGGCACGCTATAAGGGCATCCCTCAACTCGCCCCGACCCTGGAAGGTCGGCAGCAGTAGTGCCCGGAACGGCACTTACCAGTTAATCTTTCGCACAGGTGTTGCAGAGCGGAGCAACACGCTGCTCGCCGTTCCTTGCGACACCCTAGACCGTGTGCTAGATTCCAAAACCAGCGCAAAATTTTGCACTTTTCATGTACGATTCGCGACAATCCGGCTCCGCGAAACACGCCAAGGCTCCCGTTGAGGTCCAATGGACCGCGATCAGCTACCGCACCGTGATCCTCTATGTGGTGTTGATTGTAGTCATCATCGGGGCGGGAACTTATGTGGCACATCCCGAATGGATGGCCCGCACCTTCGACCGTCTCTCACGCAGCCTCGGCGCGGCCCCCAGCGGCGTCGCGACTTTAGCGCAGAATCAAGCCCGTTTTGTTAACCTGGATGGCAAGGTGGAGATCAAGCGCGCCAACTCCGTGACCTGGCAAAATGCCGATTACCGCACCACTCTGGACAGAGGCGATTTGATTCGCACCGGGGACGACGGTGCGGCCAGGCTCGCCTTCGTAGACGGCACGACCTACACCATCAAGGCGGATTCGTTCGTAACCGTGGAGCAAAACACCATCGAACGCGACCAGACGGACGTGGCCGTACACATCAGTTCCGGCGCTGTGGACTTGGCCACGGGCACTTGGCAATCGCCGAAATCCAGGGCCGAAGTCTCCTTCGCCAATGCCAGGGCGTCCTTGCAGGAAAACAGCCGTGCGGCGGTCCGCGCGGATCCCGCCACGAATGAAAATCAGATCACGGTTTCGGCGGGCGCTGCCGATATGCAGGTGGGCAATCAACACGTACAGATTGGCGAGTGGCAACGCGTGACGTTTAACCAATCCAGCGGCGAACTGACGAAGACTACGGTGCTGGCGCCGCCTCAGCTTATCGCGCCCCTAAATCTTCAGCCCTTGATCGACGCGGACCCCAAACGCGCTTCCGTGCACTTCGCCTGGTCCGCCATTCCGGACGCCGTTAGCTACACCTTGCGTGTCAGCACCAACTCCATGTTCACGCGGACCGTGGCCGAAAAAGAGGTCACCGGCACCAGCGTCGATCTCAGCGGATTCGATCCGGGCGACTATTTTTGGAACGTCACGGCAACCGACGCTCACAAAAAGGCCAGCGCGCCGAGCGACGCGTACAAGTTCACTCTCATCGCTCAGGGCAAGACCGAGGAGATGCTCCTCGAAGTAGACTCCACGGAGATCCATGGCAACGTCGTGGAGATCATCGGCCGGACCGAGCCAAGCGCGGCGCTCATCGTCAACGGAGAACCCGTGGCGGACATCGCCCGCGACGGCCATTTCCGTTATTTCACGACGGCGCTTTCACGAGGCAGTCACGAGATTGTGGTGACCGGGCAGAATCGCCGGGGCGGTACGGCGATCAAGCGCGTGTCCATCGTTATTCCTTAATAACTGTATCGTGGCAAAGGGGAAACCGCTGCCGAAACGGCGCGGAAATTAGAATGATCAGTAAAAATGGCTATAACCTTCGTTCCGTCTTCAGCTTGCTCTCTTCCGACCTGGCCATCGACTTGGGCACCGCGAACACTCTCGTATTCGCGAAGACCAAGGGCATCGTGGTGAACGAACCTTCCATCGTGGCAATCAACAAGAACACCAGCGAAGTTGTTGCCGTGGGGCGCGAAGCAAAGGACATGCTCGGCCGCACGCCGGGCAACGTCGTGGCCATCAAGCCCATGAAGGACGGAGTAATCGCGGATTTCAAAGTCACCGAGAAGATGCTCACGTACTTCATCCAAAAGGCGCACAATCGCCGCGTCCTGGTGCACCCGCGCATCGTCATCGGCGTGCCCAGCGAAATCACGCCGGTGGAGAAACGCGCTGTGCAGGATTCCGCGTACCGCGCCAGAGCCAGCGAAGTTTACTTGGTCGAACAGGCCATGGCCGCGGCCATCGGCGCCGGCCTGCCCATCGAGGAACCCTCCGGAAATATGGTCGTGGATATCGGCGGGGGCACCACGGACATCGCCGTCATCTCCATGAGCGGGATTGTCTACTCGCGCTCGGTGCGCGTGGCCGGCAATGAGATGGACGAGGCCGTGATGCACTACCTCAAGCGCAAATACAACCTCCTCGTTGGGGAACGCACGGCGGAGCAGATCAAGATGGAGATCGGCTCGGCCTATCCCCTGGAAAAGCCCCTGACCATGGAGGTCAAGGGCCGCAACCTGATCGAGGGCGTGCCGCGCACGGTGACCATAGACGACAGCGAAATCCGCGAGGCGCTTTCCGAGTGCGTCTCCACGATTTTGAACGCGATCCGCGTGGCCCTGGAGCGTACGCCCCCCGAGCTTTCCGCGGACATCAGCGATCGAGGCATTGTGCTCACCGGCGGCGGCGCGTTGATCAAGAACCTGGATAAGCGCATTCGGGAAGAGACGGGATTGCCCGTTTCCATTGCGGATGATCCGCTCGCTTCCGTGGTGCTGGGCACGGGAAAGATGCTCAGCGATTTCCGTCTGCTGCGCCTTGTGTCCATTGACTAGGTGATTGTTAGGCCGGCGAATTGGCCAATACGTTCCGGTGAGGGCGCTTGATCCGATAGTTCTTGGCCATTCGCAATAGCGAGCCCGCGTTTCTCGCGCTCTCGATTGAAAAGTTTCAAGGCGGCAAAAAGTTCATGTTGCCTCTTCCTTCGCGTCATCGATCTCTGACTCTTTTCGCGGTCGCCATTGCGGCCCAGGTCCTCTTTCTCGCCATTCAGATCAGGCGCGGACAGCAGGTTCGTCTGATCCGTGTATGGGCTATCGAGAGCGTCTCTCCGCTTGGGCGCGGGGCGGCGTGGTCGGTGGACGGAATCCGCGGCCTTTGGAACAACTACGTGGCTTTGCGCCATATGCGCGAGGAGAACGATCAGCTTCGAACGGAATTGGGCGCGCTCAAAATACGCAATGCGCAACTGGAAAGCCGCTCCGTGGAAGCGGATCGCCTGGCGAACTTGCTCGGCTTCCGGGACCAGCACGCCGAAGTGCAGATGCTGGCGGCGCGCGTGATCGGCGCCACCCCCGATCCGGCAAGCCACATGGTCTTGATCAACCGCGGAACGCGCGACGGTGTGCGCCGGGATATGGGCATCATCACGCCGGAAGGGGTGGTTGGCAAAGTTCTGGCTGCTTATCCGGACACTTCTCAAGTGCTGCTGCTGAGCGACAAAGAAAGCGGCGTCGGCGCGTTGCTGGGGACTTCACGGGCGCAAGGGCCCGTGAAGGGATCGGGCGAACCTCTGCTGGGGCTCGAATATATTGCCAACGACACGAAGGTCCAAGTAGGCGAGTCCGTGCTCACGTCGGGGCAGGATCGCATTTTCCCAAAGGACTTGCCGGTCGGCACGGTCGTGCAAGTGCACCCCGACCGCAAAGGGCCTTTTCAGACGATATTAGTGAAGCCGGCGGCACGGCTGGACGGATTGGAAGAGGTACTCGTGCTGCTCACGCGCCAGGAGTTTACAGCGCTCAAAGATAAAGATACGGATCCGTCCGGGCACGTTCCGGCGGCCTCCTCCACGCCCGCCAAAGCGGCGGGTACGACGGTTCCGGTGAAGTCGCCCGTTACACAACCGGTTACACCACCCGCGAAGCCGCCCCTTGCCGCACTCCCGGCCAAGCCCGCACCCGCGGCGGCTCCGGCGAAATCCCCGGTTGCGGCGTCACCGAAGCCGGCAGTCTCGGCGACATCGGCAACATCGCCAACAACGGCAAGTCAACAATCACCGGAAAAACCAGAGACGCCGGAAACGTCGGACGCACCAGACACTCCTTGAGGCGCTTGAGTAGGCTCTAAAAATGGAAATCAGTCCAGCATACGACCAGCACATAGAGGTTCATAAATACTACACCGGCGCCGTTTTTGGCATCGTTGTCCTGGCGCTGGCGCTCGAGGCTTTGCTGCCGGCGTATTTCCGCTCGGCGGCCATCCTGGAACTGCCGCTCCTCGTAACGATCTATTTCGGATTGAGCCGGCGAAATCCCTCCTCGGGTCTCTTGCTTGGCATGGCCGTCGGCTTGGCCCAGGACGGCCTCGGACATACTCCGTTCGGCATGTATGGAATTGCCAAGACGGTGGTCGGTTTCACAGCCTCGTCCTTTGGTTCCCGCATCGATGTGGAGCACCCGATCAGCCGGTTTCTCCTCACCTTCGTTTTTTTCCACCTGCACAATGCAGTTCTGGTACTGATCAGCCGCGTGTTGCTCGGGCAACACGAGCCCTACCTGGAAACCCGCCTGGTGATCGCGTCGGTGGTGAACTGCGTCGTGGCTGTTTTCCTATATCCCATTTTAGATCGGCTCCGTAAGCCCTCCTGACCCCAAAAGGTCTTCGGTCATCGGATTTAGGGACTAATGTCACCTTGCTCAATTGGGCATCAGGCAGCTTCAATGGGTTGCCGTATCTCGGAGCCCGGTGATAGTTTGGGTGAGTCTTTTCAAGAGTGCCGGAAAAAGGGCTCTCGGCGGCAACCGGCTTAAATTCCGAAGCTTAGGGCATGGTATACTTGCTAATCCACCCGGCAAGTTGAATCGGACGGTTCCGGCAGCGGGCGCGGAGTTTGCTTGTCCCCTTGGTTTCAAAATGATAATCGCCTGCCGCAAACGCGGCTGACGGTCATCTCTTACACGATCGTTGCGCTAATGGCTCTGCTGCTTCTGGGCTTTTGGAAGCTGCAGATCATCAACTCCGATCGCTATGCCCAGCTCGCGGAACGCAACCGCGTTCGATCGATTCCCATCATCGCTCCACGCGGCGCTATGCTGGACCGCTATGGCCGCGTCATCGTAGATAACTATCCGTCCTTCAGCGTTCTGCTGCTCCGCGACGATCCCGCCCAACTCGATCATATGCTGCCGCAGATTGCCGACGGTTTGAACTTGACATTGGATGATATCCAGCAACAGATTGAGGCTGCCAAGGCGCTTCCGCATTTTCAGCCCATCGTCATTAAACCGGAAGCGACACCCGGAGACATCGCCTTTATCGAATCGCATCGCGCCGATATTCCGCTGCTGGAAATGCTCATGGTGCATCGCCGCCGTTATCCGAAGGGCGGCTTCATGGCGCATGTGAGCGGCTACGTGGGCGAAGTGAGTGCCGATCAAATCGAGGACAGCGATAACCGCTACAAGCCCGGGGATATCGTGGGCAAAGCCGGACTCGAGCGCCAATATAACGATCAGCTGATGGGCGTCGACGGCTTGCGCCGCTCCGTGGTCAATAGCGTAGGCCGTGAGGTGGGCCGGCTCGAGCAGACCGACGCCGTTCCCGGCAAACCCATCCGCCTAACAATTGACTACGACCTGCAGCTCGTCGCCGAAGAATCCCTGGTTGGAAAAAAGGGCGCGGTAGTGGCCATCGATCCCAGGACCGGCGATGTTTTAGCCATGGCCGGCCAGCCCTCTTACGATCCGAACGATTTCGCGGTGAGGATTTCGAAAGAAGAATGGAAATCGCTGAATGAAGATCCGGAACATCCGCTGCTGGACCGCGCCATTCAGGCGCAACTCGCTCCGGGGTCCATCTTCAAGATTTTGATGGCCACGGCGATGCTCGAATCCAAAGCGCTTCCCGCCGACTATCACGTCTTTTGCCCCGGCTCAGCCGAATTCTACGGCCGCGTCTTTCACGATTGGAGAAAAGAAGGGCACGGCAATGTGGACGTGCATGACGCCATCGTGCATTCCTGCGACGTCTTCTTCTACAACGTGGGCAAACAGCTGGGAATCGACAAGATTTCGTTTTATGGCGCAAATCTGGGTTTGGGACGCAAAACGGGAATTGATTTGCCCGGCGAAGAGACCGGCCTGATGCCTTCGGAGGCCTGGAAAGAGCGCGTCTTTCATCAGAAATGGTATCCGGGGGAAACCATCTCCGTGGCCATCGGTCAGGGTGCCATCGCGGCCACCCCCATTCAACTTGCGTATATGATCGGCGGCATCATCACAGGAGGCAGGTTCCACCAGCCGCATCTTCTTCTTTCCGATAAGGCGGCTCCGGAAGTGGATTTTCCCATCTCCGACTCCACGGTAGACACCGTGACGCAAGGAATGTACGGCGTTGTGAATGAACCCGGCGGGACAGCCTTTGCCTCCAAGCTCTCGGGCATCGAATTCTCCGGGAAAACGGGCAGCGCCCAAGTGATCAGTAACCAGGGACTGGCGCGGGCGGGCAAGCAAGCCGACTTGAAGGATAATGCTTGGTTCGTGGGGTTTGCGCCGCGCCAGCAGGCGGAGATCGTGGTCGCCGTGCTCGTGCAGGGTGGAGAGCATGGCGCCTTGGCGGCGGCGCCCATTGCTCGGGATATCGTGAAGGCTTATTACGATAAGAAGCAGGGCAAGCTTCCTCCGCAGGAACTCACCACGCAGGCTGTGCCCGGCATACCGCCGTCTTTTGCGGCCCAACAGGCCGCGCGCGCCTCCAAGCCGGACCCCGGAGCCGAGGAAAGCATTCCAACCAAGCCCGACCCCGTGGCCGCAACAAGCGCCACTCCCGCAACCACTCCCGTGGCCACCGCCCCTGTGAGCGTGAATCCATGAAAGAGGGCACCGGAATCCGCGATTACGACTGGTCCCTGCTGACGATTATTTTCTCCATCTGCGGAGTCGGCGTGATGGAAATCTGGTCGGCCACTCACGCCAGCCATCTCGCGGGAATGCAGTGGAAGCAGTTGTGGTGGATCGCGCTCGGCGTCGTGCTGATGCTGGCGCTGTCCCGGCTGGACTATCATTCCGTGTTGGACAAAGCTCCTATTCTTTACCTCATCGGAATCCTGGCGCTGCTCGCCGTCCTCGCCGTCGGACATACGCGCTATGGCGCCAAGCGCTGGCTTCCTGTGATGGGCGAGTTTTTGCAGGTGTCCGAAATTGCCAAGTTAATTATAATTGTGGCGCTGGCGCGTTTTTTTTCCGACGTGCGCACGGACCGGCTTTCGTTGATGGATCTATTTAAGGCGGCAGTGCTCACGGCCGTGCCCATCGGCCTGATCCTGTTGCAACCGGACCTGGGAACGGCTATGGTGCTCGTGCCGGTCGTGGCAGTGGGAGCCTATCTTGCGGGTATACAATGGAAGCACGCGGCGGCACTGTTTCTTGCGGCTGCGCTGATGGTGCCCGTTGCCTGGCACCACCTGAAGCCCTATCAGAAGGAGCGGGTGACCACCTTTCTTCGCCCCGAGGAAGATCCCAAAGGATCGGGCTACCAGATTTTGCAGTCGAAAATTGCCGTAGGTTCCGGCGGGTTTTGGGGAAAGGGACTCGGCAACGGCAGTCAGAATCAACTCGGTTTCGTGCCCGTGCGGTATTCGGATTTCATCCTTGCCGCGCTGGCGGAGGAGTTGGGTTTCGCTGGAGTATTTGTAACGCTGGTGCTATACACGGCTTTGCTGCTGCGTCTGATCCAGAACGCGCAACGCGCAAAAGATCGCGCCGGAATGTTTCTGGTGATGGGCGTGGCGGCGATACTTGGTTTCCATGTGCTGGTGAACGTAGCCATGGTCATTGGCTTCATGCCGGTGACCGGCATTCCTTTGCCGCTCATGAGCTACGGCGGTTCGGCCATGCTGTTCGTATTTCTGGCGCTGGGCCTGGTGATGAACGTACGTCTGGGGCGATTCGTCAATTGAGCCCAAGCCGGTTTGACTCTTGCGCGGTGGATCGATCCTGCGCAGGAGAAGTAAATTCAGGATTTTCAGAGTGCATCGCGTGATCCAAAGACTTTATCGATGGACTTGTTCCGGCCTTTCGGCGCCGCGGACGCGCGCCGGAACGCTCCGGAAAGAAGGGCGATGCGCTCTAAGGAGCTTTCATGCCCAAAGAGCTGGTAATTTCAGCGGCCCCGCACGAGACGCGGGTCGCGATTCTGGAAGATGGTCTGCTTTGTGAAATTTATATCGAGAGGGAAAAAGAGTTTGCGCTAGTTGGAAGCATCTACAAAGGCCGCGTGACGCGCGTGCTGCCCGGCATGCAGTCGGCCTTCGTGGATATCGGTCTCGATAGCGACGCCTTCCTTTACGTCGGCGACTTCCTCGAAAATCTCGAAGATTACGACCACGTCGTTGCCCCCGTCGAAGGCAAAGTCCAAAAGATGGAGCAGCAGGGCGGCGAGGTCTTTGCTCCGTCCGCGAAGGGCGAAGCGTCGGGTCAGGAAGCGCCTCCCGCCGAAACGCCTGAGGCTGCGCCGCAAATCGCAGCATCATCGGAGACGCCGTCCGAGGCTGAAGAGGTTTCAGGAAACGTCGCCGAACCCCCGCAGCCGAACATGCGGGAAAGCCGTCCACCCGTCCCCTTTGCGCGGCAGGACCGGCGTCCCGGCGGATTCGGACAAGGCCGCCAAGGCCACGATCAGGGGCGGCGGCGCGGCGGCCGCTGGCGTCATGGCCGCGGAGGAGGAGGTCAGCGCTATCAAGGACGCGATCTGCCTCCTTCGAAATACGCTTCGCCGCGCCCCTATACGCCCCGGCCTCAAGAGCCCCGCGAGGAATTGCCGGCCGACTACGAACCGATCATTCTGCCCGGCGAATCCTTGGCCAAATACAAAGACCGCATGCCTCAAGCGGGCGGCGCCGGCACCTCAGCTTCGCCGGCTCAGCCGGCGGAAATGCCTCTGCCAATGGAACAGCAGGAATATGCGCAGCCATCGGAGGAAGCAGCCGAACGTCGAGAGCAAGGGTTGACCGCGAAGGAATCTCCAGAACACGAAATGGAAGCGCGTCCGAAGGCGTTTGGAGGACCAGAAACATGGGCCCCCACAAGCGGCGGCGATGCGGGCGCAATTCCCCTCCCCGATTCCGAAACCTTCTCCGAATATCAGGCGCTTCCCGAGGAACCACCGCGCGCCATCTACGAAGGCGCCGCTTTGCCGGAAACCCCTGCGCATCCTGCGGCGCCACACGAACTCTCCGACGAAGAGGTGAGTTCCCTAGCCGAGCAACTCGCCGAGGCGCGGCACGAAGAGGTGAGCGCCAAGGCTAGTGCGGACGCGGAACTGGGCATGCTCGAGGAAGAACTCCCGCATGGGCCCGAAAGCGCGGCGGAGACTGACGAGTTTATCGCCGAGGCCGAAGCGGAGGAGCACGAGGAACACGAAGAGCAGGCGGAGCATGGCGAACACCGTGAAGAGCACGAGGAGGTGCCGCCCGAGATAGCCGCGGAAGGAGCTGGCGAGGCGGAGATGCCGGAACCAGGGAACTTGGCTGAGCAGCACCCCATGTCCGCGCGCATCTCCGAGCCGCACCGGCAACGTTTCCAGCGCCCCATGCGCCGCGGCGGCCGTAATCGCGGCCAGCGCCACATGCGGCGGCCCGACCACCGTCACGAAGCTCGCCGGCCCCAGCTGATCTCCGAAGTTCTCAAGGCCGGCCAGGAAATCATCGTGCAAATCGCCAAGGAGCCGCTCGGCAAAAAAGGCGCCCGCATCACCAGCCACGTAGCCTTGCCGGGCCGCTTTTTGGTTTACATGCCCACCGTCAATCACATCGGCGTCTCCCGCCGCATCAACTCGGCTGAGGAGCGTTCCCGTCTGCGCCACGTGGTCACCGAAGCCAAAGGCACCTTCCCCGGCGGCTTCATCGTGCGCACCGCGGCCGACGGCGCTCCCGAAGAGGAGATCCGCAGCGACGTCGAATTCCTGGGCCGCACCTGGGAGAAGATCCGCACGCAGTCCGAGCCGCGCAAGTCGCCTGCCCTGCTGCATCGCGATCTGAACCTGGTCGAGCGCATTCTGCGCGACTACGTCAACAACGATTACGCCTCCATCTGGATCGACAACGAAGACGAGTTCAGCAAAGTCGTCGAATTCGTCAGCCGCTTCCAGCCCAAGCTGGTCGGCCGCGTGAAGCTCTACACCAAGAGTGCCCCCATCTTCGAGGAGTTCGGCATCCAGCAGGAGCTCGATAAGGCTTTGCGGCCGAAAGTCTGGCTCAAGTCGGGCGGTTATATCGTCATCAACCACACCGAAGCGCTCGTGGCCATTGACGTGAACACCGGCAAATACGTCGGCCGCGGCTCCACGCGCCTGGAAGACACCATCGTCAAGACCAATCTCGAAGCGGTGAAAGAAATCATCCGCCAGATTCGCCTGCGCGATTTGGGCGGAATCATCGTGCTGGACTTCATCGATATGGAGGAACGGCGCAACCGCGAAAAGGTGATGTCCGCCTTGGAGGCGGCCCTGCGCTCCGACCGCGCGCCCTCCAAAGCGCTGAACTTCAACGAATTCGGCCTGGTCAACATCACCCGCAAGCGCACCAAGCAGGCGCTCGAGCGCGTGCTCTGCCAGCCCTGCCCCTATTGCACGGGCTCCGGCATGGTGAAGTCGGTGCCTACCATCTGCTACGAAATTCAGGCCGAAGCGCGAAAGATGGCCTCCGATCTGGAAGCTTCCAGCCTGACGTTGCGGGTCCATCCCGAAATCGCCAAGGCGCTCAAGACGCGCGAAGCCGTGCTCGTCGAAGAGCTCGAGCAGCACACGCGCAAGAGCGTCATCATCCAAGCCGACCCCACGCTGCACTGGGAACAATACGATATCTACTGACGAACCGGCGTCCTGCCACTGAGGTTTTCGCCTGCTCCTGAGGCGGAGCCTTGCCTGTTGACGCGGAGCCGCCTTGCGGAGTATCTCTTTACCTCATAGACGCGGCCTGAAACCGGCGCCGCGCATCCAGAACGAGATTATCAGCCGATCGAGGAGGAGGGGACCGTGAAGCACCTGCTTTCGTGGATTGCCGTTGTGGCTTTTGTTTTCGGTATTTCGACCGGCGCGCGCGCGCAAACCCGCGTCACTCTGCTGTCTCCCGACCCACTCAAGCGGGAAGTCGATGAAATCGTGAAGAACTTCCAAATGAAAAACGGGGGCATCAACGTCCAGCAATCGTACGGCACCGGCGTGGGCTCTCGCAAAACGGTTGGGGAAGGCGGAGCTTTGGACGTGACCCTGCTGTTCGCGCCGTTTGACGACGCGCTCAAAACAGGCAACGTCGATAAGAGCACGCAGACGGTGGTGGCCCGGGTCCGCCTGGCCATCGCCGTGAAAGCCGGCATTCCCAAGCCCGACATTTCCAACGCCGCCGCCGTCAAAAAACTTCTGCTGAACGCCAAGTCCATCGGAACCGTCGATCCCGACCAGGGAAGCGTGGGCGGAGCCGCGATGCTGGCGTTCGCAAAGATGGGCATCACCGATCAGGTGAAGCCGAAGCTGAAGCTCTACCCCACCGGCGGAGGACCTCAGAAAGCCATCCTCGACGGCACGGTGGACGTCGCCGTTGGTCCTTATCTCAGCGACTACCGCAATCCCAATCCCGGGCTGCAGGTGGTAGGCGCGCTGCCGCCGGACGCCGCCACTCCGGTGGACATCACCGGCTGGGTCTCGACCAACGCCGGCGACAAAAAAGCCGCCATGCAGCTCCTGGACTATTTCAAGTCCAAGGACGCGGCGGCGGTCTGGCAAGCGGCCAAGGTATTTACGGTAACCAAGTAAGTCCGGCCCGCTCGAGCGGTCCTCTCCACGCGAGGGTTCGATTCTCGATGCGGAGTCGAACCCTCGCTTGCAGGGCGTCGCGCAAGACTCGAAAGGTTCCACCCTTCGCCGGGCGCAGCAGCACGATCCGCAGCAGAAACTGGCGGCTGCGCCCGCATTTCGCCCGTCGTGATCTGGTATGATTTCGTTTTGCCAAATTTCGCGCTGAAACGAAAAAAACAATCCCTATGATTGCCCGTTACACCCGTCCGCACATGGGCGCCATCTGGACCGATCAAGGCCGCCTGGAACGCTGGCTGGAAGTCGAATTGGCCGCCACGGACACGCTGGCCGAACGCGGCGTGGTGCCGCGCGAAGCCGCCGCGCGCATCCGCGAGCGCGCCAAGGTGGATGCCCAGCGCGTGCTCGAAATCGAAGCGCGCGTCCGGCATGACGTGATCGCCTTCACGCTCGCCGTCGGCGAATCGATCGGCGATCCTGAAGCGGCGCGCTGGCTGCATTACGGGCTCACCTCCAACGATGTCGTGGATACGGCGCAGGCCCTGCAGATACGCGAAGCTTCCCGCCTGATTGACGCCGGGCTCAAGCGCCTCGGCGAAGTCCTCGAAAAGCGCGCCCGCGAATTTCAGCACACTCCGCAGATCGGCCGCACCCACGGCATTCATGCCGAGCCGATCACCTTCGGCCTCAAGATCGCCAACTGGTTCGCCGAAAATCGCCGTAATCAGGAACGCTTCTGCCGCGCCGCCCGGCAGATGGCCGTGGGAAAAATTTCAGGCGCCGTAGGCAATGCCGCGCACCTGGGCGTGGAGGTCGAGGAAGCCATCTGCCGCCGCTTGGGCCTGGAGCCCGCCCCGGTGGCCTCGCAGGTGATCCAGCGTGACCGCCACGCCGAATTCGTCGCTGCCCTGGCGATCATCGCCGCCACGCTCGAGAAAATTGCGGTCGAGATTCGCCACCTGCAGCGCACCGAAGTCCGCGAGGCGGAGGAGCCCTTTGCCAAAGGGCAACGCGGCAGTTCGGCCATGCCCCACAAGCGCAATCCCGTAAGCTGCGAACAGATTTCCGGCTTGGCGCGCGTCGTGCGTGCCAACGCCCAGGCCGCCCTTGAAAATGTCGCGCTCTGGCACGAGCGCGACATTTCCCACAGCTCCGTCGAGCGCATCATTCTGCCCGATTCCACCATCCTGATCGATTACATGCTGGCGCGCATGACCGATATTCTCGCCGGCTTGAGCGTCTTTCCGGAACGCATGCGCCGCAATCTGGACGCCACCCACGGCTTGGTCTTTTCCGGCCAGCTTCTGCTCGACTTGGTCGAGGCCGGCGCGCCGCGCGACGGCGCTTATCAGTGGGTCCAGGAAAACGCCATGGCTGCCTGGGAGTCGGACAGCAGCTTCCGCGAGCGCGTCGGGCGCGATGAGCGCATCACCAAATTCCTCGATTCCGCCGCCCTCTCTCGAGCCTTCGACCTCAATCGGCAGCTCCATCAGGTCGACGCCATCTTCCGCCGCGTCTTTGTCGCCCCCGGGAACTAGCTGGGCAACCGCCAGGACACTTCGCTTGACACCGTGGCGCCTGGGCGGCGAAAATCGCCTTCCCTTCCTGAAAATCTCATTTTTTGAACGTGTGCAGTTGCGGGACTCTGCTCGACCCTTCCTCCCGCTTTTCGCGCCCTCGACCTGTTCAGTTTTGGGCGCGCCAACAACATCCAAACGGAGGAAGCCGTGTCCGCAAATAATGCACCCCTGGGAACTATCCTCGTCGCCGATGATAACCAGTCCGCCCGCGACATGCTGGAGATGATGTTGCGCACGCATGGCTATCGCGTGTTCGCCGTGGCGGACGGCCCCGCCGCTCTCGCCGTACTCCAGCAGGAACCCATTGATATGGCGCTGATTGATGTGGTCATGCCCGGCCAGAGCGGCTTCGCCGTCTGCCGCGCCGCCAAGGACCGGCCCGAAACGCGCCTCACGCCCGTCGTGCTCATCACCGGCCTGGGCCGCGTGGACGATCGCATCCGGGGAATCGAGGCCGGCGCCGATGATTTTCTGAATAAGCCCGTCCGCAAGGAAGAGCTGCTCGCCCGCGTCAAGTCGCTGGTGCGCGTCAAGCGCATGACCGACGAGCTCGAAAGCGCCGAAAGCGTGGTCTTCACGCTCGCCGCTAGCATTGAGGCCAAGGATCCTTACACCGAAGGCCATTGCGATCGCCTCTCCCGCTATTGCGTGGCTCTCGGCGAGCGGCTGGGCTTGCCCGAAGAGGACCGCATCGCGCTGCGCCGAGGCGGCGTGGTTCACGATATCGGCAAGGTCGCCGTCCCCGAACGTGTGTTGCTGAAGCCGGGTCCTCTCGATACCCACGAGCGCCAGTTGATGGAGGCGCATACTGCGATCGGCGAACGCATTTGCGCTCCGCTAAAATCTTTCCGCAATGTCCTGCCCATCATCCGTTGGCATCACGAACGCCAGGACGGCAGCGGGTATCCCGATCGCCTTCGCGGCCAGCAGATTCCCCTCGCCGCGCGCGTCCTGCAGACCGTGGACATCTACGACGCTTTGACCACCGATCGGCCCTATCGCAAAGCCCTCTCTTCCGAGCGCGCCTTCGCTATCCTCCGCGACGAAGTGCGCCGCGGCTGGTGGGACGGCAAGCTCGTGGATGAATTTGAAACCTTGCTGAAGGAAACGCCGGAGGCTTGGGTCCGGCAGGCCCCCATCAAGCAGTTTTACGGAAAAGCGGGAACGCAGCACGACGTCTCTGACGCCGCTACTCCCCGAAAAACTCAACCAGAAGCCCGAGAAAATCTGATCACTACATTACGTTAGCGGCCTTGCGGCTGTCACCGCGGAAAAGCGTTTTTGCGCTGAGAGACTTCGTTTACTGCGCTCGCTTGATATACGTACTCTCGGACGTGTTCACGGTGACCCTATCGCCGTTGTTGATGAATGGCGGAACGTTGATCGTCAATCCGGTCTCGAGCTTCGCCGGCTTCATCACCGCGCTGGCTGTGGCTTTCTGCACCGTCGGCTCGGTATCGACCACTTTCATGTCCACCGTATCGGGCAGCACGGCGCCGATGGGCTTGCCTTCGTAAAACTCCAGCTTCAGCACCAGGTCCGGTATGAAGTAATTCACCGCGTCGCCCAGCACTTCGCCGCGGACGTGAATCTGCTCGAAGGTTTCGTTGTTCATGAAGTGATAGCCGTCGCCATCGGCGTAGAGGTACTGGAATTCGATCTCATCAAGCACCGCGCGTTCCACAAAATCCTCGGCGCGGAACCGGTAGTCGATAATCGACCCGCTGCGCAGGTTGCGCATGCGCGTGGCCATGGCCCCGCGCTTGTTTCCGGGCGTGCGATGGTCCACGCTGTGCACGGAATAAAGGTCCCCTTCGTGGACGATAATCATTCCTGGACGCAATTGCGTCGCCTTCAACATATCTCTCTCCTGAAGCTGGCGCCCAAAACAAACGCTTTGACGGGCGCCCGGTATTTTTTGGCAAGGGCAGGCGGAATCGGCGGCACATCCGTGAACGATTGCGACTCAGCGGGCGCTTTCTCACGCCGCACCGCAAGTTCTCTCGCTGCTTGTCATTCTGAGGGCCAGTTTCTCCGGCCCGAAGAATCTCTCTTCGCTTTAGGCGTTTTTGCGGCTGAACTACTTTGCGATCGAATTAAGCCCGCGTGTTTTCCGCGCCGTTTTTGATTATATCCACCGCCGCAAACCGCGGTCAAACCGCCTCTGACCTTGGAAGCTTTCCGTAGCGGGCGAAAGCGGTGGCGATATTCGCCGCGTCCTAGAAGCTCGGAGACATGCTCGGCCCCGGCTGCTGCGGCGCGGGCGCAGGGGCGGGAGCCGGCGTTGGCGCGGGCGCGGCGGTTTGAACCTCGGGCGCAGACGGCGGCGCGGGCGGATCCGGCGCCGAGGCGCCCGGACCCGGTGCGGGCTGTGAACGCTCGACTCTGCCCACGACCCCCATATTGCCGCCACCCCAAGCGACCGGTAGATCGTCAGGCCCTACACTTTTGACCTCCGGCGCGGGCGCCGGCGATTGCGCCTCCATCGCTTTCAATTGGCCCGCGAACTCCTGCACGCCTTCGTCTGCTTTGCCAAGGTCTTTCTGTCGCTCCGCATATAGCTTCGCCAAATCGGCGTTCATCCCCTGCTCCGCCGATTCTGGAGCGCCCGGATTCGCGAATCCGTCATCGAATTTCCCTTTCGTCGTGGGATCGGTCTGCAGGTCGGCCTTGTATTTCGCCACTTCTTGCGAACTCAATCCCGTCAATTGTGATTCGAGATCGATGTTATTCAGCTTCTGTCTGTACGCGGCGACCATGTCTTCGCTGCCCGCATAATTCAACTCCTGCAGCCGGTCGTTATACGCCTTGATGAGCTCGTCATTCGATCCGCCTTCGGGCACGGGCGTCAGGGGCGGCGGCGGGCCGTCGGGATGGCCATAGTCAGCCGCCACCTGAGCACGCTCTTTTGCTTCCTGATCGATGGCGCTGACCTCTTCTACCGGTTTCATCCAGCCATCCGGAATGTCTTGTCCGGTTCGCGTCCGCATCCGGTCTATATTCTGGAAAAATCTGTCGTCCGAGGTGTCCTTGGGCGGGCCGTCGAGCCAGGTTGGTTCTGTGGATTTGTCTACATCTTTGAAGAACGGCTCTTTCTCCGCCGTCGCTTTCACCTCGGCGCCCTCTGGCCAGAAATCCTGAGGCTTGCCCGCTCCCCCCGGCCAGAAGTCTCCCACCTTGCCCTCTTCGCCTGGCCAGAACTCGCTCTTCTGAGCCGCTCCCTCCGCCTCGATCTTCTCCGCTTCCGCTTGATGCTCGCCGACGGTCTTGTCCATCTCGTTTTCGATCTCCCCGGCTTCCTTCTGGTCAAGCTTGCCTTGTTCCTGGTCTTGTTTGGCCTCGGCGCCAACCGCATCGAGTTCCTTGTCGAGATCGGCCCGAATCTCCTCGGTTTTCTTGTCCGCCCAGAACTCCTGCTCCTGTTCCGCCTTCTCAGCATCTTGCTCTTTGAAAAACTCCTGTTCCTGCTCCGCCTTGCCAGCCCAGAACTCTTGTTCCTGCTCGGCTTTCTCTTCGCTCGCCTGCTCTTTGAGCTCGTCTTCCTTCGCGACGGCCTCGGCCACTGCCTTTTCGTATGGATCTTCTTCCAATTCTTGTTCGGCCGGTTCTGGAGCTTTGATTTCGGTCTCGGGTGGCTTGTATTCGGCCACTTCCGGCTCTTGTTCCTGTGCAGCGGACTCCGCAGGGGCAAGAGGCGGCTCCACATTGTCAGCGCCAGCGCTTGGGTCGGGGACGCCCACGGCGTCTGCCGCAGGCGCTGCGTCGGCCGTTCCGGTTGTGGACACGGGTACGAGCTTGCGATTCTTGCGCAGGCGGGAGGCGAGCACATCCGCCAGCGTGTTCAAGAGCGACCCCATGTCGTCCTCCTCACAAGTCCGCGCTATGCACTTGCTATGCCGTCGCGCTCCTCTCAGGAAGCGTCGCAACTGCGTCGTCGAGCGACCCCACACGCTTCATCATCTCCGCATCCTGGTAGTAATACATCTTGTTAACCTTGGCCGGTTTGCTGCTCTGCCCCACGATGATCTGCAGGTCTTTGAACGCCGGGCCAGCCAGTTCCTGTGGGCTGACCGACGACTGATCGTCGGTGCCCGAGGCCACGCCGGCCTTGCCGATCTCTTCCGCGATCATTCCCGCGCTGGCTACCGTGGGATTCATGAACGTGCGCACCAAGCAGTTTTCCATCAGGCCTTTGGCGTTCTTGTAGGATGCCTCGATCTGCCCGAAGTTCTGCGCGAATAGCCACAGCCGCAAGCCATAGCTGCGGCCCACCTCCAGGGCCTTCTCGATGGGCTCCATGCTGCCCAGGCGCGGAAATTCGTCCAGGCAGAGCAGGATGGGATCGGCGTCCCGTGAGGGACTCTGCGACATCAGCGCATTGATGTGCTGGGCGATGAAGACGCGCAGCAGCGAAGCGTAGGTTACGATCTCCTCCGCGTTGATGCAGATGTAAATCGTGGGATGCTTGCCGCTGCGCAGATCGGCGGGGTTCCAATCCGAGCGCTTGGTGATCATGGAGATGCGCTCGCCCTTCCACGAACCCATGCTGGTCCGCGCGAACGACAGAATGTTGGCCAGCGTCTCGGGATGCTCTTTCGCCAGGCTGACGCCCAGGTCCTGCATGGCCGCCACCTCGGGATTCTTCCGCAGCCGGTCCAGGAACTCGTCCCAGCCGTTGCGATTCAGAATGCTCAACACCTTGCTCATGGGACGGTCTTCCGGCTTGTGCCAGAATGCCAGATCGGCGATGATCGCCGTCAGCACGTCCCGCGCGCTGTCCTCGAAAAATTTATTCTTCTCGCCGCCCTGACCCGGAACGATCATCATGTTCGCGGCATTGGCCGCATCTTCCCAGACGTACAGCGATTCGCGACGAATGAACGCCAGCGGGTTGTAGCACTTGCTGCGCTCCGGATCGAGCGGGCTGAATTTGATGATCGGCCCCACGGTGCTGCGCCACTTGCTCGTCTTTTCGTAAATCTCGCCCTTCACGTCCAGCACCATGGCCGACCCGGGCCAGCGCAATAGGTTGGGAATGGCGTTGCACGCGGTCTTCCCCGATCCAGGCGGCGCAATCGTCAGAATGGATCCCTCGCCCCAGTAGCGCACCGCGGTGTCGCTGGTGCCCGCCAGCGTTCCCAAATACCGGTAAAATTGCGTCGGCTTTTCCGGAGCGGCGAAGGCCGAGCGCTTGATATCACCGATGCCCAGCCAGCGCGATCCCTCCATGAATCGTCGCCGCATATCGAGCAAAAACTCATCCGTCGGGTGCTTTTCAATGAGCGCCAGAAGGGCCGCGAACGTCTGGTTGTACAAATTCGGCGTGCAATTCGCCGCCGCAAAACCCTGCACCGCCCCGCGCGCCCTCCCGATCTCGCCTTGCTTTTTCCGCTTGTGCCAAAAGGCCAGCCAGCCGATGTACTCGATCTCCGGGTCGGTCATCCCGCCCTGATACATCGCGGTGATCCGATAGGTGTAGAACTTCTCTCCATCGATCAGCCCTCGATTGAAGGCGAAATAGGCAAAGCGCAAACATTCCAGGTCCAGCCTCTTGAACGTGCTGACGGGTTTTCGCAGCACAAAGCGCATCATGAAGCCTTTGTTGCGGTTCTCGCCCTTCAGCTTGAAGGTATAGGTCCCCGAATCGAAGGCTTCGACGATGTTCCGCTCGCGTGTCGTTTGATCTGTTCCAAACTCCTCGATCGCGTCCTTGTTGCTGCGCCGCACAACCAAGTGGCGTGAATAATAGATCTTCTTGTAAACCCACCGTCCCACAAGCGCCAAAACGCCCAGCACGAGAATGAGATCGATTAGGATGCCAAGTCCGGTGCCGATTATGACCGCCCATCGATTCGGACCCGCAAGGCCGGAAGAAACTCCCCCTAGACTGCTGGCATTCGCGGCTCCAACGATTCTGCAGTTCTGGATTGTCTTCACCAGCGCGCTGTAGAGAATCGGAGTCACGGGAATCTGTCCATTGGCCAGCCGCGGCCTGTCGGGTCGCTGCACGAAGCAATCGTTCGCCGGATTATTGCTCGCTCCCAGCGCGCAACCCTGCACGACGATGTGCTCGCCGTTGCAGAGGTAAACGACGTTATATTCCAGAGGCTTTTGCGCCCACAGAAGCGCGCCCGCGGCGAGACATAGGCAAGCCGCGGCCACAGCCGGCCGCAAAGCTGCAACCTTCCGCACGGCCTTCTTGCATGAAGAGGGCGCAAAGCCTTTTTTCTCTGACATCGAGTTCTCCAGTGACCGCGGGGCACGGGGAATGCCAAACGAGTCCGCGAAAAGATATCAAACCGCCCAGTTCGCGGCAAAGCCAAAAATCAGCAAAGCTCTATCGAGGAAGCCGTGAAGTCATGCGCCTTTTTGAAACACCCCGCGCGTCACCTTGACTTTGCCGCGAACGGCTGCCTACACTCGCTCGTTTGCCGCAATCGAGCCTGAACTTCATGGGATCTGCACAGGGCCAAGTCGTCATTGTAGGCGTCACCGGCGCTTCCGGCGCGGTCTTGGCGCAGACGGCGCTGCGCATCCTCGAAGCCGATGGGCGCGTCGCCCGCATTCATCTCGTCGTCACCGATACGGGCATACGCCTGCTCGAACATGAGCTGCAAATCTCCGCGCCTCTGGCCGAACTGCCTGGCCGCATCCTCGATTCCGCCGGCGCCAAGCCCGGTAAAATTGAGATCTTGCCGAATTCAGACGTCGGCGCTTCCATCGCCTCGGGCAGCTATCCGGCCGATTCCATGTGTGTGATTCCCTGCTCGATGGGCATGCTTTCCGCGATCTCCGCCGGCGCAAGCAATGACCTCGTTTCACGCGCCGCCGACGTGACCCTCAAGGAGGGCCGCCGTCTGGTGCTCTGCGTTCGCGATACGCCCTTTAGCCGCATCCATCTGGAAAACATGCTGCGCGCGCAACAAGCCGGCGCGGTGATCATGCCTGCCATTCCTTCCTTCTATCATCAGCCGCAGACCATCGACGACCTTGTAACTCAATACGTCTGCCGCGTGCTGGCGCAGCTCGGGCTGCCCCAGGAGCGCCAATTCGAATGGAAAGGCCAGGGCCGGCAGGCGCGCAAGGCAATCCAAATATGATCCGCAGCAAACGCTAATGACCCCCGGGCCAAACGCCAGACCGAACCGCCTTCGTACCGTGCTCGAAATGATCAAATTCGAGCACTCCATCTTCGCGCTCCCCTTCGCCCTGACGGGAGCGCTTCTTGCCGCGCGTTACGCCAAGGGCATGGCCTGGCCTTCCTGGCGCCAAATCGCCTGGATTATTGTGGCCATGGTCGGCGCGCGCTCCGCGGCCATGACCGTAAACCGCATCGCCGACGTCCGCTATGATCGCGAAAACCCGCGCACCAGCAACCGCGCTCTGGCCACCGGCGCGCTCTCCTTGGGCTTCGCCTGGACTTTCACCTTCGCCAGCGCCGCCATACTTGTGATTGCGGCGTGGCAATTGAATCCCCTGGCCCTCGCGCTTTCGCCTGTGGCCTTAGGCGTCCTGTTTCTTTATTCCTATACCAAGCGCTTCACCATGTGGTCCCACATCGTGCTTGGCTTCTGCCTGGGCATGTCCCCGGCCGCGGCCTGGATCGCCATCGCCGGGTCGCTCGATCCGCGCATGTTGATTCTCTGCGCCGCTGTGACGCTTTGGGTCGGCGGCTTCGACGTGCTCTACGCCTGCCAGGACATCGATTTCGACCGCCGCGCCGGCCTATTTTCGGTGCCCAAACGCTTCGGCGTCGCCCGCGCTCTGGCGATCGCCCGTGGCATGCACGTCATCATGGTTGCGCTGCTCGCGTGGCTCGCGGCGAGCTTCCGCCTGCCTTGGCCTGCATGGGCGGGCATTGCCGTGGTCGCCGCGCTGCTCGCCTACGAACACTCCCTGGTCCATCCTCATGATTTGCGGCGTCTCAATGCTGCGTTTTTCGCGGTGAACGGTTATATTAGTTTGCTGTTCCTGCTCTTCTGGGGCGCGGCGGTCGCCGTCGCCCGCTAGGCCGGCGCAAAGCTCCGGGTGCGATGTGAAGCGTGCGATCTGAAGAGGGTATTGCAAATCCGGGAATGAAAAACTCTGCTCCGCTAATTGACGACCCGCGTCTTCAGCCCGTCGCCGCCAAGGTGATGGCCGGCGAACGGCTCACTTCCGACGACGGCCTCGCCCTCTACCGCTCGCCCGATCTGCTGGCCATCGGCTGGCTCGCCAACCACCTTCGCGAAAAGAAGCACGGCGACGTCTGCTACTTCAACGTCAATCGCCACATCAATCCCACCAACGTCTGCGTCGCCCATTGCAAGCTCTGCGCCTTTGGCCGCAGTCCCGATGCCCCCGGCGCGTACACGTTTGCCCTCGAAGAGATTTGGCAGCGCGCCGAGCAAGGCCTGCGCGAAGGCGCCACCGAGTTTCACCTCGTCGGCGGCCTGCATCCCGATCTCCCGTTTTCCTATTTTCTCGATCTGATTCGCGGCCTCAAGGCCCGCTGCCCGGGTGTGCACCTGAAAGCCTTCACTATGGTCGAGGTCGGCTACTTCTCCCGCATCTCCAAGCTTTCCATTCACGATACGCTCGTCGCCCTCAAGGATGCCGGCGTCGATTCGCTCCCCGGCGGCGGCGCGGAAATCTTCAATCCGCGCGTGCGCAAAATCATCTGCGACCACAAGGTCAGTGGCCAGCAATGGCTCAACATCGCCCGCCAGGCGCATCAGATCGGCCTGCACTCCAATGCCACCATGCTTTACGGCCACATCGAAAGCGACGAGGAGCGCGTCGAGCACCTGCTCGCCCTGCGCAAGTTGCAGGACGAAACCGGCGGCTTCGTGGCCTTCATTCCTCTGGCCTTTCATCCCGAAAATACCGGCCTCGCGCATCTGCCCAAGCCCACCGGTTTCACCGACCTCAAAATGATCGCCGTCTCACGCCTGCTGCTCGATAATTTCGACCACATCAAGGCTTACTGGATCATGCTCACGCCTCGCGTGGCCCAGATCGCCCTGCGCTTTGGCGCCGACGATATCGACGGCACCGTGGTGGAAGAGAAGATCTATCACGACGCAGGCGCGACCACGGCGCAATTCACCTCGCGGGCTCAACTGGAGCGCCTCATACGCGAGGCCGGCCGCGTCCCCGTCGAGCGCGACACTCTCTATCGCCCGATCGACCGCTCCAAGATTCCGCCCCCGCCGCCGCAAAATGGCGCCAGCCTCTCCATCATCGTCTAGCGGCTGTTGTAGCCCAGGTCGTCCCCACCGCCGGCGTCAGCTGCTGCCCACTTCAAACGACAAATCCGCGGGAGAACTGATGTTCCTCCGCCATTCCTTCGCCCGAAGAGGGCACGCGGGTGTCGCACCTTTCGCTTTTAAGGGTGCGGGCTTCGACTATACCTATTGAAGGTCTTTGATGCTTAAAGTTGAGAGATTCCGTTTCAAAAGATTCTTCCCATGTTCGGTTATTCTATAAACTTTCGGTTTGACCTTTTCGATGGCTTTTGGGGGCTTTGTCTTTTGCAACCCGCCTTGCAGATACGCGAGCGCCAGATCAATGTTGCTGTGAAATGTCGTTTTGCCGTTCTTGAGTTTCTTCATACCTTCAAATGGCGCAATCTTGAATTCAATTTCAAGGTGTCTCCGAATTTCCTCCGACGAATGGTCATAACCATCTGCTAAGAGCCGAAGGATGGGAGACATAAGCCCTTCGCCATCTGGCATCGTGGGTGGGTTGGTTGCCACTTGTGACTGCGAGATGGTCCGATTTGCCTCGAGTCGTGGTTTCTTTTCCGGTCGCTCAAGCCTCGTTCTCCGCCCAAGATTCGAACTCTCCCGCTCAGTTCCACGCTTCTGACGGTCACGGAGGTCAAATATCTGATGGCAAGGTTGGCACATCGACTTCAAATGGTCGAGGCGCGGACACTTGGTGTCGTGGCACAAATGAGCAGTTGTCAAGATCACCTCATACTTCGATTTGGTAGTTAAGCTCCCATATTGAAGATGCGTGCAACGCGTGCCTTTGTGTTCCCTTCCACACTCCCCGATACATTCACACTGGGAGATGCCATCCACGTTCTTGGCTCGCTCCAACACTTCAGCGCGAATGTCCTCCCAATTGCTCGGATAATCAGAATAGATCATCGCCATAGAAGCCTCCGTTTCCTTTCAGGATTTTGCGGCATCCCATGCCAATTACTGTTCCAGTCTTCGCCTTAATGCCATTCGGCGAGATTCGATCCTTCGATTGCGTGTGGCCTGACGCAAGGACTCCCTATCGACAGGCTGTGGCTTGCCACCTCTGGTCGGCACGGCATCCAGTTCATCTTTCGGAATGACACGCCAGCGCCGTTGTTCAAATGCTTTTTTCACTTTTCCCTCCTCTGTTCCTCTTCGGCTCTTCTCCTCTCGATGTTTGTTTTCATTTCGTCCAGTGCGAGCTTCCAGTCGGCTTGATCCAGCGAACGCTCCCAGAAGTCGAACGGAAGCTCCATATAGCAGTAACAGAAGAGAGCACGTTCCACCGTTTGCGCCATCGAAAGCCGCTTCATGTCAGCAACCTTATTGATTCGCTGCCAGAGCGAACGAGGAATGCGCATGGTGCTTTGGACCATTACTTCCTTTCTTTTTCTATACTTGGTCATGGGATAACCTCGTGGTGTCGCCATGATACCATAATGGTACCACTTCTGCCAAATAGAAGCTTAGCTCGATCCTCGTTGGTTGGCCTTGATCAGCCCTTGACGAGCGCCTCGCCGACAAGCAATGCATAGAAAGGCGCATACGCGAGCCATTGAAAATATGGATCGAAATGCCAGATGCCATTGATCTGATATTCGATGAGCACTTTGTAAGAAAGAAATTGCAGAATAGTAGCGAGGATCCAGGCCGGATTGGGAAAGAAGCACAGCAGCGGAACGATCCAGGTGAAGTACCAGGAGTAGGTATTGGGCGCGAACATCAAAATGGCGCCAACAATGAGAAACGCCGCGCGCAGCGGATCGATCTTTCGCGCGGCGGTCCAGACGGCCAGGCCCAGAACGACGCCTTCTCCAATTCCCGCGGCCACTTCCGCGTGGCCGGAGAACCACAGCAATAGGGCGTAAAGGCTGGGATTATAGTTTTGCCAGGTTTGTTGATAACGGGCGAAGAGTTGAGGGAACTGCGCAATCGCAGACCGGTAGGGCCAGATACACGCCATGCCAACGGCAGCGCCGCCGCCCAACGCGATCCAACCCCGCAGCTTTCGGGGCCATTCCGAAAAGCGCAGCGCCAGAGGCAACAGGGTGATCGGGAAGAGCTTCGCCAACGATCCGGCAGTCAAAGCAAGGGTGGACGCGCCCGGCCGTTTTTTGATCACCGCCAGCGCGGCGATCATCGCGGCAATGGCCAGCGCGTCGTTATGCCCGCTGGCCGCGAATTCGACGATCACCAGCGGATTCCAGGCGTACACCGCCAGGCGATAGTTCCCGTCGGGAAAGCTTTGGAGCCATTTCGCGAGGATCGCCAGAACGAGGAGATCGGCCAGAACGAAAGGCAACTTGAACGCCACAATGCCGGGAAGATAGCGCGCATCCAGCCGAAAAATCAGTTCGGAGAGCGGCGGATAGACCGCCGGAGTTTCGGGCCCAGGCATGACCGCCCACCCCTGATCACGCAGGTAGGTAAGCCGAGGGTCGTTTGGGGCTATGCTATAGGGGTTCCAACCCGCGTTCTGTACACGGCCTTCCCAGCGGTAGCGTTGAATGTCTGTGGAAAGCGACGGCGCGAGCGGGTAAAGTGTAAGTCGAAATATCACTGCCCCGGCCACAATCATCCAAAGAGCGGGGCGCGTCTTGGGGGAGTGCTCGAGGGCGTAAAGCGCGATGAAATATATGACGCCGGCAGCCAGCGCCAGCGCGATCGTCTGGATCACGGCGATTTTCAAATCGCCGAGGTGCGCCATCACCGCGAAAAGCGCTTCCAGCGCTAGTGCGCTGACAAAGGCTATAAAGGTTTGAGGTGCAACACCGAGGATCTTACGTTGAGGACGTTCGGCTTCAGGAGGTAAACGGGGCTTGTTCAGCGTGGATAGCATGTTGTTGATTGCGTTGGCTCAAGGGTGGCTCGCCGATTATTGGTCGCATCTCAGCGGCGCCACCAGGGACCCTTTTCGCGGAATTTATCAGCTCAATTCCTTCGATTTGGCGGTCATAGTCCCTTACTTCCTTGTGCTTGTGATCCTCGCTGCCTATGGCTTCCATCGCTATTGGCTGGTCTATTGCTATGTCAAGTATCGTGCCAATGTCCCCGGTAAGGCCGCCGAGCCTGCCCGTTGGCCGAAGGTAACTATACAGCTTCCCATCTATAACGAAAGGTACGTCGTGGAGCGGCTGGTGGAGGCCATTTCGAGGATCGACTATCCGCCGGAACTGCTGGAAGTGCAGGTACTGGACGACTCCACCGACGAAACTCAGGCGGTCGCCCGGGCTTGCGTGGAACGCCATCGCGCTCTGGGCCTGAATGTGACCTATCTGCACCGGAGCAATCGCGAAGGCTACAAGGCCGGAGCCTTGGCAGAAGGGTTGAAGTCCGCAACCGGCGAGTTTATCGCCATCTTCGACGCCGACTTCCAGCCAAACTCCGATTTCCTGCGGCGGACAGTTCCCTACTTCGCCGATCCGCAGATCGCCATGGTGCAGACGCGCTGGACCTATCTGAACCGCGATTACTCCGCGCTTACCGAGGTCGAAAGCATTTTGCTCGACGGCCACTTCGTTATCGAGCATGGCGCGCGGGCCCGCAGCGGCGTCTTCTTTAATTTCAACGGTACTGCCGGCGTCTGGCGCCGCACGGCCATCGAAGATGCCGGCGGTTGGCAGCACGATACGCTCACCGAGGATACCGACCTCTCCTACCGGGCGCAGTTGCGCGGCTGGCAATTTCTGTATCTGCCGGAGATCGAGTGCCCGTCCGAACTGCCCGTGGAGATGAACTCTTTCAAAGCGCAACAGGCGCGCTGGGCCAAGGGTCTCATGCAGACGGCCAAAAAGATTCTGCCGCGGGTGCTGCGCGCGGACGTGCCCGCCGGTGTCAAGGCGGAAGCTTTCTTCCATCTCACCGGCAATATCAGCTATCCGCTGATGGTAGTGCTCTCCACTTTGCTGTTGCCCGCGATGATCGTGCGCTTCTATCAAGGGTGGGCGCAGATGCTGATGCTCGACCTGCCCCTGTTTCTGGCTTCCAGTTGCTCGATCTCCGGCTTCTATCTCACGGCGCAGCGCGCGCTTTACCCCGAAGCCTGGACCCGGAAAATCGTCTATCTGCCGTTCGTCATGGCCGTGGGCATCGGCCTCTCGGTTCGCAACGCCAAGGC
>Ga0335077_10001278_pt1 | contig 29759 bp, 26 predicted proteins | sample Lox_Sample_31_FD_207151 | JGI IMG/M metagenome (GOLD analysis project Ga0335077, IMG submission 207151) | Soil microbial communities from Loxahatchee National Wildlife Refuge, Florida, United States - Lox_Sample_3.1 | ecosystem: Environmental > Terrestrial > Soil > Wetlands | place: USA... | reverse complement strand
GCACGCCGAGCACCGCTCTCAGCCGTGGCCGGCCGCATACCGGCGCAGGCCTGCGATCCGTATCCGCCGTGAAGCAGTAACGCCGGGGCCGGCGCCAACGCCGGGGCCGGCCGACGACGGGATTGAGGCTTTGAGGCGATGACGGCTGACCACGGTGGATTTCGCGGCTACTACGTGCGCCCCGGCGGTGGAGAGGGAACCGGGCGGTGCCTTCGGCTGGCGCTGCCGAACGACGTGCCCGCGGTGCGGCTGGCGCGGCAGGCTACCCGCGACGCGCTGGCCGCCTGGCAGCTCCGCCACCTGGAGGACACCGCCGTCCTGCTCGTGTCCGAGCTGGTCACGAACGCCGTACGGCACGCCGTGGACACCGGCGCGATAGGGCTGGAACTGACTATCGCGGGTACCCGGCTGCGGATGGAGGTCCAGGATGGCGACCCGAGTTGGCGGCGGACGGGCAGCCCGGCCGATTGCGATGAGTCAGGTTTCGGGTTCGTCCTGATCGACACCCTGGCCGGCCGGTGGGGAGTGCGCCGGATTTCAGCGGGCAAGGCCGTATGGGCCGAACTCGATGCGTCACGAGCGTGAACCGAACAGGAAACGCACACCGGGCCACGAGCGGCCCGGCCGGCCTTAGGCCTGCTGCAGCTCCGCATAGCGTCTGGCGATGGCGGACTTGCGGTTCGCGGCCTGGTTCTTGTGGATGACGCCCTTGCTCGCCGCCTTGTCCAACAGCCGGGTGGCGGCCCGCAGCGCGGTCTCGGCCGCCTCGACGTCACGGCCGTCCGCGGCCTCGCGGAACTTACGGACGGACGTGCGCAGCGAAGACTTGACAGCCTTGTTCCGCTGGCGCGCCTTCTCGTTCTGCTTGTTGCGCTTGATCTGAGACTTGATGTTCGCCACGCGTGGAAGTCCTTCAAAGTTGGCGGTGTCCGGCAAGAGGTTCGCGTTAGGCAACAACCCACTGCGGGTGACGCGACGAAGAAGCTTATCCGAGCCGAAGCCCTACACTCAAACCGCAGCCCGCGCAGACGCAGCGGCGGGGGCAGCACACCCGACATGGGATCATGGAACACTCAGGCCGCGCGGCGGCGAGTCACCTGAAACGGACATGCGTGTCACCTAACAGCCCTGCCAGCCCGGCGCGCCCGGCCGGCCCTGCCCGCCAGGCCGATGCCCCGCGTCCGGACCCAGGCCACACCGACCAGGCCGTGATCAGGAATTTCTGCGTCATCGCGCACATCGATCACGGCAAGTCGACCTTGGCCGACCGGATGCTGCAGCTCACCGGCGTGGTGGAGGAACGTCAGATGCGCGCGCAGTACCTGGACCGGATGGACATCGAACGCGAGCGCGGCATCACGATCAAGAGCCAGGCCGTCCGTCTCCCCTGGAAAAGCGGCAACACGCAGTACGTCCTCAACCTCATCGACACCCCGGGCCACGTGGACTTCACCTACGAGGTCTCCCGCAGCCTGGCCGCCTGCGAGGGAGCGGTCCTGCTGGTCGACGCCGCCCAGGGCATCGAGGCGCAGACCCTGGCCAACCTGTACCTGGCCCTGGACGCCGACCTCAAGATCATCCCGGTGCTGAACAAGATCGACCTGCCCGCCGCGCAGCCCGACCGCTACGCCGCCGAACTGGCCAACATCATAGGCGTTGACCCCGGCGAGGTCCTCCGGGTCAGCGCCAAGACCGGCGAGGGCGTCGAGCATCTGCTGCACGAGATCGTCCGCCTGGTCCCGGCCCCGCAAGGCGAGGCGGACGCCCCGGCCCGGGCGCTCATCTTCGACTCGATCTACGACACCTACCGCGGCGTGGTCACCTACGTCCGCGTCGTCGACGGCCGCCTGACCAAACGCGAGCGGTCGCTGATGATGTCCACCGGCGCGACGCACGAGACGCTCGAGGTGGGGGTCATCTCGCCGGAGCCCACTCCGGCCGAGGGCCTGGCGGCCGGCGAGGTCGGCTACCTGATCACCGGGGTCAAGGACGTCCGCCAGGCCCGGGTCGGCGACACCGTGACCAGCGCCGCCCGCCCGGCGCAGCACCCCCTGGCCGGCTACGAGAACCCCAAGCCGATGGTCTTCTCCGGCCTGTACCCGGTGGACGGCGACGACTACCCGGACCTGCGCGACGCGCTGGACAAGCTGCGGCTGAACGACGCGGCGCTGGTCTACGAGCCGGAGACCAGCGACGCCCTCGGCTTCGGCTTCCGCTGCGGTTTCCTCGGCCTGCTGCACATGGAGATCGTCCGCGAGCGGCTGGAGCGGGAGTTCGATCTGTCGCTCATCTCCACCGCCCCGAACGCCGTCTATCGCGTCGTCATGGACACCGGCCAGGAGCTGCGGGTGACCAACCCCAGCGACTTCCCGGGAGGCTCCGAGCCGCAGAAAGGCAAGGTCGACAAGGTCTACGAGCCCGTGGTGCGGGCCACGATCATCTCCCCGGCCGACTACATCGGAACGATCATGGAACTGTGCCAGAGCAGGCGCGGTGCCTTGATCGGCATGGACTACCTGTCCGCGGACCGGGTCGAGATCCGCTACACGCTGCCGCTGGCGGAGATCATCTTCGACTTCTTCGACCAGCTCAAGTCCCGGACCCGGGGCTACGCGTCGCTCGACTACGAGCCTGCCGGGGAGCAGCAGTCCAACCTGGTCAAGGTCGACATCCTGCTGCAGGGCCAGCCGGTGGACGCGTTCAGCCAGATCGTGCACGCCGACGAGGCCCGCGAGTACGGCCTGGCCATGACCGCGAAGCTGAAGGAACTCATCCCGCGCCAGCAGTACGAGGTGCCGATCCAGGCGGCCGTCGGCGCGCGCATCATCGCCCGGGAGAACATCCGCGCGCTGCGCAAGGACGTGCTGGCCAAGTGCTACGGCGGCGACATCACCCGCAAGCGCAAGCTGCTGGAGAAGCAGAAGGAAGGCAAGAAGCGGATGAAGACCATCGGCCGGGTCGATGTCCCGCAGGAAGCCTTCGTCGCGGCGCTGTCCACCCAGCCGGGTGACCGCAGGCAGCGGTAACGCGAAGATCTTTATACCGAACGGAGCGTGGTTTCAGCCGCCGGGACTGGCCGGGGGTATCTTCGGGAACAGGACGTTGGCCGGCCCGACGTGCTTGATGAACGGCGTCAGGTTCGCGTGCTGGAAGCCCGGGTAGACCACGGCCTGGGTGTGGGCGGTGATGATCGCGGTGATCAGCGCGGCCAGGGTGAAGATCACCAGCGCGGTGATGATCAGCGCGGCGGCGGGCTTCCAGTGGCTGGGCACCGCGGCGGCCTCGTGCGGGACCAGGGCCCCATGCCCCTGGGGGAACTGCGGGCAGGGCAGCGCCCCGGCCGGCAGGTCCGCGGTCAGCGCCCAGAGCTGCCCGTAGGTGCGTGCCGCGTAGGCCTGGGCCACCCGGTCGTCGAGCTCCTCCTGGGTCAGCCGCCCCTCGGTGAAACCCGCCCGCAGTACGCCCACGGCTCGTTCGCGATCCGCGCTGGCCGCCAGCCAGGCGGGGTTGACACCGGCGACTCCACCCCCGGAACCCCCGGAACCCCCAGAAGGCCAGAAACCCCCGAAGCCTTCGGGCCCGGGCGGCTGCGGCGGAAATGCCTGAGCTGGACCGTATGCCACATGAGCCTCCTGCGGACGCCTTTAACTGAGTGTAAGACGTTCGGCGCGTCTCAGAAGTGCCAATGTCGTCTTCGGTGTGGCGGCCGGGCGAGCTCAGGGCCCGTAGGGCCCGCCCGGGCCCCCGCCGTTGTGCGCGATCGAGATCGCCACGCCTACCAGCGAGGCCGCGATCAGCACCGACCAGAAGATGATGGCCATGTACCCGAGCACCAGGCCGCTGGTGGCCAGCCCGTCGCCGCGCTGCGCGGTCTGCTTCATCTGCCGCCGGGCGATGTGACCGCAGATGACGGCCGGGACGGCGGTCAGCCCGGCGGTGAAGAACTCGGCCACGCCCAGAACCATCGACGCGATGGCCATCGAGTTCGTCCCGCTGGGCGGCGGCTGGTAGGCGGGCACCGGCCAGGCGGGCAGTGGGCCGGCCGGCAGGTCAGCCGTCAGCGCCGCCAGATCCCCGTAGGTGCGGGCGGCGTACGCCCGTCCCATCCGGTCGTTGTACTCGTCCTGGGTGAGGCGGCCCTCGGCGAAGCCCGCCTTCAGCACGTCCACGGCACGCTCCCGGTCCGCCGAGGACGCTCGCATGGAAGCGTGGGCCCTGACCTGGTAGCCGGCCTGCTGGGCTGGATAACCACCCGGCGGGACCGGGTAGCCGCCCGGCGGGACCGGGTAGCCACCCGGCGGGACCGGGTAGCCGCTCGCCGGGACCGGGTAGGTCGGCGGGGCCTGGTAACCAGCGGCCGGGGCCTGGTAGCCGGCCTGCGGCTCCTGGGTCCCGTCAGGCGGGCCGTACCTCGGGTACTGGGCCGGCCATTGCGACTGGTTCTCTGTCACCGACGCCTCCCGCGTTGTCTACCCGTGCCCGCGACACTTCCAGTCTAAGCGCGCGAATCCCCAATCCGGCAATGTGTTCCCCCAGGGACCAGCGCAGGTACCCTGGCCGCATGCCCGGTGCCCTGCCCGGCGGCGGCCCCGTCCCCGCCGACGGGACGCTCCCCGAAACCGCGGCCCGCGGGCTGGGCGAGCGGCCGTTCGGGGTCTACGTGCACGTGCCGTTCTGCACGACCCGGTGCGGCTACTGCGACTTCAACACCTACACCGCCGCCGAACTCGACGGGAAGGCCAAGGTGGGCAGCTACCCCGGCCTGGCCATCGCCGAGATCGGGTTCGCCCGCAAGGTGCTCGCCCGGGCCGGACAGCACGCTGACGTCCCGGTGCGCACGGTGTTCTTCGGCGGCGGAACGCCGACCCTGATGCCCCCGGCCGCCTTCGGCCGTATCCTGCGGGCCATCGACGCCGAGTTCGGCCTCGCTCCCGGGGCCGAGGTGACCACGGAGGCCAACCCGGAAAGCGTCGAGGCGAGCACCCTCGCCGGACTGCGCGCGCAGGGGATCACCCGGGTCTCGTTCGGGATGCAGAGCGCGGTCCCCGGCGTGCTCGCGGTGCTCGACCGCGTGCACCAGCCGGGCCGCCCGGCCCGCTGCGTCACGTGGGCCCGCGAGGCCGGGTTCTCCCACGTCAGCCTGGACCTGATCTACGGCACGCCGGGGGAGAGCGATGCGGACTGGCGGCGCTCGCTGGAGGCCGCCCTGGCCGCCGGGCCAGACCACATCTCCGCCTACGCGCTCACCGTGGAGCCGGGTACCCGGCTGGCGGCGCGCGTCCGGCGCGGTGAACTGCTGGCGCCGGACGACGACGTGCTCGCCGAGCGCTATCTCGTGGCCGACGAGATGCTTACCGCCGCGGGCCTGCGCTGGTATGAGATCTCCAACTGGGCCGCCGGCCGATTCTCACGGTGCGCGCACAACGTGCTCTACTGGACCGGCGGCGACTGGTGGGGCATCGGCCCCGGGGCGCACAGCCACATCGGCGGGACCCGCTGGTGGAACGTCCGTCACCCGGCCGCCTACGGCACGAGGATCGGCGCCGGGCTCAGCCCCGGCCAGGCCCGGGAGATCCTGGGTGAGACCGAACGGCAGCTCGAGCAGGTCATGCTGCTGATCAGGCTGGCCGACGGATGCCCGGTCGAAGTCCTGAGCCCGGCAGGACGGGCGAATGCGCCGGTGGTGGTGGCCGAGGGCCTGGCCCGCGCCGACGCCTACGCCGCGGGCCGGATCGTGCTGACCAGGCGCGGCCGCCTGCTCGCCGACACCGTGACGCGCACGCTCACCGAGTTAAGGGCGTCGCGATCCGCGCGCAGATCCAGGCGGGCACCTCGTACCGTTCGCCGCGGTTCGCCGCGCCGATGCCGCGGATCAGGTACTTCACTACCGACAGCCAGAGCCCGAAGGCGATCGGGATGGTCACCGCCAGAGCCGCGGTGAGGCTGTCCAGCAGCAGCAGGCCGCACAGGATCAGGCAGCACAGCGCGTACAGCAGCCCGGTGACCGACAGGTTCAGGGCCATGGCGGCGTGGAACCTCCGGTACGGCGACCTTCGCCGCCCGGCCAGGTACATGGCCAGCGGGATGAGCGGGCCGGAGAAGATCGCGGCCAGGTAGCCCAGCATCGCCGGTCTCGCCTCGGCCAGCGGGAGCCGGGGACTCAGGCCCGGACTGCCGCCGGGCTGGCTCGGGGCCATCGGCTTGCTCGTCATCGGCCCACGCAACTGCGGATCACACCGTCACGCTAGTCATTCCCGGGCATAGTCACGAAATCGATCAACTCCTCCACCCGGCCCAGCAACTCGGGCTCCAGGTCGGCGTAGCTCGCGACCGACCGCAGGATACGGTGCCAGGCCGCGGGCACGTCGGTCGGCCAGCCGAGGGCGCGCAGCACTCCCTCCTTCCACGGCTGGCCCGGCGGGACGTCCGGCCAGCGCGCGATGCCGACCGCGGACGGCCGCACCGCGGCCCAGATGTCGATGAACGGATGCCCCACCACCAGCACGTCAGCCGACCGGACGCCGGCCGCGATCCGGCTCTCCTTGGAGCCCGCCACCAGGTGGTCCACGAGCACCCCGAGGCGGCGGCCGGGTCCGGGAGAGAACCTCGTCACGATGGCCGACAGATCGTCGATGCCCTCCAGGTACTCCACGACGACCCCCACGTCCCGCAGGTCATCGCCCCAGATCTTCTCCACCAGCTCGGCGTCGTGCTTGCCCTCGACGTAGATCCGGCTGGCCCGGGCCACCTTCGCTCTATCGGTCGGCGGCGCCACCGACCCAGAGGCGGTCCGTGCGGGCCGGCCACGGCCGGCGTCGGCCGGCGCGGGCCGGATGAGGGTGACCGGCTGGCCGTCGAGCAGGAACGCCGCCGGCGCCAGGGGGAACACCCGCCGCTTGCCGTGCCGGTCCTCGAGCGTCACCGCGCCCTTCTCCCAGCCCACCACCGCACCGCAGAACCGGCCCTCGGAATCCTCCACGACCAGGCCGGGCTCGGCCTCGACCTCGGGTACCTCACGCCGGACCCGGCGGCGTCCCGGCGGCCCGGATTGCCCGCCGGCCAGCACGTCCGACCCGTATCGCCTGCTCCACACGAGTTTCGTCCCTCCTGGGTATGATCACGACGGCAGTTCGCCGCGTTGTCGCGCGCCGGGAACTTGCTGGACGCAATAGACTTAGCACTCGGGGACGTTGAGTGCCAAGGAAGGGCCAAGCGAGCGCCGAGGAGGTGAGCGCGTGCTTGACGAGCGCAAACTTACGGTGCTTCGGGCGATCGTCGAGGACATGGCGGTGCTGGAGGAACAGGGCTTCATCGCGCAGCCGCACACCAGCGCGGGCCGGATTCCGACCGACAAGGGCTACCGGCTTTTCGTCGACCGGCTGTCCAGCGTCAAGCCGCTATCCGCGGCCGAGCGGCGGGCCATCGAGACGTTCCTGGCCGGTGCCTACAGCCTCGATGACGTCGTCATGCGCACCGTCCGGCTGCTCGTCCAGCTGACCCGGCAGGTGGCCGTGGTGCAGTACCCGTCGCTCACCCGGTCCGCGATCCGGCACATCGAACTCGTCCCGCTCGCCCCGACCAAGCTGCTGCTGGTGCTGATCACCGACACCGGCCGGGTCGAGCAGTGCACCGTCGACCTGCCGACGGCCTGGGACGACGCCTCGGTTTCGCACGTACGCACGATACTGAACTCCTACCTGGGCGGGCACAAGCTGGCCGACGCCGCCGCCATGGTCACCGAGCTGTCCGACCGGATCCCGGTCAAGGAGCGGTCGAACGCGAATGCCGTGTTCTCGGTCCTGCTGGCCAGCTTGATCGAGCGGAATGAGGAAAAGATTGTATTCGGCGGCACCGCGAACCTCGCCGCGCACGACTTCAGTAAGGGCCTGCGGGAAGTGCTCGAAGCCCTGGAGGAACAGGTAGTGTTGATGCGGCTTCTCGGAGAGGCGACCGAGCCCGCGATCCTGACCGTCACGATCGGATCGGAGCACCAGGTCGCGGGCCTGGAGGCTACATCGGTGGTGTCCACCGGGTACGGGAACGCGGCCCAGCCGCTGGCCAAGCTCGGCGTGCTCGGGCCGACCAGAATGGATTACCCGGGAACGATGGGCGCGGTGCGCGCGGTGGCACGTTACGTCGGCCAGATTCTGATGGAGTCCTAGTGGCGGACTATTACTCTCTGCTCAAGATCCGCCGCGACGCGACGCAGGACGAGGTCAAACGGGCCTACCGGCGGCTCGCGCGTGAGCTTCACCCGGACGTGAACCCCGATCCCGAGACCCAGGAGCGGTTCAAGGAGATCACCCAGGCCTACGAGGTGCTGTCGGACACCGAGAAGCGCCGGATGTATGACATGGGCGTCGATCCGTTCGCCAGCGCGGGAACGGGCGCCGGGGCTGGCCCGTTCGGGCCCGGGTTCTCGCCGCTGAGCGACCTGCTCGACCAGTTCTTTGGTGGCGCGGGCGCCACGACCACCCGGGGCCCGCGCAGCCGCGCGCAACGCGGCCGGAACGCGACGATCAGGATCGAGCTCGACCTGGCCGAGTGCTCGTTCGGCGCGACCCGCGAGCTCACCGTGGACACGGCCGTGGTGTGCCCCACCTGCTCCGGCGAGGGCACCGCGCCGGGAACTCACCCGCAGACCTGTGACATCTGCGGGGGGCGTGGCGAGGTGAGCCAGGTGACCCGCTCCTTCATCGGCCAGGTGATGATGGCCCGGGTATGCCCGGGCTGCGGGGGATACGGGACCGTGCTGGTCCGGCCCTGCCCGGAGTGCGACGGCGACGGCCGCGTCCGGACCAGGCGCACCATCAAGGTACGGATCCCGGCCGGCGTCGAGGACGGCACGCATATCCAGCTGGCCGGCGAGGGCGAGGTCGGCCCGGGCGGCGGGCCGCCCGGTGACCTGTTCCTGGAGATCGCGCAGCGCCCGCACGCGATCTTCGAGCGGCAGGGGGATGACCTGCACTGCACGGTGACCATTCCGATGGTGGCCGCGGCCCTGGGCGCCACGCTGTCGGTGGAGAGCCTGGACGGGCCCGCCGACATCGACATCCGCCCCGGGACCCAGTCCGGGCAGGTGATCCCGCTCTACGGTCAGGGCGTCAAGCACCTCAACGGCAACGGGCGCGGCGACCTGGTCATCCACGTAACGGTCGAGACGCCGACCAAGCTCGACCCCGAGCAGGAAAAGCTGCTGCGCGACCTGGCCAAGCTCCGCGGGGAGGAAGCGCCGCCCGGCCGGTTCGCGCCCGGCCAGCAGGGATTCTTCTCGAGGCTGCGCGACGCGTTCAACGGCCGCTGACGCAGGTGTCTCCTGAAGAGGGGGTCCGACCGTGCCGCAGCCGCCTGTCTTCCTGGCCGACCGGGCCGAACTCCAGCGGGATGTCATCCTCCTGTCCGGAGCCGAGGGCCGGCACGCGGCCGCCGTCCGCCGGCTACGTCGCGGCGAACGGGCCGACGTGGCCGACGGGGCGGGCCTGGTCGCCGAGTGCGTGGTCACCGCTCATTCCGGCCGCGGGCTCGAACTGGCCGTCCGGGCCAGGCGGGAGATGCCTCGCCCGGACCCTCTGATCACCGTGGTCCAGGCCATACCGAAGGGCGATCGCGGTGAGCTGGCCGTGGACGAGATGACCGAGGTCGGCGTCGACCGCATCATGCCGTGGGCGGCGGCGCGCTGCGTGGCGGTCTGGCGGGCCGAACGCGGCGCACGCTCGCTGGCCCGGTGGCGGGCCACCGCGCGGGAGGCCGCTAAGCAGTCACGCCGGGCCTGGATACCCGAGGTGACCGCGCCCGTGTCGGCCGGAGAAGTGGCTGGGGTGATAACCAAGGCGGCGTGCGCGGTCGTGCTCGAACCGGGTGCCGCCCAGAGCCTTGGCCAGCTTAGGCCGCCGGAATCCGGTGACCTGGTGGTGATCGTCGGCCCGGAAGGCGGGATCACCGAGGACGAGACCGCGGCCTTCCGTGCGGCCGGCGCGGTGCCCCACAGCCTGGGGCCCACCGTGCTGCGGACGTCGACGGCAGGCACCGTGGCCGCCGCCGTCCTGCTCAGCCGCTCCGGCCGCTGGTAGCCGGGGTCGAGGTCGCGGCCGGGGTGATGTCACCGGCGCCAGCGGATGACGACGACGGGTTCGACGTCGCCGGCGTGCTCGCCGACGTGGTCGCCCTCGCGCTTACCGACGTGGTCGCCCTCGCGCTTACCGACGTGGTCGCCCTCGCGCTTACCGACGTGGTCGCCCTCGCGCTTACCGACGACGACCCGCTCTTCTTGGGCTTGGCCGGGGACGTGGACGACGACTTGGCCGACGGCGAGGAAGAGGATGCCGAGGAGGAAGCGGAAGACGACGCCGAGGAGGTGGCCGTGGACGCGGCGACGTGCGTCGCCGCCGGAGTCGTGCAGGTCGGGTTCGGCGTCGCCCCGACGCCCTTCTTACCAAGCCCGGCCGAGTTGGTGCTGGTGCTGGTGCTGGTGCTATGGGTGAGGCTGGCCGGCGGCGTGGTGGTCGCTGTCGACGTGCTGCTCGGCGTCACGCTGGGACTCACGCTCGGGCTGGTGCTCGGGCTGACCGAGGGACTGGGGCTGGGACTCGTGATGCTCCCGCTGCTCTGGCTCCCGCTGGACGACGTGGGGGGCGCGGTGGTCGTCTGGGTCGCCCCGCTCAACGGGCTGGTCCTGGTCTGCGCCGCGGCCGGATGTGTGGACGACGGTGCGCAGGGCGGCAGCGTGACATACGACGCCACACCGGTCGCACTAGTGGACCCGGTGCCGTCCGCCCCCGGCGAGGGCTGCGGGCTGCTGCCGTTACCGTCCGCGGCACCCGGGCCGCTGGAGGAGGACGTGGTGATGTCGAGGGCTGAGCCGATGGCACTGACCATCGTTGCCATCCCCTGGCGCGCGGGAGGCACGGCGGCCAGGACCACGCCGACGGCGAACACGGCCACGCCGGCGGCAAAGGCCGGACGCAGCATCGCCTCGCGCCAGTCCCTGGGCCGCCGCGGTTCCCTGGGCTGCTGCGGCTCCCGCCGCGCGCCGCCCCGTCCGGGCGCCCCGACGCGGGAACGGTCCGGGCGGTCCCCGCCGGCCCGAACCACGCGCCGGAGCAGGTCGGCCAGCTGCCGGGCCAGGTCCCCCAGGCGCCGGAACAGGGCCGTCACGACGCCCGAGACGGCCAGCCAGACGCCCAGCGCCCCCTTGGGCCGGCTGGCGTGGGCCGGGCGGGAGCGGATCTTGTCGCGGATCCGCTGCAGGCCGTCCGCGCCCGGCTCCACCTGATCCGCGGCAGCGTGGAGCTCGCGGCGCAGGAACTCGGCGAAGTCGGGCCCCTTCCCGCCGTCGAAGCCGCGGCCGGATCTCACCATGAGGCCTGCTCCAGTTCCGCGCGCAGCGCGGCCATGCCTCGCGCGGTATGGCTCTTGACCGCGCCCCGGCTGATCTTCATCGCGGACGCGATCTCGGCCTCGGAGAAGTCGGCGTAGTAGCGCAGCACGATCGCCTCGCGCTGCCGCTCCGGCAGCTTGCGCAGCGCGTCCACCACGGCGGACCGCTCCAGCTGGGCCAGCGCGCCGTGCTCGGCGCTGGGCATGTCCGGCGGCGCCTTCTGCAGGTTCTTGTCCACCACGGTCCGGTGGCGCAGCACGGACCGGGACCGGTTCACGACCGCCTGGCGAAGGTAAGCCAGCGCGTTCTCGGCGTCCCTCAGCCGCTGCCAGCCGCCGTGCATCGCCACGAACGCGTCCTGCACCACTTCCTCGGCGGTGGGCGTGTCCCGCACCAGCAGCGCGGCCAGCCGTACCAGCGCCCGGTATTGCTGCGAATACAGCTCAGTGACGGCGCGGTCCGCGCTCCACCCCATGCACGTCGCCGTGGGCGCCACCAGGGCACCCGGCGCGATGGCTCCCGCGGCCACCAGGGTTTCAGTCACATTGGTTGGACGCGCGTCCCCGTCTTCAGGTTCACTCACCAGCTAGCGCCTCCGCGCCGCCACCCGGTACGCAGTGGACCTGATCGCCGGTCCCTCATGCCTGACAATCCCCACCCATCTAACCGTCTGCTGCCTTGCCGCCGCCGGCAACCGCCCGGACCATCAAGACCAGCTACCTGGGTAAACGGGGCAACCAAGCAGCAGAACGGACCGCGCCACGCTGGCTTACGGACACGCCGCCGGTGATCGCCGGAGGATTGCGGGAAAGTCAAGAATATCCATAGCGCGGGACCAACAACAGCACTTGCCGGGATCGGCACGATAACAACGGATGGCGCAGCGGTTACTCAGGAGTATCGGCGATGGTAATCAATTGTCGACCTAGCGTGCGATTATCCCGGCCCACAAGCGGCCAATACCGGCGCCGTTCGGTCAATAAACGGGCGCCCGGACCCCTGAAGGCCGCCGGGGGACCTAGGATCTCGGTGTGCCTGGATGCCCGTTCTGTGCCATCGCCGCCGAGACGGTGCCCGCGACGCGTGTCCTGGCCCCCAGGGTGAACGGCCGGACACTCCCGGATACGCTCGGGCCGGGTGGTCAGGCCGGATAGCATGGAGTGCACGACCCACGGGGGGCGGTCCTCCGGGGCTTGGAGAGCGTCGAATTGACGACGAATTGACAGATATCCGAAACGACGACCTGCGCACTTCAGACAGCGACCTGCGCGGCAAGAGCGGCACGAGCGGCAACGGCCGGCCGGGGGAACCGGAGCGCGACGCGCGTGCCGATGGCCCACGCGGCGCCGACGGCCCGCGTGAACCGCGGTCACAGGTGAAGATCGTGATCCCGGCTGAGCGTTCGATGGTCAGCCTGCTCGGCTCCGGCGACGAGCTCCTGCACGTGATCGAGCGGGAGTTCAACGCCGACATCCACGTCCGCGGCAACGAGATCACCGCGACCGGCAACCCCGCGGAGACCGCCCTGGTCACCGAGCTGTTCGACGAACTTCTCGAGCTGCTGAGCAAGGGCACCCACCTGAACGCCGACGCGGTCGAGCGCACCGCGGCCATGCTGCGCGCCGAGCGCGGCGTGCGCCCGGCCGACGTGCTGACCGTCGGCATCCTGTCGGCCCGCGGCCGGACCATCCGGCCCAAGACGCTGAACCAGAAGCGCTACGCGGACGCCATCGACAAGCACACGATCGTGTTCGCCATCGGCCCGGCCGGAACCGGGAAGACCTACCTGGCTATGGCCAAGGCGGTCAAGGCCCTGCAGGCCAAGGAGGTCAACCGGATCATCCTGACCCGGCCCGCGGTCGAGGCGGGGGAGCGGCTCGGCTTCCTGCCCGGCACCCTGTACGAGAAGATCGACCCCTACCTGCGCCCGCTCTACGACGCGTTGCACGACATGATCGACCCCGACTCCATCCCCCGCCTGATTTCGGCCGGAATCATCGAAATCGCACCCTTGGCCTTCATGCGGGGTAGGAGCCAGCCAGTGGATACGCCCGTCCTGACCCCGGACGGATTCCGGCCCATTGGCTCCCTGGCCGTCGGCGACCTGGTCATCGGGTCCGACGGCAGGCCCACGCCGGTGATCGGCGTATATCCGCAGGGCGAGAAGGACATCTACCGGCTCACGGCCCAGGACGGCGCTTCGACACTCTGCTCGGGTGACCACCTGTGGGCGGTGGCCACGCCCGACGACCACCGCCGCGGCAAGCCGTTCCGGGTCCTGACCACCCGCGAGATGATCGGGGACCTGCGCGTCGCCCATCGCCACCGGTACGAGCTTCCGCTGCACAGCACGCCCGTGCGCTTCCCGTACCGGGAAGTCCCGATGGACCCCTACGCGCTGGGCCTGCTTCTCGGTGACGGCTGCCTGACCGGGACCACTACGCCCAGCTTCGCGACTACCGATCCGGAGCTGGCCTGGGAGCCGAAACGGCTACTGCCAGGTACTGAGGTCCACCCCAAGGAGGGCCCCAACTACCTGCTGAACAAGGTGACCTCGCCGGGGGATGTCATCACCCTGGAGAACCCAGCAACCGGGGTGGCGCGCTTGCTCGGGCTGCACGGCACCGGCTCCGCCACCAAGTTCGTGCCCGAGCCGTACCTGTATAACTCCTACAAGGTCCGACTGGCCGTCCTGCAGGGCCTGCTCGACACCGACGGTGGTCCGGTCACTCAGCGCGGACGGACCTGCCGCGTCCAGTACACGACCGTCTCGCCGCGCCTGCGCGACGACGTGATCTTCCTGGTCCGGTCGCTGGGCGGCATTGCCTACCATCGCACCCGCCCCGCCCTAGGACGCGCCCCAGGCCTGGCCAAGGGACGCCCGGTCTACCACCGCCACGACGCATACATCATCGACATCCGGCTCCCGAAGGGCATCGAGCCGTTCCGCCTCACCCGGAAGCGGGATACCTACCGCGCCGCGGGTGCCGGAGGGCGCCCGATGCGCTTCATTGAGAGCATCGAGCCGGCCGGCACCGCGGAGGCAGTGTGCATCGCGGTGGCCGCGGCCGACTCGCTCTACACTACCGAGGACTTCCTGCTGACCCACAACACGCTGAACGACTCGTTCATCATCCTGGACGAGGCGCAGAACACGTCGGCCGAGCAGATGAAGATGTTCCTCACCCGGCTCGGGTTCGGGTCTCAGGTGGTGGTGACCGGCGACGTCACGCAGGTCGACCTTCCGCCCGGCCAGGTCAGCGGACTGCGCGTGGTCCGGGACATCCTCGACGGCATCGAGGACATCCACTTCGCCCGGCTGACCAGCAACGACGTGGTTCGGCACCGGCTGGTGGGCAAGATCGTCGACGCGTACGAGAGGTACGACGCCCGGGAACGCCAGCCGGGCACTCCGGGCCGGCCGCACCGGCGGAAGAGCAGTCAATGAGCACCGATATCGCCAACGAGTCGGGCATCGCCGTGGACGAGGCCGACCTCGCCGCGGTGGCCAGGTTCACCCTGGACCAGATGCGGATCCACCCGCTGGCCGAGCTGTCCGTCCTGCTCGTGGACGAGCGGACGATGACCGAACTGCACGAGCGCTGGATGGGCGAGCCGGGCCCGACCGACGTCCTCGCCTTCCCGATGGACGAACTCCGGCCGCCGCACCTGGGCGGCAACCGCGCGGGCGACCCGGAACCGGGCGATGACCCGGGCCTGCTCGGGGACGTGGTGCTGTGCCCGCAGGTCGCGGCCGAACAGGCCGTCAAGGCCGGTCACTCCGCCCGGGACGAGCTCGAGCTGCTCACCGTGCACGGGATTCTGCACCTGCTCGGCTACGACCACGCCGAGCCCGAGGAGCACGCCGCCATGTTCGGCACCCAGGACCAGCTGCTGAAAGCATGGCGGGAGACGAAGGAGCGAGAAGGGACCGCTTGATGGCACCCGCGGGGTGGCTGCTGGTCGCGGCGGCCGTGCTGGCCCTCCTGGCGGGCTGGTGTGCCAACGCGGAGGCCGCGCTCACGCTGGTCGCCGCCACCGGGGTGGCCGAACGGCCCGAGCACAAGGGCACGCTGCAGCTGGTGGCCGCCGACCTGCCGCGCTATATGAGCGTGCTGCTGCTGCTCCGCATCGTCCTCGAATGCCTGTGCGCGGTCCTGGTCGCGGCCTCCTTCGTCCACTGGCTCAGCGACGACTGGCGCGCGGTGCTGGCCGCGGCCGGCGTCGTGATCCTCATGCACTACGCGCTGACCGGCGTGCGCCCCCAGCTCGGGCGGATCCGCCCGCGCACCGAACGCACCGCCGAGCGCGCCGCCCGGTTCCTCTACCCGCTGACCCGGGCCCTGGGCCCGCTGCCCGGCCTGCTGGTGGGCATGGGCAACGCCCTGCCGCCCGGCCGCCGCACCGGGCCAGCCCAGGACCGCGAGGACACCGAGTACCCCGTGAACCGGTCCGAGCTGCGCGGGCTGGTCGACTACCTCGAGCGCCGGACCGGCATCGAGCCAGGCGAACGCGAGATGGTCCGCTCGGTCTTCGAGCTCGGCGACACCATCGTCAGGGAAGTCATGGTGCCGCGCACCGACATGGTGTTCATCGAGAGCGACAAGACCGTCGAGCAGGCCCTCTCCCTGGCCCTGCGCAGCGGCTTCTCGCGGATTCCCGTGGTGGGCGAGAACGAGGACGACGTGGTCGGCATCGCCTACCTGAAGGACATCGTGGCCTGGAGCCACGAGCACCCCGGGGACCCATCCAACGACAACGGGGCCACCGAGAAGGTCGCCACCGTGATGCGCCCGGCCAGCTACGTGCCGGACAGCAAGCCGATCGACGAACTGCTGCGCCAGATGCAGGCCCAGCGCAACCACATGGTGATCGTGATCGACGAGTACGGCGGCACCGCCGGCCTGGTCACCATCGAGGACATCCTGGAGGAGATCGTCGGCGAGATCACCGACGAGTACGACAACGAGCGTCCGCCGGTCGAGCGGCTGTCCGCCGGTTCGGCCCGGGTGACCGCCCGGCTCCCCGTGACCGAGCTCGAGGAATTGTTCGACGTCCACATCGAGGGGGCCGAGGACGTGGAGACGGTGGCGGGGCTGCTGGCCCAAGCGCTCGGCCGGGTGCCCATCGCGGGCTCCGCCGCCACGGTGAGCGGCCTGCGGCTGACCGCGGAGCCCGGGTCCGGCCGCCGCAACAAGATCCTCACGGTGCTGGTCGAGCGGGAGGGTGACGAGCAGCCCGTGCCGCGCCCCGTAAACTCTGACGGGTGAGCGATGAGATGTTCGGCCGGGGGGGTCTGGGCCCGCCGCCACAGGCGGCCAGGGCGGCAGGGCCGCCCCCCCAGATAAATACCGAAGACCTCAAGATCATCACGCTGGCCCGCTCCTCGCGGGCGCGGGTAGCCGCGTCCGAGGGCGCCGCCGTCCGCGACGAGACCGGCCGCACCTACACCGCCGCCGCGGTGGCCCTGCCCTCGCTGCGGCTATCCGCCCTGCGCCTGGCCGTGGCCATGGCCGTCTCCAGCGGAGCGCAGAAGCTCGAGGCCGCCGCCCTGGTCAGCAACGCCGAGGTGGACCCGGGAGACCTGGCCGTCGTGCGCGACCTCGGCCCGGGCGCGACGCTCTTCCACGCCGCCCCCGACGGTACGGTCCGCGCCGTCCTTACCGTCTGACCCGCTCCTGTCCCCTTTTATGGCGAACGGGCCATGGTTTCACCGGCCGGAACATGCGCGACAATCGAGTGATGAACGATCCGTCGCCCTTCCGCGCGGGTTTCGCCTGCCTGGCCGGGCGGCCCAATGTCGGCAAGTCGACGCTCACCAACGCCCTGGTCGGCGCGAAGGTCGCGATCACCAGTGACCGGCCGCAGACCACCAGGCGGGTGATCCGGGGGATCGTGCACCGGCCGGACGCGCAGCTGGTCCTGGTCGACACGCCCGGCCTGCACAAGCCGCGGACGCTGCTCGGCGAGCGGCTGGACAGCCTGGTCCGCTCGACGCTGGCCGAGGTCGACGTGATCGGGTTCTGCATCCCGGCCGCCGACCCGATCGGCCCGGGCGACCGGTTCTTCGCCCGGGAGCTGGAGAACGTGAAGAAGACCCCGGTGGTGGTGGTCGTGACCAAGTGCGACCTGGTGCCACCGGATCGGGTGGCGGAACAGCTGGTAGCGGCGACGGAGCTGGGCGACTGGGCGGCCGTGGTGCCGGTCTCGGCGGTAACCGGCTTCCAGCTCGACGTGCTGACCGACGTGCTCGTCTCCCACCTGCCCGAAGGCCCGCCACTGTACCCCGACGGCGAGCTGACCGACGAGCCGGAACAGATCATGGTCGCGGAGCTGATCAGGGAGGCGGCCCTGGAAGGCGTCCGGGACGAGCTCCCGCACTCGATCGCGGTCGTGGTCGAGGAGATGGGCCCGCGCCCGGGCCGGGACGACCTGGTCGACGTGCACGCCGAGCTGTACGTGGAGCGGCCGAGCCAGAAGGCCATCGTCATCGGCACCGGGGGAGCGCGCCTGAAGGACGTCGGCAGCCGGGCCCGCCGCCAGATCGAGGGCCTGCTCGGCGCGAAGGTCTACCTCGACCTGCACGTCAAGATCGCCAAGGACTGGCAGCGCAACCCCAAGCAGCTCCGCCGCCTCGGCTTTTACGACTGAACTCGGGCCATGGGGCGTGTGCGTCCCCGGCCCCGATAGACAGGCCCGGTGGCACACGCACCCCACCCGGGACGCGCCGCCGATGGGGCATGTGTGGCACCGGCCCCGATAGACGGGGCCGGTGCCACACGCATCCCGTCCAGGATGCCGGCGGGCACGTGATCAGCGGTAGCCCAGTAGTAAATGAGGGCTGCTCGCGGTGAGAGGGGAGTTCGCTGGTGCTGGGCAGGCTGATGTTACGCGGTCGGTCCTCGGGAGTCTCGCGCGCGCCCCGTCAGTGTCGGCTCGGCCAGTACCGCCGGCACGTCGAGCCGCCACCAGCTGGCCGGCTGGCCGAGGATCGTGTAGCCGAGCGCCTCGTTGACGGCGATCATGAACCGGTTGGATTCCGCGTTCCAGGTCTGGATGCGTTCCACCGCCGGCTCCGCCGCCCGCAGCCACTCCACCATCGCGGTCTTCACCAGCAGGCCGAGCCGGTGCCCGCGGTGCTGGCGGGTCACGCCGGTCACCATCTGGTGCCCCCAGCCCGGATCGGCCGGATCCACCGCCACCTCGGTGATCGCCGCCGGATCCCCGTCCTCGCGCACGGCCGCCACCGCGTAGGTCCGCAGCCCGTAGTGCGGGCGCAGGCCGTTGACCCGCTCGCGGACCCGCTGCGCGTCCCAGGCCGCAGGCGCGATGTGCGGATCGTGCGGGGCGTCGTTGAGCGCGGCAAAAAGCGCCGCCGCCTGATCGAGGAAGTCCTCGGGCACCGGCCCGGTCCAGGATACCAGCGAGTAACCCGCCGCCGCCTGCTCGGCCGTCTCACGCAGCCGGGCCAGCCGCTCGCCGCTCACCGCGCGGATGTCCATCACGCGCTGCACGTCCACCAGCCCGGGCTCCGCCCCCACCGAACGCGCGAAGGCCTCGCCGTCTCCGCCGTGGCGCGCGGCGCCGTTGAGCGCCGAACGCCCGTGCTCGGCGGCCTGGGCCGCCGCGTGCCTCAGCAGGGCACGGCCCAGCCCGCGCCGCCGCTGCGCCGGATGGACCACGAGGTCCAGCCCGCCCTGGTCGCGGTTTTCCAGATCGGGCAGTTCCAGCCGGTACCAGCCCGCGACCTGTCCGTCCGCCGGGCCCGGGACCACCCAGACTTCCCGCGGGTCGCCGCCCCAGCCCACGCTCAGCCAGCCCCGGAACGGCCGTTCGGTGAAAGGCGGCCCGTCGGGTTCGTCCATCTGCCGGGCCGCCAGGAAGACCTCGAAGCAGTTGCGGATCGTGCCCGCGTCCGCCAGGTCCGCTCGCTCGATGTGCATTATCACAGCCAACCCCGGCCCGCCCCGCCACGCCACCGAATATTCCACCGCGTCCGGCACCGCGCCCCTCTGGTAGTGTGGTCCCAATGTCTCGCGAGCTGCTCCTGCTTAGCGGCCGCGGCGGGGGCCGATAGGCCGGCTCCCTCGCCGCGGGATATTGGCGCGTGCGCTGGCCCCTGATCAGGCCAGCATTGACCAGGCCAGCACTGACCAGGCCCATATCGATTCTCGCCATTTGGAGCAGTAGACCATGCAGGACGATTCCGCGTTCAATCGTGTTACGCCGCCACAGCAGCAGCCCAGCGGCATGCCGTGCCACCGCTACACGCCGTTCCGGCCCGTTGACCTGCCGGACCGCACCTGGCCCGGCAAGTCCGTCACCAAGGCCCCGCGCTGGCTGTCCACCGACCTCCGGGACGGCAACCAGGCGCTGATCGACCCGATGAGCCCGGCCCGCAAGCACAAGATGTTCGACCTGCTGGTGCGGATGGGCTACAAGGAGATCGAGGTCGGGTTCCCGTCCGCGAGCCAGACCGACTTCGACTTCGTACGCGAGCTGATCGAGGGCGATCGCGTCCCCGACGACGTCCGGATCTCCGTGCTCACCCAGGCCCGGGAGGATCTGATCGAGCGCTCGGTACAGTCGCTGGTCGGCGCGCGCATGGCCACCGTGCACCTGTACAACGCGACCGCCCCGATCTTCCGCAAGGTCGTGTTCTGCATCGACCGCGAGGAGTGCAAGACGCTGGCCGTCGAGGGCACCAGGCACGTCATGAAATACGCCGAGGAACTCCTGGCCGGAAATGGACAGAGCACCGACTTCGGGTACGAGTACTCGCCCGAGATCTTCATGGACACCGAGCTGGACTATGCCCTCGACGTCTGCGCGGGCGTGATGGACGTCTGGCAGCCCGGGCCGGACCGGGAGATCATCCTCAACCTGCCGTGCACCGTCGAACGGTCCACCCCGAACGTCTACGCCGACCAGATCGAGTGGATGAGCCGGAACCTGCCCCGCCGCGACCACGTCTGCGTGTCGGTGCACACCCATAACGACCGCGGCACCGCCGTCGCCGACGCGGAACTGGCCGTGCTGGCCGGCGCGGACCGGATCGAGGGGTGCCTGTTCGGCAACGGCGAGCGGACCGGCAACGTATGCCTGGTCACCCTCGGGCTGAACCTGTTCAGCCAGGGCATCGACCCGATGATCGACTTCTCGGACATCGACGAGATCCGGCGGACCGTCGAGTACTGCAACCAGCTCCCGGTGCACCCCCGCCACCCCTACGCCGGCGACCTGGTGTACACCGCGTTCTCCGGCTCGCACCAGGACGCGATCAAGAAGGGCTTCGAGGCGCTGGAGGCCGAGGCCGCCGGGGCAGGCGTCCCGTTCGCCTCTTACCCCTGGGCGGTGCCCTACCTGCCCGTCGACCCGCACGACGTCGGCCGCACCTACGAAGCGGTGATCCGGGTCAACTCCCAGTCGGGCAAGGGCGGCGTCGCGTACATCATGAAGGCCGAGTACCGGCTGGACCTGCCCCGGCGCCTGCAGATCGAGTTCTCCCGGGTGATCCAGGCCCACACCGACATCGAGGGCGGCGAAGTGACCCCAGCCCAGATGTGGGAGACCTTCTCCGCCGAGTACCTGACCGAGGGACCGCTGGCCCTGCTCGGCCACCAGAGCTCCTCGGTCGTGGAGTCCAAGCACGCGCTCACCGCGGAGGTATCCGCCGAAGGGCAGGCGCAGCAGATCGACGGTGTCGGCAACGGCCCGATCTCCGCCTTCTGCGACGCCCTGGCCACCATCGGCATCGAGGCCCGGGTGCTCGACTACACCGAGCACGCACTCACCCAGGGCACCGACGCGCAGGCGGCCGCCTACGTGGAGTGCGAGATCGGCGGCCAGGTCTACTGGGGCGTCGGCGTCGACACGAACACGGCCAGCGCCTCGATGCGCGCCGTCCTGTCGGCCGTAAACCGCTCCCGCCGCGCCTGACCCGGCCCACCCCACCCCCACCGACCCGGCGCGGAGGCGGGAACACGCCCACAAAGCTCCCTGCCTCCGCGCCTGCACCTCCCGCCTCCGCGTCCGCCGACTGCGGCCCGCGCCTCCGCGCGGTTACCTCCGCCGTGCGGGAGAATGGACAGGTGCAGCCTTACCGGGACGACGGGATCGTGCTGCGGACGCAGAAGCTGGGCGAGGCCGACCGGATCATCACCGTCCTCGGGCGGACCACCGGGCGGATCCGCGCGGTGGCCAAGGGCGTCCGCCGGACGAAGTCACGGTTCGGCGCCCGGCTCGAGCCGTTCACGCACGTCGACTTGATGCTGCACCCGGGACGCTCGCTGGACATCATCACCCAGGCCGAGGTGATCCGGCCCTACGGCGAGCCGCTGGCCGGGGACTATCCCCGCTACACGGCGGGCGTGGCCATGCTCGAGACGGCAGAACGGTTCACCCCGGTGGAGAAGGAGCCCGTCCTGCGCCAGCTGCTGCTGCTCATCGGCGCGCTGCGCGCCCTCGGTGAGGCCGAGCACCACCCCCGTCTGGTGCTGGACGCATTCTTGCTGCGCTCGCTCACGGTGGCCGGCTACGCGCCCACCCTGGAAGAGTGCGCCCGCTGCGGCGCGCCCGCCCGCGAACGGCGGCTGCCCGCCTTCGCCATCGCGGCGGGCGGCATGGTGTGCGCGTCCTGCCGCCTCCCCGGCGCGGCCGCGCCGGCGGCGGGCACCGTGGCCCTGATGCTCGCGTTGCTGCGCGGCGACTGGGACAGCGCCGACCGCAGCGAGCACAGGCACCGGGTAGAGTGCAGCGGGCTGGTTGCCGCCTACCTGCAGTGGCACCTGGAGCATTCGATTCGCTCGCTGCGTCATGTGGAGCGCGTGTAGATGGTAAAGCAGAACCCGGAAACCGCGGGACGGCCAGCCGCTGGTATCCGCCCGCCCGACCCGCATCCGAGCGGGGTGAAGCCTCCCGATATCCCGGCCGAGCTGGTGCCCAGGCACGTGGCGCTGGTCATGGACGGCGACGGCCGGTGGGCCCGCAAGCGCGGGCTGGCCAGGACCGAAGGCCACAAGGAAGGCGAGTCCTCGCTGCTCGACGTGATCATGGGGGCCATCGAGCTCGGCATTCCGTACCTGTCCGCCTACGCGTTCTCGACCGAGAACTGGCGGCGCTCGCCGGACGAAGTGCGGTTCCTGATGGGCTTCAACCGCGACGTCATTCACCGCCGCCGCGATCTGCTGAACGAAATGGGCGTCCGCATCCGCTGGGCCGGCCGCCGGCCCCGGCTGTGGCGCAGCGTGATCGGCGAACTGGAGTATGCCGAACGGCTGTCTGCCGGAAACACGGTCTTGACCTTGCAGTTCTGCGTCAACTACGGCGGCCGGGCGGAGATCGCCGACGCCGCCGCCGCGATAGCGGCCGATGTCGCGGCCGGGAAACTCCGCCCGGACAAGATCACCGAAAAGGTGTTCGCCCAATACCTGGACGAGCCAGAGATGCCGGACGTCGATCTCTTCGTCAGGTCATCTGGCGAGCAGCGCCTGTCGAACTTCCTCTTGTGGCAGTCGGCCTATGCCGAGCTGGTCTTTCTCGATACCCTCTGGCCCGACTTCGACCGGCGCCACCTCTGGCACGCCTGCGAGATATACGCCAGCCGCGACCGCCGCTACGGCGGCGCCCAGCCGAATCCGGTTCCGCCCCCGCCGGACGCCGGGCTATAAGGCGCCCGTCCCGCCTTCCCCGCGTACCACCACAACTTTTTGTACCTGAACACAGTTTCGCTTCTTTGGAATCCTTCTCCGCGAATCCGGTTCGCCGCTCTCCGTGATCAGCCGCGTCGGCAGCCAAGGGTATTTACTGAGAGTAACTTCGTAGTTACTGGGAACATTACTGCTGCCAGCGCGCTGGGATCGCAGTAGTGGGGCAAATCGGTCTTAGGTGTGCCTGTGGGGGCTTTACTAGTCATTGGTTACGGGGTTTATTCAGGGGGGATTAATGCGTCGCGCGGCAGTGGCTGTCATGGTCGGGTGCGCGTTCTGGGGAATCGGATCGGGAGTCGGGCATCGGCACGAGATCTCGGATGTCCGCCTTACCGCGGCCATCCAGTCCGTAACGAAGAAGGCGGCCGCCGGGACCGCCAAGGCCGCGACGCCGGCCATGAAAACCGTCGAGTACGGCGGTTATGCGATAAGTGTTCCGGCTACCTGGCCGGTTTACTTGCTCAGCCAGGATCCCGGGCAATGCGTCCGCTACGACGTAAACGCTGTTTATCTCGGCACTCCCGGGCCTGACCAGAACTGCCCGCCGCGCCTGGTCGGCCGGGCCGACACGGTGAGCATCGGCGGCCCGGTCACGCCCGGAGAACCGTCGGCTCCGATCCAGACCGGCCTGCGGGCTTCGGTAGGAGCCAAGCGCGCGGGAACGGACATGCCCGCCAAGCCGGGCGCGATCTTGGAGAGCGCGCAATCGCGGGAGTTCGCGGTGGCTATGCCCGGCGGCGGCCCGTCCGTCACCGCCACCTACGGGACCGACCCCGCCCTCGTCCTGCGGATGCTGGCCGGCCTGCACCGGATCGGCTCGCCCGCGGGCAAAGTGAGCTCCGCGAAGCGGCCTTGGGGCGCCACTCCCACGCCGAGTTCCTGGCCGTCGGCGGCGGTATCGACCAGCTCACCGCCGTCCTGGATCCCGCCGTCCTGGATCCCGCCGTCCTGGCCTGAGTCGACCCCGACCAGCACGCCGACCCCGACCAGCACTACCACCCCGAACAGCACACCCACCCCGAACAGCACACCGACCCCGACCGACACTCTCACCCCGGCCCCGGCGCCGACCGGAACGGGGACGCGGGCTCCGGCCAGCACGCCGGCCCCGGCTCCCACTGGAACGGGGACGCGGGCTCCGGCCAGCACGCCGGCCCCGGCCGGCACGCCAGCCCCGGCCCCGACCGGGACGGGCACGCCGGCTCCGACCGGCATTCCCACTCCGGCCCCGACCGGAACGGGGACGCCGACGCAGCCAAACCCGGCGCCCTCCTCCATGCCGCCGTCCTCCCCGCCGTCCGCGCCGTCCGCGTCGGGCGGCCCCCTGACTGGCTTTGACACTTGCACCGCCCCGTCGCTGGGGGCCATGACGGCCTGGCGGGCCAAGTACGCTTCGGTGGCGATCTACATCGGCGGCCAGGAGATGGGCTGTGACTACGGCAACCTGTCCAAGAGCTGGGTTCAAGCGACTGAGGGCATGGGCTGGTCCCTGATGCCGACTTACGTGGGGCCGCAGGCCCCGTGCAACAGCTTCAGCGATGAGATCAACCAGAGGCAGGCGGCCTCGGAAGGGCAGCAAGCCGCCAACCAGGCCGTCGCGGACGCGGGCTCGTTCGGGCTGGGCCCGGGATCGCCGATCTACTACGACATGGAGGCCTAGGACGAGACCAAGGCCAGCTGCGTGACGGCCGTGCTCACGTTCCTGGACGCGTGGGACCGGCAGCTGCAAGTCGACGGCTACGTGTCCGGCGTCTACTCCAGCGCGGCCTCGGGCATCACCGACTTGCAGACCACGAGCACCATCGGTGGCCACCCGCTCGCCGAGCCGCAGGCGATCTGGATCGCGCTGTGGGACAAGGAGACCAACCTGACCGGGGCGCCCTATGTCACCTCCGCGGTATGGCCGACCTCAGCCAGGTCCAAGCAGTACGTCGGCCCGCACGTGGTGACCGTCGGCCGGATCTCCCTCGACATCGACTCCGACCTGGTGAATGGGCCGGTGGCGCAGGGGTGACGGCCGTCCTGGCCGCATCGGGCGAATCCAGTTCGCGATCAAGGCCTAGTGCTCCTAAGCTAGGGGCCTCCGGTAACGGATGCCCCCAGCCCGCCAGGCCGCACCCGCGCCGAGATCGCCACGGGGATCGCGCCCGTCGCGCCCGCCGACCGCCAGCCGGATGGAGACCACTGATGGCCCTGCGCAGTAACCGCCTCGACGCCGTTGTCAGCCTGAGCAAACGACGGGGATTCGTCTACGCGTCCAGCGAGATCTACGGGGGCCTGCGGGCCGCTTGGGACTACGGCCCGCTCGGCGTCGAGCTGAAGAACAACATCAAGCGCCAGTGGTGGCGGACGATGGTGACCGAACGCGACGACATCGTGGGCCTGGACTCCTCGGTGATTCTGGCCCCAGAGGTGTGGCAGGCGAGCGGGCACGTCACCGAGTTCGTGGACCCGCTGACCGAATGCACGTTCTGTCACAAGCGGTACCGCGCTGATCAGCTGATCGAGGCCTATGAGGACAGGCATGGCCATGCCCCCGCGGGAGGGCTGGCCGATCTCACGTGCCCGAACTGCGGCAACCGGGGAACGTTCACCGAGCCCCGGGTCTTCAACCTCCTGCTCCGTACCCACCTGGGCCCGGTGGAGGATGAGTCCGGGCTGGCCTACCTTCGCCCGGAGACCGCGCAGGGTATCTTCATCAACTTCCGCAACGTGCTGCAGACCTCGCGGAAGAAGATCCCGTTCGGTATCGGCCAGATCGGCAAGTCCTTTCGTAACGAGATCACACCCGGCAACTTCATTTTCCGGACCCGCGAGTTCGAGCAGATGGAGATGGAGTTCTTCGTCAAGCCCGGCACCGACGAGGACTGGCACCAGTACTGGATCGAGCAGCGCCTGGCCTGGTACACCGACCTCGGCATCCGTAAGGAGAACCTGCGGCTGTACGACCACCCGCGGGAGAAGCTGTCGCACTACTCCAAGCGTACGGTCGACATCGAGTACCGGTTCGACTTCGTCGGCACCGAGTGGGGCGAGCTGGAGGGCGTCGCCAACCGCACCGACTACGACCTGACCACCCACCAGAACGCGTCCGGGCAGGACATGTCCTACCTGGACCAGGAGTCGGGCGAGCGGTTCATCCCGTACGTGGTCGAGCCCGCGGCCGGCGTCGACCGGGGCGCGCTGGTGTTCCTGCTCGACGCGTACGCCGAGGACGAGGCGCCCGACGCCAAGGGCAACCTGGAGAAGCGGACCGTGCTGCGCCTGGACCGCAGGCTCGCGCCGGTCAAGGCCGCGGTGCTCCCGCTGTCGCGCAACGCCGACCTGTCGCCCAAGGCCCGGGACCTGGCCGCCGTCCTGCGCAAGCGCTGGAACACCGACTTCGACGACGCCAGCGCGATCGGCCGCCGCTACCGCCGCCAGGACGAGATCGGCACTCCGTACTGCGTCACCGTCGACTTCGACACCCTGAACGATCAGGCGGTGACGGTCCGGGACCGCGACTCGATGCGCCAGGAGCGCGTCGCCCTCGACCAGGTGCAGTCCTACCTGGCGGAGACGGAGCGCCTCGGCTCCTGCTGATCACGCCGACCCCGCCCGCCGCAGTGCCGCCAGATGGTTGCGCCTAGGGGACGAAGGTCCGTGTCTTTACTACGGCTCCACCGGTAGAGTCCCGAGTGAATACACGACGTCGCGCACTGCGAAGAGCAGGACTGAGGAGCAGGAAGTGCCCAAGCTCGTTTATGACTTCACCGAGGGAAACAAGGATATGAAGGACCTGCTGGGTGGCAAGGGTGCCAACCTGGCGGAGATGACCAATATCGGCCTGCCTGTGCCGCCGGGATTCACCATCACCACCGAGGCATGCCGGTACTACCTCCAGCACGGCACTACGCCGGAAGGCCTCGACGCTGAAACCCAGGACCACCTGGAGAAAATCGAAACCGCCATGGGCCGCAAGCTCGGCGATCCGGCTGACCCGCTGCTGGTCAGCGTCCGGTCCGGGGCGAAGTTCTCCATGCCGGGCATGATGGACACCGTCCTGAACATCGGCCTGTCCGACGAGTCCGTGCAGGGCCTGGCCAAGCAGTCCGGCAACGAGCGGTTCGCCTGGGACGCCTACCGCCGCCTGATTCAGATGTTCGGCAAGACCGTGCTCGGCGTCGACGGCGACCACTTCGAGCACGCCCTCGACGCTGCTAAGCATGCTCGGGGGGTCAGCAACGACGTCGACCTGGACGCCGGCGACCTGCAGAACCTCGTCGCGACATACAAGGACATCGTCAAGAAGCACGCGAACATGGAGTTCCCTCAGGATCCCCGCGAGCAGGTGAACCTGGCCATCAACGCCGTGTTCGACTCGTGGAACACCCCCCGGGCGGTCCTGTACCGCCGCCAGGAGCGCATCCCCGCCGACCTGGGCACAGCCGTGAACGTGGTCGCGATGGTATTCGGCAACCTCGGCCTGGACTCGGGCACCGGCGTGGCCTTCACCCGGGACCCCGGCTCCGGCGCCCAGGGCGTCTACGGCGACTACTTGCAGAACGCCCAGGGCGAGGACGTGGTGGCCGGCATCAGGAACACCATTCCGCTGCAGGACCTGGAGCGTATCGACAAGACCTCGTTCGACCAGCTGATCCAGATCATGCGGACGCTGGAGAACCACTACCGCGACATGTGCGACATCGAGTTCACCGTCGAGCGCGGCAAGCTGTGGATGCTGCAGACCCGGGTAGGCAAGCGCACCGCCGGGGCGGCATTCCGCATCGCCATGCAGTTCGTGGACGAGGACCTCATCGACATGGACGAGGCGCTCGCCCGGGTGTCCGGCGCCGAACTGGCCCGGCTGATGTTCCCCAGGTTCGACACCGGCGCCGACGTCACTCAGATCGCCACCGGGGTGAGCGCGTCACCGGGCGCGGCGGTCGGCAAGGCCGTCTTCGACTCCGGCCGCGCGGTCGAACAGGCGGAAGCGGGCGAATCAGTGATCCTGGTCCGCCGCGAGACCAACCCGGACGACCTGCACGGCATGATCGCCGCCAAGGGCATCCTGACCAGCCGCGGCGGCAAGACCAGCCACGCCGCCGTGGTCGCCCGCGGCATGGGCAAGACCTGCGTCTGCGGCGCCGACCAGCTCGACGTGGACATTGCGGCCAGGAAGTTCACCGCGCCCGGCGGCATCACCGTCAACGAGGGCGATCTGATCTCCATCGACGGCACCAGCGGCGAGGTCTACCTCGGCGAGGTCCCGGTCGTCTCGTCCGCGGTCGTGACGTATTTCGAGGGCGAGCTGCACCCGCACTCCGACGAGGCCGACGACCTGATCAGGGCCGTGGACGCGATCATGCACCACGCCGACCAAGTGCGCCGCCTCGGCGTGCACGCCAACGCGGACACCGGTCCTGACTGCGCCCGCGCCCGCCGGTTCGGCGCCGGCGGCGTCGGCCTGGTCCGGACCGAGCACATGTTCCTGGGCGAGCGCCGCCGGCTGGTCGAGGACCTCATCCTGGCCGACACCGAGGAGCAGCGCCAGCACGCGCTCGACGCCCTCGAGCCGCTACAGCGCGGCGACTTCGTGGAGATCCTGGACGCCATGGACGGCCTGCCGGTGACGATCCGGCTGATCGACCCGCCGCTGCACGAGTTCCTGCCCGACCTGACCGAACTCTCCGTCAAGATCGCCCTGGCCGGCGACAACGCCACGGACAAGGACAAGGCGCTGCTCGCCGCGGTGCGTCGGCTGCACGAGCAGAACCCGATGCTCGGCCTGCGTGGCGTCCGGCTTGTGCTGGTCATCCCCGGCCTGCTCGACATGCAGGTCCGCGCGATCGCGCACGCGGCGGCGCAGCTCAAGCAGGCGGGCAAGGACCCCCGCCCGGAGGTCATGATCCCGCTCACCGGGGCCGTGCAGGAGATGGAGATCGCCCGCGAGCAGACCGAAAAGGTGCTCAGGCAGGTCGAGGAAGAGACCGGCACCCACGTGCACACGCTGATCGGCACGATGATCGAGGTGCCGAGGGCGGCCGTGACCGCGGGCCCGATCGCCGGCAGCGCGGAGTTCTTCTCCTTCGGCACTAACGACCTGACGCAGATGACCTGGGGCTTCTCTCGTGACGACGTGGAAGCCGCGTTCTTCAGCCGGTACATGGAGCTAGGCATCTTCGGCGTGTCGCCGTTCGAGACGATCGACCGCGGCGGCGTCGGGCGCCTGGTCGACATCGCGGTCAGGGAGGGCCGGGCCGCCCGGCCCGATCTTCACATTGGCGTGTGCGGCGAGCACGGCGGCGACCCTGACTCGGTGCACTTCTTCCACCAGGTGGGCCTGGACTACGTGTCCTGCTCGCCGTTCCGCGTGCCGATCGCCCGCCTGGAGGCGGGCCGGGCCGCTCTATCCTCGGGTGGCTCCGATACCAGGTGACGCTGGGGTATGACGCAAGCGCCACGGCCCGCTGGGTCGCCGAGCCACCCAAGCGGGCCGGGCGCAGCGACTTCGAGCGGGACCGGGCCCGCGTGCTGCACAGCGCGGCCCTGCGCCGTCTGGCGGCCAAGACCCAGGTGGTCAGGGCGGCCTCGGCCGACTTCCCGCGGACCCGGCTCACCCACTCGCTGGAGTGCGCGCAGATCGGGCGCGAGCTCGGCCAGGAGATCGGCTGCGACCCGGACCTGGTGGACGC
>Ga0335077_10001277_pt1 | contig 29763 bp, 26 predicted proteins | sample Lox_Sample_31_FD_207151 | JGI IMG/M metagenome (GOLD analysis project Ga0335077, IMG submission 207151) | Soil microbial communities from Loxahatchee National Wildlife Refuge, Florida, United States - Lox_Sample_3.1 | ecosystem: Environmental > Terrestrial > Soil > Wetlands | place: USA... | reverse complement strand
GAATGCAGGTGTTATAACGGATCCCTCCAATTCCAACCATGACCGTCTCGTGATCGAAGAGTGCCGGGTTGCCCTGCGCGTGGATCATGCACTCCGATTCCTGGTAGACGATCGAATCGGCTTCCAGGGTGGTCTGGTCCCGCCTGGTGCTCGCTTCGCCCCACAGGAAGATCCGGCGCTCCTCGGCTCGAACCAGCGCAGAGTCGGACCGATAGCGAGTCGCCTGGAACCCTGGCCGATTGAGCAGTTCGGTGACGACCGAATCCTCCGGCGCAAACTCCCTTCGCGGCCCGGTGGGGAGGCCGAGGCGGCGAGCCTGAGCCGTGTCCACCGCCTGCCCCGGGCGGGGACGGGTAGTGTCCGCCCGCGCCGAATCGGCCCGGGTCGAATCGATGGCAGCGGCGCCAGGTCGCGCGCCGAACTTGCGCTGCAGGACGCCTGGCTGTTGGGCACCAAGGGGAAAAGCGGCGAGCAGAACAAGACAGGAGAGGACGGGCGCCGCACCGCGCCGTTTCCCGAGGAAGCACGCGGTGTCCGGCCGAGGGCGGAGCCCCTCGAACGACTCGAGGCCGACCGCGCCACCGCCGGAACCGATCACACTGCTCCTTAAGACCGCGCTATCGGCCGAGAGTCTGGAGGCGGTCGCGCGCCAGCGCGGCTTCGTCGGAGCGAGGGTAATCCTTCAAAACCCGCTGATAGTAGCCGCGGGCGCCCTCGAGGTCTTTCCGCCGCTCCGCCAGCAGCCCAAGCTTGTACAGCGAGCTCGCCGCGCGCGGCGACTGGGGAAAGCTCTCGACGACCTTCGCGTAGTAGATCGCGGCGGAATCGGGCGACTCGGCCGCGAAGGTCTCGCCGACGAAGTAGGTCGCGTCCGGCGCCCGCGGGTTGGTGGGATAAGTGCGAAGCATCTCGCGGAACCCCAGCCGCGCGGTGGCGGGGCTGCCCCGCCGCAGCTGTTGCAGGGAGGCCGCATACATCTGATCCGCCGATGGAGCATTCGGTGCGACCGCGATAAGCCCGGGCGCGCCGCCCGCCCCGGAGGGCGCCGCGGCCGCCCCGGTGTCGGCCACCGCGGGAGGGGCGGCATTCAACTGTTCGCTCCGGGCGTCGAGCTGGGTCTGCAGTTCCGTCAGTCGCTGCTGACTCTGGCCGGTGAGGGCCTGGACCTGGACCAGCTGTTGCTGCACGCTGATGAGATCGTTCGCGACGTCACCCTTGAACATCGTCATCTGGGTTCCAATCAGCCCCAGGTGATTCTGCAGGGCGGCCAGTGAGTCGCTGATCTGGCGCTGGTTCGCGATGACCTCCGCCAGCTGGTGCGCGCGCGCCGAATCTGCCCGCTGATTCTCCTGTCGACCCAGCAGCACCTCTTCCTGAAGCTCGCGCAGGTCGCCCTTGGAGGCACAGCCTCCAAGGGCAACCATGACCAGCAGGCCAAGCAGCGCGGGCGGCCGGCGCATCAGGGCATGTGCAGGTTGGTCGCGCCGGCCGTCGCGTCGAACTCATCGCGGCGGTTCTGCTGCCAGCACGTTTCATCGTGGTCGCTGCACAGCGGGCGCTCCTTGCCATAGGATACCGTCGATAGACGCCCCGCCTCGACGCCCTTGTTGACCAGATAGGTCTTCACCGCGGCCGCCCGCCGGCTGCCGAGGGCCAGGTTGTACTCGTCGGAGCCACGCTCGTCACAGTGCCCCGCGATCCGGATCTGGAGCCCCGGATTGGCCCCCAGGATGGCCGCTTTCTGGTCGAGGACCGTCCGATCCTCCGGCCGGATATCCGCCTTGTCGAAATCGAAATGCACCACGACCGCGATCTCCTGCATCACGGCCGCCGTCACGCGGGCGGCAGCGGCGGCGGGATCCTCGGCTGGCGGCTGAGGCGCCGGCGCGGGCGGCGGCGGGGCCGGCGCGGGAGCCGGTTCCGGGGCGGGCGCAGGAGCCGGAGCGGGCGCGGGCGCGGGCTGTTCGGGCGGCTTCTTGCTGCCGCAGGCGGCGAGCAGAGACACAGCGGCGAACACCGGGAGCATACGGTAGGGGGTACGCATCAGACCTCCGAGGGTCTCAGTTGGTGCCTGGGGCGGGGCCCGCTAGCCGGCGGGACCACGCGGGGAGTCGCACTTGCCCGATGAAGGTAAGCTGCCGGATTCGACCAGTGATGGCGTCCACGACCCACAGTTGCCGCTGCCCGCTCCGGTCGGACACGAACGCGAGGTGACGCCCGTCGGGTGCCCAGGTCGGATCCTCGTTCCGCCCACTGGAAGTCAACTGGCGCACGCGCCGGCTGGCGACGTCCACGAGGAAGATCTGGCGGCCACCATCGACGTCGCGATGAAATGCGACGTTCGCCCCGTCGGGCGACCATTCGGGAGCATTAGACGGACCCGTCGCGCCGTAATCGAAGGGTGCCAGCAACTCCTGGTCAGTCCCGTCTGCTCCCATCACGTAGATCTGCGGCTGGCCGGCGCGCGTTGACACGAACGCCATCCTTCGCCCATCGGGTGCGAAGGTGGGGGAAAGATTATCGGCAAAGCGACCCACGGTCAACCGCTGAACGCAACAATTCTGAACCACGTCGGCCGTGTAGATGTCGGTTCCCTCCTCACCCGAATGCGCGTACGCGACAACCCGCCCGTCGGGCGAGAACGCCGGGGTGATGTTGAGCTCGGTCTGGGTGCCCGGGACCGTGCTCCGCTTGCCCGTTAGAAGGTTCTGGACCATCACGCTCCCCGTTCCCTCGACGAAATGGGTGAAGGCCATCAGGGTGCCGTCCGGGCTCCAGGCCGGGGAGAGGAGCTCCTCGGTGGGGCCGGAGAGCGCCGTCATGGCCGCACCATCGCTGTCGATCCGCCAGATCCGGTGCATCTGCACAAAGAGTAATTGTGACGCCGCGGCCCCCGGCGTGCCGGTGATCCAGCGCACGACGGCGTCGGAGATACGGTGCACGGCCATGCGGAAGCCGGCGTCGAACGGAGCGGGCAAGGCATAGCGCTCCTCGTGCCGGACGGCCCCTGCCCCGAGATCGTAGAGGCGCACGGCGGTGCTGGGCCCCTGCTGGATGATGGCGATGCCGAAGTCCGCGCCGAGCGTGCGGAACAGCGCGTAGTTGATCGTGGGGCCCGAATCGGTGCGGACCAGGATGCCGCCGCTGTCCGACTGGTTGAGCGGGATCACCTCGAACCTGTCGCTGTAGTCGAGATCGCGAGCCATGATGGCCCGGACCGAGTCGAGACCCTGCCCCGGCAGTACCACGATCGTGGGGCGAACCCCGGGACGATACTCGATGCCAACCCGGACCCCCTCCGGGGGGTGCAGCGAATCCTGCGCCGCAAGGGAGGCAGGCGAGCTGACCAACGCGAGCAGCAGAGCACGATGCAGAGTGTTCATTGGCTTCGGGGCGTGAAGAAGAAGGACACGGGGAGCACGTCGGCCGGATAGCCATCGGGCAGCGGTCCAAAGGCATGGCTGGTTCCGGCAGCCTCGATCGCCCCTTGGGCGGACAGGTCGAACGAGAAGCTCCCGCTGGGTCGAGTCAGCTTGATCTCGCGCACCGACCCATCTCGGAGAATGAGGAAGCTCACTTCGGCGCGGAGCGGGGTGATGCCCTGTGGGCGGTCCCACCGACGATAGACCTCCTGCACGATGTTGCGCAGGTATTCCGGGAAGGGGAACTGCAGGCCCGGCGTGCTCACCGTCACGGCATCATTGCCTGTGCTCGGAGTCTCGCCCGGGAGCGGCGCCGTCGGCGGGGTGGTCTTCGGGTTCGGCTCGGTCCGCTCGGGAGGCTTGATCGGGGCCGGCTTGGGCGCCGCAGGCTTGGGTGGAGCAGGTTTGGGCTTCGGCTGCGGCTTGGGAGCCGGCGGCGGTTCAGCCGGGGGCCGGGGCGTGACCTCGGGTGCCGGCTTGACCTCCGGAGCCGGCGCGGGGGCCGCCACCAGCTCGACAGCATAGACCGGTGGACCGGCCTCGACGGGCCGCACCGTGGCCCACAGCAGCGCCAGCGCCCCGGCGTGCACGACCAGCGTTCCGGTGAGCCCGGCGGCAACCCCGGGCCCGTCCCCCCGGCCAGCCCCCCGCGAACTCACTGCTGATCTTCTTCCTCGGCCACGAGTCCCACGTTGTTCACCCCGGAGGTCCGAATGGCCGCCAGCACGCGCACCACATCACCGTACGCGACCCGCTGATCCGCCCTCAGGTAGATGGATTGGGGGTGCCGGCTCTTCACCAGAGCGGGAAAGGTCAGCTTGAAGTCCCCATACGAAACCTCCGTCTCATCGACGAAGATCCGCCCCTCGCGATCGACGCTGACGACCATTCCCTCGCTCGCCGTGATCGGCCGAGCTTCCGCCCGCGGCAGCTGCACGTCCACCCCACCCTGCATGATGGGCGCCGTGATCATGAAGATAATGAGGAGCACGAAGGCGACGTCGACGAGCGACGTGACGTTGATGTCCGCGTTCAGCGGCAACTCGCCGTGTCCGCGCAGACCCGAGCCGCGACTGATGCCCCACGCCATTTAGAGCAGGCCCTCCCGCGCCATCGTGCCGATCAGCTCGTTCGCGAAGCCCTCCAGCTCTCCCGCGAAGACGCCGAGGCGGTTCACTGCCAGATTGTAGCCGATCACGGCCGGTATCGCGGTGGCCAGGCCAGCCACGGTTGTCACCAGGGCCTCCGCCACGCCAGGGGCCACGGCCCCGATGTTCCCCGATCCACGGGAGGCGATGCCGATGAACGCGTCCATGACGCCGAGCACCGTACCGAGCAGTCCGAGAAGCGGACCCACCGACCCGATGGTGGCAAGCCAGGAGACGAACCTGGCCATGAGGTCGCGCTCGGCCGCGACCTCCTTCCCGAGCACCATCTTGAGGGCCTCGAGCTGGGTCGTGGTCAGGGTGCCCTCCGCGGGTGCCTGGCCCTCCGCCCGCAGCATCCCGGGACGCAGCTCCGAGAAGAAGTTGAGGCCTTCCCGGAACAGGCGGCTGTAGGGCGAGGGTGGCAGCTTCATGACCGCATGGTAGGCGTCCTTAAGGCGGGTGGTGCGCTCGAGCTGGGTGAAGAACCGATCCGCCTGTTTGCGGGCCCGCCGGAACTGCCACCACTTGAGGCCGATCACGAACCAGGAGACCAGCGAGAAGACCACGATGACGCCCAGGACGATCTTCGTTTCCGGACTGGAATTGACGACCAGATCCCACGAGGAAGAGGGCAGCGATGTGCCGGCCTGCAGCATGAGGGAGATCACCAGGGGAGCACCTCGTACGAAGGTCGGGCCTTCGCCGCTGGCGCCGGATCAAGCCAAGTCGCCAGCAACGAAGGCCCGCGGAAGAAGAGAGACCAGCGCACCCGGAGCGGGCGCTGGCTCATGTGGGAAGCTTCGCGACCTGCCGAGCTTCGGTTCCCGCCGGGATGTCGGGTTGATACACCGAGATCACCCGCGCGGTCGACGTGTGATCGCCGACGTGAACAACCTGGACGTTCGCCATCGTCTCCGCAATCACGCTGGCCGCGCCGGGGCGGGCTCGCGGTGTCTGCTTGAGCTCGAAAACGTCGCCGAGCGCCACACCGTCCCGCCGACCCTTGTCGAGAAAGACGACGTCCTGCAGTCCAGTGAGCGGCTCCTGATCACGATTCCCGATGACGTGGGCCTGGAGCCCGTCGGAGATGGGCACCGGCCGCACGTGACCCGGGTCCACGAACTTCTCGGCGGGAATGACGCTCTGATGGTCGTGCACCGGGGCATATACGGCAATGACTTCGGCCGTGTTTTCCGGCCGGCTCACATCCGTCACCCGGAGCAGCCCGGTCGGAAGCAGCACTCGGCCATAGCCCTGAATTTCCCGCTGGGTGACGAGCGCGAGCAGCGTGTCGCCCACCCGATACCGCCCCCCCGGGGGCGGCACCACAGCGACCATTCCATATTGCTGCGCGGTGCTCTGGTTGGAAACTTCGTCGATGGAGAGCGGAGTCACCGTGCCCAGAACGGTTCCGTAGGGAAGCTGCTGGCCCTCGGTGAGAAAGCCCGAGCTGTAGAATTCGCTCCGACGTAACGCCTTGTATTGCCGGCGCAGGCTCCCCTCCAGACTGGGACCCACCTGCTTGAGGCCGCTGCGATCACCCACCAGCGGAGTGAGGTCGACATCCTCCGTGCTGGGGGACGTTGTGTCCTGCGCCGCGAGGTCTCCGACCTGCGGCTCGGCCAGCGCGGGCTGAGTGGTGTCGGGTGCCGCCGCCTCGGTGTCGGCCGGGGCAGCAACCGCGACGTTGCCCCCGGCCGCCGTGGACTCGCTAGCTGCCGGGGCTGGTGCCGCCGGCGCAGGCGTTTCGGTCGCCGGCACGGCACTGACCTCCGCACCGCCCGTCAGTCGCAACACCTGACCGGGGTAAATCCAGTGCGGGTCTTCCACGATGTTGGTGTTGAGGCGGTAGATCTCCGGCCACAGCAGGGGATCACCCAGGTACTCCCGCGACAGATCCCACAGGGTGTCGCCCTGCTTGACGGTGTGTGTGTCCGGATGCGCGTTCTGGGCCGCGAGCGCCATGGGGGCACAGGCCGTCATTGCCACAAGCGCAAGACGAAATCTGGCAGGACTGGTCATCACACTACCCTCTGAGAGTTGGGATCGTGGTAAGCCAATATATGACATGGCCCTCCACGGCGCCACTCAGAGACTAGATGAGGCCTACTCCCCTAAGTCCTAATTCCAGAGCAGCTTGTGCGGCGTGACGACGGTCACGCCACCAGCCACCCTCCGGGCGCCCGGGTCACCGCGCGTGGACGCCCGGATGGTGCGGCTTCAGAAGGGGAGGTCGTCATCCTCGCTATCCAGCGCTTCCGGGAAATCGTCGAACGACTCCTTCCCGTCCTTGCCCTCCTTCTTGGCAGGGGCCGCGGCGGCACCGGCTTTGGCCGGAGTGAAGCCGCCCTCGCCCTGGCCACCACGGCCGGAGAGCATGATGATCTCGTTGGCGATGATCTCCGTGGTGTACCGGGTCTGGCCGTCCTTGTCCTGCCAGGACCGGTACTCGATCCGACCCTCGACGTAGAGCTTATCGCCCTTCTTGCAGAACTTCTCGATTACGTCGGCCAACCCCGTCCCGCCGGCCCGGTTGTTGTTCCAGGCGACGATACGGTGCCATTCGGTCTTTTCCTGCTTGTCACCTCCCGCGCCGCTCCATTGCCGGCTGGTGGCGAGGCTGAAATTGGCGACGCGGCCACCTCCGCTGGTGCTGCGGACCTCGGGATCCTGGCCCAAGTTGCCGATCAGAGACACCTTGTTGAGGCTTCGACTCACGGGAACCTCCACCGCTGCTGAGGGAAGAAGGGCTGGCGGACACCTGCCCGTGAGAGTAGCACGGGGGCAACTCCGCCGACTAATCCAAATCTACTCGCCCCGGCCCGCGATTACGCGGGTCCGGGAAGTCCCAGTCGAAGGACGAGCGCGTCCTCGACGGGGTTCCGATAATACCGGGCCCGGAGCCCGACGGGGCGAAACCCGAGACTCCGATACAGTTGCTGCGCGACCAGGTTGTGCTCCCGCACCTCGAGGTAGATCTCCCGCGCACCCTTCGCCGCCAGGCCGGCGACGCCCCGACGCAGCAGCTCCGAGCCGAGACCCTTGCCGCGGTCCTCCGGCCCGACCGCCAGGTTGAGAATCTCGGCCTCGCCCGCGACCAGTCGGGCCACCAGGTACCCGCCAATCGTGGGCCCGCACTCCGCCACCAGCCCGAATCCGAGGGGCGACTCGAGGATCTCCGCGAACGCGGCGACGCTCCAAGGGTCCGCGAAGCAGCGGCGCTCGATGGGGAGCAGCCGCACCGCGTCAGCCGGCTCGGCTCGCCGGATGCGCCAGGAGCTGTCCATGTTCACGCTCCCACTTGGCCTGAGCCTCGGCCGGCCGGCCGTACTCCGGCTCCCAACGGTCAGGCGCGGCCACCAGCCGAGCCCCGCCCGCGGCTCCGACAAGCTCGAGCAGCCGCACCGCATCGGGCCACGAGGGCTCTCCACCCAGAACGGGCGCAGCGGGCCCCGCCACGACGAACGGCCCAGTCAGGCGCTGGAGCAGTCCGGAAGGCGTCACTACGGTGGGGATGAGCACCGTCTGGACCCGACCCACCCAGAAACGATAAGCGGCCGCGAACAGTTCGCCGCGAAGGGCATTCGCCACCGCCACAACCGTGGCGCCCTGTTCCACCGCCGCTCCCGCGGCCACCACCTGAAGGGATGGAGCAACCCAGAACGGGATCCGATCCGCCCGGATCAGCGCCTTGGCCACGGCGGCCCCGACCCGGAGTCCGGTAAAGCTGCCGGGTCCGTCCGCCAGCGCAATGCCCTCGATGTGGCCATAGGTCATGCCGGCGCGCTCCAGGCATGCCTCGACAGCAAGCAGGAGCCCGGCGGCGTGACGGCGCGCGCCGATGATGGTCTCCTGCGCCATCGTGCCCCCCGGTCCGCCCAGCGCGACCGAGGCCCGGTCTGTCGCCGTGTCGATGGCAAGCCACGTCATCCGACTCGCTCCACGCCCCGTCGGGAATCGTCCGCCAGATGATGGAACCGATACCGAAGCGTCGGGGCCGGCAGCCAGGCGCCGGCTCGCTCCGGCCACTCCACTATGACGACGTCCCCGTCCGACAGGACCGTCTCCCAATCGAGATCCGCCGCCTCCTCGGGGCCCCTCAGACGATAGCAATCCAGGTGGTAGACGGGGCCCCGCCGGCCCTGGTAGCGATGGACCAGGGCGTAGGTCGGGCTGGCCGCGGATTCCCGAACCCCAAGCCCCCGCGCGACGGCCGCGGCGAAGGTGGTCTTCCCGGAGCCCAGCTCGCCCTCCAGGGCCACGACCGAGTGGGGCGCAAGCTCGCGGCCGAGTCGCTCGCCTTCCTGGCGCAGCTCCTCTTCAATGAGCTCCCGGATCATGCCCGGCGCTGCGCCGGCGCGGGCCGGTCCACTTCCGGGGCGTCCATGGCACGCAACTCGTTCACCTGATCCCGGAGCAGCGCCGCCAGCTCGAACTCGAGGTTGGCGGCCGCCTCCTTCATCTGCTGCTCCAGCGCGAGGATTGCCTGGGCCCGCCGGGCCGGGTCACGGAGATCGGGCTCGGTAAGGCGGGCCTCGCGCCGCTTGTCAGGCCGCTCGGTCCGCGCGTCCGCCACGCGGGTGGTGAGCCGCACCTCCTCCAGCGACTTGACGATCGAGCGCGGCGTGATGCCGTGGGTCTGGTTGTAGGCGATCTGCCGCGTCCGCCGGCGCTCCATCTCTCGGAGCGCGCGCTCCATCGACCCCGTTACGCGGTCGGCGTAGAGCACGGCCTTGCCGTTCACGTTGCGGGCCGCGCGCCCCACCGTCTGGATGAGCGAGCGGTCGGACCGCAGAAACCCTTCCTGGTCCGCGTCGAGGATGGCGACCAGCGACACCTCCGGCAGATCGAGGCCTTCCCGAAGCAGATTGATGCCGACCAGGACGTCGAACTCTCCCAGCCGAAGCCCGCGGAGGATCTCCATGCGTTCGATGGCGTCGATGTCCGAATGCAGGTAGCGCACGCGGACCCCGGTCTGCTGCAGGTAGTCGGTGAGATCCTCGGCCATCCGCTTGGTGAGCGTCGTGACGAGGACCCGCTCCCGGCGCGCTACCCGCTCGCGGATGTCGCCCAGCAGGTCGTCCACCTGACCCTTGACCGGCCGAATGACCACTTCCGGGTCGACCAGGCCGGTGGGACGGATGATCTGCTCCACCACATTGCGACCGGACAGCTGGAGCTCGAGGTCGCCGGGCGTGGCGGAGACCGCCAGCATCTGCGGCGTCAGGGCCATGAACTCTTCGAATCGCAGCGGGCGATTGTCCAGCGCGGAGGGCAGCCGGAAGCCGTACTCGACCAGGGTCTCCTTGCGGGCCCGGTCCCCGTTGAACATGCCGCCGACCTGCGGGAGGGTGACGTGGGATTCGTCCACGACGACCAGGAACTCCGGCGGGAAATAATCGATCAGGCAGGCCGGCCGCTCCCCCTCCCGGCGACCGGAGAAGTGCCGGGAGTAGTTCTCGATGCCGGCGCAGGTGCCCACCTCGAGCAGCATCTCCATATCGAAGGTGGTGCGCGACTCGAGCCGCTGCGCCTCGAGCAGCTTCCCCGCCTGCCGCAGCACCTGCAGGCGATCGGCCAGCTCGGCACGGATCAGCTTCACGGCGCGTTCGATGGCCTCCCGCTGGGTGACGAAGTGCTTCGCCGGGTAGATCGCGCAGCGGTCAAGCGCGGCCGCGGCCCGGCCGGTCAGTGGATCAATCTTGGTGATCCGTTCCACCTCGTCGCCGAAGAACTCGACCCGGATCGCCTGCTCGGCGTAGGCGGGGAAGATCTCGACGGTATCGCCCCGCACCCGGAAAGTGCCCTGCTCGAACGCGACATCGTTGCGGCCGTATTGGATGCGCACCAGGTCCGCCAGAAGGGCATCGCGCCCCTTCCGCTCGCCGCGCTCCGCGGTGACCAGGAGCTTCCGGTACTCCACCGGGTCGCCCAGGCCGTAGATCGCGCTCACGGTGGCGACGATCACGACGTCGTCTCGCTCCATAAGACTCGACGTGGCGCGGAGCCGCAGGCTCTCGATGTCGGCGTTGATCGAGGCGTCCTTCTCGATGTACACGTCCGTCTGGGGGACGTAGGCCTCGGGCTGGTAATAGTCGTAGTAGGAGACGAAGTACTCGACGGCGTTGTGCGGCAGGAACTGCCGCAACTCGCCGTAGAGCTGGGCGGCGAGCGTCTTGTTGTGGGACAAGACCAGGGTCGGCCGGCCGTGGCGCGCGATGACGTGCGCCAGCGTCATGGTCTTGCCCGACCCGGTGACGCCGAGCAGCGTCTGGTAGCGCTCTCCCCGGTGGAAGCCCTCGGAGAGCGCCGCGATGGCCTGAGGCTGGTCTCCCGCCGGCTCGAAGGGGGCGATGACCTGAAAGGACGGACTGGACATCAGGACCGAAATATACCTCTTCGGTCAATGTTCGGTATCAGGGGCCTCGCGTCACTTTCCGGCGAGCCCGTGGATATGCCTCCACTGCTCGGCGGTCACGGGCATGACCGAGAGGCGCGACATCCGCACCAGCGGCATCCCGCTCAGGGCGGCGTCAGCCTTGATGGTCGCGAGGGACACCGGTTTGGGCAGCCGGGTGTCCGGGGCGATATCCACCACTACCAGCTTCGAGTCGCGCTGGGTCGGATCGGGGTAGGCGGCGCTGAGGACGCGCGCGGTGCCGATGATCGCCTTCTCGCTCCCGGAGTGGTAGATGAAGACCCGATCGCCTTCCTTCATGGCTCGGAGATGGAGTAGAGCGAGATTATTACGCACGCCATCCCAGACGGCACGGCCCTCCTCCACAAGGCGGTCGAAGGAGTAGGTGGAGGGTTCGGTCTTGAGAAGCCAGTAGTTGGGCATGCGGCGGCCGGGGAGGGGCGGAGCCAGGGGCGGTGGCGGGGGCGGGGGCAGATCTGGAGCGGCAAAACGATACCGCCTCTGGCGGGCGGGTCAATGCGGGTCCCGCGGTTGTTACAAATGGGGGACAGGCGCCTAGACGTGCGAAGAGGAGGCCTCGCGGCGCTCGACATCGGTGATCCCGCGGACCTTTCGTATCGCCTTGATGACCTTGGCCAAGTGCGCGCGGTTGTCGACCTCGACGACGATCGTGCTGAATACGGTGCCGTCCTTAGTGCTGAGTTCGGCGGCTTTGACGTTGGTGCCGGACTGGCTGATGGCCTGCATCACGTCGGCATAGAGCCCCCGCCGGTCCTCCCCGCTCACCGCGAGGCGGACGGCGAAGGCTTCTCCCTTGGACTCCTGCCAGTCGATCTCGACCCGTCGGCCTTCGCCGGAGAGGGTGAGCAGGTTGGGACAATCGGCGCGGTGAATCGAGATGCCGCGACCCTGGGTGACGTAGCCGACGACTGTGTCGCCCGGCACCGGCTGGCAGCACTGGGCGTAGCGCACCAGGAGGCCGGAGAGTCCCTGGATGCGGATTCCCGAGCCCAGGCGGATGCGATCGATGACCCGGCCGATGACGCTGGGGCGCTGCTCCTGCAGGTCGTCCGCCGGCACGTCGGGATAGATGGCCCGAATGGCCTGGACGATGGTCACGTCGCCCCGGCCCAGCGCGATCTCGAGCAGTCGCGGATCCGCGAGGCCCAGCGATTCCGCGGCGCGCTGGAGCTCTGCGGCTTCAGGCAGCGCGAGGCGGCGGCGCTTGCATTCGCGTCCGAGCAGCTCGCTGCCCAGCTCCTGAGCCTCCTGGTCCTCCTGATGACGGATCCACGCCTTGATCTTGTGCCGGGCACGGGCCGTCTTCACGTGGGCCAGCCAGTCCCGGCTGGGCCGGGGGACCGGTCCGGTGATGATCTCCACCGTGTCGCCGTTCTTGAGCTCACGATGCAGCGGCGCGATCCGCCCGTTCACCTTGGCGCCCTGGCACCGCATCCCGACGTCGGTGTGCACCATGAACGCCAGATCGATCGGCGTGGCTCCCTTGGGCAGCTGCTTGACGTCACCCTTCGGGGTGAAGACGAAGATCTCGTCCTGAAAGAGGTCGACCTTCAGGAACTCCAGGAACTCTTCGGGCGTGTGGGCGTCCTGCTGCAGTTCCAGAAGCTGGCGGAACCACCCGAAGTGGGCCTCGATGTCGCCGCCCTTCCGCGCGTCGGTGGTCTTGTAGAGCCAATGGGCGGCGATGCCGTATTCCGCGGTGCGGTGCATCTCCTGGGTGCGGATCTGCACCTCGAAGAGGTGCCCGCCGGGCCCGAAGATCGTGGTATGCAGCGACTGGTATGCGTTGGACTTGGGTGAGGCGATGTAGTCCTTGATCCGCTCCTGCAGGGGGGTCCAGTTGTGGTGGATGATGCCCAGAACGTGATAGCACTCCTGGACCGATTTCACGATGACGCGCACCGCCATGAGATCGTAGATTTCGTCGAACGGCTTGTTGCGCTTCCGCATCTTCTGGTAGATCGACCACAGATGCTTGGGCCGGCCGGTCACGTCGAACCAGGAGATGCCGGAGCCCCGGAGCTCCTGCTCGAGCGGCACCTGCAGCTTCTGGATCATCTGCTCCCGCTCGGCACGCTTGGCCGCCACCTGGGCGACCAGGCTCTTGTAGTCCTCGCCCTCGAGGTACTTGAAGGCCAGATCCTCGAGCTCGGCCTTGATCCCCGCCATGCCGAAGCGGTGCGCCAGGGGGGCGTAGATCTCCCGGGTCTCGGTCGCGATCCGCGCCTGCTTTTCGGAGGAAAGCGCGTCGAGAGTCCGCATGTTGTGCAGGCGATCGGCCAGTTTGATGATGATGACGCGGGCATCCTTGGCGATCGACAGCAGCAGCTTGCGGTAGTTCTCCACCTGCTGCTCCGCCGTCGACCGGAAGGTCAGGCTCGAGATCTTGGTGAGGCCATCGACGATGCCCGCCACTTCGGGGCCGAATTCCCGCGCGATCTCCTCGGCCCGGATGTCGGAGTCCTCCACCACATCGTGGAGCAGGGCCGCGACGATCGAGGTGGTGTCGAGGAGCTGTTCGACCAGCGTCCGGGCCACCGCGATGGAATGCTGAATGAAGTCCTCGCCGGACACGCGCTTCTGGCCGCGGTGGGCCGAGGCGCTGAAGCGCAGGGCACGATCGATCTGCTCGAGATCCAGCCGGTCGGCATGACGCTCGAGCAGGGTCCGAAAGTCCGGGGCGATATCCGGCAGCGTGCCTGTCACAATAATCCCGCGCTCCCAAAACTCAGAAAACGGTCTCCGGCCACGATCACGTGATCGTACACCGGCACATCCAGCAGGCGCCCGGCCTCGACCAGCTGCCGGGTCACCGCCCTATCCTCGGCCGACGGCGTGGGGTCGCCGCTCGGGTGATTGTGCACCACGATGATCCCCGCCGCGGCCTCCGCGATCGCGGCCCGGAACACCTCCCGAGGGTGCACCAACGCGCTGCTCAACAGGCCGCGCGTCACCAGCAGGTCCCGGCGCACCCGACTCTGGCTGTCGAGCGCCAGCACGTGAAACTCCTCCACCGCCAGATCCCTGAGCCGAGGCCCAAGGAGGGCCGCCACATCCTCCGGCTCCCGCACCCGGGGCCACACCGGGCGCTGCTCACGCAGGAGCCGCGCCGCGAGTTCGAAGGCGGCGAGGAGTCGGGCCGCCTTGGCGGGCCCGACCCCGACGGTGCGAGTGAGCTCCGCCGGGGGACGAGCGGCCAGCTCGCGCAACGAACCGCCGGCCCGATCGAGCAGCTGCCCGGCCAGGCCGGCGGCGTCGGTCCCCCGTTCTCCCGTCCCTAGCACGATGGCGACAAGTTCGGCGGCCGTCAACGCACGCGCCCCGAGGGCCCAGAGCCGCTCTCGGGGGCGATCGGCGGGGTCGGGCGAAGCGGCGCGGCGGATGGGGGAGGCCATGCCGAGCAGGATACGCCGTCGCGCCGACCCGGTGGGGGGTTAGAAAAACGCGCCGGAGCGCGGAAGTAGCGCCCGGGCGCGGTGCGTCACCGCGGTGAGGAGGCCCTAGGCTTCTCTGCCGTGGCCGGGGGGCCGGTGTCGGATCAGACCGCCCCGTGACACTTCTTGTACTTCTTCCCGGACCCGCAGGGGCAGGGATCGTTCCGTCCCACCTCGGGCAGGCTCCCCACCGGGCTCGCGGACGTGCCCCGGTTGGTAGTGAGCCCGGTGGGCGCGGAGGCCAGCTCCGAGCCGGGCCCGCGACCACTCACCGGCGCTGCCGCCCGGGACCGGGCTTGCGGAGCGAAGAGCTCATCCACCTCGGACGGGGGCGCCGGCGCCTGGGGCCCCCGGCCGGCCTGGGTCGGACCGGCCCCGCCCCGCGGCGGGCCGGGCCGGGGTGCAGGCTCAGCGGACACCTGCACCTTGAGGAACCGCTCGGTGAAGCTGGCGTGGACATCACGCATGAGGTCTTCGAACATCTCGAAGGCCTCCTTCTTGTACTCGACGAGCGGATCCCGCTGCCCGTAGGCGCGGTACTGGATGGCGTTGCGGAGCTGATCGAGATCGTAGAGATGATCCTTCCACTTCTCGTCGAGCACGCCGAGCATGATCGAGGACAGGATCTGGCTGTCGACGTCCGAGGCGCCAACCTGTCTCCCGAAATCCTGCAGGTACTCGATCTTGCGCCGGAACGCGTCGTGGCCGGCCTCCTGCGCCACCGCGACGAGGCGGTCCAGGCCCGGGGCGCGTTGCGCGTCAGTGAGGCCGTCCGCGGAGACCAGGAACTGCTGCAACAGCGCGGTCTGCAGGCCCTCCCGGTCGTATTCCTCCGGCTTCTGATCGGCAAGGTTCGTGGTGACGGCCCGTTCCAGGGCCTGGTCCACCATGCGGGTCGCTTCGGCCTTGATCTGCTCACCCCGCTCCAGCGCGAACAACCGCAGCGAGTAGACCACTTCCCGCTGCTGATTCATGACGTCGTCGTATTCGAGCAGCCGCTTCCGTGACTGGAAGTTCTGGAGCTCGACCCGCTTCTGGGCCTGGCTGATCGCGCCGGTGACCCAGCGATGAGAGATGACCTCCCCTTCTTCGGCCCCGCCCTTGTCCATCCACCCGGCAATGCGGTCCGAGCCGAAGAGCCGCATCAGGTCGTCTTCGAGCGATAGGAAGAAGAGGGAACGGCCCGGGTCTCCCTGGCGGCCCGACCGACCGCGCAGCTGCCGATCGATGCGGCGGGATTCGTGGCGCTCGGTACCGATGATCTGCAGGCCGTCGGTGTCGACGTTCTTGGCGACGTCCGGCCCCAATTTGATGTCTGTGCCCCGGCCGGCCATGTTGGTCGCGATGGTGACGGACCCGCGCTGGCCCGCCTGCGCGACGATCTCCGCCTCGCGCTGGTGGTACTTGGCGTTCAGCACCTCGTGCTTGACCCCGCGGCGCTTCAACTGCCGGGAGAGCGTCTCCGACACCTCAACGCTCACCGTGCCGATGAGGACTGGCAGGCCGTCGGTGTGTACGCGCTCGACCTCGTCGATGATCGCGTTGTACTTCTCGCGCCGCGTTTTGTAGATCCGGTCTTCCTCGTCCATCCGGCGGATGGGGCGGTTGGTCGGAATGACGGCAACGTCGAGGCCGTAGATGGTGTAGAACTCCTGCTCCTCGGTCTCGGCCGTGCCAGTCATGCCGGCCAGCTTGTTGTACATCCGGAAGTAGTTCTGGATCGTGATCGTGGCGAGGGTCTGGGTTTCCCCCTTCACCTGCACCGTTTCCTTGGCCTCCACAGCCTGATGCAGGCCGTCCGCCCAGCGCCGCCCCGGCATGACCCGGCCGGTGAACTCGTCGACGATCAGGACCTGGCCATCCTGCACCAGGTAATCCACGTCCTTCTCGTAGAGGGCATGCGCCTGGAGCAGCTTGTGGATGATGTGGAGCTTCTCGCTCTTGATGGCGTACTCCGCCTCCACCTCGCGCCGCCGGCTCACCCGCTCCGCGGGCGTGAGCGAGGGATCGCGGTCGATCGCGTGCACGGCTTCGGAGATGTCTGGCACCAGGAAGAGGCCGGGGTCGTTGGGCGACATGGCGGCGGCGCCCCGGTCCGTGAGGTGCACGCTGTGCCCCTTCTCATCCAGCACGAAGTACAGCGCTTCCTCGAGCTCCCGCATGGTCTGCTGCCGCATCGGCAGTTTGCGGTCGGCGATGTGGTCCAACTCCGCCCGCTGCACCGCGCTCTTGACCCCGGGCTCGTTGAGCAGCTTCAGCAGCTTCTTGTTCTTGGGCATGCCGAGCTGGGCGATGTACAGCTTTACCGCCGCGTCGGGCAGCGTCTTCGGGTCGGCGAGGCGGGGCTCCGCTTCGGCCAGCAGGTTGCTGACCACCGCGTTCTGGCGCCGGACCAGCTCCACTACCTGGCGGTTGAACTGGGCGAACTTGTCGTCATCCTCGTTCCCGACGGGCCCGGAGATGATGAGCGGCGTCCGGGCCTCGTCGATCAGGATCGAGTCGACTTCGTCGATGATGGCGTAGGCATGCTCGCGCTGCACCCGCTGGTCGAGCGTGAACACCATGTTGTCGCGCAGATAGTCGAACCCGAATTCGTTGTTCGTGCCGTAGGTGATATCCGCGTTGTAGGCCGCGCGCCGCTCCGGGGTCGAGGGCTCGGTGTCGTCGAGACAGCCGACGCTGAGGCCCAGGTAGGAGTAGACGTGCCCCATCCACTGCGAGTCGCGGCGGGCCAGGTAGTTGTTGACGGTGACCAGGTGCGCCCCACGGCCGGCCAGGGCGTTCAGATAGAGCGGCAGGGTGGCAACCAGGGTCTTCCCCTCACCGGTGGCCATTTCAGCGATGCGGCCCTGATGGAGCACGATCCCCCCGATGAGCTGCACATCGTACGGCACCATGTCCCAGACCAGCTCGTGCCCGGTGACCATGACCGTGGTCCCGAGGAGGCGCCGGCACGCCTCACGAACGGTCGCAAACGCCTCCGGCAGGAGGTCCTGCAGCGCAGCCGCGAGCTCCTTCTTGAAACGGATCTCCAGCTGGTGAAATCGCTCCTCCAGCTTGTCCCGCTCAGCAGGATCCGAGCAATCATGCCGCTGCTGCCGAACCTGCTCGAGCTCCTGCTTGAGAGCGCGGGTCCGTTCGTCGAGCCGGGATCGGAACAGCGCGGTCTGGCCCTTGAGCTGGGCTTCGGTGTAGCCAGCCAGCACCGCTTCCTGGCGCTTGATGGCGTCGACGACGGGCTGGATCTTCTTGACTTCGCGCTGGAACCGCGTGCCGAAGACCGCGGTGATCAGTCGCTGAATGGACTCAACCATCCGGCAAATATAACCTCTCGGAGTGGATGAAATCCGCCACGCGGTCAGGCACCCAGTACCGGATCGATAGCCCGGCCGCGACCCGTCGGCGGATCTCGGTGGCAGAGAGATCGATCGCGGGAACCTCCACGATCTCCACCGGCCAGGGCAAGGCGGGTGGCATAGCGCCGGGACGTGCGAAGAGGATCAGGCGCGCCAGCGCCGGCAACGCCTCGGGCTCCCGCCATGCGGGGAGGTCGCGGGCCGCGTCGGCACCGATGAGCAGGGCAAAGGACCGGTCCGGTTCGCGGGCGCGGAGCCCACGCAGGGTATCCACCGTATAGGACGGGGCGGGCCGCTCCAGCTCCGCACGCTCCAGGGCGAACTCCGGCGCGCCCTCGATGGCGAGGGCCACCATCCGCGCCCGCTGCAGCGCGCTAGCCTGGTGCTGTCCGCGCTTGAGGGGCTGCTCCCGAGCCGGGACGAAACGGACCTGGTCCAGGCCGAGCCGCTCTCGCACCGCCTGGGCCACCAGCAGATGACCATGGTGAATGGGATCGAACGAGCCGCCGAACAGTCCGACCGTCATCGCCTCGTGCCTGGACCTCAGCTGCCCGTGCGGACCGCCGTCGAGTCCCGCGCCGGGGGGCACGACTGCTCGAGGCCCGGGGTGGTGGGGTGGAAGCGCCGGATGTAGCCGCAGGTCTCCTGGATGTCCTCGGCGTAGCCGACCGCCTTATAGGCCCGTACCAGCGCGAGGAGGGCGCCCGGCGTGACGGACGCGCGGGGATAGGTGGCGGCCAGATCCTTGAGGTAGAGAATCGCCGAATCGTAGGCTTTGAGCCGGAGGTAATAGAGGGCGGTCTTGAGCTCCTTGATGGCGAACGCCTCGTTGAGCTCCTCGATCCTGAGCCGGGCCCGGGCTGCCGGCGGCGAATCAGGGTATCGGTTGAGCAGCTCCTGGTAGGTGGCTTGGGCCGTCTGCCCGTAGGTGGGATCGAGCTCGGGGCGCCGCCAGAGATCGGCATACGCATCGCCCGCGCGCAGCAGGGCCTCGGGAGCGAGGGCGGCGTCGGGTGTGTCGTCGGACACCTTCCGGAACTCCCGAGCCGCCTGGAGCTGGCTTCCCTCCCCGAAGTAGCATTCGGCCAGTCGAAAGTGCGCCTCGGTGAGAAGGGTATCGCCGGCAGGCATTTCCAGGGTCAGGCGTTCGAGAATGGTCGCCGCCTTGTTCCAGTGTCCACTGGAGTACTCGTCGATGGCGCGGTGCCACAGGGCCGTCAGGTCCTGGCGTGTTACCGGCGCGGGGGCGGCGCCCACCGCGGGTTTGTGATGCGAGCAGGCCAGCAGTGGTGCGAGCGACACAGCGAGCGCGACACGGAAAAGTCGGGACACGGACCTCGATCCTCTCATGAGCCCTAGCGGGAATCAGCGGTGGCCGCAGAGGCCCCGAGATGCTGGAGACGTTCGCCGGCCAGGGCGGTAATCGTATCGGCGGACCCGGGCCGCATGGCATCCTGATAGGCGATGGTCGCGCCAAGAAGGTCCCCTTGCCGCACTCGCGCGTCTCCCAGACCGACCAGGGCGCGGCGCCCACGATCCGAGGTGGAGTCGACCGCCAGGACCTGCTGAAACCAGCCGCTCGCCACATCGGGGTGATCGACGAGCAGGGCCTCCAGCCCGAGCTGCACGCCGCAGCTCCCGAGCCCCTCGATGGCGCGCGCCCGGATCGTCGCGTCCCGGGAGCGGCGGAGCGCCGTCTGAAACGGGTCCATCGCATCGGCGCAGTCGGTCGTCCGCTGCAGCGCCGCCCCGTACTGGACCAGCATCTGATCCACGCTCGATGCATCGCTGGCCGCGGCCAGCGCGAGGGGCCCGATGCCGGCCGCTTCCGCGGGCTCGAGGCTTCCCCCTTTGACCAGCGCGATGGTGTATCGGGAGTTCACCCGTTCCGGGGCCAGACGGCGCAGGTCCGCGACCGACTCCCGCAGGCCAGCCTCGTTGCCGGCGCGGTCCGCCGCGCGGGCTACCATCTCGAGGCCCCGGGCGGCCTCGACCTTCCGGGTGGGATCCAGGTCGGCGACCTTGCTGAACCCGTCGGCGGCATCGCGGAGCTCGCCCAGTTTCAGCGCCGACACCGCCAGCTTGTCCCAGACTCGGGCCGTATTGCGCGTGAGCGTGGCGGCGTGATACTCGCCTAGAGCGGTGGAGAAATCCCCCTGCATGTAGGCGGCGTCGCCAAGCTCCTCGTGGTTCGCGGCCGAGCCCGCGCAACCCACGAGTAGGACGAGCGAAAGCATCCAGCCTTTCACTCGACTGCCCGCTCCAGCATGGCCAGGTAGGCCTCGACCCGCGCGTTCTTCGGGCGCGCCAGGAGGCAGTCGTGCCAGATGGCCTGGGCCCCAGTCACGTCCCCCGAGAGATAGCGCGCCAGCCCCAGCGAGGCCTGGGCGTCGACGAAGTTGGGCCGATCCGCCACGACGCGCTCCAGCTCCTCCCGGGCGCTCAGGACGTCTCCGAACTCAAGAAGGGCCCGGGCCAGCTTGTAACGGAGATCGGCGAAATTGGGCCCCAGCTCCACGGCCCGCCGGTACTCTCCGATAGCATGCCCCAGCGCCCCGGATTCGGCATAGGCGGCGGCAAGCAGGGCGTGGTGGTTGGCCAGGTTAGCCGCCACGTGGGCGGGGAATCCGTGCCCCTGCCTGACATTGTGCGTCGCCGCCTGACGAAACGCCTCTTCAGCCTCCTGGGTGCGCCCCAGATCGTTGAGGAGGATCCCGCGGTGAATGTGAGCCTCGATATAGCGCGGGTTCAGGGTGAGCGCCTGGCCGAAATGCTCCAGCGCCCGCTGTGGCTGGCCCAGCAGTGCGTAACACAGGCCCAGCAGGTGATGGCAATCGGCGAAGGTGCGGCCTGAATCGACGATTTCCTGAAGCAGGTGAATCGCGCCGTAATAGTCCTGAAGCGCGAAACGCTCCCGGGCCTGATTGATCAGCGGCTCCTCACTGACGCGCATAAGTCTCCCGGAACCAGGCGACGAAACGGCGAATCCCCTCCGGAAAGGGGGTCGCGGGGCAGTACCCAAGCATCCGACGGGACTTGCTGAGGTCGGCCGAGGTCAGGTGCACATCCCCCGGCTGCCGGGCCGCTCGCTCGATCCGCGGCTCGGCCCCGAGCGCGGTCGAAATCTCGGCGATCATCTTGATCAGCGCTACCGGCTCATTCCCCCCGAGATTGAAGACCTCCACCCCGGCGGGCGCGGCGGCGGTCCAGTCCAGCGCCGCGACCACGCCGGTCACGATATCGTCCACGTAGGTGTAGTCCCGGGCATCGCTGCCGTCGCCGAACATGGTCACAGCCTCGCCGGCGCTGAGGCGCTTGGTGAAGCTGTGGATCGCGAGGTCGGGGCGCTGGCGCGGTCCGTAGACCGTGAAGAACCGCAGCGAGGCGACCTGCAGGCCCTGGTGCTGCGCCTGTCCCTCCAGCAGCAGTTCGGCGGCTCGCTTGGTGGCCGCGTAGGGAGAGATCGGGTGGATCGCGGGCGCGTCTTCCCGGAAGGGTGGCCGGGTGTCGTCCCCGTAGACCGACGACGAGGACCCGAACACCAGCCGGCGGGCTCCGGCCGAGCGGAGCGCGTCGACCACGGCCTGCGTGCCAACCACGTTGGCACGAAGATACCCTGCCGGATCCCGTAACGACGGCCGCACACCCGCTTTCGCCGCCAGGTGTACCACCACCGTCTCGGGCGTGAGCAGGGCTCGGAGCTCCTCTCTCGCGAGAATATCCAGCTCGTGGAAGGAGAAGCGCGGGAAGGTCCGCGCCACGCGCAGGTTGCGTTCCTTCTCCGGTCGCGGGTAGAAGGGATCGAAGTTGTCGAGGGCCACGACGTCGTCGCCGCGGCCGAGCAGGCGTTCCACCACGTGCGATCCGATGAACCCCGCCGCCCCCGTCACCAGAACCCTGGTCATCGCCCGAGCTGGCTGGCGAAGTAGGCGATGGTCTGCCGCAGCCCGTCCTCGAGGGAAACCTTCGGCTCCCACCCCAGAAGGGCGCGGGCCTTGGTGATGTCGGGTTGCCGGACCTTGGGATCGTCCGTCGGCAGCGGGCGCTGCTCGATCCGCGAGGCCGAGCCGGTCAGACGGAGCACCAGTTCGGCCAACTGCCGCACCGTGAACTCGTTCGGGTTCCCGATATTCGTCGGCTCCACCTCGGCGCTCATGAACAGCCGGTAGATACCGTCGACCTCGTCGGAAACGAAGCAGAACGACCGGGTCTGCTGCCCCTCGCCGTACACCGTGAGCGGCTCTCCCTTGAGGGCCTGCACGATGAAATTCGACACCACCCGACCGTCCCGGGCCCGCATACGCGGTCCATAAGTATTGAAGATCCGGATGATCCGGGTGTCGATCCCATGGTAGCGGTGATAGGCCATCGTCATCGCTTCCGCGAAGCGCTTCGCCTCGTCGTAGACACCCCTAGGCCCGACCGGGTTGACGTGCCCCCAGTAGCTCTCCGGCTGAGGATGCACCTGCGGATCCCCGTACACCTCGGAGGTCGATGCCAGAAAGAAGCGGGCGCCCTTCGCCTTGGCGAGGCCCAGCGCGTTGTGCGTGCCCAGCGATCCCACCTTCAGGGTCTGGATGGGGAGTTCCAGGTAGTCAATCGGGCTCGCCGGTGAGGCGAAGTGCAGCACGCCATCGAGCGGGCCATCGACCTGGATGAACCGGCTCACGTCGTGCAGCACGAACTGGAACCGGCGGTTTCCCTGCAGGTGGGCCAGGTTCTCCCGCGCCCCCGTGATCAGGTTGTCCATGCCGATGACATCGTGCCCCTCGGCCAGAAACCGGTCGGTCAGATGCGACCCTAGAAACCCCGCGGCCCCAGTGATCAGGATTCTCATCCGGTCCGCCGTCCAATGCTGTGGTATGCGAAGCCCTGCGCGGCCATGCGCACCGGATCGTACAGATTGCGTCCGTCCACTACCAGGGGCCGCTTGAGCACGGACTTGAGGCGGTCGAAGTCAGGGGTGCGGTAGACCAGCCATTCCGTCACGATCGCGAGCGCGTCCGCTCCGTCCGCCGCCGAGTAAGGGTCGGCCGCATAGGTGATCCGATCTCCGAAGACCTGTCGTGCCGTCTCGATGGCCTTGGGATCGTGAGCCCGGACCCGTGCCCCTCTGGCGAGCAGCCCTTCGACCAGGGGAATCGCCGGGCTCTCCCGCATATCATCGGTCTCCGCTTTGAAGGCGAGCCCCCAGACCGCGACGGTCTGCCCGCCAAGGCCACCGTTCATCACGCTGGAGAGCTTGTCCAGCAGGACCTGCTTCTGCCGGTCGTTGACCTCTTCGACCGCCTCCAGGAGATCGAACTTCAGCCCGACTTCGCGTCCCGTTCGTATGAGGGCCTTCACATCCTTCGGAAAACAGGAGCCGCCGTAGCCCGGTCCGGGAAAGAGAAAGGCCGGACCGATGCGCCGATCGCTCCCGATGCCCTTGCGGACGTGGTTGACGTCGGCCCCCACGCGCTCGCAGAACATCGCCACCTGATTCATAAAGGAAATGCGCGTGGCAAGCATGGCATTGGCGGCGTATTTCGTGACCTCTGCGGAGGGGATGTCCATGAAGAGCACCGGATTACCGGTCCGGAGGAACGGCGCGTAGAGCTCCGCCATCACCTCCCGGGCCTCGTCGCTGTCGACCCCGATGACGATGCGATCCGGCTTCATGAAATCGTCGATCGCCGCGCCTTCCTTCAGGAACTCCGGATTGGAGCAGACGCTGAACGGCCGGTCGGTTTCCGCGGCGATGGCCGCCCGCACCCGCTTGGCGGTGCCCACGGGCACCGTGGACTTGGTGACAATCACCTTGGGGCCCGTCAGGTGGCGCCCGATCGTCGCCGCCACTGCCAACACGTGCTGGAGGTCCGCGGACCCGTCTTCACCGGGTGGTGTCCCGACGGCGATGAAGACGACGCGTGACCGCTCTACCGCGGCTCCCACGTCGGTAGTGAAGCCCAGCCTGCCCTCGGCCTGATTGCGGCGCACCATGTCCTCGAGCCCGGGCTCGTAGATCGGGATGTCGTTCGCCCGGAGCCGCTCGATCTTGCGGGAATCGATGTCGGCGCAGACGACGTCGTTACCCGTTTCGGCCAGGCACGCGCCGGTGACCAGCCCGACATAGCCGCTTCCGATGACCGCTACTTTCATCCGGCGTGTGCTCCGTTCACTGGTAGAAGCGTCGAACCGCGGCGATCACCGCGTCCTGCTGAGCCTGGGAGAGCTCGGGATAGACCGGCAACGAAACGACGGAGGCCGTGGCCGCTTCCGTCGCCGGCAGACTGCCTTCGCGGTAGCCCAGGTGCGCGAAGCACGGTTGGCGATGCAGCGCCAGCGGGTAGTAGACCGCGCACCCGATGCCGCTGGCCCGGAGGTGCTCGACCAGTCCGTCCCGCCGCTCGACCCGAAGCGTGTACTGATGGAAGATGTGCTGATTCGCGGAGTCCACCGGGGGTGGACAGACCCCTTGGAGCCCGGCAAGCGCCTCGGTGTATCGGGCCGCTCGCTCCCGGCGCGCCGCGCTCCAGGACTCGAGATGCGGGAGCTTGGCGAGCAGCACCGCCGCCTGCAGCGTGTCGAGCCGGCTGTTGTAGCCGACCTCGTCGTGGTAGTACTGCCGGTTCCCACCATGGGTCCGGAGTCGCCGCAACCGCTCGGCCAGCGCGTCGTCCTGCGTCAGCATCATCCCCCCGTCACCCCATCCTCCGAGATTCTTGCTCGGGAAGAAGGAGAGCGTGCCGACCAGCCCCAGTTCGCCGGCCACGCGCCACCGGCCATCGATCAAGCGCTTGGCGCCGATGGCCTGTGCCGCATCCTCGATGACCGGCAGGCCGTGCCGGCCCGCGATTTCCAGAATCGTCTCGAGCGACGCCATCTGGCCGAACAGGTGGACCACGATGATGGCCCGCGTTCTCGGCGTGATCGCCGCCTCGACCGCCGCCGGAGACAGATTGAACGTGGCCGGGTCGATGTCCACGAAGACCGGGGTCCCGCCCGCGTTGTGGATCGTGCCCGCCGTCGCAAAGAACGTGAAAGAAGGGGTGATGACCTCGTCGCCAGGCCGGAGGTCGAGGGTTCGCAACGGAAGGAGCAGAGCATCGGTGCCACTCGCGCAGCCGATCCCGTGACGGCATGCCGTGAGCTCCGCGATCCTGCGCTCCAGGATCGCGACTTCCTCGCCGAGGATGAACTGCTGGCGCTCGATCACGGCCATCAGCGACGGAAGCACTTCGTCGCGGATGGTGCGGAACTGAGCGACCAGATCAAGCAGGGGAACGTTCAAGCTGAGGCCTGATTCGAGCCGGGAGCAAGCCGTCCGGGTAAGGGGATCTCAGATCGCCGTCGTCCGGGCAAGAGACGTGCCCCACGGCCGCCCGAAACGTAGCGGCCTCACCGAGGGGGGTCAATCATGCTAAGTACGCCCCCCACTTCACGATACGAGGCCAAGCACGCCGGGCATGACCCCGCGCCGCCGGGGAGATCGAGCCGCTCGCCACACTGGCAGATCCAACCGACCCGCCGCGCCGGCACCCCCACCATGAGGGCGTAGGGAAGGACGTCGCTGGTGACCACGGCGCCGGCTCCGATGAAGGCATACTCGCCGAGGGTGACGCCGCAGACCACGGTCGCATTGGCGCCGATGGTAGCGCCGCGCTTGACCAGAGTCGGACGGAACTCCTGCCGCCGGGGAACGTGACTCCGGGGATTGGTGACGTTGGTAAACACACAGCTCGGCCCGCAGAAGACATCATCCTCCAGCGTAACACCCTCATAGATCGAGACGTTGTTCTGGACCTTCACGTTCCGCCCCAGACGGGTGCCCGGCATCAACACCACGTTCTGACCGAGAGTGCACCCTTCCCCGATCACCGCGCCGGGCATGACGTGACAGAAGTGCCAGATGCGGGTCCCGGCGCCGATCGAGGCACCGGCGTCGACATAACTGGACTCGTGGGCGAAGTAGTCACTCATGGCTGGCCTCGAAGCTACCGTCGGGTCGGACGATCTTCACTTCGGTTTCCAGAGACACGCCAAAGCGCTCCCGCACGGCCGCCCGGGCGAGCGCGATCAACTCCCGCACGTCGCGCGCCGAGGCCCCGGCCAGGTTCACGAAGTAGTTCGCGTGCTGGGGCGAAATCTCCGCCCCGCCCACCCGCCGGCCCTTGATCCCGGCCTGCTCAATGAGCTGTCCCGCCGTTTGTCCTTCCCCGGGCCGGTGGCTGCTCGCTCCCCCGGGGTTCTTGAACACACTGCCGCAGCACGGCTGGTTGAACGGCGTGCCTTCCTGGCGCCACCGGAAGAGCTCCGCCACCTCACTCCGGAGCGCCGCGGGGTCCGCGGGCTCCAGGCCCACTACGGTGTCGAGCACGACGGCTCGATCCAGGCCGCTCCGCCGATAGCCGAAGGGAATCTCGGAGCGAGCGAGCACGCGCACCGCGCCCGTGGCCTCCGCGACCGTCACCGATTCCACCACGGCCGCCCAGTCACCCCCGTGACAGCCGGCATTCATGTAGATCCCGCCCCCGACCGTGCCGGGAACCCCGACGAAGCGGTGCAGGCCCGCGCAGCCAGCCTCGGCTGTCCGCCGCGCGGCGATCGGCTGCGGAAGGCCGGCGCCGGCCCGCCAGCGCGAGCCCGGCAGGGCTTCCAGCTGATCCAGACCGCGCCCCACCCGGATCACCAGGGGGTCCAACCCCTCGTCAGGCAAGAGCAGATTGGACCCGAGACCGAGAGCGAACCAGCTCAGGCCGTGTTCACCGGCCAGCCGAAGCGCGAGGCAGACATCATCGGTGCCCGCGGGAAAGAGGATGGTGGCTGGCCCACCGATCCGGTACGTCGAGTATCGCGCGAGTGGCTCCGCCTCACGCACCTCTCCTCGCACCGCCTCCCGCAACGCGGCGGTGAAGGCGGGGTCCTTCGCGCTTATCATGCCGGAGCGGGGGCCTGCCGCGCGATGGCGTGCCATTCCTGCAGCGAGCGGACCTCGCGTTGACGGCTCCGAAGCGCGATGATGGCGTCGCAGGCGGCCGAGGCGGCGGACATGGTGGTAGTGTACGGGACGCGCTGGGCGAGCGCCGCGGCGCGAATCGTATAATCGTCCCGCTGCGTCAGCTTCCCGAGCGGGGTATTGATCAGCAGGTGGATCTGCCCGGACACGAGCTTGTCGATCGCGTTGGGGCGCCCCTCGTAGACCTTGAGGACACGCTCGGCCGGGATGCCCCGAACCCGCAGGTGGCGGGCGGTGCCATCGGTGGCGAAAATCGTGAAGCCGAGCTCGTGGAGCCGGCGGGCGATGGGCACGACAGTCACCTTGTCGTGGTCATTGACCGTGATAAACACGCCGCCCTCCATCGGCAGCGCGCCGTCCGCCGCATGCTGCGCTTTGGCATAGGCCATCCCGAACGACTCCGAGATCCCCATGACCTCGCCTGTGGACCGCATCTCGGGGCCCAGGATGAGGTCCACGCCGTGCAGCTTGTTGAACGGGAAGACGGCTTCCTTGACGGCGACATAGGGATGACCCGGGTCATCCTCGAGTCCCAGCTGATCGAGGGTCTGGCCCACCATCACCGACGCCGCAAGGCTGGCGAGGGGAACCCCCGTGGTTTTCGACACAAACGGGATGGTGCGGGAGGCCCGCGGGTTCACCTCCAGCACGTAGACCACCCCATCCTTGATGGCGTACTGCACGTTGAGCAGCCCGATCACGCCCAGCTTCTCGGCGAAGGCCCGGGTATACTGCCGCATCTGCTCGACCTGCGGCTCCGAAATCAGGTAGGGCGGCAGGACGCAGGCTGAATCCCCCGAGTGGATGCCCGCGTCCTCGATGTGCTGCATGACGCCACCGATGACACAGCGCCGCCCGTCGGCGATCGCGTCCACGTCGGCCTCGAAGGCGTCCTCGAGGAAGCGATCGATGAGGACCGGGTGCCCTGGAGCCGCGCGCACGGCGCGAGTGAAGTAGTCTCGAAGGGAAGGCTCATCGTAGACGATTTCCATCCCCCGCCCGCCGAGGACATAGGACGGGCGGACCAGGACGGGATACCCCACCCCCGCGGCTACCTCTACCGCCTCCTCCAGGGAAAGAGCGGTGCCCGCGGGAGGCTGGGTCACACCCAACTCGCGCGCCAAGGCCTCGAACCGCTTCCGATCCTCGGCGGCATCGATGTTATCCGGCGACGTACCCAGGATGGGCACGCCGGCCCCCTCGAGGCCACGCGCCAGTTTGAGGGGCGTCTGGCCACCCAGCTGGACCACAACGCCTAGCGGACGCTCGACGTTCACGATCTCGAGGACGTCTTCGAGAGTCAGTGGCTCGAAGTACAGGGTGTCGGAGATGTCGTAATCGGTCGAGACGGTTTCCGGATTGGAGTTGACCATGACCGTACGGTAGCCCATCGACCGGAAGGCGAGGGCGGCGCGCACGCAGCAATAGTCGAATTCGACCCCCTGGCCGATCCGGTTGGGGCCGCTCCCCAGGATGATGATGGTCTTCGTATCGGTGGTACCGGCCTCATTCTCTTCATCATAAGAGGAATAGAGGTAGGGCGTCCGGGACGGGAACTCGCCCGCGCAGGTGTCCACTGTCTTGTAGGCGGCGCGCACCCCCAACTCGTAGCGCAGCTCCCGGATCTCCGCTTCCTTCATGCCGCGAAGCGCCGCCAGCTGGTAATCCGAAAACCCCATCTGCTTCATCCGCCGCATGAGGCCTGCCTCGCCATACAGCTCCGCGCGGCCGGCCGCGGCCCACTCCCGCTCGGCCTCGACCAGCTCCATCATCTGGTCCACGAACCAGGGATCGATCCCGGTGCGCTCGGCAACCTCTTCGACCGTGACGCCCGCGAGGAGGGCCCGCTTGACCTGGAAGATGCGCTCCGGGGTGGGCGTCCGGATCGCGGCCTTGATGGCCTCGAGCGAGGTGTCGTCGAGCCGATCGTCGGCCGGTGTGCGGCCGCACTCCCAGCCAGACCGGTCCGCCTCGAGCGCGCGAAAGCCCTTCTGGAATGCCTCCTTGAAGGTCCGGCCGATCGCCATGGCCTCGCCCACGGCCTTCATCTGGGTGCCGAGTCGAGGATCCGCGGTCGGGAACTTCTCGAAGGCGAAGCGAGGGATCTTGACGACCACGTAGTCGAGCACCGGCTCGAACGAGGCCGGGGTGGTCTTGGTGATGTCGTTGGGCAGCTCGTCCAGGGTGTAGCCGACCGCCACCTTGGCCCCGATCCGGGCGATCGGGAATCCGGTGGCCTTGGAGGCGAGCGCGGAGGAGCGCGAGACCCGGGGATTCATCTCGATCACCAGCTGCTCGCCCGTGGTTGGGCTGACGGCAAACTGGATGTTGCAGCCCCCGGCCGCCACGCCGACTTCCCGGATGATCTTGATGGCGCTGTCGCGCATGACCTGGTACTCGCGGTCCGTGAGCGTCATGGCGGGGGCCACGGTGATCGAGTCTCCGGTATGCACCCCCATGGGGTCGAGATTCTCGATCGAACAGACGATGACCACGTTGTCCCGTCCATCGCGCATCACCTCGAGCTCGAACTCCTTCCAGCCGGCGATGCTCTTCTCGACCAGCACCGAATGCACCGGCGAGAGCTCGAGGCCGCGCTTCACGATCTCCGTGAACTCCTCGCGGTTGTAGGCGAGCCCGCCCCCCGTGCCACCGAGGGTAAACGACGGTCGCAGGATTGCGGGGTATCCGGTGTCCGCCACGGCCTCGAGCGCTTCCTCGAGGGACCGCACCACCCGCCCGCGCGGCGTGGCGAGCCCGATGCGCTGCATCGCCTTGGCAAACTCCTCCCGGTCCTCCGCCACCCGGATAGCCCGCTCGTTGGCGCCGATCAGCTCCACACCGTACTTCTGGAGCGTGCCGTCCTTGGTGAGCGCCATCGCCACGTTGAGGGCCGTCTGCCCGCCCATGGTGGGGAGCAGGGCATCGGGGCGCTCGCGCTCGATGACGCGGGCGACCCACTCGGG
>Ga0335077_10001274_pt1 | contig 29779 bp, 30 predicted proteins | sample Lox_Sample_31_FD_207151 | JGI IMG/M metagenome (GOLD analysis project Ga0335077, IMG submission 207151) | Soil microbial communities from Loxahatchee National Wildlife Refuge, Florida, United States - Lox_Sample_3.1 | ecosystem: Environmental > Terrestrial > Soil > Wetlands | place: USA... | reverse complement strand
CCCGCTTCTCCGACTTGCGCGAGGCCCCGGCGCTCGCGCGCGGCAAGCGAGTCGCGCGCGGCGTCACGGCGTGGGTGGTGCCGGGCTCGGAGCAGGTGAAGCGCGACGCGGAGCGCGAAGGCCTGGCTGAGATCTTCCGCGCCGCGGGCTTCGAGTGGCGCGAGCCGGGCTGCAGCCTGTGCGTGGCGGCGAACGGCGAGCGCGTGCCGCCCGGCGCGCGCGCGGTGTCGACGTCGAACCGCAACTTCGTCGGCCGCCAGGGTCCGGGCGCGCGCACGCACCTGGCGAGCCCCGCGACCGCGGTCGCCGCGGCAGTCGCCGGCGAGTTGCGCGACGCGAGGGAGCTCTAGCATGCAGCCCTTCACGCACGTGACCGGCGCGGCGGCTCCGCTGCTCCTGCCGAACGTCGACACCGACGTGATCATCCGCATGGACTCGCTGCTCGGCGGTGGCGACCTCGCGCGCTTTGCCCTCGCCGCGCTGCGCTTCCTGCCCGACGGCGCGCCGAACCCGAGCTGTGTGCTGAACGAGCCGCGCTTCGCCGCTGCTCCGATCCTGCTCGCGGGCCCGAACTTCGGCTGCGGCTCTTCGCGCGAAGTCGCGGTCACCGCGCTGCAAGCGCTCGGCATACGCTGCGTGATCGCCCCGAGCTTCGGCGACATCTTCCACGCCAACTGCTTCCGCAACGGCATGCTGCCGATCGAGCTGCCCCTCCGCGCGGTCGAGCGTCTCGCGGGGGAGGCCAGGGCCGGCGACTTCACGGTCGACCTCGAAGCGAAGCGCGTCCTGACCCCTTCCGGTGTCGCCGTGCCTTTCGAGGTCGACGGCCTTCAGCGCGAAGCGCTGCTCGAAGGCCTCGACGAGATCGGCCTCACGCTGAAGTACGCCGCTGAAATCGCCGCGTGGCAGAGCGCCGACCGCGAAGCCCGCCCTTGGGTGTGGCGGGTCCCGCGGACGGAGCTCTGATTCAGCTCCCCGCGACCTGATCGAGATCCTGCAAGAGCTGGGCGAGCGAGAAGCCGGGCTGGAACTGGGCGTTGCGGGCTTGGCTGGGCAGGATCGCGTACGCCTCGTCGACGCACTCGTCCCACCAGCCCCAGGTGGCCTTCTGTGTGCTGCCCCAGGTGAGCACCGTGAGGGCGTGCGCGTCGTAGCCGGTCGCGAACACGGCGTGACCGTCCTTCGTGAGCGGGCCCGGGGTCCACGGCTTCTGGTTGGCGAAGTCGGACTCGCACGCCTCTTGCACTTGGAAGCCGAGGAATACGCCGCCGAACAGGTGGATCGCCTGCTTCACGTGCGCGTGGTTCTTCCGGTCGATCTCCGCGAAGGCGAGGATCTTCTCGCCCGAGAAGCCGTGGTCGTGCCAGTCGTTCAGCACGTCCAGCGAGGCCAGACCCGAGTCGGTGCCGCCGGTCAGGTGGAAGTAGCGCTTCTCGACGGCGGGGTCCGACGGAATCTTCAGCGCGCTCACGAGCCCGCAGAAGACGGTCGTCGCATGGGCCACGGCCGCGATCGTGCAGTCGCTCAGCCGGTCGTTGCCGTCGATGGGGAACAGCGTCTGGGCGGCGTTGCTCAGCGGCACCTGCAGGTTCTGATACACGCGTGGCAGCACGTCGAACGTCGCAGGCGGTGCGGCCAGCGCCGCGGTGAAATAGTCCTTCAGCCGCAGCGTGCGGTAGTCGTGCTTCGCGGGGTGTTTTCCGAATCGGACCGTCGGCATGGTGGCACTCCTCCTCGATGGATCCTTCCCCGGCTCCATGCTACGAGCGTGCTTCTGCATTGGGACGACGATTCGGCGTTCGAAAGCGAGATCCCAAGATGCCGCCAAGATGCGGAGTGAGACGGACTGACTGAAGACAAGTTGCGCTGCCGCTGCGCCAGCCGGAACGCCTGCACGCCCGTTGCGCCCTTCTGCCGGGGCCCCCGGGAACCCGGGCGCGAACCGCACTAGAATGGCTGGTCCAGAACGGAGGCCCCCGAATGCCCGAGCTCGCGCCCATTCCGAAGGACGACGAAACGCTGCGCAAGGCGCTCCTCGATGCGCACGTACCGTCGCTGATGGCGGCGCTGGTGCACGTCACCGGCGACGCGTCGCTCATCCGCGGCGAGATCCGGCCGAAGAACGACTTTCTGGCGGATGCGCAGGGCGGGCTGACGGAGGCGCAGCTCGCGCAGGTGCGCGCGCTCGCGTTCGAGGCGCTGCGGCGCTTCCGCGACTCCGGGCAGAAGCTGCCGCCCGCGCCGGATCGCGAGCTCGTGGGCGAGATCGTGAGCTTCATGATCGGCCAGCCCGTGCCGCGCGGTTATGCGGAGTTCCTGATGTCGGAGCTCGCGCTCGAGGACGACGATCCGTACGCCGTGCCGGGCCTGCAGCGCATTCCCGCGCAGGCGCGCGCGGGCTTTCGCGTGGTGATCGTGGGCGCGGGCATGTCGGGGCTGCTCGCCGGCATTCGCCTGAAGCAGGCGGGCATCCCGTTCACGATCGTGGAGCGGCACTCCGACGTCGGCGGCACCTGGTGGCAGAACACGTACCCGGGTTGCCGCGTCGACAGCCCGAACCACATCTACTCGTACAGCTTCGAGCCCGCGGACTGGCCGCAGCACTTCTCGCCGCAGCGCGTGCTGCAGGGCTACTTCGCACACTGCGCGGACAAGTACGGCCTGCGCGCGCACATCCGCTTCGACACCGAAGTGCGTGAGACGGCGTTCGACGACGCGACGTCGACGTGGCGCGTCCAGGTCGCGGGCAAGGACGGGCGCGCGGAGACGCTCGTGGCGAATGCGGTGATCAGCGCGGTGGGGCAGCTCAACCGGCCGAAGTGGCCGGAGATCCCCGGGCGCGACCGCTTCAAGGGGGTGTCGTTCCACTCCACCCAGTGGGAGCACCAGCACGACCTCGCGGGCAAGCGCGTGCTCGTGATCGGCACGGGCGCGAGCGCGTTCCAGTTCATTCCCGAAATCGCGAAGACCGCCGCGCGCGTGACCGTGTTCCAGCGCACGCCGCCGTGGATCCTGCCGACGCCCGAGTACCACGACGACGTGCCCGCCGGGAAGCACTGGCTCTTGAACCACATCCCCTTCTACGCGAAGTGGTTCCGCTTCAACATGTTCTGGCGCGCGGCGGAGGGGATCCTCTCGTCGGTCGAGAAGGACGACGCGTGGGAGCACCCGGACCGCGCGGTGTCCGCCGCGAACGACGTGCTGCGCGACATGCTCACGCAGTCGATGGTCGAGATCGTCGGCAAGGACTCGCCGCTCGTCGAGAAGATCCTGCCGAGATACCCGGTCGCGGGGAAGCGCATCCTGCTCGACAACGGCAACTACCTGCGCGCGCTCATGCGCCCCAACGTGGAGCTCGTGACCGAGCCGATCCGCGAGATCACCGAGACCGGCGTCGTGACCACGGACGGGGCGCGCTTCGACGCCGACGTGCTGGTCTACGGCACCGGCTTCCAGGCGAGCCGCTTCCTGTGGCCCATGAAGGTGGTGGGCCGCGACGGCGTCGACCTGCAGCAGCACTGGGCGGGCGATCCGCGCGCGTACATGGGGATCACGATCCCCGGCTTCCCCAACCTGTTCTGCTGCTACGGCCCGAACACGAACATCGTCGTGAACGGCAGCATCATCTTCTTCTCGGAGTGCGAGGTGCGGTACATCCTCGGCAGCATCCAGCTGTTGCTCGAGCGCGGCGCCGCGGCGCTCGACTGCAAGCGCGCGGTGCACGACGCGTACAATCGCCGCATCGACGCCGGCAACCTGCGCATGGCCTGGGGCGCGGCGAACGTCCCCACCTGGTACAAGAACGACAAGGGACGAGTCACTCAGAACTGGCCGTTCACGCTGGTCGAGTTCTGGAGCCAGACGCGAACGCCGAATCCGGGCGACTACGAGTTCCTGCCGCGTACTTGAGCCAGTCCGGACACCGGCGGCTTCGGCACCGCGACGCCCGACGGCATCGGCGACGCGTGCCAGTGCGGCAATGTGTCGGACTCGGGGGCCGTCGATGCGAGTGACGTGGCCGCGTATCGCCAGTCCCTCGCCAACCCCGCGGGCGCGCCGCTCTCGGCCGATGCGCCGGCGCGCTGCGTGGTGCTGGGGAGCGGCAGCTCGTGCAACGTCGTGCAGGTGTCGGTGCTGCGGCGCGGCCTGGCCTCGCCCGCGCTGCCGCCCGTCACCTCGGCGGCGGCCGCGCAGGTGTGCGCCGCCGCACAACCGTGACCAGCATTTTGCAGTCGGTGTCGCACGGTCCCACGCGGCATCTGGAGCCGCCGCGCAACGCGGGACACGTTGCACTCGTTGCAATCAGCGCTGCGCGCATTCGCTCCGCGTCCTGTAGTGCCTCTCGACGACGTTCAAGAGCTCGCGAACGTACCGCAAGGATCTCGTGGTGCCGTCACCTTGTTCGCAGGCCAGGGTGCGCTCGCGCTCGTGGGACGTAGCCGACTCTTCCCGTCGCGGTCTCGGCTGCACCGCGCGATTCCGTCGCGGTATTGGCGGCAGCTCTCGGCGGGAGCTAGCGCGTCTCTGTGGTCCGCCCGAGCTCCTGCGCGCGCGAGGCGAGCAGGGGCCCGTTGGTGTTGCGCACGTCGATCACGGCCTCGACCGAGAGCCCCATGCGCAGCGGCTTGTCGGCGGGGCGCGGATCGTCGAGCACCAGCTTCACGGGCACGCGCTGCACCACCTTCACCCAGTTGCCCGTGGCGTTCTCGGGCGGCAGCAGCGCGAACGCCGCGCCGGTGCCCATGCTGAGCGAGTCGACGTGCGCGTGGAAGACGGTATCGGGGTAGACGTCGGCGCGGATCTCGGCGGCCTGGCCCACGCGCAGGTCCTCGAGCTGCGTCTCCTTGAAGTTCGCGGTGACGTAGAGCTCCGCCGACGGCGGCACCAGGTTCATTAGCGGCTGGCCGGGCTGCACGCGGTCGCCGACCTCGACGTGCTTGTTGACGACCGTGCCCGAGAGCGGCGCACGCACCTCGGTGTAGCCCAGGTCGAGCTTCGCGGCAGCGACGGCCGCCTCGGCCTCGTGCACGAGCGGCGTGTCGTACGGGTTCGGCGCGTCGGGCGGGCCGCCGAGCGCTGCGGCCGCCTGCTGCACGCGGTGCTCGGAGAGGTCCCGGTCCGCGCGCGCGACGCGCAGCGCGGTGTCGGCGTGGTCGAAGCTGTCGCGCGAGTTCACGCCCGCGGCCGCGAGCTTCTTGGCGCGGTCGAAGTCGAGCTCGGCCTGGTGGAGCTTCTCCTTCGACAGCGCGAGCGAAGACACGGCGGCGCCGTACTCCGCGTGCAGCTGATCGACCGTCTGGCGCGCGCGCTCGAGCCGCGCCTGCGCCTCGTCGAGCTTCACCTGGAAGTCGCGCGGGTCGAGCTGCACCAGCAGCTGCCCGGGCTCGACCGACCAGTTGCTGCCCACGCCGACGGAAATCACCGTGCCCGACACCCGCGGCGTGACGGTGGCCGTGCCGCCGTCGACGTACGCGTCGTCGGTCGACACGTGCGCGCGCAGGAAACGCACGTAGCTCCAGCCGTAGGCGAGCGCTGCGGGCGCAAAGAGCACCGCCACGCTGGCCAGCACGAGCGTCCGCCGCGAAGCGCGGAACACTGACTCGCGGAGTGACTGGAGCTTGCTCATGCCCGCACCTCGGGTGCGCCCTGGGCGAGCGCGCCGCGCAGGAACAGCTGCGAGATCACGGTCACCACCTGCTCGTCCGAGATCGGGTGCAGCTCCCGCTCGCCCATCAATTCCTGCGACAGGAGGAACGACCAGAGCATCCCGAACAGGCACTGCGCCGTGGCCAGCGGGTCGCGCAGCGCGAGCTCGCCGCGCGCCATGCGCGCCTCCAGGTACTGGGCGAGCGCGCGGTAGGCGGGCATGCGAATGCGCTCGGCGTAGACGCGCGCGCGGTCCGGGAAGCTCTGCACCTCGCGGACCAGCACCCGGGCGAGCTCGCGGCGCTCGCGCAGGCGCGGCCAGATCTGGCCGACCAGGGTCGGGATGGCGCGCTCGGGGGGGAGCGCCCGGATGCCGTCGATCAGCTCCGCGAGCTCCGGCATCAGGCTGTAGCGCTGGACCAGCTCCTGGAGCAGGGCGTCCTTGGTCGGAAAGTAGTTGTAGAGCGAGGCTTTGGAGACCCCGACTGCCGCTGCCACGGCGTCCATGGTGGTCTCGGCGAAGCCGCCGCTCGCGAACACCCGCAGTGCGGCCTCCAGGATCTGCTCCCGGCGGGCCTCCGCATACTCCTCGCGCTTGTCGGCTGCGACTCTCGGCATGGCGTTGTTTATAACTAACCAGTCAGTTATTTTCAAGCCATGCAGGTCGCAGCCAGCGCCGCCCCCCGGCACGAGCTGGGCGCCAGCCGGAAGTGGCTGATCACGGTCGCCGTCATGCTGGGCGCGACGCTCGAGGTGCTCGATACCTCGATCGTGAACGTCGCGCTGCCGCACCTGCAGGGCAGCTTCTCGGCGAGCACCGACGAGATCACCTGGGTGCTCACGAGCTACATCGTGGCGAACGGCATCATGATCCCGCTGACGGGCTGGATCTCCGCGCGCTTCGGGCGCAAGCGCTACTTCCTGGTTTCGGTCGTGGTGTTCGTGCTCGCGTCCGCGCTGTGCGGCGCCGCGCAGTCCCTCGGCCAGATCGTCGCGTTCCGCGTGCTGCAGGGAGTCGCGGGCGCGGCGATGATCCCGTCGTCGCAGGCGATCCTGATGGAGACGTTCCCGGCGGAAGAGCAGGGTCTCGCGATGGCGATGTGGGGCGTGGGGCTCATGGTCGCGCCCATGCTCGGGCCCACGCTCGGCGGCTGGATCACCGACAACTGGAGCTGGCGCTGGAACTTCTACATCAACTTGCCGATGGGCGCGCTCGCCGCGGTGATGGTGATGATGTTCGTCGAGGATCCCGACTACCTGCGCAGCGCCCGCGGCAAGCGGCGTGTCGACGTGCTCGGCATCGCGTGTCTCGTGATCGGACTCGGGCTGCTGCAGATCGTGCTCGACCGCGGCCAGCGCGCGGAGTGGTTCGCGGCGCCGTGGGTGTGCGCGTTCACGGCGATCTCCGTCGTGGCGCTCGTCGTCCTGGTCGTGCACGAGCTGCGCTTCTCGGAGCCGATCCTCGACCTGAGCATCCTCAAGATCCCCACCTTCAACATCTCGGTCGCGATCATCACCGTGATGGTGCTCGTGGTGTACGGCGCGAATCTCTTGAACCCGCTGTTCTTCCAGGACCTGCTCGGCTATTCCGCGTGGCGCGCGGGGCTCGCGCTCGTGCCGCGCGGCTTCGGCACGCTCATCGCGATGCTGGCGATCGGCCAGCTCGCGCGCTTCCACTTCGACACGCGCTGGCTCGTCGGCGTGGGCTTCGCGCTGTTCTCGGCGGCGCTCTGGGCCATGAGCGAGTGGACGCTCGGCGTGAGCTCGCGCGAGGTGATGCTGCCCATCTTCGTGTCGGGCTTCGCGGGCGGGCTCATCTTCCCGACGATGTCGGCGAGCACGCTCGCGTGCGTGGAGCGCGAGCGCATGGGCTACGCCGCGAGCCTGTACAACATGATGCGCAACACCGGCTCGGCGATCGGGATCTCGGTGGTGAGCAACCTGCTGGTGAGCCGCTCGCAGGTGCACCAGGCGTACCTCGTGCAGCACTTCACGGACTACGACGCGTGGAAGCTGTCGCACCCGGCGACCGGCATGGCCGGCGCGCCGCACTGGGACCTCGCCGAGGGGCTCGCGAAGCACCAGCTGCAGGGCTTCGGCATGGTGTACCACTCCATCCAGCAGCAGGCCGCGCTGATGGCGTACAACGACATCTACCGCATGCTCGCCGGAATCGCGGTGGTGTTCGTGCCGGCGTTCCTGCTGCTGCGGAAGGCGAGGGCGAACGGCGGCGCCGCGGCGCACTAGCTTCACGCGCGGTGCTACGCTCTGCGCATGCGCCCGCGCGTGACGCTCACCTTCGACAACGGCCCGACGCGAGTCACCGCTCGGGTGCTCGACGTGCTGGCCGAGCGCGGACTGCGCGCGAGCTTCTTCCTGGTCGGTGAGCGTCTCGAGCGTCCGGGCGCGCGGGCGCTGGCAGAACGCGCCGCCCGAGACGGCCACCGCATCGGCAACCACAGCCTGACCCACGCTACACCGCTCGGTGTCAACGACGATCCGGCCGAAGCCGAGCGCGAGATCGACGGCATGCAGGCCTTGCTCGGCGACCTCGTTAGCGGCGAGCGCTGCTTCCGGCCGTTCGGCGGCGGCGGCGTGATCGACCGCAACCTGCTCGGCCGCCACGCGCTCGAACGACTGGTGCGCGGCGCGTACACATGTGTGCTGTGGAGCTCGGTGCCGCGCGACTGGGAGAACCCGGCGGGCTGGCCCGACGTGTGCCTGGAGCAGATCGCCGCGCGGCCGTGGTCGGTGGTCGTGCTGCACGACCTGCCCACCGGCGCCATGGAGCGCCTGCCGGTCTTCCTCGACGCGTTGTCCGCGCGCGGGGTCGACGTCGTGCACGACTTCCCCGACGACTGCGTGCCGCTGCGCGTGGGCCAGCCGACCGCGAGCTTCGCCGCGCTGCCCCTGGCGTAGCCGCTATTTCGCGCCCCACACGAACAGGATCCAGGGCGTGCCGACGAGGAACAGGATCGCGACGAGCAGCGCCGTCGAGAGTCCCCCGACGCGGTAGATGTCGCGCGGCTCGAGATACCCGCTCGCTGCGAAGAGCACGTTCGCGCCCGAGGCCTGCGGCGTCAGCGCCGAGAAATAGTTGCTGGCGAAGAGCAGCCCGAACGCGATGAGCGGCGCCGGCACGCCGAGCTCCGCGCCGACGCCCAGGAACAGAGGCGCGAGTGCCATGAGCTGCGCGGTCTGACTCACGAACAAGTAGTGCAGCGCGACGTACAAGAGGATCAGCAGCGCGTACGCGGTCGGCCACGGCAGCCCGAGCAACGCGTGCGAGAGGTGCGCGCTGGCGTACGCCGTGAAGCCGGTCTTCTCCAGCCCCGTGGCGAGTCCGTACAGGGCGGCGAACCAGATGAACGTGCCCAGCGCCTCGCCCTCGCCGCGCAGGTCTTCGGCGCTGAAGACGCCGGAAGCCAGGAGCAGCCCGAGCCCCAGGAACGCGATCGCGGTGTTGTCGAGGCCGAGCACCGAGGACCCGGCCCACGCGACCACGATCCCTCCGAAGATCGCCGCGACCCAGCGCTCTTCGCGCGACGGCGCGCCCATTGCGGCGAGCGCTTCGCGCGCGCGCCGCGGCGCTTCGGGCGTGCGAGTCACCTCGGGCGGCTTCAGCCGGTAGACGAACCACGGCAAGAGCGCCAGCGCGACCAGCGACGGCACGATCGAAGTCGCGAGCCAGCTCGCGAAGGTGACGTCGACGCCGCGTGCGCGCGCGAGCTCGGCGCCGACGGGGTTCGCCACCATCGCAGTGAGCCAGAGACCCGACGAGACCGAGATACTCGTGATTCCGCACAGCATGAAGTACGAGCCCATGCGATTCGCGGTTCCATCGTCGGGGCGCGAGTCGCCGTTCGCCGCCAGCGAGAGCGCCAGCGGGTAGAGCGCGCCGGACCGCGCGGTGTTGCTGGGGAACGCGGGCGCGATGAGCGCGTCGATCAGGAACAGGCTGTAGCCGAGGCCGAGCGTGGTGCTGCCGAAGCGCGCCACGACCCAGTGCCCGATCCGCGCGCCCAGCCCCGACTTCAGCACGCTGCGCGCGATCAGGAACGCAGCCACGATGAGCAGGATCGGACCCTGGCGGAAGCCCTCGTACGCGTCGGCCGGCGCGAGCACGCGCGTGAGCACCGCGGTGGCCAGGCCGAGGAGAGCGGCCGTCAGGATCGGCAGCGCGTCGAGCAGGATCGCGAGGATCGTCGCCGCGAAGACGGCGAAGAGCCGCCACGGCTCGGGCGCGAGCCCTGCGGGCGGCGGCGTGAGCCAGAGCGCCGCGCCGGCGACGAGCGACGCAGCCAGGCGCGCCGCGCGCCGTCCACTCCCCTCGAGCATCTCGCGCGCCAGTCTAAGCTGCGCGCGGGGCCACGTGTTCGAGGAGGAGCGGCGGGAATGCGGCCGGGGCCTGGTCGGTGACGAAGTGGCCGATGCCGGGGAGCTCGACGAACCGGTAGGGCGCCTTCACGAAGGCGCGTGTGGCTTCCGCGGCGGGGCGGCCGACGGTGGCGTCGCTGGTGCCCCAGACGTAGAGGGTGGGGACCTCGACCGGCGGGACGTCGGCGGCGGCGAGGCCGGAGCTTCCCGCGGCGCGGTACCAGTGGAGCGCGGCGTCCATGGCGGCGCGCTCGCCCAGCGTCGCGAGATACACCGCGACGTCCGACTCGGGCACGCCCTGGCCGTGCAGCGCGTTGCACAGGCGCGCGGCGCCGTCGGCGAGCCACCAGTCCGTGGCGTCGGCGCTCTGGTGCGCGCGGTGGTGGCGCGAGCGGTTCGCCTGCTCGGGGTCTTCGCGCAGCGCGCGCGCGAACGCGGCGGGGTGCGGGCGCGAGAGCACCGACAGCGTGCGCACGCGCCGCGGCTCTCGCGCCGCGAGGATCCACGCGAGGTGTCCGCCCCAGTCGTGTCCGACCAGGTGGAAGCGCTCGGCGCCGAGCGCGTCTGCCAGCGCGAGCGCATCCGCGACGAGCGACTCGATCCGGTACGACTCGATCCCCGCCGGCCGCGCACCCGGCGAGTAGCCGCGCTGATCCGGCGCGACCGCGCGATGGCCCGCTGCAGCCAGCGCGGCGAGCTCCGCCCGCCACGTGTGCCGCGTCTGCGGAAAGCCGTGCAGCAACAGCACGAGCTCCCCGCGCTCCGGCCCCGCGACGTCTGCGGTGAACGACCCTCCGTTGGCGGCGATGGCGACCTGCATCAACCCTCCGTGCTTCTGGCCGCTTTGCGGAACAGCGCATCCGCATCTTCGGTGAAGTGCATCGCGGTGAGGAAGTCCTCGATGCCATAACCCGGTCGCGACCTCCGGATCGTCGCGAGATGCGCGCGCGCCTCGCCGAGCCGGCCCGCGAGCGCCAGGGTGTACGCGCCGATGGCGACCACGTGCGCGTGTGCGTTGGGCCGCGCGGCCGCCTGCGCGCCCGATTCGGCGGCCTCCGCGAAGCGGCCCAGCCGCGCGAGCCCCATCGCGCGCGCGCCCAGCATCGCGAACAGCAGCGGGTCGAACGGGCTCAGCGCGCGCGAGTGGTCCGAGAATTCGACGGCCGCGTTCGCGTCGCCCGACTGCGAGTGCACGAACGACAGCGTGTAGTGGCCCAGCGCGAAGTTCGGCGACAGGTCGACGGTCCGCTCGAGCTCCACGAGTGACTGCGGGTGACTCCCGCGCAGCCACAGCGCGCGGCCCATGGCCCAGTGCGCCGCGGGGTCGCGGTCGTCGGCGAGCAGCCCCTGGCTCGCGGCCGCGTACGCGCGCTCGATCTCGGGCGCGCGCTCGGCCCAGTCCAGGAACGCGTTCTGGAAGTGCGTGAACGAGAGCCCCGCGTACGCGCGCGAGAACGTGGGATCGAGCTCGAGCGCACGCGCGAAGAAGCGCTGCGCTTGCGCGTTGTCGGCGGAGTTGAAGCGGTACATGTGCCAGAGGCCGCGGTGGTGCGCTTCCCACGCGTCGAGCGAGCTCGGCGGGCGCAGCACGGCGCGCGCGCTCTCGGCCGCCTCGATCTCGTGCGCGACCGAGGCGACGATCCGGTTGCCGATCTCCTCGATCACCGCGAACGCGTCGTCGGACTCGCGGTCGAACACCTCGCTCCACACGATGCGCGCGCTGCGCGCCTCGGCGAGCTCGACGTGCACGCTGAGCCGTCGGCCCTTCCTCGCGAGCGAGCCGCTCACCACGTAGTCGACGTCGAGCATGCGGCCCGCTTCTTCCGGCGCGACCCCGCGCTCGTGTAGCGCGAACACGGTGCCGCGGCCGATCACGAACAGGCTGCGCAGCTTCGCGAGCCGGCTGATCACGTCCTGCGCCAGGCCGGCCGACGGCCCGCCGGGCGCGCCGGACTCGCCGGGCGCCGCGAACGGCATCACCGCGACCGACGCGCGGCGGGGGGCGCCGGGTCGCTCGTCCGCGCGCGCGGACTCCGCGCTGCGCACGATCTCCTGCGCCGCGCGCGCGCCGCGCCACGCCTCGCGCAGCGGCGCGCGGTCGAGCCCTTCCGCTTCGAACAGCCGCTCGGCACGCGCGAGGTGCTCCTCGCCTTCGTCGATGCGCCCGTGCCGGGCCAGCGCCGCGAGCAGCGCCGCGTGCGCGCGCCGGTCGAAGGGCGCGAGCTCGAGCCACTTCTCCAGGTACGCGGACGGGTCTGCGCCCGCGGCGCGCTTCGCGAGCTCCTCCAACACCGCCGCGTGACAGCCGCGCAGCCGGCGCCGCTGTGCGCCGAGCCAGCTCTGGAACTCGGGCCCGCAGTCGAGCTCGAGCCCTTCGAGGAAGTCGCCCGCAAACGACTGCGCGAGCGCCGCGAGCCGCGCCGCGTCGAGCGTCTCTACACCTTCTTGTGTCGCGTGCAGGATCTCGAGCGCGTCGACCGCGCACGCGGAGAGCTCGAGCCGCACCCGCTCGCCTTCCGTCTCGACCCGCTTCCGCTGCGGCGCGTCGACCAGCCGGCGCAGCTTCGACAGGCACCAGCGGAGCTCGCCCTTGGGATCGTCGGGCACGTCCCAGAACAGCTCGACCAGGTGCGCGCGCGTGACGGGCCGCGGCGCGAGCGCCAGGTATGCCAGCAGCGCCTGCACCTTGCGCGAGGCCGGCAGCTCGAGCTCGGCTCCCCCGCGGCGCACCTCCAGCGGGCCCAGCAGGCGAATCTCGAGCCCCCCTTCATTTTCCACGCCGGCTCCCACGCCTGGCACCACGACGGGCTCCGATCCTCCCCGCAGATGCACAACATTTCTTACGGAGGAACCGCCATGGTCGCACCCGCTACTCCCACCCGCCAAACCGCACCCGCCGTGGACCTGCAGGCGTTGAAGGCCCGCCAGCAAGGCGCCTGGTCGTCCGGCGACTACGCGGTCGTCGGCACCACGCTGCAGATCGTGGGCGAGTCGCTCTGCGAGGCGCTCGACCTGCGCGCCGGCTGGAAGGTGCTCGACGTCGCCGCCGGCAACGGCAACGCGTCGCTCGCCGCCGCACGCCGCTTCTGCGACGTCGTCTCGAGCGACTACGTGCCCGCGCTGCTCGAGCGCGGCCGCGAGCGCGCGCACGCCGAGCGCCTGCCGATCGAGTTCCGCGAAGCCGACGCCGAAGCCCTGCCGTTCGCCGACGCCAGCTTCGACGCCGTGCTGTCGAGCTTCGGCGTGATGTTCACGCCCGACCAGGACCGCGCCGCCGCGGAGCTGGCGCGGGTGTGCAAGCCGGGCGGGAAGATCGGCCTGGCCAACTGGACGCCCGACGGCTTCATCGGCCAGCTCTTCAAGACGATCGGCAAGCACATCCCGCCGGCGCCCGGTGCGAAGTCGCCCGCGCTCTGGGGCACCCGCGCGCGCCTCGACGAGCTGTTCGCCGCGCGCGCGCGCGAGCTCACCGCCACACCGTGCCACTACGCCTTCCGCTACCGCACGCCGGAGCACTTCGTCGAGATCTTCAAGACCTTCTACGGCCCGACCTTGAAGGCCTTCGCCGCGCTGGATCCCGCCGGCCAGGCCGCCCTTCAACACGACATGCTCTCGCTCGTCGCCGGCTTCAACCGAGCGAAGGACGGGACGATGGTCGTGCCGAGCGAGTACCTGGAGGTGGTGGTGACTCGCTGAATCGGAGTTCCGGTAGACTTCTCTCGATGGAACTTCCCGAGCTCGAGACTCGACTGGTCCCGTTCGCGCGCGCGAAATACTCCGATGCTGCGGCCGAAGTCGTGGACGTGCACAAGATGCCGGGACACGCGGGGTTCTCGTACGGGTTCACCGTGCGGTCGCGCGGCGCGGTGGAGAGCTGGTTTCTGCGCCTGCCGCCGCCGAACGTGAAGTGGCAGGGCACGGCGGACGTGCTGCGCCAGGTCGCCGCGCTGCGCGCGCTCGACGGGGGGCCCGTGCCGCACTGCACGGTGAAGTGGGCGGGCGAGGAGCTCGAGTTCTTCGATCGGCCCTACTTCGTGGTGCCGCGGCTCGAGGGCGACGTGCTGCAGCTCGGGCCCGGCATGTGGGCCGAGCCGTTCGACCTGGCGAAGCGGCGCGAGATGGCGGCCGAGGCGATGACCGCGCTCGCGAACATCCACCGCGTGGACTGGCGCGCGAAGCTCGCGTACCTGGGCGAGCCCATGCCGTTCGAAGAGGACGTCACGCGCTGGGACCGCTTCGTCGAGCGCGCGGCCGAGCCCGCGTCGATGCGGCTCGTGCCCGAGGTGCGCGCGAAGCTGCTCGCGAAGCTGCCGCGCGCGGCGACGCTCGGGCTGTTCCACGGCGACTACAACTGGCGCAACACGTTCTGGTCGAAGGACGGGCGGCTGCTCGCCGTGATCGACTGGGAGCTCTGCGGGATCGGCGCGACACTGAACGATGTCGGCTGGGTCGCCACGTTCAGTGACCCCGCCGCGTGGTCGCAGGAGGGCGCGCCCACGCCCGTGCTGATTCCCGCCGACGAGCTCGTCGAGCTGTACACGCGCGCGTGGGGCAAGTCCTTGCCCGACGTGGCGTGGTTCCGCGCGCTCGCCGCGTACAAGTTCTCGATCATCACGGGTCTCAACCTGGGCCTGCACCGGCGCGGCAAGCGGCACGATCCGCTCTGGGAGATCACGGGCAAGTCGATCGTGCCGCTGCTCGAGCGCGCCCGCGCGCTGCTCGCGGAGGGCGGCGCGTGAAGCTCGGCGTCATGTCGTTCAACGCCGAGTACACGCTGCGCGCGGACCGGCTCGCGCGCGCGGCCGAGGAGCGCGGCTTCGAGTCGCTGTGGCTGCCCGAGCACACGCACATTCCGATTCCGCCCGACGGCGTGGTGCGCTCGCCGCTCGGCGACGAGCTGCCCGTCGAGTACCGCCACATGGCGGATCCGTTCGCCGGCCTGTCGGCGGCCGCCGCAGTCACGACGCGGCTCGTGCTCGGCACGTGCATCTGCCTCGTGAACCAGCACCATCCGATCACGCTCGCGAAGCAGGTGGCGACGCTCGACGGGCTGTCGGACGGGCGCTTCGTGTTCGGCGTGGGTGCGGGCTGGAACGTGCCCGAGATGCGCGATCACGGCGTCGAGTTCGCCGATCGCTGGAAGCAGGCGCTCGAGCGCGTCGCGGCGCTGAAGGCGATCTGGACGCAGGAGCGGGCGAGCTTCTCGGGCGAGTTCGTGCGCTTCGGCCCGATGTGGCAGTACCCGAAGCCGGTGCAGCGGCCGCACCCGCCCCTGCTGCTGGGCACGCTCGACACGCCGTTCGGCCGCGAGCAGGTCGCGCGCCACGCCGACGGCTGGCTGCCGCTCACCTTCGATGTGGCCCGCACCAAGCGCAGCGTCGACGACGTGCGCGCGCGCATGCGCGCGCACGGACGCGACGACTCGAAGCTCGCGGTGTCGCTGCTCTTCCTGGAAGAGAAGGACCAGACCGAGGCGGCGCTCTTCGCGGCGCGCGAGCTCGGCGCGGAGCGCGCGATCCTGCGCCTGCCGGTCGAGAAGGACTCGGTGGTGCTGGCCCAGCTCGACCGCTTCGCCGGCTTTGTCGCTCGGCTACACTGAACGGCGTCATGCCGCGGCTGCAGAGAAAGCTCGCCGCGCACGAGAACACTGCCAGGCCGAGCAGCCACTTCCGCATGCGCCACTGCCTGTGTGGCTCGTCCTACGCCTCTCAGAGCCAGAGTGCGGCGATGCCTCCAGCGGCGAGCATGACTCCGGCCGCGACGAGGATCGCGTTCCGCAGACCGGTGGCGCCGAGGAACGCGACCATCCCGGCCTTGAACGCCGTGTTCGAGGCGACGGCGATCGCGATCGTGCGCGCCGCGATGTCCGCGTTCGACGGGTCGGCCACGGCGAGCTGCGCCATCGAGAGCGAGATCGCGTCGACGTCGGTGAGTCCCGCGATCGCGCCCGCGAGATACAGGCCCGCGTCTCCGAGATACACCTGCGCGGCCTTGGCGACGAACGTGATGCCGCCGAACAGGAGGCCGAAGCGGATCGCCTCGCCGAGCTCGAACGGGTTCGAGCCCGCGCTCACTTCCTCGCGCTCCGCGTCGCGCTGCCGCCGCCACAGCACCGCGCACGCCGCGAGGCTCGGCAGGCCGAATGCGAGCATCGCCACCCCGATGCGCGGCGCGATGCTGCGCGCCACCGCGGACACCAGCACCACCACGCGCGCGAACATCACCGTCCAGGCGACCAGGATGCCCAGCGCGAACGAGGAGCTGCGCGCGGGCTCCTGCTTGCTGCGCTGCGAGAAGCCGAGCGTGACGGCCGTGCTCGACACGAGCCCGCCGAGCAGCCCGGTGAGTCCGATGCCGTGCTCGGCGCCCACCACCTTCACGAGCAGGTAGCTCGCGAAGTTGAGCCCCGAGATCAGCACGACCATGAGCCAGATCTTGTAGGGGTTGATCACGTCGAGCGGCGCGGGGCCGAAGTTCTGGTTCGGCACGAGCGGCAGCACGATCACGCTCACGATCGCGAACTTGAGGGTGGCCTCGACGTCGGCGCTCTCGATGTGGCGCGCGAGCCCGTGCAGCCACTCCTTGAGCGACAGCACGGCGCCGCTCGCCACGGCGAGCCCCGTCGCCACGACGACGTGCCCCGACACGCACAGGAAGCCGAGCAGGAACGCGAGCAGCGCCGACACTTCCGTGGTCACGCCGTACGCGCCGCGCTCCGCCGTCACCGCGTACGAGACGACGACGAGCGCCGCGACCGCGACGAACAGCGCGAGCGCCAGCCACGGCGCCGCGAGCGCGCCCTGGAGGAAGGCGGCCAGGCCGCCGGCGAGCGAGAACAGCCCGAACGTGCGCACGCCCGCGAAGCCCTCGGCCGTCTTCGCGCGCTCGCGTTCGAGCCCGAGCAGCACGCCCAAGCCGAGCGCCGCGGCGAAGCGCACCGTCAGCGCGAGCGGATCGAGCGACTGCATCGGCGCAAGTATGCCGCAAACCCACACCGCGGAGTGTCAGCGCGCCGGCAACTCGTGCGCAGCTTCGGCGCGCGGAAGAGCTGACATGCTGGCGCGCCACGAAGCTCACGCGGCTTGCTGCATTTCAGGTGTCGAGTTTGTCGCTCGCGCTTCCCGCTCACGCGAAGTACCCCGCTGCGCTCACGAACACCGGCGCCTTGACGCTCACCGGCGACAACAAGGGCGACAAGCTCGCGCTTCGCCTCGACGCCGCCACGGGCACGAGCATCGAAGTCGCCTCGCTGGCGGCGGGAACGAGCTCCAGCTCTCGATCGATCCCTGAGCGAGATCTCCGCTAGACTGGCGCCAGATCGCAGGAGGAGGTCCCGATGAGCGCGCCCGGCGTACCCAACCTCGAGGGCCTGTCGCTCGAGAAGCTCGACGTCATTTCGCCCGCGCACTACGAGCAGAACGGCTACCCGCACGCGGAGTGGGCCTATCTGCGCAAGCATGCGCCGGTACACCGCTTCACCGGCGAGAACTTCGACCCGTTCTACGCGATCGTGAAGCACGCCGACATCGTCGAGATCGGGAAGGACCCGGCGAACTTCATCATCGAGCCGCGGCTCGCGGTCTTCACGCGCGACATCCCGCCCGACCAGACGAAGCTGCGCCACCTGCTCACGATGGATCCGCCCGAGCACCGCCATTACCGCGCGGTGACGGCGAAGCAGTTCACGCCGCGCATGGTGCAGCAATGGGCGCCGAAGGTCTCGCGCATCACGCGCCAGATCCTCGACGAGGCGAGCGAGAAGGGTCAGTGCGACTTCGTGCAGGACGTCGCTGCGCCGATCACGATCGCGGTCATCGCCGAGATGCTCGGCGTGCCGGGCGACGACTGGCGGCTCTTGTTCAAGTGGACGAACGAGACCATCGCGCCCGAAGACCCCGAGTTCCAGCAGGGCCGCACCACGGAAGAGACGCTCATCTCGGCGCGCATGGAGCTCTTCCAGTACTTCACGAAGCTGTCCGACTCGCGGCGCGCGAACCCGAAGGACGACATCGTGTCCGTCGTCGCGACGGGCAAGGTCGACGCCAAGCCGATCCCGCCGTTCGAGCTGCTCGGCTACTACCTGTTGCTGGTCGTGGCGGGGAACGAGACCACGCGCAACGCGATGACGGGCGGCATGCTCGCGTTCAACGACAACCCGGGCGAGTGGCGCCGGCTCGTCGCGAACCCGGGGCTGGTCGATTCCGCCGTCGAGGAGATCGTGCGCTGGACGACGCCGGTCATCCAGTTCACGCGCGAGACCACGCGCGACATGGTCGTGCGCGGCACGAAGATCGCGAAGGGCGAGTCCGTGTGTCTCTTCTACGGCTCGGGCAACCGCGACGAGGACATCTTCGACGAGCCGTACCGCTTCCGCATCGACCGCAACCCGAACGACCACGTGGGCTTCGGCCGCGGCGAGCACGTGTGCCTGGGCGCACACCTCGCGCGGCTGGAGCTGCGCACGGTGTTCGACCAGATCCGCGCGCGGCTCGAGGCGTTCGAGCGCACGGGGAAGGAAGAGCGCGTGCGCTCGTCGTTCGTCGGCGGCATCAAGCGCGCGCCGATTCGCTGGAAGCTGCGCGCCGCGAAGGGCGACTAGCTCACACGCCGACGGCGAGCACCCGGACGGCGGCGCCGGGCTGGCACGGTCTGGCTGGCGACCGGTGCGAGCTCACCGGTCCCCGGGCCGACCGCGTATCTGGCCCGGGGACGGGTGAGTTGGGCTCTCGGAGTCAGGGCTTTCGCAGGTCGGCGCCGGTCACGCGCCGGATTTCGGTGATCGAGTCATAGGGCAGGTGAACGGCCGCGTGTGCCTTCCAGATGGCTGCCTCGTCGGGGCCCGACATCAGGCGGAACGCCTTTCCCTGCGCCAGGTTCACGTGTGCGGCGTGGCCGAACACACCGAACTCGCTGGCCGCCTGCTCGAGCGCGTCGAACTGCGCGGTGAACTGCGCCTCGCTGAGCACCTCGCTCGGGAAGGTGCCCTTTTCCTTGTCGTGCGTGTCGATGAACCACTTCATCGGGGTCTCCTTCGGCTGGGCTGGGGACGACTAGTGCATATACACGACATAGGAGAAAAAAAGGGAGCGGCGGGTTTCAGCGCGCGGCGCCGATCACGTGCTCCAGGCTCTCCTGCACGCCCTGCCAGCGCGAGCTGCCGAGCTCCTGGCGGAGCCGCCGCTGCGCCTTCTCCCACAGGGGCAGCGCCTCTTCGAGCCGCGCCCGTCCCTTCGCGGTGAGGTCGAGCGTGCGGCTGCGCCGCCACCCCTCGGCGCCGACGGTTAGAAGTCCCTCCTTCTCGAGCGGGGCCAGGTTTCGCGTGAGCGTCGAGCGATCCATCCCGACGGCGCGCGCGAGCGCCGCGATCGACATCGCGCCGTCTGCGGCGACCGCAGCCAGGAGCGAAACCTGTGTGGCGCGCAGCCCCGCGGGCCGCAGCGCGTCGTCGTAGGCGCGCGTCACGGCGCGCGCGGCCATGCGAATGCGGTGGCAGGCGCAGCTCTCGACCATCTTTCGCGCGGCCAACATGTGCAAGTACACTACTCTCAGCGGTTGCGAAGTCCAGCTTGCCAAGCGCGCCGTATCTGGACAGGCTCCGGGTGCGTCTTAGGAGTGAGGCCATGGCGAAGCGAAGCCTCTCGACGCAGATCGCACTGGGAATCGTGGCAGGCCTGTTGGCGTTGCCATGGGCCGCGTTCGCGCAGGATCAGGACGACGACTCGCCGAACCCGGACAACCAGGCCGTGCAGCACGCGGGCGTGGAAGCGTGGTTCCGTGAGCACATCGCGCCTTCCATGGCGCGCACCCGCTGGGAGTCGCCGCCCGAGCGGCCGCCCGTGCTCTACGACCCGAACGAGGTGCCCCCGATGCCCGGCCGCCCGGCGCCGGACCGTCGCAGCTACGCCCACCGGGCCACGGTCGGCCCGGTGAGCGCGACCTTGATGGCCGGCGATCTGCCTCCGACGCGCGCCGAGTGGAACGACACGCGCGAGTGGGACGAGCCGATCCGCCCCGAGATGTTCCGCTTCTACTTCGAGGGCGCACCGCCGGCGAGCACCAAGCCGCCGATCTGCCCCGTGAAGCAGGAATAGGGCGCTAGTCGAACTTCGGTTCGCGCTTCTCGACGAACGCGCGAAACGCTTCGGCTGCGTCGGGGCCGCTCGCGATGCGCAGGTGCGCCTCGCTCTCGAGCCTCAAGTACTCGTCGAGCGGCAGCGTCTCCGCCGCCCCGTAGTGCGCCTTCAGCGCGCGCAGCGCCGTGGGCGAGCTCCGCGCCAGCCGCGCGACGAGCGACTCGACCTCGCGCGCGAAGTCGGCGTCGTCCCACACACGCGCGACCAGGCCGATGCGCGCGGCTTCGTCGGCGGAGAACTTCTCGCACAGGAACGACAGCTCGCGCGCCTTCGCGGCGCCGACGAGCCGCGGCAGCAGCCACGGCAACGCCATGTCGCCCGCGACCGCCACGCGCAGGAACGCGGTGGAGAAGTTCGCGGAGCGCGCGGCGACGCGCAGGTCGCAGCCGCACGCCCAGCCGAGGCCGGCGCCCGCGCAAGCGCCGTTCACCGCCGCCAGCGTGACCGCGGGCATCTCGTGCAGGAGCCGCGGCACGTCCAGGTGCTCGGGCGCGAGCCGCACGTCGCGCGCCGCCGCGTCGCCCGAAGTGAAGTGGCCGAGGTCCGCGCCCGGACAGAAGCCGCGGCCCGCGCCGGTCAGCACGAGCACGCGCACGCGCGCGTCGCCGGCCAGCCGCGAGAGCGCTTCGTGCGTCTCGACGACCATCTGATTGGTCATGCCGTTCAGGCGCTCGGGGCGGTGGAGCGTGACGCGCGCGACGGGCCCGCTCACCTCGCACCGGATCGTCGCGTAGTCGCGCATGCGGCGAGTCTACGCCGGGGCGTAGAATCGCGGCATGTGGCTGCGGCTGCGCCAGATCGCCCTCGTCGCGCGCGAGCTCCGGCCCGTGCTCGACGACCTCGAGGCCGTGCTCGGCATCGCGCCGTGCTACGTCGACCCGGGCGTCGCCACGTTCGGGCTCGAGAACACCTTGCTGCCGGTCGGCAACCAGCTGCTCGAAGTCGTGGCGCCGACGCGCGAAGGCACCGCGGGCGGGCGCCACCTGGCCAAGCGCGGCGGCGACGGCGGCTACATGGTGATCACGCAGTGCGACGACCACGCGCCGCGGCGCCGGCGCGTCGACGCGCTCGGCATCCGCAAGGTGCTCGAGTTCGAGGTGCCGGGCGAGTTCCGCGACATGCAGCTGCATCCCAAGGACACGGGCGGCGCGTTCCTCGAGATCGACGAGCAGCTCGGCCCGCGCGCGCACGAGCTCGACGGGCCCTGGCATCCGGCGGGGCACGACTGGCAGCGCGCGCGGCGCACCGAGCGCGTGGCGGGAATCTCCACCGCCGAGATCCAGTGCGACGACCCGGCGAAGACGGCGGCGCGCTGGAGCGAGATCGTCGAGATTCCCGTCGCGGCCGACGCGCGCGGCCGCCCGTCGCTCGCGCTCGACAACGCCGGCCTGCGCTTCGTGCCCGTCGAGGACGGGCGCGGCGAGGGGCTCGGCGCGCTCGACCTGCTCGCGCGCGACCGCGCCGCCATTCGCGCGGCGGCGCGCGCGCGCCGCGTGCCGCTCACGGGCGACCAGCTCGTGCTCGGCGGGCTGCGCATGAACCTGGTCGAGTGACTCACGGGAGGTAGCGATGGAAGTCGAGCTCGGGATCGCGGACCCCGTCGCGCTGATCCGCCTGAACCGCCCCGACAAGCTGAACGCGTTCACGTACCCGATGCTCGGCGAGATCCGCCGCGCGGTGGACGCCGCCGCGGCGGATCCGCGCGTGGTCGGCATCGTGATCACGGGCAACGGCCGCGGCTTCTGCGCGGGGCTCGACGCCGAGGCGCTGGCCGCCACCACCACGCGCGGCTCCGCCGCGCGCGAGCGCCCGCCGGCAGCCGAGGCCGAGCTGCCCGGCTTGTTCTCGTACCTGTTGCGCGTGCCGAAGCCGGTGATCGCTGCGGTGAACGGCGTCGCCGCGGGCGGCGGCTTCGTGCTGGCCTCGATGTGCGACGTGCGCTTCGCGTCGAAGGGGGCGAGCTTCACGTCGATCTTCACGAAGCGCGGGCTCGTCGCCGAGCACGGCACCACGTGGACGGTGCCGCGGCTCGTCGGCTCGGGGCGCGCACTCGATCTGCTCTGGACCTCGCGGCTCATCGACGCCGAGGAGGCCGCGCGCATCGGGCTCGTCGAGTACCTCGTCGAGCCGCACCAGATCGTCACGGAGGCGAGCCGCTACGTGGCCGAGCTCGCGGCGACGGTCTCGCCCGCGGCGCTCGCCGACACCAAGCGCATGGTCTACGAGCACCTCGGCGAGGGCTACGCCGCGGCGCTGCCCGACGCCGACGCGACGGCGTGGCGCGCGGTCGACCGCGCCGACGCGCGCGAGGGCGCGCAGGCTCTGCTCGAGCGGCGCGCGCCGAAGTTCGCGCGGCTGGGCGCGAAGGCGGGCTAGCGCACTAGCGCTCGGTGCAGTTGCCGTGCCCGCCCGTGTCGCCGCAGCCGCCTTTGTCTCCGTTCAGCGTGCAGTTCACGTTCGAGACGTTCCCACCGTCCTGACAGCTGCCGCCGAGCGCCTTCCCGTCGCTGCCGTAGGTGACCGAGCACTTTCCGCCGCCGGTTCCTGTCGTGATGTCGAACTTGTTGCCGTTGCAGTTGACGGAGATCGCGGCAAAGGCCACCGGAGGCGGGAAGTGGCCGGGGTGGCAGGCCGCGAGCACGAGCACCGCGAGAACGAGCGCGCCGATTTGCATGGGGTCCTCCTGTCGTGGGTTTCTTCCGTGCGCCGTCAGCCCGGCTCGCGAACGGTGCCCACCGGGCCCGCCGTCGGACGCCGGCACGAACCTTCGCCTTCGGCAGATCGCGCAGCCCGCCCACGTGGTCCTCGTGCAGTTGCGTGAGGATCACCGTGCGCACGTCGTCGCAGCGGTGGCCCAGGCGTCCGAGCTGCTGAGTCAGTGTCTCGTGCGGCTCCTGCGCGTACTCGTCGTCGTCGAGCACGAAGCGCAGGATCCCCCGGTAGTAGTCGCGGTGCTGATGCGCCTGCGCCCGGCAGATGCCGGTGTCGAGCAGGATCAGCCCTTCGCGCGGATGCTCGGCCAGGTACGCGTGGATCGGCACCCAGATGAAGTGGCGCTTGTCGGTCACGAAGCGGAGCAGCGCGCCGAGCCCTTCCCAGCCCGCGCGTCCGCCGTAGAACTGGCCGTACGGGACCTTCGTCCGACCCAGCAGGAGGGGATGGACCTTCACGGCGATCTCCTTCCGACCTGCCCGCCATATAAGCACGTACACTGCGGCTTCGGGAGGCCCTTCATGACCGAGCCGGGCCGCGTACAACGTGGAAATCTCGCGCGCACGACCTTGCAGCTTGCGGCGCTCTTCGGGCTCGTGCTCACCGCCGTGTGGATCCTGCGGCCCTTTCTGCTCGCCGGCGTGTGGGCGGCCATGATCGCGATCGCGACGTTTCCGGTGCTGCTGCGCGCGCAGAGGCTGCTTCTCGGCAGGCGCGCGCTCGCGGTCGCGGCGCTCACGCTCGCGCTCCTGCTCGTGCTGGTCGTGCCGCTCTACCTCGGCGTGAGCGCCATCGTCGAGAACGTCGACGAAATTGGAAGCTTCTCACGGTCCCTCTCGACCTGGAACATTCCGCAGCCGCCGGAGTGGCTCGACGGAATTCCGCTGGTCGGTGCGAAGGCCGCGGACGAGTGGCGTGACCTCGCCGCCGAGGGCCCCGAGGCGCTCGCGGCTCGAGTCACTCCGTACACGCGCGACCTCGCGCGCGTGTTCGTGGACGAGGTCGGCAACGTCGGCGCGCTGCTCCTCAACTTCCTCCTGACCGTGATCTTCTGCGCGATCTTCTGGGCGAACGGCGAGACGGCCGCGGACGCGGGCGAACGCTTCGCAAGGCGCCTCGCGGGCGAGCAGGGCCAGAAGGCGGCGCGCCTGGCGGCGCAGGCGGTCCGGGCCGTGGCGCTCGGCGTCGTGCTGACCGCGGTCCTCCAGACCTTCCTCGTGGGGCTCGGCCTCTCGGTCGTCGGCGTGCCGTTCGCGGCGATCTTCACGGCGCTGTCGTTCATCCTCGCCGTCGCCCAGATCGGACCCGCACCGATCCTGATCGGCGCCATCATCTGGGTCTACTCGACACATGGAAGTGTATGGGGCACGGGCTTTCTGCTCTGGGCGCTCCTGTGCATGACCATCGACAACTTCGTGCGGCCGGTGCTGATCAAGCGCGGCGCGGACCTGCCGCTGCTGCTGATCTTCGGCGGCGTGATCGGCGGGCTGGTCGCGTTCGGCGTCGTCGGGCTGTTCATCGGCCCCGTGGTGCTCGCGGTGGGCTACATGCTGCTGCAGGACTGGCTGGACGAGGCCGAGGTCGGTGCCTGAGCCCGCGCCCGCGAGCGCGGTGCGGGCGGACGTCGTCGCCGGGCTGACCGCCGCGGCGGTCGTCATTCCGAAGGCCATGGCCTACGCGACGATCGCGGGCCTGCCCGTGCAGGTGGGGCTGTACACCGCGTTCGCGCCGATGCTCGTCTATGCGCTGCTCGGCACCTCGCGGCCGCTCAGCGTGAGCACCACGACCACGATCGCCATCCTCGTCGCGGCGAGCCTGGAGCCGATCGCGCGCACCGGCTCGCCCGCCGAGCTGGCCACGGCGAGCGCGACCCTGGCCGTGCTGGTGGGCGCGATGCTGCTGGCGGCGGCGCTCTTGCGGCTCGGCTTCGTGGCGAACTTCATCTCGGACCCGGTGCTGACCGGCTTCAAGGCGGGCATCGGGCTGGTGATCGTCGCCGACCAGCTGCCGAAGCTGCTCGGCTTCCACATCCACAAGGCGGGCTTCTTCCGCGATCTGGCGGCGGTCGCCGGGCATCTGCCGGAGACGTCGCTGCCGACCCTGGCGGTCGCGGGCGGCGCGCTCGCGGCCATCGCGCTGCTCGAGCACTTCGCGCCGCGCGCGCCGACGCCGCTGATCGTGATCGCGGGCGCGGTCGCGCTCTCGTCGCTGCTCGGCCTGGCGAACGCCGGCGTCGAGATCGTGGGCGAGGTGCCGCGCGCGCTGCCGTCGCTCGTGTGGCCGCGGCTCGACCTCGTGGCGGGGCTGTGGCCGGGCGCTGCGGGGATCGCGCTCATGAGCTTCACGGAGAGCATCGCCGCGGGCCGCGCGTTCGCGCGGCCCGACGAGCCGCGCCCGCAGCCGAACCGCGAGCTCCTGGCGCTCGGCGCGGCGAACGTCGCGGGCGGGCTGCTCGGCGCCATGGTGGCGGGCGGCGGCACGAGCCAGACCGCGGTGAACCGCAACGCGGGCGCGCGCACGCAGCTGTCCGGCGCCGTTGCTGCGCTCGCCGCGCTCGCGACGGCGCTGCTGCTCGCGCCGCTCATCGGCCCGATGCCGAACGCCGTGCTCGCGGCGGTCGTCGTCGCGTATTCGCTCGGGCTCATCGAGACGAACGAGTTCCGCGCGATCGGCCGCGTGCGCACGCAGGAGTTCGTCTGGGCGCTGCTCGCGTTCGCCGGAGTGGCACTGCTCGGCACGTTGAAGGGCATCCTGGTCGCGGTGATCGCCTCGCTCTTGTCGCTCGCGTACCAGGCGTACGACCCGCCGGTGTACGCGCTCGGCCGCAAGCGCGGCACCACGGTGTTCCGCCCGCTCTCGGCGGAGCACGCCGACGACGAGACGTGGCCGGGGCTCTTGCTCGTGCGGACCGAAGGGCGCGCGTTCTTCGCCAACGCGCAGCGCATCGGCGACAAGGTCCTCGCGCTGATCCGCGAGACGCGCGCGTCGGTCGTCGTGCTCGACTGCAGCGCGCTGTTCGACATCGAGTACACGGCGCTGAAGATGCTCGCCCAAGCGGACGACAACCTGCGCCGGAACGGCATCTCGCTCTGGCTCGCAGCGCTGAACCCGCAGGCGCGCGCCGTGGTGGAGCGCTCGCAGCTGGGCCAGGCGCTCGGCCGCGAGCGCATGTTCTTCAACGTCGAGCGGGCCGTGGAGGCCTGGGCGGCGAAGGGCGCTTCAGCCGCCCAATGACACCGCGACCGCGACCAGCGCGATCCCGGCGATCAGGAACACGCTCCCCGCCAGCCACGGGCGGAGCGTCGTGTGCCGCGCCCATAGGAAGCCCGTGACGAAGAGCAGCAGGATCAGGATCCCGTTCGAGATGCGCAGCGCGAGCCAGGCGTCGTCCAGCAACAGGAAGGGCACCGCCGCGGGAATGCTGGAGAAGAAGACCAGCCAGAAGCTCGCGAACGCGCCCGCGAGGTCGTCGCCCGTGACCGCGCGCGAGCGCCGCGGCGACGCGCGGACGTGTCGGGCGATGCGCCGGTAGAGCTCCGCGTCGTCGCCCGGGTCGGCGCCGCGGCCGAGCAGCTCCTCGAGCTCGCTCCCGACCAGGCCCGCGGCGGCCTCGTCGGTCGCCGCGCGGCGGATCCGCTCGCCCACGCGCGAGAGCCGCGCCCGCTCGAATACGTTCCCGCTGACGTAGAATGCGGCGTCGATGATCCCCCACGCGACGTTGCAGCCGATGGTCGCGATGAGCATCTCGCGCACCGCGTCTCTGCCCTCGTGCACGAGCAGCCCGGCGCCCGTGGTGAAGGTCAGGGTCATGATCAGCCCGAACAGGATCTCGGACAGGCTGTCGCCCGGGGACAGGTACCTCGAGAGCGTGAGCCTGTGGATCAATGCGCCTCCGCACGGCGAAAGGGGAGCTGAATCGTGAAGTCGGAGAAGGGGAAGCACAAGCGGGAGCGCGAGGAGAGCGCGAGCGACGGCGCGCCCAGGGAGAAGCTCGGGCGTCGGGAGTACGAGAAGGAGCTCGAGCGGCTGCACGTGGAGCTGGTGAAGCTGCAGGAGTGGGTGAAGTACAAAGGGCTCAAGATCTGCGTCGTGTTCGAAGGCCGCGACGGCGCGGGCAAGGGCGGCACGATCAAGGCGATCACGGAACGGGTGAGCCCGCGCGTGTTCCGCGTGATCGCGCTGCCGGCGCCGACCGACCGCGAGAAGACCCAGATGTACGTGCAGCGCTACCTGCCGCATCTGCCCGCGGCGGGCGAGATCGTGATCTTCGACCGCAGCTGGTACAACCGCGCGGGCGTCGAGCGCGTGATGGGCTTCTGCACGGAGGAGCAGGTGAAGAGGTTCCTCGTGCAGGTGCCGCTGGTCGAGAAGGCCTTCGTCGAGTCCGGGATCATCCTCTTGAAATACTGGCTCGAAGTGAGTGAGGCGGAGCAGACGCGCCGGCTCGAGTCGCGCATCGACGACGGCCGCAAGGTCTGGAAGCTGTCGCCGATGGACCTCGACTCGTACAGCCGCTGGTACGACTACTCGCGCGCGCGCGACGAGATGTTCTCCGCCACCGACACCGGCTACGCGCCGTGGTTCGTGGTGCGCTCGAACGACAAGAAGCGCGCGCGTCTCAACTTGATCACGCACCTGCTCGAGCAGATCCCGTACAAGACCGCCCCGCGCGAGAAGGTGAAGCTGCCCAAGCGCCAGAAGCCCGGCGGCTACAAGGAGCCGCACTACCCGTACAAGTACGTGGAAGAGCGCTTCTGAGCTCGCGCTTCGCTCCGCTCCGCGAACCGAACTTCGCGCGGCTGTTCGCGGCGCGGCTGATCTCGGCGTTCGGCACGCCGATGGCGCCCGTCGCGCTGCCGTTCGCGGTGCTCGACGACCTGCACGGCTCGGCACGCGACGTCGGGCTCGTGATCGCGGCAGCGTCCGCCGCGCAGGTCGTCTTCATGCTCTTCGCGGGCGCGCTGGCGGACCGCGGCTCGCGCCGCGCGCAGATGATCGCCGCCGATCTCACCGCCGCGGTGGCGCAGGGGGCGATCGCCGCGCTCCTCTGGTGGCACGCGGCGTCCGTGCCGGCGCTCGTCGCGCTCGAGCTCGTGATGGGCACGGCGTTCGCGCTCCACCATCCCGCCTTCGTCGGGCTCGTGCCGCTCGTCGCGAAGCGCGACGCGCTGCACGCGGCGAATGCGCTGCTCGCCGTCGCGAACAGCACCGCCATGGGCCTGGGCGCGGCGGTGGCCGGCGTCGTGGCGGCGCGCTTCGGCGCCCGCGCCGCGCTGGCGATCGACGCGGCCACCTTCCTCGCGAGCGCCGCGCTCATCGCCGGCACGCGGCCGCGCGCACAGGAGCGCGCGGAGAGCGAGTCGCTCTTCGCCGAGCTGCGCCTCGGCTGGCGCGAGTTCACGCGGCACCGCTGGCTCTGGACGATCGTGCTCCAGTTCACCGTGATGCTGATCGGCTGGTTCGGCACGTACGCGGTCGTGGGTCCGATCGTCGCGGCGCGGTCGCTCGGCGGCGCGGCGGCATGGGGCACGATCGCGGGCGCGAACGGCTTCGGGCTGATCGCGGGCGGCTTCCTGGCGCTGCGCGTCCACTTCGAGCGCCCGCTGCTCGCTGCCACGCTGATCTGCTTCTCGATGTCGCTCCTGCCGCTCGCGCTGATCGGCCCGCTGCCGGTGGCGTGGATCGCGTCGGCTGCGTTCGTCGCGGGGATGGGCGGCGAGATCTTCGGCGTGCTGTGGTTCACCGCGCTGCACACGCACGTCGAGCCGGCGATGCTCTCGCGGGTCGGCGCGTACGACGCCGTGGGCTCGATCGCGATGGTGCCGCTGGGCGAGGTGCTGGCCGGCGGCGCGATCGACGCGTGGGGTGCACCGCTCACGCTGGTCGGTCTGTTCGCGGCGGTCGTGGTGCCGACCGCGGCGGTGTTGCTCGTTCCCGAGGTGAGAAAGCTGCGCGCGGGGTAAGATCGCGGGCGAAGGAGACACCGACATGACTTCGAGAGTCCTGTCGCTCGCGCTGTGCGCGGGCCTGCTCGGCTCCGCCGGCTGCACCACCGTGGTCGCGAAGCCCACGATCCTCTCGACCAAGTCGTCCAACTTCGGGCAGCCGCACCAGCGCGCGGCGACCCAGGCGTCGGCGAGCGACGGGCGGCTCTGGATCCTGATCCTGCCGCTCGGCGGTGCGCCGTCGATCGACGCGGCGACGAACCAGCTGCTCGACAAGTACAGCGGCGACTATCTGACGGACGCCGAGATCAGCGAGACGGAGTGGTCGCTGCTCGTCATCAGCGGCGGCTCGATGAACGTGAAGGGCGACGTCTGGAAGGCCGCCGCACCCGGCGGCTCCGGGGCCCCGATGAAGTAGCCGGAAGAGCCGTCTCGGCTCCGGGGCGCCTCCGCGCCGGCACGCGGCATGCTTCCCCCTGCGGTGGGATGGCCGACTCCGCGCGCTTCCTCGAGCCCGAGGTCGAGGTCCACTGCGACGCCTGCGGCGCCGCCGCGGCCGCTCCGATCTGCACCGCCGCAGACCTGGCCGCCCAGCTCGAGCTCGCCGGCAAATTCCACAAAGTGCGCTTGCGCCGGCGCTCGCGCGCGGCGCTCGAGGAGCGCGCGCTCTTCACGCACGACTACGCCACGGAGCTGCTCGCATGCGAGAAGTGCGGGCTCCTCTACCGCTCGCCGCGGCCCTCCCCGAGCGCGGTGCTGGGCGCATACGCGGTGGAGCGCTACGCGCGCGAGCGGCTGCCGCAGATGGTCTTCTCGCAGCGCGCGCTGTTCCTGCCCAAAGCGCGCGCGCTCGCCCGGCGGCTCCATCCCCTGCGCCGCGCGAGCGGCCGCGACGAGGGACCGCCGCGCGTGCTCGAGGTCGGCTCGTTCGTGGGCGGCTTCCTGTGGGCCGCGCGCGAGGTCGGC
>Ga0335077_10001273_pt1 | contig 29789 bp, 28 predicted proteins | sample Lox_Sample_31_FD_207151 | JGI IMG/M metagenome (GOLD analysis project Ga0335077, IMG submission 207151) | Soil microbial communities from Loxahatchee National Wildlife Refuge, Florida, United States - Lox_Sample_3.1 | ecosystem: Environmental > Terrestrial > Soil > Wetlands | place: USA... | reverse complement strand
CGGATCCAGTCCGGATCCGCATGATTGATCCGGATGCGTTCGGCCAAAATGACGGATTCCAAATCACGGATGGCCTTTTTAATGTCATCGTTGACGATGATGTAGTCGTAATCGATGAAATTTTGAATCTCTTTCCGCGCCACTTGGAGGCGCCGTTCGATCTCCTCCGGCGGGTCCGATCGCCGCTCCCGGAGCCGCTCCATCAACGTCGCCATGGAGGGGGGGAGGACGAAAATGAAAATTCCGTCCGGAAACCGCTTCTTTAATAATTTGGCCCCTTGAACGTCGACATCCAGGAGAACGTCCGTTCCGGCGGCCATCGTCCGTTTTAGAAAACCCGCATGGGTTCCATAGAAATGATTGTGGACCTTGGCCCATTCCGCAAATTCGTTCCGCTGGACCATCTGCATAAACTCGGGTTCCCCGATGAAGAAGTAGTCCTTTCCGTCGACCTCGTTCGGACGCGGCAAGCGCGTCGTGTATGAAATGGAATACTGCAGACCGGGCATCGTATGCGCCATCTCGCGGCATAACGTGGTCTTACCCGCGCCGGAGGGCGCGGACACCACTAAAAGCAGCCCCGTTCTTCTGGACGCCGTGCTTCCTTTGCCTTTGGGTTCTGCACTGTCACGCATAAGCCTCTTCCCAGCGAGCACGGCGAGCGGGAGGGGGAGGACCTCGACGAGCTCGGTCGAGTCGCTCCATCCGGCTTGGCCGGTGAAAAGCGAGGATCAGGCTTCGCCTGTCCGAGCGCGGGGTATGGGGGCATCGGAAGAGCAATGCCCGCACGGGCCCCCATAGATAATAGCGGCGACGCGAGCCCCTACAAATTGACCGCGAACCGACCGTCATTCGATGTTTTGAACCTGTTCTCTGAGCTTTTCCAACTCGCTCTTGATGCCGACCACCTTCATCGCGATGGAGGCGTCGCTGGCCTTGGACCCGATCGTGTTGACCTCCCGGTTCATTTCCTGGATGAGAAAATCCAGGCTTCGCCCGATGGACTCCCGTCCCTGCATCATGGTCCTGAACTGGTTCAGGTGACTTTTTAATCGGGTCAGTTCCTCGCTCACATCCGATCGTTCGGCAAAAACAGCCACCTCTTGGGCCAACCGAGCCGGGTCCAATTTAACCCCTTGGGTTAATCGTTCAATGCGCTCGTTGAGGCGGGCCTGATAGCCCCGAACCATCGCCGGGACGCGCGACTGGATGTGACGCAGCGCCTTCTCGATCAACCGGAGACGCTGACCGAGATCGCGGACCAGCGCACGCCCCTCTTTCCGGCGCATGGCTTCCAAGCGGTCCATGGCTTCGTTCAGGAGTCCCCGGACCTGCGCCGCCAGGGCGTCCGTCGTCCCGGTCCATTCCGCGGTCGTGATGATGTCCTTGAAATTCATCAACAGGGCCAGATCCACCGGGCCCGGCAAATCAAGCTTGGCCTTCAGGTCTTTGAGAATCCGGGAATACTGGCGGGCGAGCTCGAGGTCCACGTCGAGTTGCTTCGGCTGCTCGTTGGCGCCGTTGATCGATACGGCCACTTCCAGCCGGCCGCGGGTGAATCGTTGCTGCACCTGTTTCCGAAGAACGGTCTCGAGAGGGAGCAAAAGCTTGGGCAGCCGAACCGTGATATCGCAGTATTTATGATTGGTCGACCGAAGCTCCGCAACGATCGTCAGGTCGCGGTAACTTCCCTCGCTTCGGCCGTAGCCGGTCATGCTTTCAATCATCAAACCTCGCCTGGCTAATAAACCAGTCATTATATAGAGAACGGCCCGGTTTGTCAAACAAACCGGCGCCCCGGCCGGGATCAACCGGCCTTGCGCTCCTGCTTGAAATAACGGCAGATCGGCTTGAGTCCGCAGTCCGGACACCGGGGGTTTTTCGCCTTGCAGACGTGGCGGCCGTGGAGCAGAAGCTGGTGCGAGACGCGGGTCCATTTCTTTTCGGGAATGAAACGGCCGAGTTCCGTCTCGATTTCATCCGGGTCGTCCGACCGGGTCAATCCCAGGCGTTGACTGACCCGCCGGACATGCGTATCCACCACGATGGCCGGGCGGCCGAAACAGTTTCCCAGGATGACATTGGCCGTTTTGCGCCAGACGCCGGGCAGCTCGACCAGCTCATCCATCGTTTGCGGAACCCGGCCGGCGTGCTTCTCGACCAGGGCCCGGCCGCACCCGATGATGTTTTTGGCCTTGTTCTTGTAGAAGCCGGTGGACCGGATTTCCTGCTCAAGAACGGACGGATCCGCCCTGGCGTAGTCCGCCGCGGTCTTGTACTTGTTAAACAGATGCGGCGTGACCTTGTTGACGCGGTCATCGGTGCATTGGGCCGAAAGGATCGTGGCGATCAGGAGTTCCAAGGGGGTCTCGTAATGAAGCTCGACCTTCGGGTCCGGAAATTCGCGGTCGAGAATTTTTATAAGTTGTTCGAGCTTATTCAAGAAGCCCCCCGTCAGCCGTCTGAGGACATTGTAGCAACGATCGTGAAGCCGGTCAATGAAGATTGTCGTTGTTTGCGACCATGATTACGGATGAAATCATCTCATACTTGAATTGACATTCGACCCTAAATAAGGTATTTTTACAGTACATTAGACCGATCGAAAAAAGTACTTCTAAAAGGAGATCTTCGATATGAGAGCTAAGTTCGCCGAGGATGTAACACCGGTAACCGATTTCCGCACCCAAGCAGCCGATCTGCTTCGGAAGATCAAGAAAACCCGGCGGCCGCTCATTCTGACCCAGCGGGGCCGTTCGGCCGCCGTGATCGAAGATGTCAAAGAGTACGAGAATAGGCTGGAGCGGCTTGAATTGTTGGAAGCGATCATTCGGGGACTTCAGGCTGCCGAAAAAGGAGATCGGGTCCGCCACAAGGAAGCCATGCGGCAATTGGACGAACTCCTGAATGCCTAAGAAACTTTACGCCGTCGAATGGACCGCTCCGGCCCTGCGAAGCCTGTTGGAGGTTGTTCAGTACATCAAGGCGGATGATCCGGAGGCGGCTCAACGCTTTGGGAAAGAGATCAAAAAGAAAGTCGCCCGGCTCGCCCGATTTCCAAACTCCGGACGGATGGTTCCAGAGTTCCCGACTTCCGGCCTTCGAGAAGTGATCATCGGCCATTACCGCATCATCTACCGTGTTGTCTCCAAAAAATCACGAGTCGAAATCCTGACCGTGCATCACGGCGCCCAGCAGATTGAAGAAGGGTGAGAGTCAACTTTCTCCCGGGGCGGCCATTAAGTCAAAAAGCCGCGCCCCCGCCGAGTCGCCAGCGGCTCCAACAGGGGTTAGATTCACGGCATCTCGTAAGGTCCGCGAAAGTCAATAAAGCATGCCTTTTTACAACCTTTGACACAGGTCAACATTTACAGCCGGGATGGGAAATTAACGCTGTGGCGGTAGGGACGCAATGAATTGCATCCAAATCAGGGCGTGATGAATCACGCCCCTACGATGGGAGCGTATAACAGGCTATGCCGCAGCGATGCCGGGAAGTTCCCAACCGGGAAACACCAAGACTCCAGGATGACACTTGAGCGCTCGGGCCAGAACCTTTGCGCGCTCAACACCCAGACGGACGCGATCGTTCTCAATTGCCGAAATGGTGGATTGGGGAATGCGGGTTAGGCGGGCCAACTGGCTCTGGCTTAGCTCCTGGAGCTCGCGAAGAATTCGCACAGACTCGCCGACTGAAACGGTGATGCGCTTCTTGGCAGGACGATATTCTTTCATTTATGCGACCTCAAACTGCATCTGTTTCAGGTTGGCCAGCGGCACACGGCCTTTCACCCGAAGAATTTCAATGCCGACCACCTCGTTCTGCTCATTGAAATCGAGGATGATGCCGGGTTGCACTTCCTCCGACTCGACGATTTTGGATTCGTCAAGACGGAGATAGATCGCGTCTGCTTTTTCATCAAAATGCACCTTCATTTCCTGCTCCTTTCCTTGCGGTCAAAATATGCGGTAACAATCTGCCACGGTTGTGTTTTCTCGTTGTACACCACTCGCAATACCCGCCCTCCGTATTCAGCAATACGACCCAAGGCATGCCGTAACATTGGATCTTGCTTATCAGGCTCGGTATTCAACGGCCGGGTTAAGACTTGCGCCACCCATGTCAACTGAATTCGACGTTCTGAAATTACTTTGGCCGCGTGAGCCGTTAACGCATAGGGAAAGTCTTCCGCCATCATTGCACAGGAATATACCCCGTCCCGACAAAAAGGTCAACCGACCGGCAGGATTTTAAAAAGAAACCTTCCGGCCCGTGTTATATAATTCCACCCGCCGATCGCGGAAGAGGTTGTTGTAGCGGTTCAGCGTCTTATGACGGGCCTCGCGGGGGTTGATCTCTAAAATCTTGAGCGACTCTTGATTCCTCGGGGCCCGGAAAAGAATGCGGCCCTTGGGATCGACGATCTCGCTCTGGCCGATATAGGTCAGCCGCTTCTTGCCGCCGCGCCGCTCGGAGCCGATCCGGTTCGCCGTGATCGCGAAGACGCGGTTCTCAAGACTTCGGGTGACCATGGCGTCCGGGCAGTACGGTAGAACGAGATTGGCCGGGTGGCAGATAATTTCAGCACCGGCCAGGGCCAAGCTTCGAGCCGCTTCCGGAAAGAACCAGTCGAAGCAGACCATGATTCCGACCCGCGCCTTCCCGATGTCGAACGAACGGAAGCGGTTCATCCCCGGCTTGAACCAGAGCTTTTCTTCATAGAACAGGTGAATCTTTCGATAGGTCGCGACATAGCCCTTGGGCCCGACCAGAACGGCCGAATTGTAAAAAACCTTTGCGGCCCGTTCGGGAAGACCGGCGACCAGCCAGATTTTCTTGTCCTTGGCGAACTCGCACAGACGCCGTGTCGTCCATCCGTCCGGAACCGTTTCGGACAATTCCGATACCTCTCGCCGGGAAATAAATTGATAGCCGCTGTTGAAAAGCTCCGGGAGCACGATCAGGTCCGCCGCGCCCCGGTCGATCCGATCCAAGCGCCGCAGAACCGACTCGACATTCCGCCGGATCTCCCCGAATACGGGCCTGGACTGATAAAATCCCGCGCGGATCATTTTGGGGCGTCGCTCCCGGCGGCGCCCGCCAAAAGTTTCATGAGACCTTCCTCATCCAAAATTTGGACGTCCAGTTCCCGGGCCTTGGCGAGTTTGCTCCCCGCGTCGACGCCGGCGACCACGTAATCCGTTTTACTCGATACGCTGCCGGCCACCTTCCCGCCCAGCGCTTCGATCCTCGCCTTGGCCCCTTCCCGCGTCATGTTCGAAAGCGCGCCGGTCAGCACGAACGTCTTGCCGCGAACCGGCGAGGACTTTTCAGCGGACCCGCCATCCTTTGTGAAGGTCAGGCCGAGATCCAGAAGCTGTTGGATCATCCTCCGGTTCCCGGCATTCCGGAAATAATCGGCGATCGAGCGGGCCGCATTCGGAGAAAGGTTGAATTCCTTCTTAAGCGTCTGCGCGTCGGCCTGCATCAACCCTTCGATTCCGCCGGCCCACCCCGCCAGCCGCTCGGCGGTCGACGGTCCGACGCCCGGAATGTCCAGACGGGCGATGAACTCCGCCAACGTTGTCTTTTTCTGGCCGCCCGTCTCCCGTTCCCAACGCACGCCGGCGGCCCTCAACTGCCCGATCACCTTCCGGTTGTGCGGTTCCGAAAAGAACTGGACGATGGACTGGGCGACTTCGGGTCCGATGTCCGGAATAAAGCGGAGGGTTCGCTCGTCCGCCTCCATCAGCGGGTCCAGATCCCCGAAAAATCGGGCCAGCTCTTTCGCCGTCGCTTGCCCCACGTCCGGAATGCCGAGCGCGTAGATGAACCGCGCGAGCGTCGTGCGCTTGCCGGACTCGATCGCCTTCACCAGGTTGCCCGCGGACAACTCGGCCATCCGCTCCAGCGCGGCCACCGTCGGCGCGTCCAGACGGTAGAGATCCGCCGGCGTTTCCACTATCCGATTGTCCACCAATTGATCCACCCGTTTCTCGCCGAGGCCCTGAATGTCCATCGCCAGGCGGCTCGCGAAATGCAGGATCGCCTGCTTGCGCTGCGCCGGGCAGTACAAGCCCCCGCTGCATCGGGAAATCGCCTCCCCCGGAAGTCGGACGACCTTCGATCCGCAGACGGGGCAGGCCCGCGGCATGACGAATTCCTTCGCGCCGGCCGGCCGCCGGTCCGGCACCACGCTCACGACTTCCGGGATGACGTCCCCGGCGCGGCGGACGACCACCGTGTCGCCGATCCGGACGTCCTTCCGGCGGACCTCGTCTTCGTTGTGCAGCGTCGCGTTGGTGACCGTCACGCCGCCCACGAAGACCGGCTTGAGCCGCGCCACCGGCGTGACGGCCCCCGTCCGTCCGACCTGGACGTCGATGTCCAGAACCTCCGTCATCGCCTCCTGCGCGGGGAATTTGTGCGCCACCGAGAAACGCGGCGCCCGCGCCACGAACCCCAAGCGCTCCTGCAGGCCCAAATCGTTCACTTTGTAAACCACCCCGTCGATATCGTAGGGCAGCCGTTCGCGTTTGGATCCGATGAGCCGGTAGTAATCCAAAAGCCCCTGGACACCCCGCACCACCTTTCGCTCGGGGCTGACCGGAAATTTCTGGGTGACGAGGAAATCCATCAACGCGCTGTGCGTCCGGGGAAGCGCCATTCCCTCGACATCCTCCAGCGCGTAGGCGAAAAATGTCAGATGTCTCGCGGCGGTCATGCGCGGGTCGAGCTGCCGGAGGGTGCCGGCGGCGGCGTTGCGCGGATTGACGAATATTTTCTCGCCCTTCCGGGCCTGTTCCTGATTTAAGCGTTCGAAATCGCGCTTGAGCATCAGCACCTCGCCCCGGACCTCCAAGCGCGCCGGCGGCGGCTCGGCCGGCAACCGCAGCGGGATGACCTTGACGGTGCGAAGGTTGGCCGTGACCTCCTCCCCCGTATAGCCGTCCCCGCGCGTCGCGCCCTGCGCCAGCCGGCCGTTTTGATAGGACAGGCTGACGGCCGCGCCGTCGAATTTCGGCTCCACGGCGTATTCCACTTCGTCCACGTCCAGATGCTCCCGGATGCGGCGGTCGAAGGCGACGACTTCTTCCTCCTCGAACGCGTTGTTCAGGGACAGCATCGGCGCGCGGTGGGTGACCGACGTAAATTCGGTGAGCGGAGCGGCGCCCACCCGCTGCGTGGGAGACTCGGGAACGACCAGCTCGGGATAGTTCGACTCCAGCGATTGCAGTTCCCGGAACAGCCTGTCGTATTCGACGTCCGGGATCGTCGGGGCGTCGAGCACGTAGTACCGGTAATTGTGCCGCTCGATGGCCTCCCGCAATTCCCGCGCGTGCTTGATCACGTTCGCCGGCACAGTCATCTCACGCGTCGCTCCCCCGCGATGATTTCAACGACCTGACTGTAACGTGTCGGCTTCGGCCCTGTCAAGCAAACGGAGGGCTTTTCCGCCCGAGCGCCTCACTTTTTCCTTGACAAAGTCGACCCCTGTGATATAAAAAAGGTTACGCAAGTTCAAGAATTTAATCGAACGCGATGGACCCGTTTCACGCGCTCAACCCGGACCGACAACGAAAGCGGCCAAAGGAGAAATAAATGACAGGAATGAAAGGGGAGGATTATTTATTCACATCGGAATCGGTCACCGAAGGACACCCCGATAAAATCTCGGACCAGATTTCGGACGCGATCCTGGATTCCATTATCGCCCAGGACCCGTATTGCCGCGTGGCCTGCGAAACGCTGGTGACCACCGGGTTGGCCTTCGTCGCGGGGGAGATCAGCACCTCCTGTTACGTCGAGATTCCGGACATCGTGCGCGAAACGATCAAGGAGATCGGCTACACGCGGGCCAAGTACGGCTTCGATTACGAAACCTGCTCCGTCATCACCTCGATCCACGCCCAGTCCCCCGACATCGCCCAGGGGGTGGACACGGGCGGCGCGGGAGACCAGGGCATCATGTTCGGATACGCCAGCAACGAAACGCCGGAGTTCATGCCCACGCCCATCATCCTGGCCCACAAGCTGACCCGCCGGCTGGCGGAGGTCCGGAAAAAGGACATCCTGCCCTACCTTCGGCCCGATGGAAAGTCCCAGGTCACCGTCGACTATCGGGACGGGAAACCGGTCCGGGTCACGACGGTCGTCATCTCCACGCAGCACAGCCCGGAGGTGACCTTGAAGGAGATTCGCGAGGACGTCATTGAAAAAGTGATCAAGCCGATCATTCCCGCGGAATTGATGGACGAGGAAAAGATCGTGTACCACATCAACCCGACCGGGCGCTTCGTGGTGGGCGGTCCGCAGGGCGACACCGGCGTGACCGGGCGGAAAATCATCGTCGACACCTACGGAGGCGTCGGGAGCCACGGGGGCGGCGCCTTCTCCGGGAAAGACCCCTCCAAGGTCGATCGCTCGGCGTCCTACATGGCCCGGTACATCGCCAAGAACATCGTCGCCGCCGGCCTCGCCGATCGCTGCGAGATCCAGATGGCGTACGCCATCGGCGTCCCGGAACCGGTCTCCATCCTGGTCAACACCAAAAACACCGGCAAGGTCCCGAACCAAAAGATCCTGAAGCTCGTGCAAAAACATTTTCCGATGACGCCCAAGGGAATGATCGAACACCTGAAACTCCGACGGCCGATCTACAAAAAAACCGCGGCCTACGGTCACTTCGGCCGAACCGAGCCGGAATTCACGTGGGAAAATACCGACCTGGCCGCCGCCCTTCGCAAGGAAGCCGGGCTGTAAATCCCCAAACCCCACAATTGATTCCAGCGAGCAAAACGAGCGAGAGGGGGCGGCCGAAAATTCCCCGCCAGGGGAATTTTCCCCTGTTTACAATTTACGATTTACGTGTTTCGGCGGGGAATTTGGTGTTTCGAGAATGGCAAATCGTAAATAGGAAAACCCTCGAAAGATTAGGCGGAGGGGGCGACGCGAGCCCCTACTAAATAAAGGAGCATCGATGGATTACGATATTAAGGATATTCGTTTAGCTCAAAAAGGCCTGCTCCGGATGGAGTGGGCGCAGCAGGAAATGCCCGTTCTGGAACTGGTCAACCGGCGTTTCAAAAAAGAGCTGCCGCTCCGCGGGACCCGCCTATCGGCCTGCCTCCACGTCACCACCGAGACGGCCAACCTGATGACCGCCCTGAAGGCCGGCGGCGCCGACGTGGTGCTCTGCGCCTCCAACCCCCTCAGCACGCAGGACGACGTCGCGGCCGCGCTGGTCGAGCATTTCCGGATTCCGGTCTTCGCGATCAAAGGCGAGGACAACGACACCTACTACCGCCACATCCAGGCGGCGTTGAACCACCGTCCCATGATCACGATGGACGACGGCGCGGACCTGGTCTCGACGCTTCATTCCAAACGAAAGGACCTCCTCAAGGAAATCATCGGCGGAACCGAAGAGACCACGACCGGGGTGATCCGGTTGAGAAGCATGGCCCACCGGGGCGTGTTGAAATTTCCGATCATCTCGGTCAACGACGCGAACACGAAGCATCTTTTCGACAACCGCTACGGCACCGGGCAGAGCACCCTGGACGGGATCCTGCGCGCGACCAACCGGCTGGTGGCCGGAACCGTCTTTGTGGTCAGCGGCTACGGCTGGTGCGGGCGCGGCATCGCGATGCGGGCCAAGGGGATGGGGGCCGACGTCGTCGTCACGGAAATCGACCCGCTGAAGGCGATCGAGGCCGTCATGGACGGTTTTCGCGTCATGCCCATGGCCGAGGCCGCCCCGATCGGCGATTTCTTCGTCACCGTGACGGGCGATATCAAGGTGATCCGCAAAGAGCATTTCGCCGTCATGAAAGACGGGGCCGTCATCTGCAATTCGGGCCATTTCAACGTCGAGATCGACATCCCGGCGCTCGAAAAGCTGAGCAAACGGAAGCGCCTGATCCGTGAATTCGTCGACGAGTACACCCTTTCCAACGGACATCGCGTCAATCTGTTGGGAGAAGGCCGTCTCATCAACCTGGCCGCCGCGGAGGGCCACCCCGCCAGCGTCATGGACATGAGCTTCGCCAACCAGGCCCTTTCGGCCGAACACCTCGTGAAGAATTCCAAGAAACTGGAACGAAAGGTTTACCCGGTCCCGGCCCCAATCGACCAGGAGATCGCCCGGTTGAAGCTCAAGGGAATGGGAATCCAAATCGACCGGCTCACCAAAGAACAGGCCAACTATCTCGCTTCCTGGGAGATGGGCACCTAGGTTAAAACATCCGGGGCGCGTCGACCTCCGGTATTTTTCAGTCATTCCAAAGCGCCCCGCCGAAACGCCGGGATTCTTCGGCCGTTTCGATCTTCACGCGCCTGCGGTTCCCGGTCCCCTCCGATCGGGTTACGCTTGTGGTATAATTATTCCATGACGAATCAACAGGTCGCGGACGCTTTCCGGATCATCGCGGATCGCCTGCAGTTGGAGGGGGCCAATCCCTATCGGATACGGGCCTATCGCAAAGCCGCAGACAACCTTGAACGCTTGAAGGATTCGGTGGCCGACCTCGCCCAACGGGGCCGGTTAAAATCCATTCCGGGAATCGGCCGGGACCTGGAACGGAAAATTCTCGAAGGACTGAAAACCGGAACGATCCGCGAATTCGAACCCGCCCTCCCGGGGGCCGAAAACGCCCCGTTTGACCTGCCCGGTCTCGACCCCGACGCGGCCGCGGTGCTCTATAAACGATTTCGCATCGAAAACCTCCAGGACCTCGAACAACTCGCCCGGTCGCGCCTCCTCCGAACACTGCCGAATTGGGGACCGGAACTGGAGCATCGCATCCTGGCGGGTTTGGAAAGCTTGAAAAAGAACGAGCGCGAACCGCCGTCTCCCGGATCGGCGCCGGGCTGAAACCAAGGGGATCGAAATGACCCGGTCTCGTCTACAGGCCGCAATGCACGGTTTGCTGGCGTTGGGAATCCTGACGGCGGCGATGGGAAACCGCATGGTCTCTTCGCAGGAAAAACCCGCGCCGTCGCTCGCCATCGAAGAAGCGGTGATCGCGTCCGGCGTGGAAAACCTGACGCCGGTCCGGCCGGGCGTCTCGTTCGATTCGGGCGTCGGGAAACTCTACTGCTTCACGAAAATCAAGAGCGGTCAACTGCCGACCGTCATCAAGCATCTCTGGTTCCAGGGAGACAAGATGGTGATGGAGGTGACCCTCCAGGTCAAATCGGCGAGTTGGCGCACCTACAGCACGAAAACGATTCTGCCCTCCGCCGGCGGGCCATGGAAAGTGGACGTGACGTCCGAAGACGGGACCGTCCTGAAGACCCTGAGATTCACGATCCGCTAAGACGACCGCGACCGGCCCGCAATCCTTCCTAAACCGAACCATCCGATCGCGAAAACTTGACAAACGAATTTTTGTTGCGATATATTGTTTTTCGAGCCATGCGAAACACAATTTTCTTCCAGTTCATGCCGTTGAAACCGGTTTTCCCGATGTCCGTTCAAGAAAACTCGCCGTGACCAACCGGAACCATCATCCATTCACCGAGACGGGAACCCCCGCGCCGACACGAAAACGGACCGACGATGATTGACGTTCAAAATCTCACAAAACGCTACGGGGATCTCACCGCCATCGAGAATGTCACGTTCAACGTTCAGAAGGGCGAGATCCTGGCCTTCCTCGGGCCGAACGGCGCCGGGAAAACCACGACCATGCGCATCCTCACCTGTTTCATGCCGGCCACCGGCGGGACGGCCACCGTCGCCGGCTACGATATCTTCGAACAGCCTCAAGAGGTCAAGCGCCACATCGGCTATCTCCCCGAGGTCCCGCCCCTCTACACCGAGATGACCGTGACGGAGTATCTCCGGTTCATCTCGAGGATCAAGGGCGTCGAACGGAAGGACCGCGCGGCGGCCCTGACGCGGGCCCTGGAGCGCTGCGCGCTGACCGAGGTGCGCGGCCGCCTCATCGGCAACCTTTCGCGGGGATACCGACAACGCGTCGGTCTCGCCCAGGCCCTGATCCACAACCCCGAGGTCCTGATTCTGGACGAACCGACCACCGGACTCGATCCGAAACAGATCATCGAGATGCGCCAGGTCATCAAGGACCTGGCCGGACAGCACACCGTCATCCTCAGCACGCACATCCTCCCCGAAGCGACCGCCGTCTGCCAGCGGGTGGTGATCATCCACCGGGGCCGGATCGTGGCCGTCGACACGCCCGACACGCTGTCGGCCCAGCTTCGCCGGTCGGAAAAAATCCGTCTGACCCTCCGGACGCCCGCGCCCGAAACTCCGGACGCGCTGAAATCCGTCCCGGGCGTCGTCTCGATCTTCCATGAACCGTCGAACGACGGGCAGGTGTTCATCGTGGAATGCGAGCTGGGCCGCGACATCCGGACCGAGCTGGCCGCGCAGGCGGTCCGCCGCGGCTGGGGTCTCTTGGAATTGTCCGCGGTCAAGCTGTCGCTCGAAGACGTCTTCCTCCAGTTGACCCGGGAAGAATCGAGACAAGAGGACTCGAAACAGGAAGAAACCGGACAGGAAGAATCAAAGCCGGCGGCCGTGAAAGGAGAGACGTCATGAAAAGCACGCTCGCCATCGCGGGAAAAGAACTTCGCGTCCTGTTCAACTCCCCGATCGCCTACGTGGTGACGGCGATCTTCATCCTGATTTCGGGCTACCTGTTTTACAGCATCGTCCTATTCGCCAGCAGCCAGAGCATGCAGATCATGCGCGTGCAGGGCGCCCTGCCGCAGATCAATCTGAACGATCTGATCTTCCGCCCCACCTTCCATAACATGGCCGTGATCCTGATGCTCACCCTGCCGCTGATCACGATGCGGCTTCTGGCCGAGGAAAAAAAGACCAAGACGATGGAACTGCTGATGACCTCGCCGGTGCCGCTGACGTCCATCGTGCTGGGCAAATACCTCGCCGCGATGGCGGTCTTCACGCTGATGCTGGCCCTGACGGCGTACATGCCGTTCCTGATGTGGTACTACGGGTCCGTCCAGTGGATGCCGATCCTGACCGGCTATCTCGGCATCTGGCTCCTGGGGGGCGTCTTCATCGCGGTCGGCCTGCTTGCGTCGTCGCTCACCGAGAACCAGATCATCGCCAGCTTCATCGGCTTCGGCGCGGTCCTGATTTTGTGGCTCATCGGCTGGATCTCCCAGACCGTGACGGACTCGTCGCTGGGCTCGCTGCTCACCTATCTTTCCATCGGCGAGCATACCGAGAATTTCATCAAGGGGATGATCGATACCGAGGACCTGGTCTACCAGCTCACCCTGATCATCGTGGGACTGTTCATCACCCACCGCGTTCTGGAGTCGCAGCGATGGAAGTGAGACATCCGAATAAGCTCGTGGAGAATCCGCCCGGCGAGCGCGGCGAGCGGGAGGGGGAGGCTCCATCGGGGTTTTCCGATGGAGGGGGCGACGTGAGCCCCTATGATATAAGCCCCAATAAGAAGGATCCATGGGAATGCTGAACACATTGAGCCGAGCCGCCGGATGGCTGGGCGTCCTGACGGCCGTCGCCGCCGCCATCGTCTATCAGGTCAATCCCCAATGGAAGCCCTACGTGAGCCTGGCGGAACTGGTCGCGCTCGGTCTTCTGGTTCTGTTCTTCATCGTCCATTTCGAGGCCCTCAAATCCTTTTCGGCGCGTCGGTCCACCAAATTCGGCCTGAACAGCATCCTCATGGTTCTCATCTTCATCGGCATCCTGGGCATTCTGAACTTCATCCTGTCCCGCCATCACCTCCGCTTCGATTTTTCGGAAACCTCGGCCTTCTCCCTCGCCCCGCAGACGCTGGAGGTTTTAAAGAACCTGAACCGGGACGTGAAGGTCACGGCCTTTGTCTCGGAACAGGGACGGAGCCGTTCGGAGGCCAAGGACCTGCTGGGCAGTTACAATTACCGCAATCCGCGCGTCACGTACACGCTCGTCGATCCCGATAAAAATCCGTCCCTGGCCAAACAGTACGGAATCACCCAGTACGACACCCTCGTGATCGAGAGCGGCAAGCAGGAAACCCAGGTCAAATCGGTCAACGAACAGGAGTTGACCAACGCGATCATCCGCATCGGCCAGGACGAGCGCCGCAAAATTCTTTTCCTGGAGAATCACGGGGAGCACGGTCTTTCGGATCAGGAGAAAACGGGCTACTCCCGCGTGAGGGACGCTCTCCAGGCGCAGGGGTTCGACGTCGGCCCGCTCTCCCTTCTGGAGGAAGGAAAAGTCCCGGACAAAACGGCCGTGCTGGTCGTCGCCGGCCCGCAGAAAGGCTTCCTCCCTCAGGAGAAGACCGCCCTGTCCAGCTATCTGACCGCCGACGGAAAGGTCCTGCTTCTTCTCGACCCCGACAGCCGGACGAACCTGGACGACATTCTGTCTCAGTGGGGAATCAAAATGGGGAAGGGGCTGATCGTCGACCCCGTTTCCCGGCTGCTGGGCGGAGACTTCACCATCCCGGTCGTGACGAACTATCCTCCCCATGACATCACCAAAGGCTTCAACCTCGCGACCTTTTTCCCGGTCGCCGAGTCCGTCAATTTCGATCCAGGCCGGGCGTCGGAGTTCGATTACAAACCGCTCGCGCAGACCAGCGACAACAGCTGGTCCAAGACCCGCCTGGCCGAGGGCCGGTTGAATTTCAACCCGGCGGAAGACGTCCGGGGGCCCTTGACCCTGGCCGCCGTGATCACCAAGAAATCCTCCTCCGGATCCTCCGAACACAGCCACGGCCCCGACGCCCACGCCGCGGCCGACGAGGCGCGGCCGACGCTGGTCGTGTTCGGAGACTCCGACTTTGCCGCGAACGGCACTTTTAATTTTTCCGGAAACGGCGACCTGTTCCTCAACACCGTCACCTGGTTGGCCCAGGAAAAGGGGCTGATCTCCATCCGGCCGAAGGAGACCCGTTTCACCCCGCTCTTCCTGTCGAGCTCCCAGGGGACCCTCCTGATGTACGTCTCGCTCCTGCTCCTTCCCGCGGGGGTCTTCCTCACCGGGATCGGCATCTGGAGGCGCCGGAGGCTTCTATAGTGCGCCACAAATTCACAACGACGCTCGTCATGGCCGCCGTCCTGCTCCTGCTCGGGATCTACCTGGTCGTCGTCGAGATCCCGCACCGGAAAAAAGCCGACGAGGCCGCGCAGAACGCCGACCGGCTCTTCGACTTCAAGAGCGAGGACGTCAATGCCGTCGAACTACATTACCCGTCCGGCGGGATCGAGCTCAAGAAATCCGCGGACGGGAAATGGCGGCTGACCCGGCCCCTGCAGACCGACGCCGACCAGCGCGAGGTCCAGAGCCTGGTTGCGACCGTGGGGGACGTCCGCTTCACCCGGGTGGTCGAAGAGAAGGTCCAGAACATGGCCGAGTTCGGCCTGGCGCATCCCAACGCGGACATCACGCTCACCCTGCCCGACCGCGCGGTGCGCTTGTTGATCGGCGACGACGGCCCGATTCCCAACACAATCTACATTCAAAAGGACGGCGACCCGCGCGTGGTCCTGGCGCAGCAATGGATCAAAGGATCGCTGACCCGTACGGCCTTCGATTTCCGGACGAAGATCATCCTGACCATCGACCACGACAAGGTGGACCAGGTCTCGCTCGAATTTCCCAAACGAACTTTTCAGCTGGACAAGCAGGACAAGCGCTGGCTTTTGAAAAAGCCGGTCCAGGCGCCCGCGGACGGGGATGCGCTGGACACCCTGACCCTGATGCTGCAGAACCTCCGCGCCACGGCCTTCATCGATCCCGGACCGGACCATGACAAGACGCTGAAGGGCCTGAAAAAACCGCTCGTCACCGTCACGACACGCGAGCCGGGCGACGGCGCGCCCAAAACGCAGACCGCGCGGTTCTACGCGGCCACGGAGAAGGACAGCGTCTACGTGGTCACCGATCCGGACAAGCCGATCTACCGGGTGGCCAAGGCCAACATGGACGAGCTCAAGCCGGAGTTGTTCCACTACGAGGACAAACGTCTGGTCGACGTCAAAACGGACGCGGTAAAGACGATCGAAGTCCGGACGCCGGCCGATCAATACACGCTGGTATCGAAGGACGCGGGCTGGGCGATGCAGAACCCGGCGCGGCCGGTCAAACAGGACCTGGTCAAGCGCCTTCTGGACCAGATCGACAAGCTCAAGGCGTTTCAGGCGGTCGAGACCCCGGTGAAAAAACCGGCCGCCGTCGGGCTCAAGCCGCCCGTCGACGCGATCCGGCTTCTGGACGCGAAGCAAAAACCGCTGGCCGAGCTTCATCTGGGACGCGAGCTCAAAGGGATGCTCTACGCGCAGGGCAACACCCCGCTCGGCATCGCGCTGGTGAACAAGGATTTTCTGGACGAGATTCCGCGAAAATCGGAATTGATCAAGAAGGAAGAACCGAAGAAAGAGAACAAACCCGACACGAAAAAGTAGGGGCGCAGCCTGCCGCACCCCTACGGTCACCCCTCGCTGAACACCCTTACCGCCTCGATCGCCCTCTTCCACCGCCCGTAGATTCTTTCGCGCTCGCCCTCGGCCATCCGGGGCCGGAAAATTTTTCCGGTCCTGATCTTCGGAACCAACGACGGGGATTTCCACCAACCGTTTCCCACGCCGGCCAGAAGCGCCGCGCCGAGGGCCGCGGCCTCGGCCGCATCGGACCGTCGGATCGAAAGGCCGAGCCAATCGGCCTGCGTCTGAATCAACGAGTCGATGCAAGACGCTCCGCCGCCGGCCGTCAGCGTCTTGATCCGGATCGGGCCGTTCCGTTGTATCGCCTCGGCGATGTCCTTGATCAGGAAAGCGATACCCTCGACCGCGGCGCGGATGAGGTCCGCCTTCGTGGTCGTCGGGCCGAGACCGAAGATCCCCGTCCGGGCCCCGCTCAGCCAGTGCGGGGCGCCCAGCCCCGCGAGGGCCGGGACGAGATAGACCCGTTCGTTGGACGATCGGACGACCCGGTCGATCTCGTTCGGCGACTTGAGCCATCCCGTCTTTTGCAGCCAATCGAACGCCGTCCCCACGGCATTGACCGTTCCCTCGGTGACGTAGGCCGTCTCATCCGGCGTCGACCAGGCGAGGCTGGACAGCAAGCCCGGGACCAGGACCGATCGGTCGCCCGTGTTCACCAACAGAAACCCGCCGGTGCCGTAATTCACGACCGCCTCTCCCGCGTCGACCGCGCCCAGCCCCAGGAGCCCGGCCTGCTGATCCCCGATGGAGGCCCGTATCGGGATCACAACGCCGCCGAGACGGGCCGCGCCGAACTCGGCCGAGGTCGGAAGGATGCGTGGAAGCATCGGGGCGGGAATGTCAAAAAGCGACAACAGCTCCTCATCCCACGAGAGGCTGTACAGATTCATTAGGAGCGTACGCGCCGCGTTGGTTTGATCGGTCGCGTGGACCTCGCCCTTCGTGAGCTGCCAGATGAGATAGGTGTTGACCGTGCCGCAAAGGATGTCTCCCTTTTCGGCTTTTGCGCGCAGTCCCTTCGAGCGGTCCAGAAGCCAGCGCAGTTTCGGGGCGGCGTAATACGGCGTGAGCATCAGTCCGGTTTTCGAGCGGATCAAATCCCGTTGTTCGCCCCACTGTTGCGCCAGCTCGGCCGCTCTCAAATCCTGCCAGCTGATCGCGGGCGTCAAGGGGCGGCCGGTTTTTTTGTCCCAGAGAATGATCGTCGAGCGCTGGTTGGCGATGCCGAGGGCCGTGATCACATTTTTCTTGCCGACAGAACGGATCGATTGCTTGGCCGCGTTCAACTGGGAATTCAGTATCGCCTTCGGATCGTGCTCGACCCAGCCCGGACGGGGCCGGATCGTCTTGAGCGGCGCGGCCGCAAGACGAACGATACGCCCTTTGCGGTCTACAAGAACAGCTTTCGAGTTCGTGCTCCCCTGATCGAGTCCCAAAAGAAATTCCGCCATGCGGCGCATCGTAGAAGAACTTTACGATCTTGTCAAACGCGGAGTTCGCGAATGGGATGCGCGATGTTGACGTTTTGTCCCGGTTCCGGTATATTCTCGGTTGATTTAGCGCCGGTCTGAGCACGGTCTCGGAAATGGATTTCCAACGAGGCCCGGACCTCGACACGGCTTCGGAGGCTCCTGTTATGCTCACGCACTCCCCTCTCGCTTCCCGCACACACCGTCCATCGGTCCTTCCGGACTATGCAATCATCCATAATCGTGGGTTTTCGCTTGTAGGGGCGTAGCATGTTGCGCCGCTGCTACTACGGTGCCCAATCGAAAAGGAGCAATATATTCGATCTGCATCTATTATATATATAGGCCGGAGGGCGTGGGTAAACTGGCGGGGAAGAGAAAAAAACATGGGTAAGAATCTTACTTCCGTTGAAAAGATATTGAGCCGCATAAGAAAGCCCGTTGTGTATCATTACCCTGGAGATGAAGGCGAGAGACGCGGGGTGCTTGAGGATCGCACTGTTCTCTCAGTGGGTCGCAATCCCGCGGGTGCTTTCTACTGGCTCATCGTTGATTTGATAAAATTTTCGGGTTACCGCGGACATTGGATCAGAATCGGGTATTACCGAAAAACGAAAGAACGTCTGGTCTTCGCAGGACAGACGACATCGACCTATCGCGTATCCCAATGGAAACGGTTGCTCCTAAAAACATCCAATGAAAAACGGTGGTTCCGGAAGCTAATTCAGGATGTTGCTGAAGAGACGAAGAAGTGATTCGACCTATTAGAAAAGGCCCTGGGTACGTTCATGAAATATGACACTGTTTCCCCGCGCCGGAGCCGAGGGTATGGCAGGCGGCCGAATACGGACCGTTAAAAGTAAAGAAATAATAAAGAAGGGACTTAAAAAACGGAGGTCCGATGTATAAACATATGATGAAAGCCGTCAGCTTTTTCGCCGGCCTTTTTTTGCCGGCGGTGGCCTTTGCGTCTGATAACAATCCCGATGTGATGAGTTTCCTGATCACATTCCTTGTAACATGGGGACCGTTCCTCTTATTTATGCTTGTGTGGTTCTTTCTCATGCATCGCTTTCGATTCAACCAACCCTGGGATAAGATCGTCCACCACTTGGAAGGAATCGAGAACCAGCTTGGGCGAATCGCGAACAGTCTGGAGCGCCAGAACAAGTAATCCTTATCCCGCGCCGGAACGGAGAGTTGGATGAATTGGAGACGCGTATGATGACGAAAGAGCAAGCCAATGAATTGGCGAATCACTGGATGGCGGCCTGGAACGCGCATGATTTGGACAAAATCATGTCGCATTATGAAGACGACGTGGTATTGAGCTCGCCGGTCGCCGCGAAACTCCTGAACGATCCGTCCGGCACCGTCCGCGGCGAGGCCGCGCTGCGCGCCTACTTCAAAAAGGGGCTTGAAGCCTATCCCGACCTGGCGTTTCGATTGCTCGACCTGATGTGGGGGCTGAACAGCGTCGTGCTGTACTATGTGAATCAAAAAGGCGCGAAAACGGGAGAGTTCATGGAAATCGGCCGTACGGGAAAGGTGTCGAGGGTCGTCGCCCATTATAACGACTGAGACAGGGTTTAATGCGTCGCGCTCCGGAGCCGTACGCAAGGAGCTATAATGAAATAGTGCAATCATTCCGAGTGGAGGCCTTCTCCTGATGAAGTGGGGTTTTCGAGTACTGGCCGTTTTGTTCGTGGTGCCCGCGACCAACTTCTTCATCTATTGGCTGCCGTTTTCATTGATCCCCCTGGGCGACCAGCGTTGGATCGCCAGCATCGTGTCGCTAGTATGCGCGGCGGGCGCGGGCTGGTATGTCTGGAGAAAAACCGGATCGGCGCCCGGCGATTTGATTTCCTCGGTCTTCTACGGGGCCATCGTGCTGGGAGGCATCGGTTTTTCGGCGGGCTTCTTCGGACCGATGATTTTTGATCCGGGGGCCAACCAGGGCCCGCTTCTCGGTATTTTCATAACCGGTCCCTTGGGCTTCTTGCTCGGCGGAGCCGGCGGTTTCATCTACTGGCTGACGCGCGGGAGAAGAACTGAAATCGGCCATGAAGATTAAAGCCCCCCCGCCCAAAAACCGACGAACAAAGACGATCGTCTACATCGGAACGAGCCTTGACGGCTTTATTGCGAGAAAAGACGGGGGGGCTCGACTGGCTGGTCCGCTTCGAGAAGCCCGTGAGAGACGACTATCGTAAATTCATGAGCACGATCGACGCGGTCGTGATCGGAAGGGGCACGTTTGAAAGCGTCCTCACGTTTCCCTCCTGGCCTTATGATCAGAAGGTCTTCGTGCTGAGCACCCGTCTCAAAAAAATACCGGATAAGTTAAAAGGGAAAGCGACGGTTCTTTCAATGAAGCCCAAAGCGTTGCTGAATTATCTTTCCAAGGAAGGCTGCTCGAATATCTATGTCGACGGCGGAAAAGTGATTCAGGGCTTTCTGAAAGAAGACTGCATCGATGAGCTGATCATTACAAAAGCCCCCTTGCTGATCGGAAGCGGCCTTCCCCTCTTCGGCGATCTGGACCATGATCTGAGCTTCCAACACGTACGGACCAAGGTCTATTCCAACGGACTGGTCAAAAGCCGCTACAAAAGAAAACGAAACTGAACCCAAGCCGATTCGTCTTGCATCCTCATACCGTTGCGGGTATTCTAACCTCAATGGAACGAATCATCCCCCTTGCAAGAACCGCCGGAGCGGCCTGGCCGTTTCTCGCAACATTTCCGGTGCTCCTTTCCCCTTCGACCGTCCTCGCCTCGTCCGAAAACGGCGACGGCCGGCTTCTCGACCTCACCGGAAGCGGATTCGGGATCGCTTCGATCGTCGTCTTCGCCCTGGCCTACGCGCTGGTCTTTGCCGAGGGATTGTTCCATCTCCGGAAATCCAAACCGGTCGTCGTGGCCTCCGGCGTGATCTGGACCTTGATCGGCATCGCCTACGCCATGGAGGGGGATGCGGCCGCGGCCGCCGCCGCGATCCGGCACAACCTTCTCGAGTACGCGGAGCTGCTCCTCTTCCTGATCGCCGCGATGACCTACGTCAACACGATGGAGGAGCGAAACGTCTTCCACGCGCTGCGGGCCCGGCTGGTCTCGGCGGGACTTTCCCTTCGGTCGATCTTCTGGATCACCGGGCTCCTGGCCTTTTTCATCTCCCCGTTTGCCGACAACCTCACGACCGCGCTGGTCATCGCGGCCGTGGTCATCGCGGCCGGCGAGGGCCATCCGCGCTTCGTCGCCCTGGCCGCGATCAACGTCGTGGTGGCCGCGAACGCCGGCGGGGCCTTCAGCCCCTTCGGCGATATCACGACACTGCTGGTCTGGCAGAAAGGCGCCGTCCGGTTCTTGGAATTCTTCGACCTGTTCGTACCGGCCCTGATCAACTGGCTCGTCCCGGCGCTGATCTTGTCGCTCGCCGTCCCGAAAGGACGGCCGAACCCGGCCCGGGATACGGTCGCGCTCAAACCGGGCGCGCTCGGGGTGGTCGGGCTGTTCCTCCTCACGATCGCCATGGCGGTCTCTTTCCAAAATTTTCTTCACCTGCCCCCGGTCCTCGGCATGATGACCGGCCTGGGCTTGCTGAAAATCAACGGCCACTTTCTCCGGCGCAAGGCGCTTGGAGGGAGCGCCGCCGGCGAGGGGGCCCCGTCCTTCGACATCTTCGCCATCATGAAACGGGTGGAGTGGGACACGTTGCTGTTCTTCTACGGGGTGATCCTCTGCGTCGGCGGGCTGAGCACGATCGGGTATCTGGCCTCGGCATCCCATGTTCTGTATGTCGACCTGGGGCCGACCGCGGCCAACGTGCTGGTGGGGCTGATGTCGGCGATCGTGGACAACATCCCGATCATGTTCGCGGTCCTGACGATGCATCCCGAGATGTCCCACGGTCAGTGGCTGCTGGTCACCCTGACGGCCGGCGTGGGCGGCTCGCTGCTGTCGGTCGGCTCGGCGGCCGGCGTCGCGCTCATGGGACAGGCGCCGGGCGTCTACACCTTCATTTCCCATCTGCGCTGGACCTGGGCGATCGCGCTGGGGTACGCGCTCAGTGTCTGGGCGCATTTTTTGATCAACGCCCGCTTAATGTAGGAGGCCCGCATGCCGCGCCCCGATCCGCAACCGGTCCTCTTCACCGATCTGGACGGGACGCTTCTGGACGCCGAAACCTACTCCTGGCAGGCGGCAAAGCCCGCGCTCAATCGTCTTGAGGAACGAAACGTTCCCTGGGTTCTTTGCAGCAGCAAGACGAGGGCCGAAATGGAGCCTCTCCGGCGGGCCATGGGCCACCGTCACCCCTTCATCGTCGAAAACGGCGGCGCGATCCTGATTCCGGAGGGTTGCTTCACCGTCCCGTTCTCGGCCGATCCACACGCCGAGGGTGGCCGGACCGTCGAGATCGGAATCCCCTATCGCCTTTTACGCATCGCCCTCCAAGAGATCGCCCGTGAAACCCGAACCGTCGTGAAAGGTTTCGGGGATATGAACGCGGAGGAAGTCGCATCGCAAACCGGCTTGCCGCTGAACGAAGCCGAACGGGCCAGAGCCCGCGAGTACGACGAGCCGTTCATCATCGAAGGAACGCCGGAACAGCGACAAGCCGTCCTGAGCCGGATCGAGTCCAAGGGCTTCCGCTGGACGAAGGGCGGCCGCTTCCCCCATCTGACGGGGAACAACGACAAGGGACGCGCGGTCGCGATCCTGTCCGAAATTTACCGGCGTCAGTACGGCGCGATCCTCACGGTCGGACTCGGGGACAGTCTGAACGATCTTCCGATGCTTGCGGGCGTCGACCGGCCCGTCCTGGTCCGTAGGCCGGACGGAAGTTACGAAGATGCGATCGCGCTTCCGGGACTTGTACGCGCCGACGGAATCGGCCCGGCCGGCTGGAATAAGGCCGTTCTTAAAATCTTGAACAACTCTCCGAAGTCGGTTTGACAAGCGACGGAGATGGCTTTATCATTTGAGCAGGGAGTGCCATGGAAAACAAGTCGATGCCCGGAGATTTCACACGAGCGTCCCGCCCGCCGGATCCCGGCCCGGTCGGTCTCTTGACCGACTATGATATTTTCCTTCTCAAAGAGGGAAATCACACGTTGCTGTACGAGAAACTCGGCGCGCATCCGATCACGGCGCAGGGCGCCGCCGGAACGGTCTTTGCGGTATGGGCGCCGAACGCCGAGCGCGTTTCGGTCGTGGGGGATTTCAACGGCTGGAAGCCCCAGGCCCACCCGCTCTCGGTCCGGGGGGACGCATCCGGGATCTGGGAGGGCTTCCTTCCCGGAATCGGGCCGGGGGCCCTTTACAAGTATCACGTCAGCTCCGGAAATCAATCGTTCAACGTGAACAAAGGCGACCCCTTCGCCTTCGGATGGGAATGCCCGCCCAAAACGTCATCCGTGGTCTGGGACCTAAACTATGACTGGGGCGATCGGGACTGGATGGCGAAGCGGAAACGGGCGAACGCCCTCGCCGCTCCCCTCGCGATCTACGAAGTGCACCTCGGTTCGTGGCGGCGCGTTCCCGAGGAAGGCAACCGGCCGCTGACCTACCGGGAATTGGCCCGCCCTCTCGCGGCCCACGTCAAGGAAACGGGCTTCACGCACGTCGAGTTGATGCCGATCACGGAGCATCCCTTCTACGGTTCGTGGGGATACCAGACGACGGGCTATTTCGCCCCGACGCGGCGCTACGGCACACCCCAGGATTTCATGTACCTGGTCGATCATCTCCATCAGGAGGGCATCGGCGTGATCCTGGACTGGGTCCCCTCCCACTTTCCCTCCGACGAGCACGGACTGGCGTACTTCGACGGGACCCACCTCTACGAGCACGCCGATCCCCGTAAGGGATTTCATCCCGAATGGAACAGCTTCATCTTCAACTACGGCCGCAACGAAGTCCGGTCCTTCCTGATCAGCAGCGCGCTGTTCTGGCTGGACAAATACCACATCGACGGCCTCCGCGTGGACGCGGTGGCCTCGATGCTCTACCTGGACTACGCCCGAAAAGAAGGCGAGTGGATCCCCAACGTTTACGGCGGCCGCGAGAACCTCGATGCCATCCATTTCCTCAAGCGCCTGAACGAATCCGCCTACGGGAAATTTCCGGACGTTCAGATCTTTGCGGAGGAATCGACCGCCTGGCCCATGGTCTCCCGGCCGACCCATGTGGGGGGCCTGGGCTTCGGGATGAAATGGAACATGGGCTGGATGCACGACACCCTGGCCTATTTCTCGGAGGACCCCCTGTACCGGAAATACCACCACAACCAGCTCACCTTCAGCCTGTGGTACGCCTTCTCGGAAAATTTCATCCTGCCCCTGTCCCACGACGAGGTGGTGCACGGCAAGGGATCGCTCATCGGCAAGATGCCCGGGGACGAATGGCAGCGCTTCGCCAACCTCCGGCTGCTGTACGGCTACCTGTACGGCCATCCCGGAAAAAAATTGCTTTTCATGGGCGGCGAATTCGGCCAGGTCCGCGAATGGAAGCACGAGGAAAGTCTCGAATGGCACGTGCTTCAATTCCCGAACCACAACGGGATCCGGCGATGGATCGCGGACCTCAACCGCCTGTACCGTGCGGAACCGGCCCTGCACGAGCGGGATTTCGACGCCGAAGGCTTCGAATGGATCGATTGCAACGACTGGGAGCAGAGCGTGGTCAGTTTTCTAAGGAAGGGAACGAACGCGGGCGAGATCATCCTGACGGTCTTCAATTTCACCCCGGTCCCGAAATACCAATACCGGGTCGGGGTTCCGGGCGGCGGCTACTGGCGCGAACTGCTCAACAGCGACTCCGCCTTCTACGGCGGAAGCGGGCTCGGAAATGCCGGAGGCGCCGAGGCCGCGCCCGTCCCCGCCCATGGGCGTTCCCACTCGCTCGCGCTGACCCTGCCTCCCCTGGGCGCGCTTTTTTTTAAAGGGTAGATACTCAACGAGCAAGGCGAACGGGAGGGGGAGGCGGGTCAGATACAAGATGCGGGATGCAAGATGCGAGTAAAAAATATTTTCATCACCGGCATCCTTTATCCCGTATCCAGTCCCTATAGTTTGGGGGCGACGCGAGCCCCTCTAAATTTGAGGAAGGAATCATGAGAACCATGCCGGGCCATCCGTATCCCCTGGGGGCCACCTGGGACGGAAAAGGCGTCAATTTCGCGATCTTCTCGGAGCACGCGACCCGGGTCGACCTTTGCCTTTTCGAGTCGGCGGGCGCCCCGAAGGAAAGCCATCGGATCCCGCTGACCGAGCAGACGAACCGGATCTGGCATATCTACCTGCCCGACGCGCGGCCCGGATGGCTCTACGCCTACCGGGTCCACGGGCCCTATGATCCGAGTTCGGGGCACCGGTTCAACCCCGCCAAGATCCTGGTGGACCCTTACGCCAAGGCCGTGACCCGGCGCATCCAGTGGGACGACGCCATGTTCGCCTACCGGATCGGCGATCCGGCCGAGGACCTGGCGAGGGACTACCGCGACAACGCCGCCTTCGCCTCGCTCTGCGCGGTGGTCGATCCGGCCTTCACCTGGGGAAACGACCGTCCCCCGCGGATCCCCTGGCACCGGACCGTGATTTACGAAACCCACGTGAAAGGTCTGACCGTCCGGCATCCGGAGGTTCCGCAGCCCCTACGCGGAACCTATGCCGGCCTGGCCTGCGAGCCGGTCATCCAACACCTGCTCGGTCTCGGCGTGACGGCGATCGAGCTGCTGCCGGTCCACCATCATGTCGACGATTACGACCTCACCCGGCGCGGACTGACGAATTACTGGGGATACAACACCCTCTCGTTCTTCGCCCCGGACAACCGCTACGGATCCGGAACCATGAACCTGGCCGACGAATTCAAGATGATGGTCCGCTCCCTGCATGACTGGGGCATCGAGGTGATCCTGGACGTCGTCTACAACCATACGGCCGAGGGCAACCACCTCGGCCCCACGCTGTCCCTTCGCGGCATCGACAACGCGGCCTATTACCGGCTGGACAAGGACAACCCGAGATTCTACGTGGATTACACCGGCTGCGGGAACACCCTGAACATGCTCCATCCCCAGGTCCTCCAGCTGATCATGGACAGCCTGCGGTACTGGGTCGGCGAGATGCACGTGGACGGTTTCCGCTTCGATCTCGCCAGCGCCCTGGCCCGGGAGCTTCACGAGGTGGACCGTCTGGGCGCGTTCTTCGACATCATCCAGCAGGACCCGGTCATTTCGCAGGTGAAGCTCATCGCCGAGCCGTGGGACCTGGGCGAGGGGGGATACCAGATCGGGAATTTCCCGGTGCTGTGGGCGGAATGGAACGGAAAATACCGCGACGCGATCCGCCGCTTCTGGAAGGGGGAAGGGCGCCAGGTGGCCGAGATGGCCACCCGCCTCGCCGGCAGCAGCGATCTCTACGAGCAGGGCGGCCGCCGCCCGCACGCCAGCGTCGACTTCATCACGTCGCACGACGGGTTCACCCTCCACGATCTGGTGAGCTACAACCAAAAACACAACGAGGCCAACGGCGAGAACAACCGTGACGGCACGGACGACAACATCAGCTGGAACGGCGGCGCGGAGGGGCCGACCGACGATCCCGAGATCCGGGCCCTGAGGGAAAAGCAAAAACGGAACTTTATGGCGACCCTGATGTTCAGCCAGGGCGTCCCGATGATCTGCGGCGGCGACGAGATCGGACGGACGCAGCGCGGGAACAACAACGCGTATTGCCAGGACGGCGAGATCTCGTGGTACGACTGGAACCTGAACAAGGAGCAGCGGGAGTTCTTGCAGTTTGTCCGGGACGTCCTCCGCCTCCGGAAGACCCATCCCGTCCTGCGCCGTCACAAGTTTTTTCAAGGGAGATATCTTCGGGGATCCGAGATCAAGGACATCGCCTGGTTTTCACCCAAAGGCCACGAGATGACGGACGAAGAATGGAACGCGGAATCGGCGCGCTGCCTCGGCGTGCGGCTGGCCGGGGACGCGATCGACGACGTGGACGAGCTGGGGCAGCGGATCACCGGCGATACGCTGCTCATTCTTCTGAACGCGCACCACGAGGCCGTCCCGTTCATCCTTCCCGCGCACAAGAAAGACACCCGATGGGGGCTGACGCTTGACACCGCCGCTGAAAAACCCGAAAAAGGAAAGCGGCTGGCCCGCGGCGGCCGGACCTATAATTTACAGGAACGCTCCCTCGCGGTGTTCCGGCTGGTTTCGCAGGAGCGACGCACGCGATAAGGACTCACCGCCGTACGAGCCGTTCAGAGATGGGAGAAATCCTCCTCCTTCTGCTCCTGTTCCCTTCTTAAGCGCCGCTCGATGAATTGCTTGGCCGCATCCCGCGCCCCCAGACCGAAGGCGATCGCCAGCGCCAGCACGACGCCCCCCAGCGTGATCGAGAAGGCCGCGATGATGACGTCCTTTGCGATCCCGAGCTGCTCGAAGGCCATTGCGAGCGCGAGAAGCAGGATCGCGATCCGGACGGTCCGGGCCAGGAACCGCGCCTCGACGATCTGGGCGTTCACGGCCGCGATCAACGCGGCGCGCGCGAAGAAGTTGCCCAGAAGAAACCCGACGATGAGGATCACGACCGCGATCAGCATGTGGGGCAGATAGGAAAAGACCTGGGCCGCAAATTGATCCACCGGGTTGAGGTTCAGGACCTCCAAGCCCAGCATGAGGAAGATTAGGACGATCATCCAGTACGCGATGCGGCCGACCCAGTGCGCCGGCGATTCGCGGATTCCGTTTTTCGATAAAGCCAGCGACAGCCCGATCCGGCCGGAGTACTGGTCAAACTTGGCCGTGGTCAGAAGTCGGAACACCGCGCTCTTCACGACCCAGGCGACCAGGACGCCCGACAATAGAACCACGATCATCGCGACCAGATGGGGCAGAAAGGCCCCCATCTGTTTTAAAAACGCCTCCATGGGATCGATAAATCCGGTCTGCCAGACTTCTTTCATGACGCCCCTCCCCGAACCGATGGTTGATCCCACCGATCCGTCAAATAGTTCTTTTCGCGTTCAAAGCATTGACACAACCGCTCGATGCGGCCTTCCACTTCAAGGTAGCTCAGCGACCGGGTCTCCAGGATGAAGGAGGCGACCCTTCCGAGATAAAGGGGCGTGAAGGATTTCAAGAGATGTTCCCGCGTCATCACCCGGCGGTGGAAGGCCAGGGCGAACTCGTAGACGATTTGGGTCCAGAGCCCGTCGGAAAATCCGGGCCCCGATTCCCCCGGCTTCACGTCCTTCAGACCGGCGAGCGTGTCCGACGACAGGACCTCGGTCCACAACGCCATCAATTCCTCCCGCCCCAGTTCGAACGCCTTGACCATCCGGTCGACGTTGACCGGAACCGGCTCCAGCCCCACGTCGTACTCGAAGCCGAAGATCGGCACGGACTGCGCGAACCGGACGGCCTTCCATTGTTCCGCATACTTCTCCATCAAGGAAAACGTCGAACCCACCACCTGGGTCAGCATGGCCGAAAGGTCGGCGGCCGGATCCTTGGGATCATGGATCTTCGCGCCCAGGTACGCCTGGCAGATCCGGCTGCCCCGCGCGATCGCCGTGGTCGTCATCCAGATATCGATCCCGTAGCGCGCGACGTCCGTTTCCCAGACGTCCTGGGCCAAAAAATATGCGGCCAGCTCGCCCGTGAAGCCGAACTCGCCGCCGATGGGCTGTCGAATGCGCATCCCGTACAAGGCCCGGGTCAGCGGATAGACGATCCCGTTGGTGATCGTGCCGTCGTACTTGTGCCGGCGGTAATACGGCGCGACGTAATCGTAGCCTTCCTTGTAGACGGGTCGCAGGAGCAGCTCCATCCAGTCCGGCGTGATGCTGCGCAGATCGGCGTCCACCACCGCGCAGGCCCTGACCTTCAAGGCCTCCGCGATCTCGAAAATCAGCCGGAAGGCGCTCCCCTTTCCGGGTATCCCATGGTAGGGCGTGACGATCTTGTGAAGCGGATTGACGCGGTGGGCCACGAGGATGCTTTGCAGGTCCACCGTCGATTTTTCGACCGTCTCCGGTGTTCCGTCGTTCGATCCGCCGTCGGAATTCACGAGAACCGCCCGGGCCTCGGGAAAATACTTCGCCAGCCCGGCCCCGACCGCCTGCACGACGCGGCCGATGGTCCTCGCGTTGTTGTAGCTGGGGACGCCGACCAGAATATCGGCCTGTCCGACGGCGTCCAGGCGGGGCTTCAGATCCTCTCGCACCATGGCCGCCGTCATTCCGCGTTGTCCACGTCGACGGCGTTCTCGAGCATCTCGAAAAACTTCGGAACGGCCGAGACGACCCGGTTCCAGTTCGTGATCAACGGGATACCCAGCGGGTCCTGGACGAATTCCTCGGCCGCGATCCGGATCCCCCGGATGAAGGCGTCGACCGCCAGCCGCTCGGCATGGCGGTCGAAGACGAGGCCGTTGATGGTGGCGTCGTCCTCGTATTTCTTGATCGCGTCCTGGGCCGCCCGCTGGTAGGCCGTGCGGAGCGTGTTGAAGAAGGCCGCGTCGAAAACCAGCCCTTCCGTCGCCAGGTTCCGCAGCAGGGACTTCCCGATGTCGATCGCCATCTTCAACAGTCCGGCGCTCGGATCCTCCGACGAAAGCGCCTGATGCTTGTGCTCGTAGTTTTCCGACAGATCCGCCTGGCAGACCCGTTTGACCGAAACGTTGCGGTAGATCTCGGCCAGCACCCCGATTTCGAGCCCCCAGTCGCCCGGAATCCGGTTGACGCGGGCCAGGTCGGCCAGCATCGAAAATTCGCCGGCCAGCGGGTAACGAAAGCTGTCAAGATAAACCAGGAAGGGATGATGGCCGATCATAT
>Ga0335077_10001271_pt1 | contig 29796 bp, 27 predicted proteins | sample Lox_Sample_31_FD_207151 | JGI IMG/M metagenome (GOLD analysis project Ga0335077, IMG submission 207151) | Soil microbial communities from Loxahatchee National Wildlife Refuge, Florida, United States - Lox_Sample_3.1 | ecosystem: Environmental > Terrestrial > Soil > Wetlands | place: USA... | reverse complement strand
TGGATCTGCGGCGCCCCATCTATCGGCCGACTGCAGCGTACGGGCATTTTGGACGCAACGAATCGACGTTTACCTGGGAGCGTACCGATAAAGTCGAAGCCCTTCGCAAGGCGGCCGCCGGCCGCGGTGCGGAAGTCGGCGCCCGCTAAAAATCGTTAAGACTGTTCACCAGGTGCAAGGTACATTTCGTTTTTTTGCTCGCGGCAACGATGAACCGGAGCGAGCCTCCGGGAGAGTTGCCGCGCGGCAGACTTCAAAACTCTAGTGGGGGAAAACGTGGCAATCACGCAATCGCTCGGCGGGGACGTCAAAGATCTGGGCCTGGCCGAGAATGGCAAACGCAAGATCGAATGGGCCAATCAACAGATGCCCGTTCTGCAGTCGATCCGCAAGCGATTCATCAAGGAGCAGCCGCTCAAGGGCGTGCGCGTCTCCGCCTGTCTGCACGTGACCAGCGAGACGGCCAATCTGGCCATCACGCTTCGTGATGGCGGGGCGGAACTATCTCTGTGCGCCTCCAATCCGCTGTCGACGCAGGATGAAGTGGCCGCCTGCCTGGTGAAGGACTACAACATCCCCACGTTTGCCATCAAGGGCGAGAACAACGAAACCTACTATTCGCACCTCAGTGCCACCCTGGAGAACAAGCCGCAGATCACCATGGACGACGGCGCCGACCTGGTGACCATGCTGGTCACCAAGCGGCTCGATCTGGTGCCCAGCGTTATCGGCGGCACCGAGGAGACCACCACGGGAGTCATCCGCCTGCGCGCCATGGCCAAGGACGGCACGCTCAAGTATCCCGTCATCGCCGTGAACGACGCACTGACCAAGCACCTGTTCGACAACCGCTACGGCACGGGCCAATCGACGATCGACGGTATTCTGCGCGCAACGAATCTGCTGCTCGCCGGCCTGAAGCTGGTGGTGGCCGGTTACGGCTGGTGCGGCCGAGGGGTGGCCATGCGCGCCAAGGGACTGGGCGCGGACGTGATCGTCACAGAAGTGAATCCGGTGCGCGCTCTCGAAGCCGTGATGGATGGATTCCGCGTCATGTCCATGGCCGACGCAGCCAAGCTGGGCGACATCTTCGTCACCGTAACCGGAAATAAATCGGTGCTGGGCGCCGAGCATTTCGAAAAAATGAAGGACGGCGCCGTGCTGTGCAATTCAGGCCACTTCAACGTGGAGATCGATATCCCCGCGCTCGAGCGCCTGGCCACCAGCAAGAAGCCGGCCCGGCCTTTCGTGGACGAATATTCCATGAAGGATGGCCGACACATTTATCTGCTCGGCGAAGGCCGGCTCATCAATCTGAGTTCGGCCGAAGGTCATCCTGCGGCCGTGATGGATATGAGCTTCGCCAATCAGGCGCTGTCAGCGGAGTATTTGATGAAGCATGGCTCCGAGCTGAAGCGGCAGGTTTATGCCGTGCCTGAGGCCATCGATCGCCAGATCGCCAAGCTAAAGCTGGAATCGATGGGAATTGTTGTGGACAAGCTCTCGCCGGAACAGGAGCACTATCTGGCCTCCTGGTCCGAAGGCACCTGATCGCGGAGGCTTCGTGCCTCGCTCGTCCAAATCCCAAAAGGTTGTGCCGCCTGCAATTGTCTCCGGAGCCATCGGCGATATGCAGGAGTGGACCGCCCTGGCGCTGGATACGGCCAAGGCGCGGGGCGCCTCTTTTGCCGATGCGCGCGTCGTGGATCTGCGCCTGCGCGATCTGAGCACCAAGAACGGCGAAGTCGGCACGTTGGCGGAAAATGAATCGCTGGGGCTGGGCATACGCGCTCTGGCCGATGGCTGTTGGGGTTTTGCCTCGAGCGATGTGCTCACGCGCGAAGGCGTGCAGGCTTGCGCGGCCCAAGCCGTAGCCATAGCGCGAGCCTCGGCCATGGCCAAGCGCGCCGACGCGGCGATGGTTCCCGAGCAGGCCTACGTCGACACCTGGCAGAATCCCTACGTCAAGGATCCCTTTCAGATTCCGCTGGAGCGCCAGTTGGACTTGCTGCTCGCCGCGGACGGCGAGATGCGCCGCGTGAAGGGGCTCACGCTGGCGGAAACTTCCATGCATTTCACCCGCCTCGAACAATGGTATGCCTCAACGCTGGGCTCGCGTATTCATCAGCTGAAGGTGCAATCGGGTGCGGGCATCGTAGCCACCAGCTTCGCCAACGACGAAATCCAGAAGCGCTCCTATCCCAATAGCTTTGGCGGCCAGCATCAGCTGGCCGGCTATGAACTCGTGGAAGAGCTGGATTTGAAGGGCAACGCGCAGCGCGTTGCGGAAGAGGCTCTCGCGCTGCACAAAGCCGGCCAATGTCCCCAAGACGAACGCACGGTCATTTTGGAAAGCTCGCAGCTTGGCTTGCAGATTCACGAATCGATCGGCCATCCCATCGAGCTCGACCGCGTGTTGGGCATGGAAGCGAATTTCGCGGGCATGAGTTTTCTCACGCTCGACAAACTGGGCAAGCTCCGCTACGCCTCCGATATCGTCAACGTGGTTGCCGACGCGCGGCTCGAACACGGCCCGGGCCTGGGCACCTTCGGATACGACGACGAAGGTGTGCCCGGTAAGCGCACCGACATTATCACCGGCGGCCTCTTCACCGGCTATCTTTCCAATCGCGAGACTGCCTCGACCATCGGCCTCGATCGATCCGGCGGCACCATGCGCGCGGAAAGCTGGAACCGCTTGCCGATCATCCGCATGACCAATATCAGCCTGCTGCCCGGTACCTGGCGTTACGAAGACCTCATTGCCGATACCGATGACGCGATTCTTATGGAAACGAACCGCTCCTGGTCCATCGATGACCGCCGCTATCACTTCCAGTTCTCCACCGAGATCGGCTGGGAGATCAAGGGCGGCAAGAAAACGCGCATGCTCAAGAATCCGAGCTACAGCGGCATCACCACGGAATTCTGGAATAGCTGCGACGCCATCTGCTCACGCGACTACTGGACGCTTTGGGGCACGCCGAATTGTGGCAAAGGGCAGCCCATGCAGACCATGGGCACGGGCCATGGCGCCGCTCCCGCGCGCTTTCGAAAAGTTCGCGTGGGCATGGCGTTTGCGAAATGAGCCCCGCTCGAACTTCCGCGAAAAGGCGCCCCTCGCGCGTGCCGCGCCGTCCCGCCGCCGGCGCCGCCGTTGCGGAAGTGCATCTGCCTTCCGACGGCGAACTGCGGCGGCTGGCTGAACGCGTCCTGAAGCTTTCCGATGCCGACGAAACGGAAGTGCATATCGACTTCGTCGCCGACGCGCTAACGCGCTTCGCCAACAACACCATTCACCAAAACGTCGCCGAGCAGGCCATGAGTGTTTCCGTGCGCACCGTCTTCGACGGCCGCACCGCGCGCGCCACCACTAACAAGACCGACGACGATTCGCTGCGCCGCGCCGTGGCGGCCTCGGCTGCTCTCGCGCGCAGCCAGCCGAAAAATCCGGATTTGCTGCCGATGCCCGGCCCGCAGAAATATGCCAAGGTGGAGCGCTACGTCCCCGGCACCGCCGGAGCGACGCCGGAGGACCGCGCCGTGGCTGTTTCGCGAGTAACTGAACTCGCGGACCAAAATCGGCAAACGGCCGCCGGGATCTTTTCCACCGGCGCTTCGGTGACGGCTGTTGTCAATTCCAAGGGACTCTTCGCCAGCTATCGGCAGAGCCGGGCCGAATTTTCCGTGAGCATTCTGGAGGCGGACTCCTCGGGCTGGGCCAAGGCCAGCGCAGCTGACGCTTCGCAAATCGATACGGAAGCGTTGGCCGAGCGTGCCAGCCAGAAAGCCGTCGCCTCGCGCCATCCGAAGGAAGTCGAGCCCGGACGATGGACGGTAATTCTTGAACCCGCCGCGGTGCTCGATCTGGTCGGATTTCTCTTTTACGACTTCGCGGCAACCGCCGTTCTCGATCAGCGTTCTTGCTTCAATAACCGTATGGGCAAGCAAGTGATGGGCGAAAACGTGACGCTCCATGACGACGTGACGCATGCGCTGCAATTGGGGCCGCCGTTCGATGGAGAAGGCATGCCCCGGCAGACGGTTTTGCTGGTGGATCGCGGCGTGCCGCGCAATCTGGTTTATGCCCGCTCCACTGCGAAGAAGATGAAAGCCAAGCCGACCGGCCATGGCCTACCGCTGCCTAACCAGGACGGCGAGGCACCCTTCAACCTGGTTTTTGCCGGGGGCAATACGCCGCTGGAGACCATGATCGCCACCACCGATCGCGGCGTGCTCCTGACGCGCCTCTGGTACATCCGCGAAGTGGATCCTTACGAGAAAGTCCTCACCGGCATGACCCGCGACGGCAGCTTCCTCGTCGAAAACGGAAAGATCTCCGCGGGCATCCGCAATTTCCGCTTCAACCAGAATATTCTGGAGATGCTCTCCAACGTGGGGCAAATGAGTCCTGCGGTGCGCGCCTCCGGTGAAGAGGCTTTCGACATGGTCGTTCCGGCCATGAAGGTCCGGGATTTTCACTTCACCGAAGTCACCAAATTCTGATCCCGCCGTATCGCATAAGTTAAACTTGCTGGAAGCGCTGGTGATGCCGCGCCGCGCATGATCATGAAAGCAAGGAAAAAGCGTAGACGGTTCATCGCCGCGTTAGTCGCCGGCGCGCTCATTCCGCTATCTCTCGCCGCGTTCCCCCGCGCCCAAGCCCCCCAGATAGAGGACGCGCAGGGTGAGTGCCTGTCCGTGCCCAGCCGCGTTGTGGGCCGTTCGGTTCCTTACTGCGTAATCCTGCCGCCGGGTTATCGGCAAAATCCCGCCCGCCGCTACCCGGTGCTCTATTACCTTCACGGGCTTGGCGACAACGAGCAGATGTTCCTGCATTCGGGAGGCTTTGACCTCATCCAGGATCTTTGGGATCGCCACGAAATTGACGATTTTGTCTTGGTCACCCCGGCCGGCTACGCAAGCTTCTTTATGAATTCGCATGACGGCCGCTTTCGCTACGACGATTTCTTTCTCCAGGAGTTCATCCCCTGGATTGAGAGCCATTACCGCATTGCAGCGCGTCGCGACTCCCGCGGCATCGGCGGAATCTCCATGGGTGGCTATGGCGCGCTGCGCATGGCCTTCCTTCACCCGCAAATGTTCGCGTCGGTAAGCGCCCAAAGCGCCGCCCTCATGGAACGGCTTCCCGCCGTTTCCGTGAGCGATCCCGCCGAATTGGGGCGCCTCCGTCTCTTGGGAGACGTTTTTGGCTCGCCGCCGGACCGGCTGTTTTGGGACCGCAATAATCCGCTCCTCATCGCCCGCGGCGCAGATCTCTCCGGAATGAAAATCTATTTCGACTGCGGCTCCCAGGACGATTACGGATTCAACGCCGGCGCCCAGGCGCTTGACCGGACTCTCGACTCCCGGCGTGTTCCCCACGAGTTTCACTTCTATCCCGGCGGCCACAATTGGTCCTATTTTGCCGCGCATCTTCCCGATTCTCTCCGCTTTCACTCCGCGGCCTTGCGCCCGCACGATGCCCGCCCGGCCGCTGGCACGCAGATTCCACGATGAAGTTCATTCCCAAGCTGAAAGAGAACTGTACTTTCTGCAATATCATCCGCGGCGGCGTTCCCAGCCACAAAGTTTTTGAGGACGATATCTCGCTTGCATTTCTGGATCACCGGCCGCTTTTTCCGGGCCATTGCCTGTTCATCGTTAAGAGCCATCTTGAGACGCTCTGGGATCTGCCCGAGGAGCTCGTCGGCCCGCTCTTTCTGAATGTCCAGTTTCTTTCCCGCGCCGTCATGCAGGGCATGAACGCCGAGGGAACCTTCGTGGCCGTCAATAATCGCATCAGCCAAAGCGTCCCGCATTTTCATGTCCATATCGTTCCCCGCCGCAAGGGAGACGGATTGAAGGGGTTCTTCTGGCCCCGCCGGGCCTATAAAGGGGCAGAGGAGATCGACCAGACCTTGCGCGCGCTTCACTCCGCGATTGCCTCCCTGCGCCGGGCCTAAGCCCGCCCCTCGTTCATACAGGAATACCCCATGGCAGTTCCGTAACGGCACCTCGGAATTGTAGGTCCCATAAGTTTACCTATAGGGTATGTTTATTTGTAAGGTAATACAGCCCCGCATTCACTCTTATACGAGGTAAGCCGGTGAGAATATTCGACCGCGTGAGCCCTGGGAACCTGGAAAGACGCGAGGTGCAACTGAGCGTTTTCGTCTCGGTCACCATTGGCGTGCTCGCGCTGGGAACCGCCGTCTTGATGTACCCGACCGTCTTTTCCCATCAGACTTCGAACGATCGGACGCTGCGCATCTCCTTCTTTGGCTTCTGCGCCCTCTGTGTCTTGCTGGGCTTTTACCTTTGGGATCGCCAAGCCACCATCCGCCGCCTCCGCCGGGATATGGCCGAGCATCGCCGGCAGATGATCGAGACACGCCGGCAGGCCAGCGTCGAACTGCTGAAGACCATGCCTAATTTCAGCTCATTTCAAGACCGTTTGCCCATGGAGTTTCGCCGCACGGCGACTACGACCGAAAAGCTTTCCATCCTGGTGATCACTTGCAAATTCCCGCCGAACTATTCCAGTCCTTCGGAGACGACCGCCGCGCTGGGCGATGCGGCCAAAGTGATCGCCCGCAAACTGCGCGAGGAGGATTCCATCTACATTCTGGCCCCGGCTTGCTTTGGAGCGGTCTTACCGGGAGTGGACATGAGCGCGGCGCAACGCGTGTGCAGCCGCCTCGGTGAGGGACTGGCGGATGCCGCAGGCGCGAACCGCCGTTTCCAGTTTGAGTTGAACGTGGTCAATTACCCGGAGCATGCGTCTTCGGCTCACGAACTTCAGCAGGCCGTCTCCGCTTTGGTGTTTGTGGATGACTCTCTGCAAGGGATGGCCGAAGCTCTGAGCTAACAGCCAAACCGCATTGGCGCGCGCCCGTTTCGCCGCCCCATCCGTCAAGGGCGAGCGCGCCGAACTACTCCAGCCACTTCTTGGGGGCGCCCATCGCTTCCGCCAAATCGTTCAGAAATAGAGCGGCGCGCGCCCCGTCGGCGACTCGATGATCGGTGGACAGCGTAAGCGTAATCATGGGCCGCACGGCCGCGTTCCCGTTTGCGGCGACAATACGATCGGCAACGCGTCCCACGGCCAGGATTCCTGCCTGCGGAGGCACAATGATCGCGGTGAAGGCATCCACGCCGTACATGCCCAGATTGCTGATCGTGAAGGTGCCGCCCGTGATGTCCGCCGGCTGCAAGCGGCCCGCCTTTGCGCGGTCGGCCAGTTCGCGCCGCTTCGTGGCCAGTTCGCCGATGTTGCTGCGGTCGGCGCCATGCAATACAGGCGCGACCACGCCCTCTTCCACCGCCACGGCGAGGGCCACATTGATCTCCGGGTTATTGCGGATGCTTTCGTCTACCCAACTCGCGTTCATTCGTGGATGCTTTGTCAATACGCGAGCTACGAGCGCGACGAGCAGGTCGGTGAGCGTCACCTTGATGCCGCGCTTCTCCGCTTCTACGGCGATTTGCTTGTGCGCTTCCACCAGACTGCTGGCATCGATTTCGCGCGTCACGAAAAAGTGCGGCACCGAGGTCCAGCTTTGCGTCGTCCGGGCCGCCATCAGCCGCCCGACCGTCCCCATCGGCTCGGCCTTGCCTGAGGGCCCCTGCGGTTTCGCCGCAGGCGCAGCGCCGGCAGCCGCGCCCGCACCGTGCGCCGCCTTCAAGACATCTTCCGCCAGGACTTCGCCGCCGGGACCCGACCCGCGCAGGCGTGTCACGTCCACCCCGTGTTCCTTGGCCAGCCGCCGCGCCTTTGGAGAAATCCTGACTTCGCTTGACGCCGGCGCACTTGCAGCGCCGCCTCCCGCGCTCGCCGCAGACGTCGCACTCGCGGAGCTATCGGTCCGCCGCCCCGTCTGTGTCGGCTCCGTGACTACAGGCGCCGCCTCGCCGGGAGCCAGCAGCCACGCAATCGTCTGTCCTACGGGAATTACCGCGCCTTCGCGCGCTGAAATCGCGGAGAGGATTCCGTCGCCGGGCGATTCCACTTCCACGACGGCCTTGTCCGTTTCCACTTCCAGCAGCGGCTCGCCCTTGTATACTTTCTCGCCCTCGCGCTTGCGCCAGGAGATGACCTTACCGCTCTCCTGCGCCATTTCGAGCGCAGGCATTACCACGCTGACGGCCATAGGATGGGTTCAGGAAAGCGCTTCTAGCGCACTCCTACTCCTTCCGTTTTCGCTCCCGCTTCCACCATCTCGATCACCCGCTGGCTTGGAGTGGCCTCGTTTTCGCGCGTTGTCGGCAGCGGCCCGTTTACGGTGAAGTAGTGCGCGCCGGCCACCAGGAGTTGCTCGGCGGGGAAACGCGTGATCACTTCGTGGCCCGTTTCCGTTACCACGATCTCTTCCTCGATTCGCGCCGCGCTCCAGCCGTCCGTGGAAGGCCAGAACGTTTCCAGCGCAAAGACCATGCCCGGCTTCAGTTCGTGCGCGTGTTCCAGCGAAACCAGCCGGCTGATCACCGGCTTTTCCCAGATCGCTAACCCGATGCCGTGGCCGAACTGCAGCGCGAATGCCGCCTCTTCGTCGGGGAAGCCAAACTCCTGCGCCTTGGGCCAAACCGAAGCCACCTGGGCCGTCGTGCGCCCGGGGCGAATCAGTTCGATGGCCGCGTCCAGATATTCGCGGCAGCGTTTATAGGCATCCACCATGGCGTGCGATCCGTATCCGATGCTGAAGCAGCGGTAATAGCAGGTGCGATAGCCCATGTAGGAATGCAGAATGTCGTAGTAGACCGGATCGCCAGGGCGAAGTATGCGGTCGGAGAAAACGTGTGGGTGCGGATTGCAGCGCTCGCCGGAAATGGCGTTCACCGCCTCCACGTATTCCGAGCCCATGTCGTATAGGCACTTGCTCACCAAACCGACGGCTTGGTTTTCGCTCATGCCCGGCTTCATGGCGCGGTACAGCTCGTCGTAAGCGGCGTCCACCATCATCGCGGACATGTTCAGCAGGGTGATCTCGTCCTGCGTCTTGATTACGCGCGCGTCGGACATGATCTGCTGGCCGTCGACAACCTTGATCCCTTCCTTCTGCAGCGCGAAAAGAATAGGCGGCTCGATGATATCGACGCCCAGCGGTTCATGCTGCAGCTTGCGCTTTTCCAGCTCCACCTTGATCTTCTTGGCCACGTTCTCCGCACGGCCCATCTCCGGCGACATGGCGCCGCGCAGCAGCGGAATTCCCGCGCGGGAGCGCTCGCCGAGCCAGGGACAGTTCAGCTGGTGGTGCTTGGCGGCTGAGCCGAAGTCCCAGAGAATCGGCTCGTCATTCTGCGGGAGGAGCGTGAAGCGGCTGTTCTTGTCCTGCGCCCAGGTGCCGATATGCGTGGCCGTAATGTAGCGCACGTTGTTCATATCGAAGCAGAGGAGCGCACCCATCTCCGATTTTTGGAGCAACGCCCTGGCACGCGCCAGCCGTTCGCGCCGCAATCGCTCGAAGTCCACGCGATTTTCCCAATCCACCGCCATCGTTCCGTAAGTCTTCAGTGCCATGACACGCCTCCGAATTTCGCTACGTTCGATCTCAAATCAAGGATCGCAATATCAAATTGCGCGAATATTAAAGTGCGAAGATACCGCTGGCTATTTTCCGCAGAGTTCCCGTGCGGCCTCGGCTACCTGCTGCTCGCTGGGAATCGTGGCGTCCTCGAGCGGAGGAGAGAAGGGAATGGGCACGTGCATGGCCCCAATCCTCTTCACCGGCCCGTCCAGATTGTAAAACGCGCCTTCGGCGATCACCGAGGCGATCTCCGCCGTCACGCCGTAGCGGTAGTAGCCTTCGTCGATGACGATCACATGCGAAGTCTTTTTGGCCGATTCGATGAGCGTCTTTTCGTCCAGCGGCCACATGGTCCGCGGATCGATCACTTCCGCGCTGATGCCGCTCTCCTCCAGCATCTTCGCCGCGCCCAGCGCCACCTGCACCATGCTGCTAGTGGCCACCAGGGTGATGTCGCTTCCCTCGCGCTTGATGTCAGCGACCCCCAGCGGAATGGTGTACTCCTCGGTGGGCACCGGCCCTTTCAGCCGATACATCATCTTGTCCTCGAAAAAGATCACCGGATTATCGTCCCGGATCGCCGATTTCAGCAGGCCCTTGGCATCGTAAGGAGTTGAGGGCAGCACCACCTTCAGCCCCGGAATATGGCTTGGCCAGGCGTGCAACGATTGCGAATGCTGCGCCGCCGAACGCCGTGACGCGCCCATCGTCGTGCGCAAGACCATGGGCACCTTCCACGTCCCGCCGGACATGTAATGAATCTTGGCCGCCTGGTTCACGATCTGATCCATGATCAGGGTAAGAAAATCCCCGAACATGATGTCCACCACCGGCCGCAGCCCGGTCATCGCCGCGCCCACCCCGATTCCCGTAAATCCTGGCTCGGAGATGGGCGTATCCATCACGCGCTGTTTGCCGAACTCTTCCACCAGCCCGGAGAGCACCTTGAACGGCGTTCCCGCCTCGGCCACATCCTCGCCCAGAATGCATACGCGCGGATCGCGCCGCATCTCTTCGGCCAGCGCTTCGCGGATCGCCTCTGCGAAAGTCAGCTCTCGCACTTCCGTTTGTGTCGCTGTGTTAGGCATAAACGTCCTGGTCCACCTGATTGATTGGGGGATACGGTGAGGCGATGGCGAACTCCACGGCGGCTTTCATCTCCGCGTCGACTTCCGATTGAATCCGCTCCAGCTCCGCCGAACCCGATAGCTTTTGCTGAATCAGCCAATCAGCGAAGAGCTTGATGGGATCGCGCTCGGTGGACCAGCGTTGCTCCTCCTGCTTGGCCCGGTAATATTCGCGATTGATGTCACCCACGTGGTGCCCGCGATAGCGGTAGGTGTTGCAAAGCAAAAACGACGGCCCTTCTCCGGCGCGCGCCCGCGCAATCATCCGCGACGCCACCGCGTTCACCGCCCGCACGTCCTGCCCATCGACGCTCTCCGCCGGAATGCCGAAGGCTGCAGGCCGCGCCAGGACTTCGCCCGCCGTAGTCTCCGAGTAGTGCGTGTACTCGTTGTACATATTGTTCTCGCAGGTGTAAATCACCGGCAGCTTCCAGAGTTGCGCCATGTTCATGACTTCGTAGAGAACTCCCTGGCCCAGCGCGCCTTCCCCGAAGAAGCAGACGCAAACGCGTCCATTGCCGAGCTGTTTTGCGGCGAACGCCGCTCCCGTGGCGATTCCCGTGCTGCCGCCTACGATGGCGTTGGCGCCAAGGTTCCCGGTGGCCGGATCGGCGATATGCATGGACCCGCCCTTGCCGCGGCAGTAACCCGCCTCTTTACCCAGCAGTTCCGCGAACATGCGGTCGGGCTTCGCGCCCTTGGCCAGGCAATGCCCGTGCCCGCGGTGCGTGCTGGTGATGTAGTCGTCCGGGCGCAGCGCCTCGCAGATTCCCACCGCCACCGCTTCTTCGCCTTCGTACAAGTGCGTAAGACCGGGCATGAGCGCGCGCAAGTAGAGATCGTTGGCGTGCTCCTCGAATTGGCGAATGGAATACATGCGGTGATACATCCGCAGCAACTGGTCCTTGCTGAGCTGCAGACTGGCCGCCGCGTTCGATTGAGGTCGTTGGGTCGCAGTGCTCATCGCGATACTCCAGACATTTTGGCCAGCGCGTCGAACATCACCGCAAAGTCCTCGTGGACGAGGCCGATGGCCCGCGCGCTGGTCAGCATCTCGTTCGCCGCCGCCGCCGAAGGCAGCGGAACATCCACTTGCCGCCCCAATTCTAAGGCGAGCAGCATGTCTTTTTGCATCATGTTCACGTCGAACCAGGCCGTCTCCGGAAGCTTCAAGACAAACGGCCCCCGGTATTGCACCATAGGAGAGGCAATCGCGCTGTGCGTCAGCACGTCGACCGCCGTCTGGCGCGAGATCCCGCTCTTTTCCGCCAGCAGAACGGCTTCCGAAAACGCCAGCATCTGCACCGCGAGGTTGGAATTGGTGGCGATCTTCATCACCAAAGCCAGCCCATTCTCGCCCACGTAGGTGACCTTGTGTCCTTGGCCCGTCACAGGATGATCGGAGAAATCTTCGAACAGCGGCTTGAGGCGCTCGAATGTCTCCTTCTTGCCCGCCACCATCAGCGATAGCTTTCCCTGCATCAGAGTGGCCACGGTTCCCGACACTGGCGCGTCCATCATGTCCGCGCCCTTCTCCCGCGCCTTTGCGGCGACGTTGCGGCTGGTAGACACGCTCACCGTGCTCATATCCACATAAACTTTGCCTTTACCTAGTCCCGCCAAAATCCCGTCGGGGCCCTCCGTAATATTGAGCAGAGCCGATGAATTCGCCACGGAGGAGAACGTCACGTCGGCGGCTGCCGCCACGGCCCGGGGCGAATCCGCCCATTTCATGCCCTTGTCGATCAGGAACTGAGCCTTCGCTCGCGTGCGGTTATAACCGGTAAGGCTATGTCCCTTTTGCAGCAATCTCTCCGCCATCCTGCTGCCCATCACCCCGAGCCCTACAAATCCCACATTGGCCACCTGATTCGAGCCTCCTCGCTGTGAATTACCTCTGTGATCAAACCCCTAATCTTAACCACGAAGCTCAAAATTGCGAAGGAATAACTCTAGCGCACCAGGGGTTAATTTTCTCAGGAATCGGCGGGCAGTGGAAGCCGGGCTCCGTTTGGGATCCCAGTAGTATTGGTGTTTTCTCCACTTCAAAGGATGTTCACCGCTCGCGCCGCGATCAGCGCAATGATCGTCAGGGAAATGATCGCTTGCACCATCATGCCCAGTTTGGCCCACCGCGACAAAACCGCCGTATCCGTAGGTGAGAAGGCCGTACTCGTATTGAAGGCGAGAAAGAGATAGTCCACGAAATGGGGCGACCAGGATGCCTTCAGGCCGGGCTGTGTTAGCTGGGGGAAGAGGAACGCGCTCTCCAGGCGGCCGTGCATGCGCTCGCGTTCCAGCGGCCCTCCCGCATCGAGCTTCCAGTACCACAGCGCAAAGACCAGAATATTGGTGATCCAAAGGGCGCTGGCCGAACGCAACAACGTGTTCGGCGGTTCGCGATGTGCGGGCAGTCCATGGATCAAGAAAATCAAGGAAGCGATCAGAGCCACAGTGATCGCGCCGTTGGCGACGAATGTGAGAGCCCGGGTCATCTTGTGACGGCCCTGGCGGTAGGTGGCGATGATGGGGATCAACAGAACGAAGATAACCGCCAGCAAAAGCCAACTGGGGCCTAAGGAGAGCGGTTCCGGCAATGCCAAATACACGCACGCGGCCGCCAGCATCGCTACGAATGCGGGCCAGCGAGGCTCCTGGACACCGTCCAGAGTCATCGCCGAACGAACCGTTTGCTTGAGATCGGTTCCCATCTGCAGCGGCGGCGATCAAACCACTCGGAAGCGCCCCTGATTCAACCTCTCGGCAATCCGCCGGGCCAGGGAAGCTGCGTCGGCCTGGTCATCGCAAATTGCTTCTGTGGCTCCTTCTTCAAAGCGAGCGTAGAACTTTTTCAGCCTCTCACAGTCTGTAATCGCGCCAACTTTCCGAGAGGCGGCCCGTTATACGCGCCAACGGAACTGCGGCTGCCGTCATGGAGCGTACCAACGCGGGAAAGTTCTCGCGCAATCCGCATTCGCCTTCTTTTCGGATGAAGGACCAGAACGTATCGCCCTCAATGTAGGAGAGCGGGGCAGGGAGCAACTGGACTAATTCCCGCGCCACTACCGTCTTCCCAGCGCCGATCGGACCCGATAGGAAGATCACGCTCATGGGCCATTATCGCACGGGCGATCCGTGTGTCGCGGTCTTCGCGGATGGTTGAGGCGCTACTGGATCCAAACGGTTTTGACGTCCGTGAATTCGCGGATGCCGAAGCTGCCCAACTCCCGGCCATAACCCGACCATTTCACGCCGCCAAACGGCAGCCGAGGGTCGGATGCCACCATGCGGTTGATGAACACCATGCCGGACTCGATCTCGTTGATCAGGCGTTCGCGCTCCTTTTCGTCGTTGGTCCAGGCGCTGGCGCCGAGCCCGAAGCGGCTGTCGTTGGCGATGCGAATGGCGTCGTCCAAATCCTTGGCCCGAAAAACGCTCGCGACGGGACCAAACAGCTCTTCGCAATGTGCCGGGGAGCCTTTGGGGATCTTGCTCAGGACCGTCGGCGCGTAGAAGTTGCCGGGGCCGTCGATACGCTTGCCCCCGGTCAGGACTTCCGCGCCGGAATTCACGCTGGTGCGCACGGAGTGGTCGAGGTCTTCCACGCCGCTTCGCGTAGCCAGGGGGCCGAGGTCGGTCTTCTCATCGAACGGATCTCCGACCTTGAGCGCGGCCATGGTGGCGACGAAGCGCCGCTGAAATTCTTCGGCAACCGGCTCGGCAATGATAAAGCGCTTGGCCGCTATGCAGGATTGTCCGTTATTGGAGATGCGCGCTTTTACGGCTGTGGCGACGGCTTCCTGCAAATTTGCGCTGGGCATGACGATAAAGGGATCGCTGCCGCCCAGTTCGAGGACAAGCTTCTTTACCTTTTTCGAAGCAGATTGGGCGACCTGCACGCCGGCGCCTTCGCTTCCCGTGAGAGTGGCAGCCACGACCCGGTCGTCGGCCAGCACGGCGTCCACTTTGTTCGCGCCGATCAGCAGCGTCTGGAAGACGCCCTCGGGGAAGCCCGCTTCACGGAAGAGCTCTTCGATCATCAAGGCGCACTGCGGGACATTGGAAGCGTGCTTGAGCAGCATCACGTTTCCGGCAGTCAAAATGGGCGCCGCGGCTCGAATCACCTGCCAGAAGGGATAGTTCCAGGGCATTACCGCCAGCACGGCGCCGAGCGGTTGGTAGCGCACGTAACTGCGGGTGGCAGGCGTGGTCACCACTTCATCCGCCAGGAAGGCCTCGCCATTTTCGGCGTAATACCGGCAGACCCAGGCGCATTTCACGGCTTCCTCGACGGCCGAGCGGAAGGTTTTCCCCATCTCCGTGGTCATCATCCGCGCAAGGGTCTCTTTCTTATCCTCCAGGATCTCCGCGGCGCGCTGCATCCATTCGGCCCGTTCCGCGAAGGAGCTCCTGCGGTACTTCGAAAACGCCTCTGCCGCGGCCGCCAGCTTGCGTTCGATGTGGGCGTCGGAGAGAGCTTCAAATGTCTTCAGTGTCTGGCCTGTGGCCGGATTGATGGTCGCTATGGGCATCCCTAACTCGACTCCCTTAAGTAAGTTTCGTCACCCGATTATCTTGTCAACATACCATGCTGTTCAGATGCGCTCAAATGGGGGCGCGATTCAAGGCTAAAACCGCTTTTGTCTCCGGCCGTATCTTGTTGTAAGGTGAGGTACATGGCCCCCGAACCGTTTCATGTCCTGGGTGTGAACGGCAGCCTGCGCGAAAAGTCGCGCACGGCGCTGGCCCTGAGCCAGTTGCTCGATTTTGCAAGAGAGCACGGGGCGGAGACGCGCATTCTCGACTTGCGCGTTCTCGAATTGCCGCTATATCGGCCGGACCGCTCCGGCAACTCGGCGGCCGTACTCAGCATGGGCGGCGACATGAACTGGGCGTCCGCGGTTGTGCTGGCCTCCCCCGACTATCACGGTTCCATGTCCGGCTCGATGAAAAACTTCCTCGATTACAACTGGGAGGAGTGTGCCGGGAAGGTGTTCGGCTATCTTTGTTCGTCCCACGAAAAGGGTCTCACCGTGATGGACCAGATGCGCACGGTGGTGCGCCAGTGCTATGGCTGGAGCATGCCCTACGGCGTCTCCTTCAACGGCAAAGAGGACTTCGATTCCGACGGAACTCTGAAGAATGCCAAAGTCGAAGCGCGCCTGCGCATGATGGCGCGCGATCTGGTGGTTTACGGCAGCGTCATTCACAAGCAATTCCTGGCCGACGTTGCCGGCAGCGACGCGTCCACCTTCGCCGCTAACTACCGCTAAGCTCCAAACTGGGCCTGGGCCCGCGCATCTCATAGTCGTGAGCGCAGCAGAAAACAAATCTGGGGAAGTCCGCCTGACGGAACGCCTCTGACTAGCACCGCCCGCTTTCGCACGTCGCTTCGCCGAGCACTCTCCCCGGCGCCAGATAATTCTGCACATAGTCCCGCACCGCTTCGCCGAGCGGCATAATCGGCTGCGCATACCCCGCGGCGCGCAGCTTCGCTATTTTAGCCTGCGTAAAATATTGGTACTTGTCACGAATCGCCGCGGGCATTTCGATGTACTCGATCCGCGGCTCGCGCCCCAGCGCGCTGAAAATCGCACCGGCCAATTCGTTCCAGCTATGGGCTTCGCCCGCGCCGATGTTAAAGATGCCTGCGGCGCTCCGGTTCCCGGCGAGATGCAGCGTCATGCGCACCGCGTCCTTCACATAAAGAAAGTCGCGGCGCTGCTCGCCATCGGCGTATTCGGGCCGATAGCTTTTGAAGAGGTGAATCACGCCAGTTTGCGTTACCTGCACGAAGCTCTTGCTCACCACGCTGCGCATGTCGCCCTTGTGCTCTTCGTTCGGGCCGAACACGTTGAAGTATTTCAGCGCCACAATCTTTTCGAGCCACCCCTCTCGCCACGCGTGCAAATCCATCAATTGTTTGGACTCGCCGTACAAATTCAGCGGCTGCAGCCGCTCCAAAAGTTCGGGATTGGCGTCGTCCATGCCTGCACTCCCGTCTCCGTAGGTCGCCGCCGACGAGGCGTATACGAACCGCGTCCCGGTCGAGAGCGCCCACGCCGCCAGATCGCGGGAAAACTCGAAGTTATTGCGGTAGAGATATTCGCGGTTCGTCTCCGTGGTTGAAGAACATGCGCCCAGATGAAAGGCGCAATCGAAGCTTCCGAGCTTGCCGGACTGGAGCCAGGAAAGCGCCTGCTCCGGCTGGAGGTAGTCGACAAATCTCAAATGCCGCAAATAATAGTCCCGCTCTGCTTCGGGCGCCGAATCCGCGATGACCACATCCGTGCACCCGCGCCCGTTCAGTTCCCAGACCAGCGCGCTGCCGATGAAGCCGCCGCCGCCGGTCACCAGCACCCTGCGGCCTTGCCAATCGTTTTGTTTTTCAGCATTCGGCATATTCTTGAGCTTTCCGAGGTCCTACTATACAGTACCGGCCTTTTGTGGAGGCTTCGTGAAGGCGGAACGTGAATCCGAGCATCTGCGCGTCCTGATTCGCCGCGCGTCCATCGAGCGGCGCGTGCGCCAACTCGCCCGCAAGATCACCACCGATTTCCGCGGCGATCGCGTGCACCTGATCGGCGTCCTGAAGGGCGCCTCCATCTTTCTTTCCGACTTGATCCGCGACATCGGCCTGGAAGTCTCGCTCGATTTCATCGCCGTCTCCAGCTACGGCCAGTCCACTCGCAGCACCGGCCAGGTTCGTTTGACCAAGGACCTGGACACCACCATCGAGGGCCTGCACACCATCTTGGTCGAAGACGTTCTGGACACCGGCCTCACTCTCGATTATCTCCAGCGCGTCCTGCTGCAACGCAAGCCGCGCTCGCTCCGTCTCGCGGCGTTCTTGGTGAAAGCCGCGCCGCGCGTCAAGCAGATCCGGCCGGACTACGTCGGCTTCGAAATCCCGGACGAGTTCGTGGTCGGCTACGGCCTCGACTACGCCGAGCGCTATCGCAATCTGCGCGACATCTGCGTGCTCGAGCTGCCCGGGGGCCGCGACCCGCGCCCGCCAATCCCGCCCTCATTGCCACGTTGAGGCCCGCCGGCGCGCCCCAGACGCGCGGTTTTTCGGCGGGGCAGGCCTTTTGGCGCCGCAAATCGTTATACTGTTGTGCTGGTTAAATCATTCCATGTCCGACGTCGAAACAAGGCTTACTCAGGAACTGCCGGAAAGCATCCTCGCCACGCTTGCCGAGATCGGCGAGGAGATCAACGCGTCGCTGAATCTCGACCGCGTCCTCTCCAAGACGGCTACGCTGATCAAGCGCCTGATCAATTACGAGATTTTCACGGTGCTGTTGCTGGATGAGCGCACGCAGACGCTCTCTAACCGCTTCGCCGTGGGCTACAGCCAGGAGATTTTGAACAACTGGCGTCTCCCGGTGGGACAGGGCATTTCCGGAACCGCCGCCGCCACCCGCCAGCCGGTTCTCGTCGGGGACGTGCGCACCGATTCGCGCTACATCAACGCCATCGACAGCGTTCGTTCCGAGCTAGCCGTGCCGCTGCTTTTCAAGAGCCAGGTCATTGGCGTGATCGATATTCAGAGCACGCAGCTCGATTACTTCACCCCGGAGCAACAGGAAATCCTGGTACTCCTTGCGGGGCGTCTCTCCACCGCCATCGAAAACGCGCGCCTCTTTGAGCGTGCCCGCGGCCAGGCGGATACGCTCTTGGTGCTGAACGAGGTCGGCAGGGAAGCCACATCGATCCTCGATCTGGAAGTTTTGCTGCGCCGCACCGGCGAGCTCGTCAAGCGCGTCATCGACTACCAGATCATGAGCATCATGCTTTACGACGCGCCCACCGCGCTCTTTCAGCAGCGCCTGGCCATCAAGTACGGCCAGAGCGCGCAGGGCAAGCTGGCGGTCGGTTTCGGCGAGGGCATCATCGGTGCGGCGGCTGCCAGCGCGTTGCCGGTGCGGGTTCCCGACGTCACCCAGGAGCCCCGCTATCGCATGGTCAATCCCGAAACGCGCTCGGAGTTGGCTATCCCCATGGTCCACAAGGGCGTGGTCGTGGGCGTCCTCGATCTGGAAAGCCCGCAGTTGAACTATTTCACCGAAGATCATGTGCAGGCGCTCACCATCCTCGCCGCGCAATTGGCCATCGCCATCGAAAACGCGCGCCTCTATGAAAAAGTGGCTCACGACGAGGCCCGCATGGAGCGCGAATTGAACGCCGCCCGGCTGATGCAGGGCGCTCTGCTGCGGCTCGTTCCTCCGGATGACTTCGGCGTCGATTTAGCGGCGCGGATCCTTTCCGCACGCGAAGTCGCCGGCGACCTTTACGATTTCCTGCGCTACGGCCCCACCCGCGTCGGCTTTGGCCTGGGCGACGTCAGCGGCAAAGGCTCCGCCGCCGCCCTTTATGGCGCCGTGGCCATCGGCATCTTGCGCAGCATCGCGCCGCAGAAACTTCTGCCCGCCGAACTTCTGCGCCAGCTCAACCAGTTGATCTGCGAGCGCCGCATCGAGGGCCGCTTCCTCACCTTCTGCTTCGCCACTTGGCGCAAGCCCACGCGCAAACTGCGCGTGGCTAATGCCGGCCAGACCCAGCCCTTGCTGCTCAAGGGCGGCCGCTGCGAACAGCTCAAGCTGACCGGCTTTCCGCTGGGCATCTACGACGACGTGACCTACGAGGAGTGGACGCTGAACCTCGATCCCGGCGATATTCTGGTGTTCCAGTCCGACGGCCTTTCCGAAGCCACCGATCCGGACGGCAATTTCTTCGGCATTCCCCGCATCGCCACGCTTATTGAACAGAATGCCTCGCTTTCGGCGGGCGAACTCGCCGATCGCCTGCTCGCGGAAGTCCGGGAGTTCACCCGCGATGGGGCCGTAACCGACGATCGCACGCTCGTGGTGATGAAAGTTCGATGAGATCGCCTTCCGTTCGCCGGACCTCCTCACGGGGCACGCTCGCTCCCGCGCCCTCCGCCATCGATCCCGCGCGCTACACTCCGGGGTTTTCCTGGCGCGGCAATGACGTCTACTGCGAAGGCGTCGCTTTGCAGGAGATTGCCGCGCGCGTGGGAACTCCGGCGTATGTCTATAGCTCCGCCGCGATCACCGGCGCGTATCAGAAGCTCGACCAGGCCCTTCGGCAGCAGCCGCATACGATCTGCTATTCCGTCAAAGCCAACTCCAATCTCTCCATCCTGCGCCTGCTGGCGCGGCTTGGCAGCGGCTTTGACATCGTCTCGGTGGGCGAGCTTTTCCGGTTGCAGCGCGCTGGAGCGGAGACCAAATCCATCGTTTTTTCCGGCGTGGGCAAATCGCGCGAGGAGATTCGCGAAGCCCTGCGCGCCCGCATCGGTCTCTTCAACGTGGAATCCGCTGCCGAACTGGAGACTCTCGCGAGCGAGGCCTCTCGCGCCGGCGGCGCTGCTCCGGCGGCCATTCGCGTGAATCCCGACGTGGAAGCCGGCGGACACCCGCACATCGCCACCGGCCATCACACCCACAAATTCGGCATCGATTGGGAACGCGCGTTGCCGCTCTATTTGCAATATCGGGACTCGCGCTGGATCGAATGGCGCGGCATCAGCGCTCATATCGGTTCCCAGATTCTGACGCTCGCGCCTTACCGCCGCGCCCTCGCTCGCCTGGCTCGCTATTTTCGCGAGCTCACCGATGCCGGCATCCCGCTGCCCTATATCGATATCGGCGGCGGACTGGGCGTGCGCTACTCCGACGAAAAGCCCTTCTCCCCAGCCGACTACGCGAAGACCGTCACCCAGATCATCCGTCCGCTCGGCTGCCATCTGCTGCTCGAGCCCGGCCGGTCTATCATCGCCCCGGCGGGCGTTCTGCTGATGCGTGTGCTCCACACCAAGGAGAATCGACGGAAGGAGTTTGTCATCGTGGACGCGGCCATGAACGATTTCATTCGCCCGGCCCTCTACGATGCCGTGCACCCCATTAGCGCGGCGCAGCGCAACGGCGGTCGTGGACCAAAAATCCGCGCCGATATCGTCGGACCGGTCTGCGAATCCGGCGACTCTTTCATACAAGATTGGCCCATGGCAAAGACCGGCGCGGGGGACTTGCTCGTCTTGTGGGGGGCGGGCGCTTACGGTTTCGTAGAGACATCGAACTATAATTCGCGCCCTCGTCCGCCGGAAATTCTCGTGGATGGCGCCGATTTCCGGGTCATTCGCCGCCGGGAGACCCTTACCGACCTCGTCCGCGGGGAATAGTACGCTACTGGAGAGGCGCCAATGCTTGGACGAAGCCGTATAGGTGCCCCGGGCCTCATTACGTTGCTTGCCGCGTCGATGCTGACCGCAATTAACGTTCACGCTCAAGGGAGATTGCCAGGCGACAGTTCGCCGGGTCCGGCGGGCGAACCGGAAAGGCCTCTTACGCGCCCTTGGTGGATTGCCGTCGAACTGGGAGACGGCCAGTTGAAGCTCACCTCCGGCCAGTTTACGACTACCTCACCTCACGCCTCGCCCACCTCAACGGGAAGCCGCGGGGCGACGTTTGAATTCGGACTTGCGGGAGGCCACAGGCTCGGAAATCACGCCCGCATCGGAATGGACGTCGACGGCTGGCTTTTGCAAGCTTTTCCCCTGAACGATCCGGCAAAGGGAGAGAGCGTTACAAACGTTTTGGGCATCGTCGATCTCTTCCCAATTCGGAAGATTCCGTTGTTTGTCAGAGCTGGCGGCGGACTCGCGCTATACACAAATGACCGCCCGCTGGAGTTTGGGGGGACCGGATGGGCTTGGACTGCTGGCGGCGGTTATGAGTTCTCGCTGCCCATCCATTTGGGATTGGCGGCGATCGCCGATTTTGATTCCGGCAGTCGCGGCGATGTGCATAACGTCATCACAGTCGAGACGGGCCGCCGGTATTCGGTGGCGGAGTTCAAACTGGCCTTCACCTGGCATTTCGGGAAGGCCTCTGGAAGCTAACAGCTTCTAGCGTTCGCCCCATTTGAGCTTGTCGCGGAGCACGCTGAAATAGCTCTTCTGTTGCGGGCGCACCAGCCGCAGCTTTTGTGCCGCGGCGCTTAGCGTAACCACATCCTCCGCGCACATCTCCACTCCCACCTGGCCGTCGAGCGTCAGGTAGATGGGAGCCTCGCCGCCCGCGAATCCAATTTCGATCTTGGCGCTATCCGGAATCACCAGCGGCCGGTTGGTCAGCGTGTGGGGACAAATCGGCGTGATCACAAAGGCGGAAACGATCGGGTAGATGATCGGCCCTCCCGCCGAAAGCGAGTACGCCGTCGAACCCGTTGGCGTGGCCACGATCAAGCCATCCGCCTTGTAGTTACACACGAATTCGCCGTTGACGCGCAGCTCCAGATCGATAATCCGCGCCAGCGCGGCTTTGTTCAGTACGGCATCGTTCAGCGCCCGCGCGCAATGGAAGGGCTTGCCCTGCCGCATCACCCGCGATTCCAGCAAAACGCGCTCGCTGTAGCGCGCCTGCCCGGTGATGGCTTGTTCCAGCACGGGGTACATGTCGTCCAGGGTTACGCTGGTCAAAAAGCCCAGCCCTCCCAGATTCACGGGCAGGATGGGAACTTGCCGCTCGCCCAGCATACGCGCGGCGGCCAGCAGCGTGCCGTCGCCCCCCAGCACAATGAGAAGATCCGAAACCGCGGGAATCTCCTCGCGAGGCTTTACCTTGCAGGAAGATGGGATGCACTCCGCGGTCTCGCTATCGCAGAAAGTATTTACGCCGCGATCCTGCAGCCACTTGAGTAGTCCCGGTGCGACCTTGGCGACATCGGTTCGCCTGGGGCGCGAAATGATTCCCACGGTCCGAACCGCAGCGGAAGCTTGAGGTAGTGGGGCGCTGTCCATGTGAGTTATTTGGGCGGCTGCCTAGGGCGCCGTCTCAATTGCGACAAAACCGTATTTTACCTTACCCAGTTCGCGCCGGGCTAACCGCATCGCTTTTTGGCAGCGGGTCAGTTTGAATTTTCTTGATCGTGACACTGAGAAGCTAAAATTCAAACTGACCCACTACTCGCCTTTTGTGCCGTACAGAAAAAATTCCTGATTTCCTTCCGCCCCGCGCACTTTGCTGGGCTTCACCCCCAGCGCACGCACTCCGCAGGCCTCCGCCGCCTTCCGTACGCGCTCGATCGCGCGCGCGTGCAGTTCCGGCTCGCGAACGATGCCGCCCGCGCCCACCTCTCCGCGTTCCAATTCGAATTGCGGCTTGATGAGCAGCAGGAATTCCGCATCTTCCCGCGCCGCCGCAGCCAGCGCCGGCAGGACCTTGGCCAGAGAAATAAACGACAAGTCGGCGGTAATCAGGGCAGGGCGTTCGGGAAGGTCCTCGGGCTTGAGGTAACGCACATTCATCTCCAGCGGAGTCACCCGCTCCTCGCTCTGCAGCTTCCAGTCTAGCTGGCCGCTGGTCACGTCCACCGCATATACCCTTGCCGCATCGTGTTGAACGAGGCAGTCCGTGAATCCCCCGGTGGAACTGCCCGCGTCCAGACAGACCTTGCCCGCCGGGCTCACTCCGAAATCCTGGAGCGCTCCTTCGAGTTTCTCTCCGGCGCGGCTGGCGTAGCGCGATCCTTTTCCGGCGATCTCGATCCGCGCATCAGCTGCAAAGCTCGCCCCGGCCTTCTCCGCGCGCTGCCCATTCACGCGAACTTCACCCGCCAGAATCAGGGCCTGCGCTTTCTGGCGCGACTCCGCCAGATTCCGCTCCACGAGCAGCAGATCGAGGCGTTTCTTTTGGTGTTCTTTAGCCGAATGTGGGCGGGACTTCACTTCCGTCAGGACTGCGGTCAGGCGCGGCGCAAGACTAGGAATTCGCCCAGTTCGCGGAGATTCGCGGCGCGTCCGCCGAAGGGCTCCAGCGCTTTCATCGCGCGCGTTTCCAACTCCCGCGCGAATTCGTGAGACTTCTCCAGGCCGAAGAGCGCCGGATAGGTGGCCTTCTGCTGCGCCTGGTCTTTTCCTGCTGTCTTGCCCAGCGCCGCGGAAGACTCCTCCACGTCCAGAATGTCGTCGGTAACCTGAAAGGCCCAGCCGATCAGCCCGCCAAAGGCGCGCAACCGGTCCTGCTCTTCGGCCGAAGCGCCTCCGGCAATCGCTCCGCCGATAATCGACCCTCGGATCAGCGCCGCCGTTTTCGACCGATGAATGTATTCGAGTATTTCCGGCGTCACCTGCTTCCGTTCCGCCTCTATGTCGGCCACCTGCCCGCCCACCATGCCGTCGCGCGTTCCCGCCGCGGAGGCGATCTCTTGCATCAACGCCACGCGCTGGGCCGGCGGCGCGGGCGCATTCGCCAGGACCTCAAAAGCTAGTGTGAGCAGGCCGTCTCCCGCGAGAATCGCCATGGCCTCGCCGAATTTCTTGTGGCAAGTAGGCCGGCCACGACGCAAATCGTCATTATCGAGCGCGGGCAGGTCGTCGTGAATCAGCGAATAGGTGTGGATAAATTCGAGCGCGCAAGCCACCGGCAGAACCGCGGCCGTCTCGCTCGAAAAGATGCGGAACGCTTCTATGCACAGAATGGGCCGCACGCGCTTCCCGCCCGCGAACACGCTGTAGCGCATGGCCTGATGAATCACGGAAGGACGCTCGCTCTCCGCCGGCAAGAGGCGTTCCAGTTCGGCATCGACCAGACGGTGGTCTTCTTCAAAAAATGCGGGGAGTTTCATCCGGGGAGGGCTTCAGGTCTCCTCTTCGCTCTCCGGCTCAAATGGCTGCGCCACCATTTCGCCGCCCGCCTTCTTTAGCAGGATCTCAACTCGCGCCTCGGCCTGCTCCAGTTGCTTCTGGCATTCACGGGAAAGCTGCATGCCTTCCTCGAAGAGCTTCATGGCATCGTCCAGAGGCAAATTCGCGCTCTCCAGCTTGCGCACGATCTCCTCCAGGCGCGCCAAGGACTGCTCGAACACCTGCTTCTTGGCCCCTTCAGGCTTTGGTTCAGGCTTTTTGCCCGGAGTGGAATTCACTCGCTTTCCCCTGTGCGCACCGGCGGCATTCTAATGCACCCCGCTCGCAGCCACAATGCCTCGCGCGACAAGTCCTGCATCCAGAGGTCCTTTTTCGGTCTGGGTCAGTGTGTGAGAACGCGCTTATTCGGCCCGTAGCGCGAACGTTACGCGTGCAGGGCGTGCAGATCGCTGCTAGGGTTTTGGACTATGGTTTGGCTGTTCCGACAGCGGCATCCCTGATTCGATCGTTAAAGTGATTTTCTTCCGACGGTGCGCATATCTCCTCAAAGATCGCCACCTTCACCCGCTCGAATTTTATGGTGTCGCCCACCCAAGGCGCCGTATATGTTTTCGGGTCGGTCAGCGTCATGTCCCATTGTAATGTGTCCGCGTCCAGCCGCTTGTAGCGCTCCGTGAGGACCATCTGATCGCTGTGCGGATTGCCGAAATGATCGACCCAGGTCCTGTCGTCATAGCCCGTGGATTCCACCACGAAAGTGTCTCCGTCCCAATGGCCGATCGAGTATCCGTTCCAAGCCGGGTCCGGATTCTTCGGAAGCGCCCGCCCGTCCGTCCAGATGGTGCGCCACAAATCGTGATACTGCATGTGCTGCAAAACCCGGTCAGACGCCTGAACGATCTCAAAGGGCCTCAGATTCGCTTCCCAGAGATCGCGCGGATAACCCAGCGGATCGCAAATGGAAACCGAGTCGTTCCCCAATCCGGGAGGAACGGATCTCGGGCCGTAGCTCGGTTTGGTGGCTTCAAATTTTGCTTTTCCCCAATCCGTCATGGGAGGCGGGTAACTCTGGGCCCTCATCTCGGCCGGGAGACTCTTATCCTGGATGTTTAATCTCTTGTCGTTCAGGGAGTGTCTTTCAAAATTAGTTTTCGTCGGCATGGACCAAACGCCGGACAGATCATGCGGATTGAACGGTTTGGGCTTGGAGACGTCCGGCGGCAACTCGTCGGGTTTCCACGTTCCCGGAGCATACCCTTTCGTGCCGTACGTCTGAGCGAACAAGCCGCACGAGGACACCAGCAGTACCAGCAAAATCGAGGTCGCACTCATGAAGTGATTGCGCATCTTGGCGATCCTCCGAATCTTTTTAGGCGAGTCTGTTTCAGGGTTTAGCCTTTTGGCCTCTTGCCATTCTCGGCCTCAATTCCGTCCGGCGCAACGTCTGAGTTCAGCGATCTTCCGGCTGTCGTCTCGCCGTAGGAGTTGGCAAACAGCGCCAGGGCGCGTAAGCTGCGGGGGTTGGCGGCGCGATACGGGGCCATGCGGGGAGAAATTTGGAGGTTACATGACGAAGATTAAGTCTTCAGCTCTGGTTTTATTTTGTACAGTCTCGCTGGCTTCCTGCCTGTTACTGGCACAGGTCCAGAGGCCGGGGGAGTATCCGCGTGGCCAGAAGCCTTCCCCCCTGATGAATTTTTTCGTGACCAGCGAACCCGTCGGCGACGGCGGCAACCTCGGCGGACTAGCCGGTGCCGACTCACATTGCCAAACGCTCGCGGCGGCCGCGGGCGCCGGAAGTCGCACCTGGCACGCCTATCTGAGCACGCAGGCGCGGCCCGGCCAGCCGGCGGTGAACGCGCGGGACCGCATCGGCAAAGGTCCCTGGTACAACTTCAAAGGCGAAATGATCGCGCAGGATCTCGCACACCTGCACGGCGATACCATGGAACTGGCGCATCAGGGAAATAATCTGAATAAGCTCACCGGGTTGACGGAAAAAGGCCAGATCGTGCCGGGTTTGTACGATTATTCCGATCCGCGCGACAACGACTGGGATTACGTCAAAACCACCCGCTTTTCCACTCGGCACGAAATGCTCACCGGCAGTCAGACCGATGGCACCGCGTTCACCGATGGTCTCGATCACACCTGCGATAACTGGACCAGCAACAAGAGCCCGGCTCCCGGAACTTCGAACGGAGACCTGAATGCCGCTGATGGCCGGCCCAACGCCCAGATCGGTTTTCCAGATCGCAATGGCGGGGGCAACGGTTCCTGGAACTCCGCTCACGGAACGCGCGGCTGCGCCCAGGCGGATTTACCGAAAACCCACGGCGAAGGCCTGTTTTACTGTTTCGCGATCAACTAGAGCGGCGGAGAAGCCCATGACCAAGCCCATGACCAGAGCGCGTGCTTCCGTTGTTGTCCTGTGCACCTTGATGCTGGCCTCTTGCCTGATGCTGGCTCAGCAGAATCCGCTGCCGCCGAACACTCAGGGCGTCACGCCGCCGCCCGGCAGCCCGCCTGCCACTCCGGCTCGAATGACCTTTTTCGTCACCAGCGTCGGTATCGGCAAAGGCGGAGACCTGGGCGGACTTGCGGGCGCCGATGCTCACTGCCAGAGGCTTGCGGCGGCTGTCGGCGCCGGCGGTCACACCTGGCACGCGTATCTCAGCACGCAGGCCCGTCCCGGAAAGCCCGCCGTCAACGCGCGTGACCGCATCGGCACCGGGCCTTGGTTCAACTACTCCTTCGCGCAATTGGGGGCTCCGCAAAATGCCATCATTTCGGCGAACCTGGGCGAACTTCACGGCGACACGCTCGTCCAGGCGCAGCGCGGCAGCAATCTCTTCAAGCAGTCCGCGCGCAACGAGCATGGAGAGGTCATTCACGGCGCCGGCGATACGCCGCCGATTCAGCACGAAATTCTTACGGGATCGAAGTGGGACGGCCGCGCTTACACGGACAACGCCGACCATACTTGCAACAACTGGACCAGCAGCACCACTGGTTCTGCGCAGGCCGGCCATTCCGACCGAATCGGCAATGGTTCCTCCTGGAATTCGGCGAACGCCACCAAAGGTTGCAGCCAGGCAGCGCTCGAAAGCACAGGCGGCGCCGGACTCTTTTATTGCTTCGCCATCAATTGACCCGCTCAGCCTGGATGGCCTTTCCGCCTTCTTCACGGAAGCTGGCCGCCACTAGGTTTTCATCTTTTGACTTGGGTTACTTGGCGGGCACGAAGCGCTGCACGCGTTCTCCGTTTTGAACCTCGCCCGTATAGATATTGCCTTTCGAATCGACGGCGATCATATGCAAGCCGAAGAACTGGCCCCCGGCTTGGCTCATGCTTCCCATCTGGCCGATCACTTTGCCGTCGTCACGATTGAGGAACCAGATATGGTTGTTGGTGAGATCGGAGATAAATAGAAACCGTTGCGCCTTGTCTGGCGAAAAGGCCACGCCGCCGGTGGAACCGCCCTCTCCCGTCATGGGCGCCAGGACGAACTCCTTCAGGAACTTGCCTTGCTTGGTGGTCACCTGAATGCGGTTTGCATTCCGGTCGGCGATGTAAACGAGCCCGTCATTCGAGATATTCAGCGTGACGTGGCCCTTGAACTCCTTGGGCATGGGCCCGCCGGGTGTGTAGGCGCGGTCCGCGTCGTTGGTGGTGATTTCCGATAGGGCGTGCCCATAGGCGCCCCAACCCCGCTTGAAAGCCAAGGTTTCCAGGTCAAACACCATCACACGCCCGCCCAGATACGCGTCGCTGGCGTAGAGTTCATGGGCGGGTTCGTCAATGCGGATCTCCTCGATATTTTGCACGATCATTGGCGTTGTCGGAGGGTACTTGGCTCGAAAGGCCGCTACCGCCGCTGCTCGAGCCGCCCCATCGCCGCCCCGGCCGCCGCCTCGACCCTCGGGCGCCGGAAAGGTCCCGTTCGGGCCCGGGCCCCCGCGGCTCGGATCTGCGGGCGTAGTGGCTCCGGCTTCTCCACCGCCAGCGCCCGGCGGCATTTCCGGCGCGCGAGGGGCCGCGCCGATCAGCTTGCCGGTCTTCGGATCGTATTTGTTCACCGTGAACTGCCCGATGTAGATGAATCCCTTGTTGTCGACAGCCATGCCGTGGCCTTCCGGCTCATCGGGCGTAAACGAACCGATCACGTTGCCCTCTTTGTCGATGTGAATCATCGAGGGAGGTCGCGTGCAGCAGTCGGCGGTGGGCGGGTTTTTCATCGCATGCAGCTCGATATCCCTCAAGTCATTGGGACGATCGAGCACCCACACGTTGTCGTCCTTGTCCACCGCCAGCCCGGTCACGCCGCCCATCTTCCATTTGTTTGGCAGCGGCTTAGGCCAGTCGGGATCGTACTTATATTTCGGCGCGGTTTGCGCTTGCGCGCCCAGAGCCAGGCACAAAGCCACTGCGCAGAAACCGGCCCATACGGTGATCGCCCCAATCCGCCCTGTTCTGCCCACACGTTTCACGTCACTTCTATCCACGCGATTTCTGTGCATGCGAATGGCTCCGTCGCGCCAAAGTCAGTTGGACGCGAATCCGAATGCGCGGAGTCTAGTCCTCGAGAAAATGCGTGTCAACAAATCCACGGCATAAGAAAGGCCCTTCCCTAATATCCGGGCAGCGCCGAGCCACGATCCGCACGGAGCGCCACGCACCACACTCCAAGGGACCGTTCCTCGGGAGTTGCACGTCGCCTCGTAGGAAATTAGCCTTGTGACCCGGTGTCACGGAGGCTATGGGTGAGCAAAGCGATTGAAAATCTACGGCTCAACCGGCGAGGAGTGCGTCGAAGAATATCCTGCCGTTAGCCTTGGGTAGTAACCCAACTCCCGAAATTGTCGGTTTCCTGGAAATGACGGTTGGCCCAATTCCCAGTTAGCGAAAAACCCGTTTCTCAGATGGGATGAGAAGGCCGGTCTCCAAACGGGATGCGATACGCTCCCAATGTTCGCCGTGCTCGAAGCACAAAGAAAAGGAGACCGGCAATGCAGAAGACTAGCACTTTACCAAGGAATGCAAGCAGGATTTTCAAAGCGCAGCTGACGATTGGTTTGGATCTGGGAGATCGCTGGAGCCGGTACTGCGTATTGAACGAAGTGGGAGAGATAGTCTTGGAACGCAGACTGACGACCACACCGGAAGCGATGAAGCAGGTATTCGGCAAGATGGCGCCGAGCCGAATCGCGCTGGAGACTGGAGCACACTCGCCGTGGGTCAGCCGGCTGTTGACAGCGCTGAGGCACGAGGTCATCGTCGCGCACGCACGGAACGTACGTTTGATCGGAGAGAGTCGGCGAAAAGATGATCGCATCGATGCACGAACGCTGGCACGGCTGGCGAGAGTGGATCCACAACTGCTGAGCCCAGTGCAACATCGCAGCGCCCAGGCGCAGATTCATCTGATGCAGATCCGAGCGCGCGCCGAGCTGGTGAGGGCCCGCACGG
>Ga0335077_10001270_pt1 | contig 29803 bp, 31 predicted proteins | sample Lox_Sample_31_FD_207151 | JGI IMG/M metagenome (GOLD analysis project Ga0335077, IMG submission 207151) | Soil microbial communities from Loxahatchee National Wildlife Refuge, Florida, United States - Lox_Sample_3.1 | ecosystem: Environmental > Terrestrial > Soil > Wetlands | place: USA... | reverse complement strand
CGCCGCCGAGGCTTCCAGCTGCCAGGCGGCATGGCAGAGAAAGTGAAAGCCGAAGGATTGCGCTGCCCACGCCGGCTCGCTGATGTTCACGACATATTGAAACTCGTCTTCCCAGATGAAGCTGCCGCACAGCTCGCAGCGGATACCTCGCGAGAACTGGCGACCCTCGACGCTCGCTGGACGGGTAGTTGCTGGAAGACTGCCCGCGGCAATGAACTGGCGCGCGAGCTCACGCAATCGATCGAGTTCCACGTGCGCCACGAGTTGCTCCCCATGATCGGGCGTTTGCTCTCGAGCGCATATCTGCCGCACGGCACCGGCCTATCTCACTGCGCCCGTCACAGCTGCATGGCGCGCTCGTCAAGTCGTGGGTGGTGCTGGCTTGAGCAGTGCCTCTTTGTAAGCCGTCGCGAAGGTTTCAACGAATGTGTGCGGCAGGTGGTCCGCCGGCATTTCCGTCAAGTTGCGATAGAACTCGACAAAGAGCTGCCAATAGCGCGCCTCGTTGTTCGCCGCCTTGCCGCGCCGGGTCGTGCGCTGGAAACGCGCCTCGAGCTCGACTGGATCGAGCCGGCTGATGAAGTCGATGAACGCCGCACGCATCGCCTCGATCATGGCGCGCTCGTGCGCCTTGCTGCCTGTGATGATCTCGCGCAGCCATTGCACGGCATCGACGCGGCGCCCCTCGTGATGCAGCAGCAGCTGTATCAGCAGCTCCTCGATCGTCGAGCGGGCGAGCGAGGGCCGCGGGTCGTCGGGGTCCGTGCTGAGCTCGACGCGGAAGCGATTGTGGATCTCGTGTCGCCCGCGCTCGAGATCCTTGAGGCCCACGAGTGCCTCGCGAAACAGCTGCCCGGCCAGGTGCAGCAGTCGCGTCTGCGCATCCGCCGGCATCTGCTCCGCGTCGATGCCGGCCCCCCGGCAAAAAGCGACCAGACCGCTTTGCACGTCGTACAGAGCAGGCAGGCTCACGCCGTGCGCTGCATCGCGCGCCCTGATCGCGCGCGCAAGCCGATCCATGCGTCGTGCTACTTGCTGCTCCTCGCTCTCCACCACGCTCTCCGCGACTGCTGGAGCGCCGCCCATCGAGCGGGGCACGATTGCCTGTCCATAGGCGTTGACCGGCCCGAGCTGGCTTCCGGAGGGACTCTCGGCGACCCCGACTTCCAGCGCGCCATCAGTCAGAAGCAGGTCATCCAGGTTCAGCGCGGCACCCAGATCCGTTTGAGCCGCACGTCCAACGCTCTGTAATACGCTCACCCTGGAGGAGTCCGGTGCCGTGGCTGAACCGCTCGACTGAGCCTGCGAGGCTTGCGGGCTCGATGCGGGGGCCTCGACTTCGAGCGCCGCGACGAGCTGGTATTCCCCGATCCGCAGCACATCGCCGCTTTGCAGACGATAGGCGCCCACCTTGGCGAGTGGCCGCTCGTCGTCGTTCACGAACGTGCCGTTGGTGCTGATGTCCTCGAGAAAATAGTGCCCGCCGCGATACGCGATGCGCGCGTGGTGGGCCGATACGAAGCGCTGCGGATCCGGCAGCACCCAGTCGTTGTCTGCGGACCGGCCGATCAGGCCGCCGGCAGCGCCGAAAGTCACCGTGCTGCGCTCGCCGAGCAGCCGTCGATGCTCACTGATTATGCGCAAACGCAGCGCCATGTTTACCTTCTGCTGGGGATGTGCTGCGCAGCGGCTCGCACAAACGGCGGGCGCGCGCCGGCCAACGGCCCGGCGCGTGGCCACTTTCCCCGAGTGCCAAAGACATATAATCCCAGGCCAAAGTAGCAACCCGGCCCCACGAAACCCATGGCAGCGAGTCACATTTTCAAGGTCCTATTTGTGAACCAGGGCAAGGTTTATGAGGTCTACGCCCGCAAGGTCAGCCACGGAAATCTGTTCGGATTCATCGAGGTAGAGGAGCTGGTGTTCGGAGAGCGCTCGACCGTGGTGGTCGACCCGTCGGAGGAGCGCATCAAGAGCGAGTTCGCCGGGGTCAAGCGCAGCTACCTGCCGCTGCATTCGGTGCTGCGCATCGATGAGGTGCGCAAGCAGGGCGTCAGCAAGATCTCGGCGCTGGAGGGTGCCAACGTCGCCCAGTTCCCGGTGCCGATGTATTCGGCTCCTTCGAGCGAGCCTCCGGGGAAAAAATAGCGCAATGCTGCTGTTGAACGGCTCCAGAGCGCTTTCGGACTTTCGTCTCAAGAAACTGCTGGTCAGGTTGCGCGCTCTCGAGCCCACGGTCGAAGAGCTCGCAACCCACTACCTTCATCTCATCGACTGCGAGCGTGCGCTCACGGAGCGCGAAGACGCGATCCTTGCGCAGCTGCTCACCTACGGTCCGCGGGCTGCATCGGCGGTCGCCGCGCACGACGCGGCCACCCGCGGCCAGCTGCTCCTCGCTGTACCACGAGCGGGCACCGTATCTGCCTGGTCGAGCAAGGCAACCGATATCGCCCAGGTGTGCGGCTTGCACGCGGTGCGTCGCATCGAACGCGGCATCGCCTATCGGATTCGCGCCACCCGGCGCCTCACGGAGGCCGAGCTGCGGCGGCTCTCCCCGCCACTGTTCGACCGCATGACCGAGGCCGTGCTGCTCGACACCGCCGCGGCCGCGGCGCTGTTCGAGCACGCCCCCCCGCGCGTGCTGCGCAGCGTGAGCCTCGCGGCGGGCCGGGCGGCGCTCGAGAGCGCGAACGCAGAGCTCGGACTCGCGCTCTCGCCGGATGAGATCGACTATCTGCTGGTAGGCTTTCAGCGCCTGGGACGCGACCCGACAGATGTGGAGCTCATGATGTTCGCACAGGCGAACTCTGAGCATTGTCGCCACAAGATCTTCAATGCGCGCTGGGTCATCGACGGCCATGAGCGTGAGCAGACGCTCTTTTCGATGATTCGCCACACACATGCGGTGAGTCCGCGCGGCATTCTCTCGGCCTATCGCGACAATGCCGCCGTGATCGAGGGCACGCTCGGCAGGCGCTATTTCGCGCAACCCTCCACTGCCGTGTACGGTGAGGTGCGCGAGCCCATCGACATCCTGATCAAGGTAGAGACCCACAATCACCCGACGGCCATCTCGCCGTTCCCTGGCGCCGCGACGGGCTCGGGCGGCGAGATCCGCGACGAGGGTGCGTGCGGGCGCGGCGGCAAGCCGAAGGCGGGACTGACCGGATTCTCCGTCTCGCATCTGCTCATTCCCGAATTCAAGCAGCCGTGGGAGGAAGATTTCGAGCGGCCCGAGCGCGTCGCGACCGCACTCGAGATCATGCTCGAAGGACCGATCGGTGCCGCCTCCTTCAACAATGAGTTTGGAAGGCCGAACATCTGCGGTTACTTCCGCACCTTCCAGCAGACAGCCGGCAGGCAGCGCGAGCGCATCTACGGTTACCACAAGCCGATCATGATCGCCGGCGGACTCGGCAATCTGCGTCGCATGCATGTCGACAAGGCCGATGTGAAGCCTGGCGCAAAGCTCATCGTGCTCGGTGGTCCGTCGTTTCTGATCGGCCTCGGCGGCGGAGCCGCGTCCTCAATGGCCAGCGGCGCGAGCAGTGCGGAGCTCGATTTTGCGTCTGTGCAGCGCGGCAATGCGGAGATCGAGCGCCGTGCGCAGGAAGTCATCGATCGCTGCTGGGCGCTCGGCGAGGAAAACCCCATTGTGTTGATTCACGACGTGGGCGCCGGCGGACTGTCGAACGCGGTCCCGGAAGCCGTCGCTCACAGTCAGCGTGGGGCGCAGATCGATCTGCGCGCCGTACCCAGCGCGGAGCCCGGCATGTCGCCGCTCGAGCTGTGGTGCAACGAGGCGCAGGAGCGCTACGTGCTCGTCGTCGACGAGCACAACGTGGAGCGCTTTGCGGCTCTTGCGCATCGCGAGCGCTGCCCGTTCGCCGTGATCGGCACGCTCGATGACAGCGGCCGATTGCTGGTGCGCGATCGCCTGTCGCCGCAAGATCCGGTCGACATGCCGCTCGAGATGCTATTCGGCAAGCCACCGCGCATGAAGCGCGTCGTGGAAAGCGCGCCACCTCAATGTAGGCCATGGGCGCTGCCGGACACGGATGTGCGCGAGGCGGCCTACCGCGTGCTGCGCTTTCCCGCGGTCGCCGACAAGACCTTCCTCATCAGTATCGGAGATCGCACCGTCGGCGGGCTGGTGAGCCGGGATCAAATGGTCGGTCCGTGGCAGGTGCCGGTCAGCGATGTGGCGGTGACCCTCGCCGATCACTTCGGGCACAGCGGTGAGGCCATGGCGATGGGCGAGCGCACGCCCGTTGCGACGTTGAATGCGCCTGCATCCGGGCGGCTTGCCATCGCCGAATCGATCACCAACATTCTCGCCGCCGACATCGTATCGCTGCGCGACATTCGCATGTCCGCCAACTGGATGGCCGCTTGCGGTGAGCCGGGAGAGGATGCGGCGCTTTTCGCCACCGTACAGGCCGTCGCGGAGGAGCTGTGTCCGGCGCTCGGCGTTGCCATTCCAGTAGGCAAGGACTCACTGTCGATGAAAACGGTATGGGGAGACAGTAGCCGCAAGCGTGCAGTGCTTGCGCCAGTCTCCCTGATCGTCTCCGCTTTCGCGCCCGTCGCTGACGTGCGCCGCACGCTGACGCCAGTGCTGCGCACCGATGCGGGTCCCACCTCACTATGGCTCGTCGATCTCGGTGCCGGACGCAACCGCCTCGGCGGCTCGGTGTGCGCGCAAGCCTATGGTGAGCTGGGCGAGGAGCCTGCCGACCTCGACGACCCTGCGTTGCTGATTCGCTTCGCCGCCGCGCTCCGCGAGCTTAAGGACCAGGAGCTCCTGCTCGCCTATCACGATCGCTCCGACGGCGGCCTGTTCGCGACGCTCGTCGAGATGGCATTCGCGGGGCATTGCGGGCTCGACATCGAGCTCGCGCCGGACGCGAGTGCGCGACCGGATAGCGCCGTGCGAGGGGATACCGCTGTGCGAGTGGACGCAGCCGCGGCGCAGCTGTTTGCGGAAGAGCTCGGCGCCGTCGTCCAGGTGCGCTCGGCGCATGAACCGCGGCTTGCCGCGATTCTGCAACGTCACGGGTTGAGCGCGCTGGCGCGACGCATCGGCGCCCCCACCTCGGCGCTGCGCGTGCGTGTGCATGTCGGTGAGGAGCGCCTCGATGAGTCGTGGACGGACTTGCGGCGCGCCTGGTCGGAGACCTCCTTTCACATGCGCCGGCTGCGCGATGATCCGCAGTGCGCGGAGGAGGAGCTCACCGCCCAAACGGCTGCGGACGATCCCGGTCTCACGGTGCAACTATGCTTCGATCCTCAGGAGGACGTGGCCGCGCCCTCCATCGCAAGCGGCGTGCGACCCGCGGTGGCCGTGCTGCGCGAGCAGGGCGTGAACAGCCACGTGGAGACCGCGGCCATGCTCGCGCACGCCGGCTTCGAGCCCTTCGACGTGCACATGACGGATCTGCTCGGCGGAGGACACACGCTGCAGAAGTTCCGCGGCATGGTGGCGTGCGGCGGATTCTCGTACGGGGATGTGCTGGGGGCAGGTGAGGGTTGGGCGAAATCGATTCTCTTTCACCCGCGAGCGCGCGATGAGGTCGCGCGGTTCTTCGCGCGGCCGGATACCTTTGCCCTGGGAATCTGCAACGGCTGTCAGATGCTCGCCGCACTGCGCAGCCTCATTCCCGGTACGGAGCACTGGCCGCGCTTCGTCCGCAACCGCGTGGAGCAGTTCGAGGCACGCTTTGCGCTCGTGGAAATCCTGCGCTCTCCTTCAGTGGTGCTCTTTGGCATGGAGGGATCGCTGCTGCCGATTGCCGTGTCGCACGGCGAGGGCCGTGCGGAGTTCGCCTCCGAGACGCAGGCCCGAGCCTGCGTGAGCAGCGGCCTGGTCGCATTCCGCTACGTGAATGCACAGCGCCTGCCGGCCGAGAGCTATCCGGCCAATCCCAATGGCTCACCCTATGCGATCGCTGCGCTCAGCAATGCGGACGGGCGGGTGACGATCACCATGCCGCACCCGGAGCGTTCCACGCGCTACGTGCAGAACTCGTGGCGGCCCGACGGCGCCGGCGAGTGGAGCGGCTGGATGCGCCTGTTCCGTAACGCCAGACGCTTCGTCGCCTGAGGCGCTTGGGCACCTGAGGCTGCGTCGCCCGCGGAGGCGACTCAGGCCATCAGATCGAGCAGCACGTTCTTGCCGTGCGCCCAGCCGCTCAGCATCTCTGCGAGGTGCATGATGTCATCGCTCGGAATCTGCTGCAGCACCGCGCCGGTCTGAGCGTTCTTGATGGTCGCGATGGTGATGCCCGTGGCCGGGTCCACACTGAGCTGCAGCACCCGGTTGACGCTTGCGAGACGCGCGTTGATCTGTGCGACGGCATTCTGCAGCGTCTGCGCGCTCGGTGGCTGTGCCGCGCCCGGCGGGCGCGCGCCTGGGGCGGGAGCCGGTGCCGGGGCCGCCGGAGGGTTGACCCTCGGGCTTTCGCGGCTCGTGTTGAAGTCCGAGGAGCCCGAGGCTCCGACCGGTCCGACGGAGTCGAGCTGCTCAGCCATGTGAGGACACGGCTTCGGGGGCGGCCGCTGCGGCAGGTGCAGCCTTGCGCACCTCGGGGCCGATCGCCGCCCAGGCAGCGCGAATCTCCCCGAGTAGGCTCGACACCTCAGCCAGGCAGCTCACGTCGCTACTGGCATTGGCGACGAGCAGTCGTTTCATCATGTATTCGTACAGATCGCTCAGATTCTGTGCGAGCGTGCCCCCCTCTGCGAGATTGAGACTGCCCCGCAGCTCAGCGATGAGCTTGACGCAATTGTGCAGCAGCTTCGCCTTGCGAGCGTGCTCGCCACGCTCGATACAGCCGCGCGCGCTGCTCATGCGCTCGAGCGCGGCGTCCATCAGCATGACGACCAGGTGATGCGGGTCTGCCCCGGATACGCCGCCGTGTGCGGCTACGCTCTGGTAGGCCGCGAGCTTGGATGTCCGCGCGTAGGGATTCATGCCGCACTGCTCCGTCGAACTCGATGCCGAATTTAACGGCGCGCGGCGCGGGAACTTGAGTGGCGGGGCTCGCTTGCGAGCGGGCCGGCTCGTTGTAGCCTCAGGCTCTCGGTTGACCCTGCACGCTGGGCAGACTCGCAAACGCCTGCGTCAGATAAGACGACGTGGATTGCAGCTGAGAAAGCAGCGCGTTGAGCGCCGAGTACTGCCTCGTGAGACTCGTCGTCAGCGCATCCATTTGCGTGCTGAGTGTATTGCTCTGCTGCGTGAGGGCGTTTTCCTGGCTGGTGAGCGACTTACCGTAGGTGTCTATCGTGCCGCCGCCAGCAAGGTCGGACGTGACCTCGTCGCTGAGCCGCGCCGCGATCCCGTCGGTAGCGCTGAACAGCTGGCTCACGGCGCTGAAGTTGGTCGACAGCGCGTTCGAAAGCGTCGTGCCGTTGATCGAGAGCGTGCCATCGCTCTGAGCCATGATGCCGACGCTGGCGAGCGAGTTGAAGTTCGAGCTGCCGACGAAGCTGTACAAGGTCTGCTGGATCTGACTCTGGATGCCCGTGAGTACCGGGTTACCCATCATCTGACCAGCCGTTCCGGAGCTGGCGTCGAAGCCGCCGAGGCTTGCGAGGTTTCCCTGCAGGGCGTTATAGGCGGAGACGAAAGCCTGAACATTGGCAAAGACGGTCGAGGTGTCGGTCGCGACGCTCAGCGTGGCGTTGGTGCCGCTCGCGGTCTTGCCGACCAGGTTGAGCGTCACGCCGCTGATGGCGCCCGTCACGGTATTGCTCGCGCTGGTGTAGGGCACACCGGCAAGCGTGAAGGCTGCGTCTTGCGCCGGCGACTGCTCGGTGTAGTTCGCAGTATTGCCGTTGCCGTAGGTGAGGGCGGCGAGGCCGGTGCCTGCGTCGCTCTCGGTGACCTGGATGGCGTTCGCCGCACCGGTCAGCGTGGACGAAAGCACCAGGTGTGCGCCGTCGGTCCCCGTGAACACGGTTGCAGTGATGCCCGGATTGTTGCTCGCCGAGTTGATTGCCGCGGCAACTCCGGCGACGGTGTTGTCGGTGCTGTCGATGTTCACATCGAAGCTCGTGCCGCCCAGGGACAGCGTCAGTGTTCCAGTGCCCACGGTCGCCGAGCTGCCGCCCACGAATGCCGAGGATAGAAGCTGCTGCGCGGACGCGAGGTTCGAGACGCTGATCGCGTAAGTGCCCTGCACGGCACCGGTTCCCGCGGTCGCCGTGAATACGGTGTGGTCGGAGCTCGTCGCGGTCGCCGCGTTGAAAGCGCTGGGGGTGCTCAGGGAGGCGAGCGAAGTCTGGAAAGTAGACAGCGCGCTCTTCAGTGTGCCGAGCGCCGAGATGTTTGCAGTGACCGCAGCCGTTTGATTGGCGATGAGCGATTGCTGGGGCGCCTCGGTCGCGGCGACCAGCTCCGACACGAGGCTGCTGACATTGATGACCGAGCCGCCGGCAGCGCCGGCGCTCGTGTCGCTTGCGACCGAGACGGGGTTCGTCGTCGAGCCCGAATTCGGCGTGCTGCTGGTGATGGTGGTCATGGCAGCGTATCCGGACACAAACGACCGAGGGCGGGTGCCTTGCGGCCCCCGCCCTCTGCCGTCACGAGTAACTTAGACCCGTAGATCATCCAACTCCTTTACGGGAGCTTCTGGAGCAGCGTCAACACGTTCTGCGGAATCGTGTTGGCCTGCGCCACCATCGCCGTGCTCGCCTGCTGCAGGATCTGGGCCTTGGACAGCGCCGAAGTGGCCGACGCGTAGTCCGTATCCTGAATCGTGCTGCGGGCGCTCGTCAGGTTGGTCACGTTCACCGACAGACCCGCCGAGGCGGCCTGGAAGCGGTTCTGATACGCGCCGAGCTGCGCACCGAGTGTCGCGACCTGCTGCAGAGCGGCAGTGAGTGTCGTCAGCGAGGTGTTCGCGGTGCCGACGCTCTGGACGTTGAGGTTCGCAACCGTGGTGCTGATCGCCGTGACGCTGCCGCCCGGAAGACCGGACTCGGTTTCACCGGTGGCGCCGCCGACGGTGTAAGGCGAGGAGCCCGACAGCGTGATCGTGGCGTGCTGGGTGTTGCCCGAGAAGGTGGCGAGGCCGGCCTTGGCAGCCGTCAACGTACCGGCGGTGGAAGTCACCGCGCTCACCGCGATGTCGCGTCCATCGGCGGCCGTCAGTATGAGCTCGTTGCTCGAGTTGACGGTTGCCGTGACACCGGTCGTCGCGCTCACGTCGTTGATGTCCGTGGCGACATTCGCGGCGTCGGTGGCGGCACTGTTGCCGAGCTGACCGGCCGTGATATTCACCTGGATGCCGTTGACCGTGAAGTTGCCGGCATCTGCGGCCGCGCCACCAGTCGGTGCCGCGGCGGCGGTCCAGACGTTGGAATTGGCGGTCGCGACGACGCCCGTGTTCGCCGAGTTGATGGCCTGCGCGATCGAGTAGGCGCTCGCGGAGGTCTGGCCAGCCTCGGCACCGGCGGCTGAAGCGCCGACGTTGTAGGTCTGCGTGCCGACCGTGATGGTCAGGTCACCAGCGCCCAGGGCGGCCGTGGTTCTGCCACCGGTCACTGAGTACGCGCCCAACGCGGTGGTATGCATGTTGGCGATCTGGTTGACCGCGATGCTCTGGCCGGTGTTCGAGCCGATCTGGAAGTTCGCACCCTGGAATGACCCGTCGAGCAGGTTCACGCCGTTGAACTGCGTGTTCTGAGCGACGCTGTCGACGTCCTGCAGGAGCTGCTGGAACTGGGTGTCGAGGTCGGCGCGATCCGTGCCGCTGTTGGTAGCGTTCAGTGACTCGACCGCGAGGCTGCGCATCGTCTGCAGATCATTCGTGATTTCGGTCAATGCGCCCGAGGCGGTCTGTACGAGCGACACGCCGTCGTTCGCATTCTGGATCGCCTGGTTCATGCCGTTGATCTGTGAGGTCATGCCCTGAACGATGGCGTAGCCCGCAGCATCGTCGGCGGCCGTGTTGATGCGCAGGCCGGACGACAGCTGCTGCAACGCCATGGAAAGCTGGCTGCCCGACGTCGTCAGACTGTTCTGCGCGATGAGCGACTCAATGTTCGTGTTAAGGACTAGTGACATTGCCTGTGACTCCTGATGTCGTGGTCAGGCGCCGGACACCAGTCCGTCGCACTGTTAGCGCGGCTTCGGGCCGCCTCCTGTACAGCCCGTTTATCGGTGCGCCGCCCACGAACTTGAATCGCTGCACCACGAATAGGTGAAATTGCCGAGTGCATCACACTACCAACCGCGCGCATCTCTCCGGTCGCTTATCCCAGATAGTTGAAGAGCGACAGCTTCGCGAGCGATGCGTAGGACTCCTGCGCCGCCTGCAGAGCCAGCTCCTCGGTGCTGAGCTGGGTGGTCGCGGCCGCATAGTCCACGTCCGAAAGCTGTGAGATGGAGCTCTGCAGGTTCGTCTGCAGGCTCTGAGCGCTCGACTGCGTGGCGGTGACGGCATTGATACGACCGCCGACGGATGCCTGGACGTTATCGATGTTGTTGATCGCGCCGTCGATCTGCTGGATAGCGCCCCCGAGTTGCGTCGTGATCTGCGCGGGGCTCAATGTCGTAGAAGAGAGCGTCGCGACCAGGCTTGAAAGCGTGCTGAAAGCACTGGCCGCACCCGCCGGTGAAACTGTGAACTGATCGCCAGCCGCAGGCACGCCGCTGACCGTGACCTGCGCACCGTTGAAGTCGATGGCATCACCGCTGGTATAGGTGCCGGAGGCCACCACCACGTTGCTGCTGTTGGTGACCTGGTACTGCGTCGCACTCGTGAAGGAGACGGTGTACGTGTCCGGCACCCAGGAGGCGAGGTCTGTAACACTCCCGCCATCGATCCAGGCGTTGCCGGTGTTGCCTGCGGCAGCGGCCGTCGTGAAGGTGCCGTTACCGGCCGGAATGTTCATGAACACCGAGCTGCCCGAGTCGCCCGCCGAGATACGTTGATTGGCGCTGATCTGAATCTGACTCACGTCCTGCGTGCCCGCATAGGAGACCGAGTTGCCGGCGGTCGAGAAGGGCTGCGCGCTGCTCGCGTAGCCACCGAACAGATAGTTGCCGTTGCTATCGGTGCTGTTGCCGGCGGCGATCAGCTGCTGCAGCAGTTGCTGCAGCTGCGTGGCGATGTCCTGGCGCTGCGTGGAGGTGAGCGATGCGTTATTGGCCTGCACGGCGAGATCGCGTGCACTTTGCAGCACGTTGGTCGCGTTGGTGAGCGCATTCGCCTCGAGCTGCAGGTTGGCGCTCGCCGCGTTGCCGTTGGTCACGTACTGCTGCGAGGCCGAGAGCTCGGTGTTCAGCTGATTCACCTGCGCCATGGCCGCGGGGTTGTCCGCGGCGCTCTGCAACTGCTTGCCGGTCGAGAGCTGGGTCTGCGTCTTCGACAGATCCGACTCGAGCGCCTGCATCTGATTGAGCGCGTTGTCCTGGAACGTGACGGTGGAGATTCTCATGGTCAGCCGTTGGTGATTGCGTTCATCAGCGAGGTGAACATCTGGTTCGAGGCGGAGATCATCTGCGCCATGGCGGAATAGGCCTGCTGGAAGCGCACCATGTTGGCTGCTTCCTCGTCGAGATTGACGCCCGAGACATTGTTGCGGGCGGTCACCGCGTCCTGATTCACGGCCTGCTGCGCGGAGGCGTTCGCCTGCGCCTGCTGCGTGACGACACCGATCTGACTCACCAGATTGTTGGCGGCGCCGCTCACGGAGGTGGTGCCGCCCTCGAGGCTCGAGGCCGCCAGCGCATCGATCATCGCGAAGGCGTTGCTGTTATCGCCGGTGTTGGCGGCGCCATTCTGGCTGACCGTGAATGTATCACCCGCAGCTGGCGAGCCGCTGATCGTCACCTGTGCGCCGGAGAAGCTGATCGGGGAGCCTGCTGCGTAGGTGCCCGAGGCGACCACGACGTTGCTGCTGTTGGTGACTTGATATTGGGTCGCGCTCGTGAAGGAGATCGTATAGGTATCGGGCACCCAGGATGGCGGGTCGGTGATCCCCGGGGCCGCGATGGTGCCGGTGCCGGCGTTGCCCGCGCCCGCCGCCGATTGCACCAGGGAGGCGGCCGCGATCTGCGTCGGGCTCGTCAGCAGCACGGACAATCCGGCAGTGGCCGCGGCCGTGGGACGGATTGCAAAGCTGTCATTATTCGCTGCGGCGCCGCTGACGACGATCGAGAAGCCCGCGGCCTGGAACGGACTCGCGTTCGTGCCGCTACCCGTCATCGTTACGGGCTGTCCGGTCGTCTGATCCTCGAGCTGCCACGAGCCACCGCTGAACTTGAGAATGTAGTCATCGGCAGTGAGGCTGGCGAGGCTGCCACGCGTGACGGACAGCGTGGCCGTTCCGGTGTTGTCGTCGTTCGCCAGCGTCTGCACGCCCCCGACCGAGAACATCGCCTGGCCCTGCGCCCCGGTGAGATCCATTCCCGCCTGCTGCTGCTGGTTGACGAGCGTCGCGAGGGCGACGCTGATCTGCCCCAGCGCGTTGCGGGCAGGATCCAGTACCTGAGAGCGTGCGGCCAGCAGCCCGCCGAGCGAGCCGCCGCTGATCTCGCTCGTGACATCCGCGGTCGAGTTGCCGCTCGTGAGCGCGATGTCGCTCAGCGAGGCGTCGTAGGCATTCTGGACGGTCGTGAGCTTCTGTGCGGTGCTCCCGGTGACCAGCGCCTGGCCGCTGCCGATGTAGACATCCAGCTCGCCGTTGCTCTCGCTTGCGGTGTTGACGCTCACGTACTGGCTTAGCTGATCGATGAGCTGGTCGCGCTGATCCATGAGTGAGTTGGGCGTCTGGCCGCTGCCCGCGAGGTCTGCCGCGATCTGGGCGTTCACGGCGGCAATACTGCCGGCGAGCGTATTGATCTGGGCCACATTGCTGCCGATCTGTGATTCGAGATCCGAGCCGTACTGCGCGATCTGTCCATCGTATGAGGTCAGCTGTTGAGCGAGCGCCTGAGCCTGGCTCAGCAAGGCCTGGCGAGCGGCCGTTGAGGTGGGCGTATTGGCTACGGTCTGCACCGCGTTCACGAAGCTCTGCAGGCTCGCGCTCAAGCCGGTGTCCGACGCACTCAACATATTGTCGATCTGCGCTGCCTGAGTCGCGAGCGCATTGAAGCTGGAGTAGCTGGCTTGCGAGGAGCGTACCTGCCGAGCGAGCAGCTCATCATAGGTGCGCGTGATGCCGGCGATCGCAACACCGCTGCCGATGTAGCCCTGCGATGTCGACTGTCCCGGCTGCGGCGTGAAATCTACGTTCTCGACGCTGTAACCCGGCGTGGCGACGTTCGCCACGTTGTTGCTGGCCACATCGAGTGCCTGCTGGAAGGCGAGCAGGCCGGAGACGCTGGTCGAAAGTAGATCGCCCATCCCTCAACCTCTAGAGCGCATCCGTATGTGACGTGATCGGCACGGCGCTCGCGAACTTGAGGCCGCCCGAGAGCGATGCCGGGGCCGACGCCAGAACGTTGCGGATGCTGCCGGCGACCGCGGTGACCTTGCGGGCATAATCGGGATCGGTGGCGTATCCCGCGCGCTGCAAAGCGCCGGCGAAGGCCTGCACGTCACCTCCCGTGTTGAGCGCCGCTGCGTAGCGCGGATTGCCACGCAGCAGGGCGACGTAGTCGTGAAAGCTCTGCGCGGCGCTGCCATAGGCACGAAATGTCGCCGTAGTGCCCACGCTCGCGCCGTTCTGAAACTCCTGGGTGTCGGCCGTGACCCTCGGTCCGCTCCAGGCTGCGCCCGTCTTGACGCCGAACAGATTGTTGCTCGCACGGCCGCGCGCATCCTGCGGCATGTTGAGACCCCAGTTCGTCTCCAGCGCGGCTTGCGCGACCAGATTCACGGGATGGACCCCGAGCTGCTGAGCCGCCTGCGTTGCCTGAGGCCAAACCTCGCGAATGAAGCTCGCCTGCGCGCCGCTCGAGGCGCCGTTTGCGGCGCCGTTCGAAGCGCCATTCGCGGCCGTGGGAGGCGAGGCGGCCGCGGCGCTGGCGCTGCCAGCATGCTGTAATTGTCTGACCAGCATGTCCGCAAGGCCGAGCCCATGGCCGCGGGTGAGCTCGAGGGACAGCTGATCGTCGAACATACCCTGGTACATCTGGGCCTGATCGCTGCCGAAGACCGGATCACGGCCGATCGCATCGCGCATGCTCTTGATCATCATGCGCGCAAAGAGACTCTCGAACTGGCGCGCGACCTGACGGATGGCCGTCGGATCGTCCCTGTGCACGCTCGACTTGAGCTTTTCCAGGCTGGCGAAATCGCCGTAGGCGCGCGTTTCCGGGATGGCGGGGCGGTTCATCGTCGGCCGCCTCAGATGACGACCAGCTCCGCGCGCAGCGCGCCCGCCTCGCGCAAGGCCTCGAGAATCGCAACCAGATCCCCGGGTGCGGCGCCCACCTGGTTGACCGCGCGCACGATCTCATCGAGGTTGACACCCGCCTGAAACACGAACATGCGCGCATCCGACTGCTGGACATCGATGGTGCTGCGCGGCGTCACCACCGTCTGTGCACCGCGGTTGGAGAACGGCTGCGGCTGGCTCACGTCCTGGCGCTCGGTGATCGTCACGGAAAGCGAGCCGTGAGCCACCGCGGCGGCCATCACGCGTACATGCGAGCTGATGACCACCGTTCCGGTACGTGAGTTGACGATGACGCGAGCGGGAGCCTCTCCCGGATCGATCTCGATCGACTCGAGTGTGGAGAGATAGGCAATGCGTTGATTGGGATCCACGGGCGCCGTGACTCGCACGGAGACCGCATCGAGCGCCTCGGCGGTGTTGCCGCCGAGCAGCTTGTTGATCGCCTGCGCGACATGCGCGGCGGTGGTGAAATCCGGCGTGTTGAGATTGAGAGTCAGATGCGGGTCGGCACCAAAGTGAGCCGGCACCTCGCGCTCCACCGTGGCGCCGTTCGGGATGCGGCCGCTGCTCGGCACATTGAGCGAGATACGCGAGCCGTCCTTGCCGTTCACGCCGAAGCCGCTGACGATGACGCTTCCCTGAGCCATCGCGTAGATCTGACCGTCGGCGCCGCGCAGCGGCGTCATGATGAGATCGCCACCACGCAGGCTCGAGGCATTGCCGATCGTACCCACGGTGACATCGATCGTCTGGCCGGCCTTGGCGAAGGGTGGCAGATCGGCCGTCACGGTGACGGCGGCGACGTTCTTCAGCTGCGGGTTGGTGTTCGGCGGCACGGTGACGCCGAATCTCTGCAGCATGTTCTCGATGCTCTGGATGGTGAAGGGTGTCTGCGTGGTCTGATCGCCCGTGCCATCGAGTCCCACGACGAGTCCGTAGCCTACGAGCTGGTTGGTGCGCACGCCGGCGACGGTCGCGATGTCCTTGAGACGATCGGCATGCGCCGGCAGGGCGGCGGCGAGCAGCATGCACAGCATCGAGCCTTGCACGAGCGCCGCGGCGCGCCGCGCGGCGAGCTGCTTGATGCGCGGGGACGAAATCATCAGAACGGCACCCATGGTGAGTTGAAGAAGCGCGACAGCCAGCTCTGCGTATTCACGTCGGCGAGGGCGCCCTTGCCGCTGTAGCTGATGTGGGCGTTCGCGACCCGGTACGAGGGGATCGAGTCGTCCGCGGCGAGATCGATGACGCGAATGACACCCGACAGGCGCACGTACTCCTTGCCCTGATTGAGTCCGATCTGCTTCTCTCCGATGACGTAGAGATAGCCGTTGGGAAGCACTTTGGTCACGGTGACGGTGAGGAAGCCCGAGAGGCTGTTGCTCTGGGCGCTGGCGCCTTCACCGTCGAACTTGGTCTGATTGTTGACGCTGTTCTCCGTGATCGGATTGCCGTTGATGGTCACCGGCTTGCCGATGATGGTCATGCCGGGCATGGCGATGTTCGTCGCCTTGCTGGTGGTCGTCGTGGCGCTCTTCTGGGCCGCCGTTTGCTCGCTGAGCACGATCGTCACGAGATCCCCGACGTGATGCGCGATGGGGTTCTCGGCCAGCACCACCTCACGGCCGGACTGATAAATGGCGCCGTCCGTAGGCGGCGGAACCGGCACCTGCGTCCAGGCGAGGCCATCGTCCACATGCGGCTTAGTGGTCTCGCAGGCGCTCAGCCCCGCGAGGGCGAGACCCACACACACGATCAGCTCGAGAGTGCGCATCGCGGCCCGCTTACATGTTCTGCGTGGCGAATTGCAGCATCTGATCGGTGGTCTCGACCGCACGCGAGTTCATCTCGTAAGCCTGCTGCGTCTCGATCATGTTCACGAGCTCCTCGACCACATCGACGTTGGAGCTCTCCACCGAGCCCTGCACGAGAGTGCCCATGCCATTGAGCCCGGCGTTGGCGGTGACGGCCGTACCGCTCGAGGCGGACTCGACGGCGAGATTGTTGCCAACGTCCTGCAGTCCGGCGGGGTTGATGAAGTCGGCGAGCTGCACTGTGCCGACCGTGGTCGGCGTGGTCTGGCCGGCGAGCTGCACGCTGATCGTGCCATCCGCGCCCACGGTGATGCTCTGTGCGCCCGTCGGTATCGTCACTGCCGGTTGCACCTGATAGCCCTGCGCATTGACCAGCTGTCCCTGGGCGTTCAACTGGAAGCTGCCGTCGCGCGTGTAGGCAATCACCCCGCTCGGTTGCAGCACCTGGAAGAAGCCGCGCCCCTGGATCGCAAGATCAAGCGAGTTGCCGGTGTTGTTGAGGTTGCCCTGCGTGTAGTTCTTCTCGGTGGCGACCACGCGGGTGCCGGTGCCCAGATTGAGGCCCGTTGGCGACTGCGTGTTCTGCGAGGTGTTGGCGCCGACCTGCGACACGTTCTGGTACAGCAGATCATCGAACACCGCCCGACCCTTCTTGAATCCGGTCGTGTTGACGTTGGCGAGATTGTTGGCCGTCACGGTCATCTGTGTTTGCTGTGCGTCGAGGCCGGTCTTCGCGGCCCAGAGTGCGGGTTCCATGGATATCTAGCCTCTTGGTTGAATCGGTATGCGTGGATCTCAGCTCGACTGCAGCAGCTTTGCGGAGGAGGCGCCGTCGTCCTCGGCGGTGTGCAGCGACTTGATCTGCAAATCGAAGCGGCGTGCGAGCTCGATCATGTTGATCAGCGTGCTCGCGATGTTGACGTTGCTCGACTCGAGCACGCCCGAGGACAGCGTGACGCTGGCGTCGGCGGGCGCGGGGTTGCCGTCGTTGGTGCGATACAGGCCGTCGGGCCCACTCGCGATGTCGGAGGTCGCCGGATTGACCAGCTTGATGCGTCCCACCGCCGCGATCGTCAGAGGTGTCTGACCCAGCGGCACGATCGAGACGGTCCCATCGGCAGCGATCGTGGCGGAGCTCGAAGGCGGCAATGTGATCGGGCCGCTGTCGCTTACCACCGGGTGGCCGGTTGCCGTCATGAGCTGGCCGGTTGGATCCACGTGCAGATCGCCAGCGCGTGTGTAGGCTTCGTTGCCCGCGGCATCCTGCACGGCGATGAAGCCGGGACCCTGCACGGCCACGTCGAGCGCATTGCCCGTCGTGACCTGCTCGCCCGCGGTGTCGTTCCAGCCCACTCGCGCATCGGTCGCGTAGACGCGCGAGGCGTAGCCCGGCCCGGTCACCGCACGGCTCTGAAAGGCGGACAGATCGGCCTTGAAGCCGGTCGTGCTCGCGTTGGCGAGATTGTGGTTGACGCCCGCCTGGGCCGCGAGGCTTTCCTTCGCGCCCGACATGGCGACATACAGCGACTTGTCCATGAGTTACCCGACCGCGCGCGGCGCCTCAGCCGCCGCGAATGTTGATGATCGACTGCGTGACTTGATCCTGCGTCTGGATCATCTGCGCATTCGCCTGGAAATCGCGCTGCGCAGTGATCATGTCGACGAGGGCCGCCGTGGTGTCGACGTTCGACTCCTCGAGTGATCCCGACTGGATCGAGCCGTAGCCTGAGGTACCGGCGACGCCGGTGACCGCGGCGCCCGACGCGTTGGTGGCGGACCAAGTCGCGCCGCCCTGCTGCTGCAGACCCTGCGGGTTGGCGAAATTCGCGAGCGCGATCTGGCCGAGGTTGACCGAGTTGCCGTTGGTGAATTGCGCCTGCACGACACCGTCCGAGCTGATATTGATGCCCGTCAACTGCCCCGTGGTGTAGCCGTTCTGTTGCACGGCCGTGACGCCGAAGTTATCGCCGTACTGAGTGGTCTGACTGAAGTCGAAGGTCATGTTCATGGCCGCGGCACCGGTTGCCGGCGTATACGCCGGAAAGGCGACCTGGCCGTTCGCGGGCGCGGTGAGCGCGCCGCTCGAGGAGTAATCGAGTGCCTGCGGCGTGCCGACCGCCGTGCCGTCCACGTAGAGTTGCACGCTCCAGTCGTTAGCGGTCGCACCCTTGATGAAATAGAGCGAGGCCGTGTGGGCCGCCCCCAGCGAATCGTAGACGGTGAGCGAAGTGGTGTCGTTGTAGCTGTTGGGATCGGTCGGGCTGAAGGGGCTATCCGTCGGCTGCGCGGCATTGGCCGGCAGGTTGGCGGTGATCTGCGCGGTGGACGTCGCGAGCGGCGCGCTCTCGTTCGTCGTCAGCGACAGGGGTGAGAGACCGCCCTGATTGAACTTGCCGTTCGCGAGGGGCGGATACACCAGCAGCTGCTGACCTTGCGCGCTGACCACGTCACCGGCGCTGTTCAGCTGAAACTCGCCGTCGCGCGTGTAGTTCTGCGCGCCGTTGTTGCTCACGATGAAGAAGCCGTTGCCACTCACGGCGAGATCCAGATTGTTGCCGGTCGTCTCGATATTGCCCTGCGTGAACTGCTGCGAGACCTCGGATACCGCGACGCCGTTGCCGACCGCGCTGGAGCTCACGCCCGTCTGGGTCGATGCGAACAGATCCGAGAACTCCGTGCGCGAGCCCTTGAAGCCCGTGGTCGCGACGTTCGCGAGATTGTTCGAGGTGACCGAGAGATCCTCGTTGGCGGCGTTGAGGCCCGTCAGGGCTATGTTGAAAGACATGAATCGACCTCCGTAAGAGCTTGTGCGGGATGCTTGGGCGCTACTCGACGCTGACGACCGAGCTCAGCGCGACCGTGCCGTTGACCGTGTTGAGATCGAGCGCCTGCGTTGCAGGGTCGATCGTGACGCTGTTGACCTTGCTGTAGACGAGTGGACTCACTGATTGATTGGCGCCGCCCACCGCCGCCGTGACATTGACGGTGTATTGCCCGGCGGGCGCTGCGCCGCCGGAGCTCGTCGCGCCGTTCCACGTGAAATTCGTCAAGCCCGAGGCCTGCGGCGCGAGATTGAACGCGCTGACGAGCGCGCCGCTCGCATCGCTGATCGAGACCGTGAGACTCCGCGTGCCTGTCGGCGCGCTGACCGCACCGCTCACCGTGCCCCCGGAGGCGAGCGTTGCGATGCTGCCGGGCGCGAGCACCGAGTGGCCGAGCAGCGAAGTGCCGCTCAATACCTGAGCGGACTGCAGGCTCGATGCGAGACCGGAGATGGAGCCCTGCAGGCTCTGCAGGCTCGAGACCTCGCTCAGACCCTCGATCTGCGTCAGGAACTGCGTCGGATCCGTCGGATCGAGCGGGTTCTGATTCTGCATCTGCGCGGTGATGAGCTGCAGAAAGCCGGCCTGACTGATCTGCAGGTTCGACGGCAGGCTCGAGGACTGCGCAGTGCCTGCGCCATTTGCCTGAGCGCTGCTCGCGGCGCCGGCCGCGCCGGCGGTTGCCGCAGGAACCGAGCCGATGGGATTCGTTGACATGCGGTTGTCCTAGGGAGTGGTTAAAGCGGCCTCAGCTGTTGCCCAGCTTCAAAGTCGCGAGCATGAGCTCCTTGGCGGTGTTCATGACTTCCACGTTGTCCTGATAGGCACGCGAGGCGGAAATCATGTCGGTCATCTCCTCGATGACATTGACGTTCGGCGCATAGACGTTGCCCTGGTCGTCTGCCAGCGGATTGCCCGGATCGTTGCGCACGGTCGGTGCGGCGTTGCTCTCGACGATGCCGCTCACACGCACGGCGGCGCTGCTGCCGGGCATTGCGAGCGAGCCGAGCGCCGCGCGCACCGCCTGAAAGACCGGATGACGCGCCTTGTAGACAGTGGCGGGATCGCCGCTCACGCTGTCGGCGTTCGCGAGGTTGCTCGCCACGGTGTTGAGCCGCACCGATTGCGCGGCGAGACCCGAGCCTGCGACATCGAAGATCTTGAAGGACGACATGGCTGTGCTCCGGAAGCGGCGACTACGAGCCCGTGATGGCGGTCATGAGATCGCGCAGGCGCATTGAAAGAAAGGTGAGAGTCGCCTGATAGCGCACGGTGTTGTCGGCAAAGGCGGCCTGCTCGAGCTGCGCATCCACCGTGTTGCCATCGAGTGAGGGCGCGAGCGGCACGCGATACTTGAGATCCGTGGAGGTTGCGGCCGTGGGGTCGCTGCCGATGTGCTGCGCCGAAGTCGTGGACAGATGCAGCGCGCCGCCCGTATCACCGGCCGCGGCGAGCACCGAGCGAAAATCGATGTCCTGCGCCTTGTAGTTGGGTGTGTCCACATTGGCGAGGTTGTTGGCGAGTACCTCCATGCGACGCGATTGCAGCTGCAATGCGAGCGGATCGAGTCCAAGGTACGCATCCAAGTTGAGCGGCATGATCCACGGCCCTGTCAAAAGAGTGACCTGCCACGGAAAACAGCAATACGCATGCCAGGAGCTCGAGCGGCGAGCCGCAGGCCGTTGTGCGTGCGTGAGTCGTGAATTCGGTTCGGTAGGGGCGGCAATGCTTTGCCGCCGAGGGTCGGTGCGCCGCCGCTGGCGCGCCGCTTGCAACGGTAGGCTCATGAGAAGTGAAGTGACGAAGAACCGACGCTCGCGCGCGCGTGTGGCGCTGCTATTGCTCGCGGGTATGCTGCCCGCGCTGCAAGGCTGGGCGCAGCAGCTGCCTCTGGATGAGCGAACCGAGAGTGTCACGGCGATCCGTGCGGCAGCGGAGTCCTTCATCAGATCCGAGCTACAAGGCACGGCAGGGGTCGTGAACGTCGCCGCGACGATCGACGAGCGGCTGCGCCTGGCGCGCTGCGCCACGGCGTTGCATGCGCAGCTGCCGCCCGGCACGAGTCTGCAGACGCGCGCGATGGTCGCCATCAGCTGCTCATCTCCGGCACGCTGGTCGGTCTACGTGTCCGTGACGGTCGAGCGCGAGATCTCAGTACTCGTGCTGCGGCACGCGGTGCCGCGTGATGCGCGGCTCACGGCAGAGGATGTCAATGTCGAGTCGCGCAGGGTCACCGGCATGGGTGCGGCGTTCCTGGCCGATCCCACGGAACTGCGCGGCCGCAGCGTGCGCCGCACTCTGGCAGGGGGGACCACCCTGACCGTGGACATGCTCACCCCGGATTTCGTCGTGCACTCCGGACAGCAGGTGATGCTGCTCGCCGGCAGCGGGCCGATAGAGGTGCGCGCCGCGGGCCGCGCCCTGCAGGATGCGGCGGCCGGTGCGCGGCTGCAGGTGCAGAATCTGAGCTCGATGAAAGTGGTCGAGGGCGTTGCGGAATCCTCCGACACGGTGCGGGTAGCGCAGTGATCGGGGCCGGCGTCGGAAATTTGACGGGAATCGCTCAAGTCACGGCCATTGCGGCCGATGTATGGATGACCAAGGTGGAGGGCATCGAGTGGCAGGGAAACTGAGTGGGGTCGAGCCGGCGAGCACGCCGGCGATCGGAACGGGGGGGCCGGTGGCATCTGCGCCCGGCGCTGCAGGCGCAGCCTCCAATGCTTCCAGTGCTTCCAACGCTTCGGGCACGCCGCAGCAGGTGCAGGCGCAGGCCACCGAGAACGTACACATCACCGATGCGGCGAGCCAGCTCGCCGGGCTCGAGCAGGCGCTGAGCGCCCAGCCGGCCATCGATGCTGGTCGCGTCGCCGAGGTCAGCCGCGCGCTCGCCTCTGGCAGCTATACGATCGACCCGGACCGGATTGCGGCCGGACTGCTGCGCTCGGAGCAGACCCTCGCGCAATTGTCACCCGCCGAAGGTTAAAGCGTGGATCCGACCGCCTGTCGCCAACATCTCGCGCAGCTCATCGCCGAGCAGGTCACGGCACTCGGCGAGCTCGCGGTGCTCCTCGAGCGCGAGCATACGCATCTCCTCGACAACGACGTGGCCGCTCTCGAGACCGCGATCCGCGAGCGCCAGCAATGCGTCTCGCGTCTCGTGCGGGTGGACGATGAGTACCGCACCGTCTGCCGTGGCCTCAATCATTCGACCGACGCGGAAGGCATGGAGCGCCTGCTGCGTTGGTGTGATCCGCAGGGCGAGCTGGCCGCGGCCTGGTCGCAATGCACGACCTCCGCCGCCCGGTGCCGTGCGCTCAATGACCGCAATGGCGCGCTCGTCGGCGCGCGCCTGAAGCATGTCCAGGCGCGACTCGAGCTGCTCATCAAGGGCCGTCGCGACCCGGTGACCTACGGTCGCCACGGCAGCTACGCCGTCGGCCCCGTGGGGCGCGTGGTGGCTACCGAGGCTTAAGTCAAGTGTGACGGGAGTCGCGTCCCTCAAGTCTTGCGCGGTTCGGCCGATACAGCTCTGCGGAACCGGAGAGCCGACGTGTCCAGCAAGATCAGCGGAGTTGACGGCAGCCGTCCCGCCTCGCTCGAGGCCGGGCGCATCAGTCCGTCCGCACAGAACCCCGCCGGTGGCGCCAGCGCGCTGCCCGCAGACGGCTCGCCCATTCACATCACCGATGCCGCGAGCCAGCTGGCCGCGCTCGAGCAGGCCGTGCGCGAGCTGCCGCCGGTCGATGAGACCCGCGTGGCGGTCATCGGCCTCGCGATCGAGCAGGGGACTTACAAGGTCTCATCCGGCCGCGTCGCCGACAAGCTCATCGAGGTCGAGCACTCCTTGAGCGCCCTGACGGACGAGGATCTCTAGCTCAGCCGAGCGCGTCGCGTAGCGCCAGGATCTCAGCACCCGACTCCTCGAGCAGCAGGCGGCAATCGGCGTGAGTCAATTGCAGACGCGCGACCGCGCGCACGTTCTGCAGCCGCGCCTCGAGCAGCTCTCCCTGATCCTGATGCACGGCGATGAGGCTCGCGGCGAGCAGCACATCGCTGTAGGAGACGACGCCGCGCGGCTCGCGCGCGAAGTCCTCACAGTCGCGCACTGCCTGAACGATCTCCTCGGCCATTCCCCAGTGCTCGAGCAGCGCGACCGCAATTCCCAGGTGCCAGTCGCGCTCGATGGCCTGATAACTGGCGACATCACCGAAGAGCGTGCGATGGCGGCTCGCCCGCGTGAGGATGTACAGACGACCAATGCCGTGGAGCAGCCCGGCGAGCAGCGCCGTGTCAGGGCTCAGGCGGGTGCGGCGGCGCGCGATCACGAAGCACAGGCTCGCCACGAGCACGCTGCGCTGCCAGAGGATCTCCAGCGGCTTCTCGAGCCCGCGCAGCGTGGGCGCCTTGCGCAGCTGCGCCACCGCGAAGGCGATGGTGCTGCTGCGCACCATGTTGAGCCCGACACGCAGGATGGCGGTGCGCACATCGCTCACGGGCTTGCCACTCACGTTCAGCGCCGCGGAATTGGCGAGCTGCAGGAGTCGTGCGGCGAGCACCGGCTCGGCGCCGATCAGGCGTGCCACGCGGTCTGTCGAGACTTCGTCGTCCGCGAGCGCCGCGCGCACACGCGCCACGATCTCGGGGAATCCGGGCAGATCCACCTCGCCGGTGGACAGCTCGGTGGCGAGGGATTGCACGAACAGGAATGCGTCGTGCGCCGGGGTATCAAACGAGCTCGGTGTAGCCAGCGGCGCGTTCATCAGTGACTCGCGTCCCTGCGCCCGCTTCAGCTCTCGCAGCCGAGTGCGTTTTGCATCGCGGCGACTTCCGCGGCCGACTCCGCGATCAGCTTCGTGTAAGCAGTCGCATCGAGCTGCATGCGCTTGCAGGCAGCAACGCCTTGCATGTTGAGCTCGATCGCCTCGGGATGCGCCTGATACGAGACGATCAGATGCGACACCGCGAGCACGTCCGTGAGATCCACCGGTCCGCGGTGATCGCGCGCGAGATCCTCGAATTCGGCAACCGCAGCGACGATCTCGTCGGCCATCTCCCAGTTCTCGAGCACGGCCTTCGCGACGTTCGCGTGCCAATCGCGCACGATCTGCTTGTACACCGGGGTGTTGGCGAACAGCTCCGGGTGCTTGCGGGCACGCGTCAGAATGTACAGCTCACCGACACAGTGCAGCAGCCCGGCGAGCAGAGCGGTATCCGGATTGACTTTGCTGAGCCGGCGGGCGACCACGCTCGACATCGCCGCAACCGTGGCGCTGCGCCGCCAGATCTCCTCGAGCGGCTGCTCGAGTCCCTTGAGGGCATCCACTTTTTTCAGCTGCGACATGGCGAATGCGATCGCGGCGCTGCGCACCATGTTGAAGCCCATGCGTGCGACTGCGGTGCGCAAGTCAGTCACCGTCTTGCCACTGAAGTTGAGTGCCGCGGAGTTGGCGACCTGCATCAGACGCGCCGCGAGTGCGGGCTCGGAGCTCACCACACGCACGACCTTCTCGGGTGTCACGTTGTCATCGGCGAGCGCCTGGCGCACGCGCATGGCGATGTCGGGAAAGCTCGGCAGATCCACCTTGCCCATCGAGAGCTCGCTGGCGAGCGACTGCACGAAGGCAAAGGCCTCGGGATCACCCCGCAGGTTCGCATCGGTCGGCTTGGATTTAGGCGCGGTGCTCATTGGTTGGCAGGAACATTAACAGGCCGGTCTTACTTCCCGCGTGATGTCCATCGCAGCCGAGAGAGCGCACAGCCGCGGGGCGATCTCCGTCAATGGCCGCACTTCCTCCACGGCGCCGAGCGCGACCGCCTCGCCCGGCATGCCCCACACGATGCTCGTCGCCTCGTCCTGCGCCAGCGTGCGGCTGCCGACCGCGTGCATCTCGAGCAGGCCGCGCGCCCCGTCCTTCCCCATACCGGTGAGCAGCACGCCGATGGCGTTGCGCCCGGCGTTCTGCGCTACCGAGCGAAACAGCACGTCGACCGACGGTTTATGCCGGTTGACCGCTGCGCCGTCATCGAGGCTGCAGACGTAGCGCGCGCCGTCCCGAGCGACGAGCAGGTGGCGGTCACCGGGGGCGATGTAGACGTGTCCGGGCACGATCTGCTGACCATCCTGCGCCTCGCACACGGTCAGCGCGCAGTTGGCGTTCATGCGACGCGCGAAGGGTGTGCTGAAGGCCTTGGGAATGTGCTGCGCGATGACGATGCCGGGAGCATCGGCCGGAAGGCTCGCAAGGACCTGCTTGATGGCTTCGGTGCCGCCGGTGGATGCACCGATGGCGATGATGCGCTCGGTCGTGCGCAGTGCCGCGCCGGGGCGCGTCCTCGGCAGGATGGCATCGGCACTGAGGCTCGGGGCGGGCGCGAGCCGCCCCGCATCGAGCGCTCGGACCTTGACGGTAGCGGCGGCCTTGACCTTCTCGATCAGTTCCTGAGTGTAGTCGCGCAGCGTCACGGCAATGTCGATCCTGGGCTTCGACAGATAATCGACCGCACCCAGGGCCAAGGCGTCGAGCGTCACATCCGCGCCGCGATCGGTCAGGGAAGAGACCATCACGACAGGCATCGGTCGCAGGCGCATGAGGTTTCTGAGAAACGTCAGGCCGTCCATCCTCGGCATCTCGATGTCGAGCGTCAGCACGTCGGGGTTCAGCTGTTTGATCTTCTCGCGCGCCAGATGGGCATCGGCGGCGGTGCCGACGACCTCGATGGCGGGGTCGTGCGCGAGCATGTCGGTCAGCAGCTGGCGCACGAGCGCCGAGTCGTCGACGATCAGCACACGAATGCGGCGCTTCGGCGCGGGGGAGGGCGGCATCACTCGAACAGCTCCACCGCACCGCCTTCGCGGTGCCTATCGAGGCTCGCCAGATAGATCTGTTCGCGATCGGCGATGCTGCGGTTCTCGATCGCCCGCAGGCGGCGCACGCGTACGCGCCCGGCGCTGGGGAAATAGATGATCTTGCGCGGCTGCGAGCCGCCCACGTCCTCGGCGGCGACGCGGTAGCCTTCGAGAGTTACGTAGCGGTGAATGAAGTCGATGTTGCGCGCTCCCACATCGGTCATGGAGGTGAGGATGCGTCCGCCGCCGAACAGCTTGACCTCGAGGCGGTTGCGCTGCGCGCCGTGGCTGAGCAGATCGTTGATCAGGTTCTCCATGGCGTAGGAGCCGTAGCGCGTGGCGAGTCCCACGGCCGGATCGAGCCAGGAGTCATCGCTCGAGGCGGGATCCTCCGGCAGCATGAAATGATTCATGCCACCGATGCCGCGGATCGGATCGCGGACGCACGCCGAGACGCAGGACCCGAGCACGGTCGTGATTGCCTCGTCATGGCAGGTGACGTAGTACTCCCCCGGCAGGATCTTCGCCGTCCAGCGCTCGGTCTCGGGTTCCCAGAAGCGCTGCAAGTGCTCGAAGCCCCGCAGCGCAGGCGGCTGCACGGTCTTGGCGGCTCTGTCGAGGAATGCGGTCATGGTCACTCGCGCCGGTAGATCGTCCTGCCGATGAGCGTGTAGCGCTCGGACACCTTGAAGAGGCTCTCGGAGTGGCCCAGGAACAGCAGATCACCGGGCCGCTGCAGTGCCGCAAGGCGGTGGAACAGATCGCGCTGCGTCTCCTTGTCGAAGTAGATGACTGTGTTTCTGCAGAAGATTGCATCCAGCGGTCCCTTCATCGGCAGCTGATGCATCAAATTGAGCTGCCTGAAGGTGACCAGCGCCGGCAGCTCCGGTGCAACGCGGTAGCTTGCGCGTCCGCCGGCCGCTGGCTCAGCGACGAAGAAGCGCGCCAGCCGGCTCGGACCCATGCCGCTCAGACGTTCCGCGGCGTATACGCCGCGGCGCGCGCGCTGCAGCACGTCCGAATCGAGATCCGTGGCGAGGATGCGAATGTCCCAGCGCGCGGGCTCGGCAATCGCCTCGAGCACCGACATGGCGATCGAGTAGGGCTCCTCTCCCGAGGAGCAGCCTGCCGACCAGATGCGCATACGCCGTGCGCCGCGGGGATCGGCCGCGCGCGCTTTGAGCAGCTGCTCGCGCAGATAGTCGAAGTGATGCGGCTCGCGAAAGAATGCCGTGAGATTGGTGGTGATCGCGTTCGTGAACTGCACCAGCTCCGCCGGGTCCGCTTTCAGCAGGCCGCGGTATTCACGAAAGCTCGACAGATTGAGTGCGCGCAGTCGCCGTGACAGCCGCCCGTACACCAGCTCGCGCTTCTGCTCGCTCAGATTGATGCCCGTGAGCTGCTTGATGAGGCGACGCAGCGCCTCGAAATCCTCATCGCTGAAAGCGAACTCGCGCAGACGCTGCGTGGTCGCATCACCGGCCGGTGCGTGCGTCATGGGCAGCGCTCGCGGGCCGCTCAGAACAGCTCGATGCTGCCGCTCGCGAGCTCGGCGCGCGGCGCGTCGCGAGCTTCGGCGCTGCGCTGGCGGGCAGGATCGCGCATCAATGCCGCAAGGTTGACGTGCACCTCGGTGAGCTTCTGCATCAGTAGATCGTGGAACTGTAAGCTCTCGATGCACACCGTGAGCTCGCGCTCCAGCACCTCACGCAGCTGCTCGACCTCCTCGAACCCGCAAGGCGCCGGGCTGCCGGTGCTTCCCGCGTCGCTCGAGGGCAGCCGCGCCGCGCGCGCGCGGAAGGCGAGCGCGAGCGCCATGCGCTCGAGTGCGCCGCCGAGCATCCCGACCGGCGCGTGTGAATCGCGCATCGCGCGCGTCAGCAGCGCGACAGCTGTCTCGAGATGGGTCGCGTGCTTGTTGGATGGCGATGACATGCCTTCATCCGGGCCGCAGCCTGCGATGCGAGCGGGCGCTGGCGCGCCTCCACGGCATCAACCGTGCTTGGCCTTGAACACGCGTACCTGATCGTTGAACTTCGCGGCGACCTTTTCGAGCTGCGCGACCGCCGCGTTGTGGCGCGCTTCGGCGTCATCGGGACCAAGGTGCTTCTGCCGCTCCTCGAAGTCCAGACACTTGAGATACACGTTCACGTCGCCGTCGTACTGCTTCATGGTCTGCATGGCGCTGACCATTTCCTGCTGGCTCGCCTGGGTGCCGTCGGGAATCTTGCTCGGCGGCGGCGGCAGCACGCAGTCGTCGGCACGCGCGGGCGGTGCGGCCATCAGACCGCCGAGCACGGCGACACAGATCAGTAGGGTCGCTTTCATCGTTGCTCCCTTGGTTCAGCTCAGCACCTTGGCGACGGTTGCCAGGAGGCGCTCGGGGTTGAAGGGCTTGACCAGCCAGCCGGTTGCGCCGGCCGCCTTGCCCTCGAGCTTCTTCTCAGTCGTCGCCTCGGTGGTCAGCACGAGCAGCGGTATGCCGCGATAGCTCGGCAAGTTGCGCAGATGACGCACCAGGGTGAGGCCGTCCATCACCGGCATGTTCACGTCGGTGATCACCAGATCGAACTTCTGGCGCTCGGCAATCTGCAGCGCCGTACGTCCGTCGGCGGCCTGATGGACTTCATGTCCGGCACTGGTGAGCGTGATGCCCACCATTTGGCGCATCGCGGCTGAATCATCAACGGCCAGAATACGAGCCATCGTCAGTTCTCCTGAAAGTGAGCCGTGCCGTTGCCGGCAGGTTCAAAACTCTTGCCAATCAGAGTCGTCACCGGGCACGCTGCGGCGCGCATCGGAACGCGCGGGCGCCGCGGCCGCGGGAAGCTCTGTCATGAAGGCCGCCGGCGTCGCGCTCGGCGCCGTCCACGGCCGGCTCGTGCCGCGCCGCTCCGTACGTGAGCTCGCGGCAGATCGCGCCACCGGCGACTTGCGCACCGCTGGCGCGGCGGGCGTCGCCACAAAGCGGTCCGCCAGCCGATAGCGGCCCATCATCTCGTTGAGCTCTCCGGCCTGCTGCGCCATCGCTTGCGAGGCCGCCGTCGCCTGCTCGACCAGTGCCGCGTTCTGTTGCGTGAGCTCGTCCATCTGCACGATGGCGCGATTCACCTGCTCGATGCCGGAGGCCTGCTCGCGCGAAGCCGCCGCGATCTCTGCGACGATGTCGGACACCTTCTTCACCGATGCGACGATCTGCTCGAGGGTCTGCCCGGATTGCGTGACCAGCAGCGAGCCGTCCCCGACCTTGCGCACCGAGTCCTGGATCAGCTCCTTGATCTCCTTGGCGGCGCTCGCCGAGCGGCCGGCAAGGCTGCGCACCTCGCTTGCGACGACCGCGAAGCCGCGCCCCTGCTCACCGGCGCGCGCCGCTTCGACGGCCGCGTTGAGCGCCAGCAGATTGGTCTGGAAGGCGATCTCGTCGATCACCCCGATGATGTCCGCGATGCGCTTCGAGGAGTCGTTGATATCCGTCATGGCGCGCACGGCCTTCGCCACCACCGCGCCGCCTTTCTCGGCCTGATCACGTGCCGCCACCGCGAGCTGATTCGCCTGCCCCGCGTTGTCGGCATTCTGCTTGACGGTCGAGGTCATTTGCTCCATCGAGGACGCGGTCTCCTCGAGCGAGGAGGACTGCTCCTCGGTGCGTTGCGACAGATTGGCATTGCCCTGCGAGATCTCCTCCGCGCCGCGATACACCTCGCTCGCGGCATCCTTCACGCGCGCGACGATCTCGGCCATGTTGTCCGCGAGCTGATTGACACCGCGCGCCAGCACCTCGAAGAAGCCGCTCTTGGCGCCGAGCGGGATGCGCGCGCTGATGTCCCCGTTGAGCACCGCGGCGAGAATGCCCTGCATCTCGCGCTCCACGGCCACCTCGGGCGTGCGGTCGCTCCACTCCATGACCGTGCCGATGCGCTCGCCTTCGCGGCTCAGGACCGGATTGCTCACCGTGCGGAAGCTGC